>JAAUYD010118791.1_pt1 | contig 151878 bp, 135 predicted proteins | sample 7278101 | NCBI WGS metagenome assembly JAAUYD01 (sample SAMN14350128, study PRJNA611818) | marine sediment metagenome | isolation source: surface marine sediment (0.6m) | place: French Polynesia: Moorea | collected 2018-08
CGCGTCTGGTCCATCGCGCCGAAACGGAACCATACAATGTGGTGGCGACGGCGATCTTCCTGCTCGCCATTATCCATACGTTCCTATCATCGAAGTTCCTGGCCCTGGCCCATAAATGGGAGGCCGAGCATGCGGCGTTGATCGCCGACCGTCAGGCGCCGCGCACGTCTCAGAGCCTGCGCGCCAACCTGTTTCATTTCCTCGGCGAGGTGGAAGTGGTCTTCGGGCTCTGGGCGATCGTGCTGGGCGTCTCGATGATGGTCTATTTCGATTGGAGCACCTTCGTCTATTACGCCACACAGCAGGTGAATTTCACCGAAGCGATGTTCGTCGTCGTGGTGATGACGCTGGCCTCGACCAGGCCGATCCTCAGGTTGTCCGAGACGATTATGGCGCTGATCGCGCGGTTGCTTGGCGGCGGGCTGATGGCTTGGTGGCTGACCCTGCTGACGATCGGCCCGATTCTCGGATCCTTCATCACGGAACCCGCCGCAATCACCATCACTGCGCTTCTGCTGGGCCGCAAATTCTATGAGCTCGAGCCTAGCAACGCCTTCAAATATGGGACGATCGGCCTGCTCTTCGTTAATATCTCGGTCGGCGGCACGCTCACCCATTTCGCCGCCCCGCCGGTCTTGATGGTGGCCGAGCCCTGGGGCTGGGACATGGCGTTCATGCTGACCCATTTCGGCTGGAAGAGCGTCACCGGCATCGTGCTCGGCAACCTGCTGTATCTGTTCGTCTTCCGGCGGGAATTTGCGCGGCTGCATGACGCGTTTGTCATCCGCCAAGTGAAGCAGGAGGTGCTCAGCACGCATCTGCGGCAGGACTTGGTGCTGACCGATTTTGAGGCGATCGTTTTCGATGTCCGCCACGAATTGCATATTGGCGAAGCCTTCTCGGCGAAGATCGACGAAGCTTCCGCCGCAGTGCGCGCTCGGTTGGCGCCGAAATATCTCGAGGCGGTCGCCGATCTCGGCGTGGACCGGGAGCTTGCCGAGCGCGCCTTCCAGGAACGGTTCGAGGAGTTGAAACTGGCCAGGCTGCAAGAGACAATCCCCTCCGTCCTGCCGCCGGATCAACGCCCGCCTTTCCTCGACCCGGCCTGGGACTCGCGCGAGCATCCGGTGCCGGTCTGGATCACGATCGTGCATATCGTGTTTCTCGGGCTGACCATCATGAACGCGCATCACCCGCCGCTCTTCATCACCAACTTGCTGTTCTTCCTCGGCTTTTCGGCGATCACCGCGCAATATCAGAACCGCATCAATCTGCGCAGCCCTCTTCTGGTCGGCTTTTTCCTCGCCGGCCTGGTTGTGCATGGCGGGCTGCAGGGCTGGTGGATTGAGCCGGTTCTAGGCGGGTTGAGCGAGACGCCATTGATGATCAGCGCGACGGTCCTGACCGCCTTCAACGATAATGCGGCGATTACGTTCCTCAGCACCCTGGTGCCGGAGTTCACCGATGAGTTGAAATATGCGGTGGTGGCGGGGGCGGTGACCGGCGGCGGCCTGACGGTGATCGCGAACGCGCCGAACCCGGCCGGTCAATCGATCTTGAGCCGGCATTTCGAGCATGGCGTCTCGCCGGCCAAGCTGTTGCTGGCCGCGTTGGCGCCGACCATTCTGCTCTTCCTGCTGTTCAAGTTCCTTTAGAAAGCAGCCGGTGGAGCCCGCTTTACGAGCCGGAACCGCGATGGCCGCCGAAACCAGAAACGTTGGTCACAGTCGTTCGGAATAGACCGCCGCCAATTGGCCGATGAACGCGTCATCGTCGCCGCCGATAACCACGAATGCGTGACCGCCTTTCGACCAGTAGGCGGCGCTCATTCCTTCTAATCTGGTCGTCTGCACGGCGCCGTCGCCGGGCTCGGATGCTTCAATGATGCAGAGGGCGACCGGCGTCCCCTGCTTTGTCAGGAACGCAAGTTGAACAAGAGGGCGGCCTTCGAAACTTAGGATCTGCGCCCGTTTGTAGTCCAGTCGGTCCGGCATCGAAACATCGGACAGGCTGATCGGTTTTTCGATCGCCGCGGATACGCGTTCCAGCTCCGCCGCTGCATCCGCCGTCGTTTGACCGACGCCTGAGAGCGTGACGGTCGCGTAGAGGGCGTGATAGCTCGCGACATAGTCGCGCCATCCGGGCTCCGCCGGTCCCGTCAATAAGGCGCCGCCGCCAAATCCGACGAACAGGGCCAGAACGGCGGCCGCCGCCGCATGTCGCCAGGTCGTTTGGAATCGGCGCATGGGGGACGGCGCGACACGGTCACAGTTGAATTCGGGCGCTTGCGGCGCATTCGACAGGAGTTCGGCGAAGCCGGTGCGGATCCGCGCCGTATCCAGCGTCAGGGCGTCGAGCCGCGCTCTTAGCGTCTCGTCTTGCGCCAGACTGCGCTCTATCGTCTCACGAAGCGCAAGCGCGTCTTCGCCATCCAGATAGGCTGTGAGCTCCTCATCGCTGAATTGCCTTGGCTCGCTCATTTTGTCTCGCTTCTCGCGTTGATCATGTCAGCCAATTTGCCGCGCGCGGCGGCGAGGCGGCTCATGACGGCGCCGATCGGGATCTCTAGAATCTCAGCCGCCTCCCGGTAGCTTCGACCCTCCGCATAGACCAACAAAACGGTCAGCCGTTGCGCCTCAGGCAACGCCATCACTGCTGACAGTGTTTCTCGCGCCGAAAAATTCGATTCCGGATCGCCCTGTTTCTCGGGAAAATCGATTTCCTCGATCGGCGCCAATCCTTCGCCATGCCGGACCGACTGCGTGCGCAGGTCGTTTAGCCAAAGCCGTTGTGCAATGCGGAAAACCCATCGATCGAGCTCCGTCCCAAGAGTGAACAAATCAGCCTTTTCCAGAGCCCGGAGACACGTCGCTTGAGCGAGTTCGTCCGCCCGCTCGCGCGCCCCGGTCAACACGAGGCAATAACGCCAGAGCTTTGGAAACAAAGGCGTCAAACCATGCTTTACTGCGTCGGATGCGTCTGTGTCCGCCGTCATACCAATGATCAGGTCTACTTTCGTGTTTATCACTAGCCTTAGCCGCGCGCCTCGGCCATTGTCGTCGGAGAGGAGTGCCTATGCCAAAGGGCGACTTTTCCCCGGCGCCGATTGCGGCGTCCCTGACAGTTATTGCGCTTTCCGCCGTCAATTACACCCTGACGGCCGCCGTCGCGCAAGGCGCGGACGCGTTCATCCGCACTCTCCGGCTCGCCGAAGACCAAATCCATTTCCGTCGCATCGAGATGGACTATTTTTACCGGATATGGCTCGGTTCGGAGACTGATTGGAATGCGTAATCCCGCAAGGCTTGGGCGTTTCTGTCCAGCCGTCGGCGCGCGGCCCGGGTAAGCCGGACCTATGCGCTTCTTCTCCGACAAGGATCGTCCGGTTCATTTGGGGCCATATCCGCTGGAACGGCTGGCGCGCTTTGACGGGCCCGTCGATTTGTCGACGACGCCGGCGATGGCGCCCCTCGTTCTGGACCGGCCGTCGGCGCCGCTGAGCATTGTGAACGCGATGCAGGACTATCAGGCGATGATGGATGCGATCCGCGAAGGCTTGGTCAACGAGGCGCGGGCCGGCGCGCCCGAAGACCCGCAACAACGCGCCGAGCATCTGAAGGCGTTCGGCTATTTCTCCGACGCGTCGATGGTCGGCGTTTGCGCCCTGCCGCCGGAAGCGCTGTTGGCGGCGCCGATCCGTAATCCTGGCGTTGATCGGCTGGCCGAGGATCTGCGCACAAAACAGACCAAGACCCTGGCGTCCGGCATCGACGTCATCATGGCGGACCTGAAGGAATCGATGGAGGCGCCGCCGACCGACATCGACAGCCATACGCACGCCATCGTCTTCCTCTATGAATATCCGCGCGATCCGGACGGCGATGAGCCGGGGACGGACTGGATCTGGGATGCGCAGGCGGCCCGCGCCTGTCTGCGGGCGAGTGAGACGGCGACGGTGATCGCCAACTATATCCGGTTGCTTGGCTGGGACGCGCGGGCTCATTCGGGCGCGGAGAGCGATGTCGATCTGAACAAGCTCACCGTCGCAGCGGGCCTAGGGGTCGTCGAGGAGGGGGCGGTGGTCAATCCCTATCTGGGCGCGCGCTTCGGCGTCGCGGCGGTGACGACGACGTTTGCATTGGCCCCTGACAGGCCGCTTGCGCCCCTCGATAAGCAGCCTTGGTTTCGGGCCTTTGGTCCCGCTTGGTGGGTCGGAAAGGGTTTCGCCAAGAACGCGCAGAACAGGGAGCCCTACGTGCGCCGCCGCTTCGTCGACGGCGCCTATCCGTTCGAAAGGCTGAAGCGGGTCGATACGCCGACCACCTATATCGACGAGCCCCGCGTCGCCCGTGTGCCGAAAAGAACCGACATGTTCGCCCGCGCGCAATTCGGCGATATGGGCAAGCGGCTTCAAGACGGCGCGAAAGGCGGCTACTACGCGCGCAAAGCGGCGCCGTCGATGGCCCAGCGCCGGGCCCTGGGGGCCTTCGTGCTGTTGCAGGACGGACCGGCGGAAGGGGCGCCGGACGCTTCGACCGCGGACCCGCAGCGCAACGCCGAGAATATCAAGGCCGCCGCCTATTTCCTGGGGGTGGACGCGGTCGGCCTGTCGCGCTGCCCCGATTGGGCCTGGTACTCCCATGACGCGCTCGGCGAGCCGATCGATCCGCCGCACGATCAGGCGATTTCGATGATCATCGATCAGGGTTACGAGACGATGGAGGGCGCGTCCGGCGACGACTGGATTTCGGTGGCGCAATCGATGCGCGCCTATTTGCGCTTCTCGCTGCTGGGCGGGGTGATCGCCAAACAGATCCGTCGGCTCGGCTATACGGCCAAGGCCCACACGGTGCTGGACGGTGAGGTGCTGCAACCGCCGCTCTTGCTGCTTTCCGGACTGGGCGAGGTCAGCCGGATCGGCGAGGTGATCCTCAACCCCTATCTCGGACCGCGCTTGAAGTCGGGGGTGGTCACCACCGATATGCCGCTCGCCCATGACAAGCCGATCGATTTCGGCATGCAGAACTTCTGCGAGAGCTGCAACAAATGCGCGCGCGAATGCCCGTCCGGCGCCATCACCGCCGGGCCGAAACTGATGTTCAACGGTTATGAGATCTGGAAGTCGGACAGCCAAAAATGCGCGACCTATCGCATCACGACTGAAGGCGGCTCGATGTGCGGGCGCTGTATGAAGACTTGCCCCTGGAACCTGGAGGGCCTGTTCGCAGAAACGCCTTTCCGCTGGGCGGCGATGAACCTGCCTGCCGCGGCGCCGTTGCTCGCCAAACTCGACGACGCAGTGGGCAATGGCGGGCTGAACCCGGTGAAGAAATGGTGGTGGGATCTGGAGCTGGAGGAGGATGGCGGTTATCGACCGACGACGAAACCGGTCAACGCGCGCGACCTTCAGAAAGACCTGGACCTGAAATATGAGGACCAGGTCCTGGCGGTCTATCCGGCGTCCCTGGCCCCGCATCCCTGGCCCTTCCCCTACGCCATGGATCGGGAGAAAGGGATCGAAGCCTATCAGGCGCTGATTACGGCGGAGGCGTATCAACGCCGGCTGGCCAAGGGTGAGATCGACACGGCGGCGCATCGATACCGGGTCGAGGGCGACGCGCCGGTGATCCGGGTCCGGATCGCCAAGGTCGAGAAGATGACCGAGGATGTCAGCAAATATGTTCTGGAATCGCTCGACGGCGCGCCACTGCCGGTATGGGAGGCGGGCGCGCATCTCGACATCGTCGTCGCGCCTGAATTTCTGCGGCAATACTCTCTTTCGGGAAATCCGGCGGACCGGTCACGCTACGAGATCGGCGTGTTGCGCGAGGATCATGGCAAGGGCGGGTCAAAACTGCTGCACCGGATATTCAGCGAAGGCCGTAAGATCTTCGTCTCGAAGCCGATCAACCATTTTCCGTTGGAGGAAGGGGCGACAAAAAGCTTCCTGATGGGCGGCGGCGTCGGTATCACGCCGATGCTGTCCATGGCCCATCGGCTGCATGCGCTCGGTGCGGATTTCGAGCTGCACTATTCGGCGAAATCGCGGGCCGGCGCCGGGTTCCTGGCGGATCTGGCGGCGGCGCCCTGGCGCGACCGGGTGCGGCTTCACTTCTCCGATGAGGGAAGCCGCGCTGAGCTTGGCGCCGTCCTCGGCGGCTATCAGTCCGGATGGCGTGTCTATACCTGCGGACCGGATCGATACATGCAAGCGGTCCTTGCGGCGGCGGAGGCGGCCGGATTCCCCGACGAGGCGCGCCGGTTCGAGTATTTCTCGACGCCGGAGGTCCCGGACTATGTCAATCACCCTTTCACCCTGAGGTTGCATAATTCAGGCCGCGAGATTGTGGTTCCCGAGCACCAGACGGCGGCGGACGTTCTGAATGCGAGCGGCGTGCCGGTCGATATCAAATGTTCCGACGGGCTGTGCGGTGTGTGCGTCTGCGTCTATCTGTCCGGCGCGGTCGAACACAGGGATTTTGTCTTGTCCAAGAGGCAGCGCGAGACAATGATGATCCTATGCCAGTCGCGCGCTGCAAAACCCGGCGGCGTGATTGAAATAGACCTATAGGGACCGCTTGCCGACCATGACTCGCCACCGCACCCAAGTCGCCATCATCGGCTCAGGCCCGGCCGGCCTGCTGCTGGGGCAGCTCTTGGCCAAATTCGGGATCGACGCGATCATCCTCGACCGGGTCGACAAGGACTATATCCTCGGCCGGGTGCGCGCCGGCGTTTTAGAAGGCGGGACCGTCGCCACATTGGAAAAAGCAGGGGTCGCCGACCGGTTGCATCGTGAAGGCCTGCCACATGACGGCTTCGCCATCGCCTTCGACAATCGCCTCGAGCGGGTCGATATCGAGAAGTACGCCGGCAAGAAGGTCATGGTCTATGGCCAGACCGAGGTCACGCGTGACCTGATGGCGGCGCGCGAAGCGGCGGGCGCGCTCACGGTCTATGACGCGGCGGACGCGCAACCGCGCGATTACGACACCGACCGGCCCTTTGTCAGTTTCACCAAGGACGGGGTTGAGCATCGGATCGATTGCGACTTTATCGCCGGCTGCGACGGTTTCCATGGCCCCAGCCGCAAGTCTGTTCCCGACGGGGCCATCGCCGAATATGAGCGTGTCTATCCGTTCGGTTGGCTCGGCATCCTGGCCGATGTGCCGCCCGTCTCAGACGAGTTGATCTACGCAAACCATCCGGAAGGTTTCGCGCTGTGCTCGATGCGGTCAAAGACGCGGTCGCGCTATTACGTGCAATGCGCGCTCGATGACAAAATCGAGGATTGGTCTGACGCGCGGTTCTGGGAGCATTTGAAGCGCCGCCTGCCCGAAGAATCGCTCGCGACCCTGACCGAAGGGCCGAGTTTCGAGAAGTCGATCGCCCCGCTGCGCTCCTTCGTCGCCGAACCGATGCGCTTCGGACGCCTGTTCCTGGTCGGCGACGCCGCCCATATCGTGCCGCCGACCGGCGCCAAAGGTCTGAATCTGGCGGTCAGCGATGTGCATTATCTCTATAGCGGCCTTCAAGAGCATTATGGCGAAGGCTCCGACGCCGGGCTCGACGCCTACAGCGCCAAGGCCTTGGCCCGGGTCTGGAAATCGGTTCGTTTCTCCTGGTGGATGACGACCATGCTGCACCGCTTCCCGGATACCGAGGCGTTCGGGCAGCGAATCCAAGAGGCGGAATTGGACTATCTGTTCAGCTCCGAGGCCGCGATGACGACGATCGCCGAGAATTATGTCGGCCTGCCGTTTTAAGGGTGGAGCAACCGGGCGGCGGGCCGCTCGAAGGTCTGCTTTCCTGCTTTGAACCCCATCAGCGGCGGCGCCAGTTCCGCGACCGCCAGGGCCGGGTCTTGATGGTCCAGGACGACCAGATCCGCCGGCGCGCCGACCCGAACGCCATAGTCATCGAGCCGCATCAGCGTGGCGGAGCGTTCAGTGATCATCCTGAAACAATCCGCCAGCTCTGACAGGCGTCCCAACTGCGCGTTGTTGGCGTACAGATTGGCCATCCGGATCAGCGACCCGTCGCCATAGGGCGTGAACGGGTTCAGCAGATTGTTGGTCGACAGCGCGCAGGTCACGCCGCGTTCGGCCAGGCGATGCAAGGGCGCGACTCCGCGCGGAACCGCGTGATCCCGATCGCGGCCCATCAGAAACAGGTCCGTCGCCGGCAGGGCGGTGACGGCGACGCCCGCTTGCGCCAACCGGTCGCCGATCGCCGCCAGCCGATCCGGCGTCAGCATGCTCAGCCGGCTGACATGGCCGATCGTCACGCGCCCGCCCCAACCCGCCGCCTCGGTCTTGGCGCAGACATACTCGGCGTCGAGCGGCGCGTCCGGCGTCTCCGGGTCGAGACTGAAATCGAGATGGAAATCGATGTCCGCATCATAGCGCCGGGCGATCTCGAAGATGCGATCGATCTGCCCGTGCGGGTCCGTGTCGGTGTAGGGTGCGCCGCCGATGACCGGAACGCCGCTTTCCATCGCTTCGATCAGCAAGGGCTCGACGCCGGGATAGTTCAGCAGACCTTCCTGCGGAAAGACGCAGATCTGGGCGTCCAGCGCCCAATCATGCGCAGTCAGCGCCCGCCGGACCCCCGCCAGGCCGCGCAGGCCGATCACGGGGTCGACCTCGACATGGGTCCGCATGCGAGTCGCGCCGTTCAAAATGCATTTGCGCAGCGCCTTCGCGGCTCGTTCGGCGACATCCTCCTCTGTGAAGCTCGCTTTCAGGCGCGCGGTCTCTGCAACCGCCTCGGACAGATCGCCCCGTTCGATGCGACAGCGGTCGAGGATACAGGCTTTATCGAGATGAATATGGGTCTCGATAAATCCGGCGCAGACCAACCGCCCGTCGAGATCGACATCCCGCACGCCCGGCGTCAGGCCCGTTTGCAGCGCGACGATGGCCCCATCCGCCACGCCGATATCGAGCATGGTCGTTGGATCATCGGCGAGGCGGGCGTTCCGAAGACTGATATCCATGGCGCAATAGTGGCCGCGTCGCGTAGCGGATTTCAATGGCGCGTCTTTCCCCGCGACGGAATGCCGGTAGCGCCGGCGTCTAAAAGCGCGCTATGCTTCGGATATCTCAGGAGCTCTGGGGGGGTTCGCCATGTCGGCCCAGTTTGGTCATCCTGTTATCCGCGCCTTGTTCCTCGCGCTCGCGACGGTCTGCCTCGCGCTTGCATGCCTCTCGAAGGCCTCGGCGGCGCCGCGCGAGGAATTTAGCATCGACGGTGTCGAAGTCGATCTGGAACTGTTCCTCGCTGTCGACGTCTCGCGCTCGATGACGCGGCGGGAGATGGAGATCCAGCGGCGCGGTTATGCCGAGGCTCTAACCAGCGACCCGGTTTGGCAGGCGATTTCCGGCGGCATGCTGGGGCGCATCGCCGTCACCTATGTCGAATGGGCCGGCGATTTCGACCACCGTGTCATCGTGCCTTGGACGCTGGTGGATGACCGCGAAGACGCCCGTGCGATCGCCGACGCGTTGACCACGCAATTCGTCGACAATCTGCGGCGCACCTCGATCTCCGGCGTCATCGACTATGCGACGCCGGCCTTCAACGACAATGGGTTCGAGGGGCTGCGCCGGGTGATCGACATTTCCGGCGACGGGCCGAACAATCAGGGCCGGCCGGTGCTGTGGGCGCGGGACGAGGCGCTGGCGAAAGGCGTCACCATCAACGGCCTGCCCTTGATGACTAAAGAAGGAATGGGCGCGCAATGGCATCTCGACGATCTCGACCGCTATTATGTCGATTGCGTAATCGGCGGTCCGGGCGCCTTTGTGATCCCGGTCTATGACTGGGCGGATTTCCCGGAGGCGGTGAAAAGGAAGCTTGTGCTGGAAATCGCGGGCCTTGACCCGATCGCGCCTATCGCGCCGAACGGCGCCATGATCCCCGCCGCAGATGAGCGCTACGATTGTCTGGTTGGCGAGAAGATTTGGCGCCGCCGTATGCAGGATTGGTATAACTAGCGCGCCGCGCCTTTCGCGCCCGACCCAAAGCGGCTAGGAGACGGGTGGTCGTTTCTTCTGAGGTCTCCGACGCCATGGCGCTTCGCTACCCCTATGCGCGTCCGACGGTCAGCGAAGCGGATATCGCCGCCGTGACTGCTGCGGCGCGCGACCCGACGCTGACCCAAGGCGCGCGGCTGCGCGCGTTCGAAACAGCTTTGTGCGAGACATTCGGCGCGACGGAGGCGGTCGTCTGCAATTCCGGCACCGCGGCGCTGCATATGCTCTACGCCGCGCTGGGATTGTCGCCCGAACGCGGGTTGCTGACGACGCCCGTGACATTCCTGGCCACCGCGAACGCAGCGCGCCTGTGTGGCGCGCCGGTCGCTTTTTGCGACGTCGATCCGGTTACTGGATTGATGACGCCGGAACGGTTGGAGGCCGCTTTCGCGCGCATCGACTTTCCCGTCGCCGTCGTCGCGGTCGTGCATCTTGCCGGGCGCGTCGCCGATCTCAGAGGGCTGACCGATGTCGCGCGGCGCCATGGCGCGGTGCTGGTCGACGACGCCTGTCACGCACCCGGGGCCAGCTACGAGGATCAGGGCCTACGGCGTTTGGTCGGCGACGGCGCCTATACCGCCGCCTCAACCTTCAGCTTCCATGCGACCAAGCATGTGGCCATGGGCGAGGGCGGGGCGGCGATCACGCATGACCCGGATCTCGCCAAGTCCATGCGTTTGTTTCGAAATCACGGCATGCGGCGCGACCCGGCGGATTGGCTTCACCCGCCGGAGCCGGACGCGCCCTGGTACTATGAAATGCACGCGCTCGGCCTCAATTATCGCGCCGACGAGCTATCCTGCGCCTTGGGTCTGAGCCAGCTTCGCCGCTTGCCGGAGAGCCTGGCCAAGCGGCGCGCTTTGGCGCAGCGGTACGGCTCCCTTCTGGCGGGCGTCGACGGGATGCGCACGCCGGATATCCCGGCGGATGCGGACTCGCACGCCTGGCACCTATACGCTGTCGCCGTGGATTTCGCGGGGCTGGGCAAGACCCGCGGCGCGGTGATGCGCGCGCTAGGCGACTCAGGGGTTGGGTCGCAGGTGCACTATATCCCGCTCTTCTTGCAGCCTTACTATCGCGCGCATGGGTCGAACGCGTTTCCCGGCGCGATGCAGTATTACGAACGCACATTGAGCATTCCGCTCTATCCGGACCTGACCGAAGAGGATCAGGTCTATATCGCGGATGCGCTGCGCCAGGCGCTCGCTTAGAACAACGCGCGAAAGTCGTCCTCCAGCCGGGTCAGTTCATCCGTCAGGGTTTCCCGGAAATGGCGCATGAACGGCTCGGCTTGGTCCTGGTTCATCCGCATCTCGAAAAACCGGCCGAACTGTAGGGCCGCCAAGATTGTGCCGGTGAAGGTCGTCCGCACCGCGGCGTCTAGGCTATGTACGGGGTCGAGATGACCGCCCAGCACGAGCGGGCGCAGCCTGTCATGGAGCGCGCTGATCGGGCCGCCTGTGGGCGCGTTTAGCGCGGTCCGTTCATCAGGCTTGGCGAGTTCGGATCGGATCGCGGCGAATTGCGCGATGACCGCGTCTCGATAGGCGGTCGCCGTCCGGTCAGGCAAGGCTTGCCCCGCTTCCCGCAGCGGCAAGTCATCGAGCAGGTCCCGCACAATCTCTTTAGGCGCGCGAACCGGGCGGGAAGGCTCAAGATTGGACGGGTCAAACGGCGTCGCGCCGGGAATGGCGATCCCGTCGGAGCAGTTCAACACGGCCACATCCTGTCGTTTGCGGCACAATTGCTCGAAGCTGGCCCTCGCCGCTAGGAACGACTTATTGGTGAGCGCTTGGCCTCCTAGGTTTGCCGCAACCGAAAGGTTAAGTGGTGACAGCGCCATCCAGTCTTCACGGGTATTGTACATCGACTCGCTGGCATGCCGGCGGTCGGCGACTCTCGAACCAAGGTCGACGCCGAACAGATAGATGCTCCTAAAGCCCAAGGCGATGGCGGCGCGGCAAGCCAGATTCGACACGTTCGGCGTCGTGTGATCAAGCACCTGAACGGGCCGCGCCATTAGTCGCGTTGGAACCAGCAATTCCCGGTGGTAGAAAGTCACGGACTGGAATATATCGGCCGCGCGCGGCTCCACGATGTAGGGCGCGACCAGCGGAATATCGGCATAGGCGTCCCGCCGCTCATGTTTGGCCAGCACATCGGTATATTCCGGCGTGTTCTCCAGGGCGCAATGAACATGGGGATGCAAGCCGCTGAGGATGAGGGCGCCGCTGCCCGATCCCGCGCCAAAAATGACGGCGCGATCGGACAGCGCCTTGATCCGTTCGATGTGCGCGTCCAGTGAAGGCCCGCTGCCGACAACAATGGCGGGCGGCAGATCATCTCGTCCAGGCGCGTCCGGCGTCAAAAACCGGTGCGTCCGGAGCTTGCTGTTGGCCAGCGCGTGCTTCTGCATCAGAATTTCGTCTTCGAAGAACCCAACCGTGCCATGCAGAATCGGCGCGGTTTCTCGAATGGCCGCAACGAGGGCGTTGGAAGCCGCCGAGTCGTCATGCTGGTAGAGCAAACTGCGGTCAACAAGCGCGAAGTCCTTGCCGCGCAGGCTGCTCACCAGCTGCGCCGCGGTCGCGGATGGCTCGCTCATGGCGCCGATTACGAATTCGCCGCCGCGCCGGCGGATTTCCGACAGCGCCTTGACCCAGTCCACGAGATGCATGGACCAGTAAATCAGCTCCGGGTCGGACTCGACGATCAGCAGATTGCGAAACCCGAACCGCTCGATCAGGGGCGGGATATGAAGTCCCAGCCCCAGGCCGATCACAATCATATAGGCGCCGTCGCCTGTCGCGGGCGTCTCGATTGTAAGCCCGTGAAGGGTCGGATCGTCCCGCATGCGGTGCAGCATCGCGCGCGGAAATCGGGTGTGGCTGTACTCTTTTTCCTGGAACGGCTCCCAGGCGGTCAATGGCAGTATGATCCGCCCTGGATTCTCGCCATAGGCTTCAACCTCTGCAACGGCGGCTGTCTCTGCGTCGGGCGTGAAGAGGGGGGCGTCGTTGACGAGCGCGTTGAGGTCGCCGGTTTCCCGGCTTCCCGTCAAAAGAACCCGGGCCGGCGTTGACTTCTGGAAGGCGGCGACCAGATGATCCGGCAGATAGGGCGCCAGCGCCTCGAGATTCGTCGTGAATAGTCGGTCGTTCCTCACCGTCGACCCCCAGAGGCCCTGATGGCGCGCGGCGGGCCGAATCAAGACCGGGAAGCATGATCGGTCGTGACGATAGGGGCTTCGCCGTTGGCCGGCAACTGCGTCCGCGCCAGTCCGCTACCGGGCCAGGACGCGGGCGCGGATCGTACCGGGCAGGGCGCGGATCTCGCTGACGATGCTGCGCGCCTGATCCTCGGTGGTCTCGGCGTCCAGCACCACATAGCCAAGTTCGCCGTCGGTCGCGTAATACTGCCCGGCGATATTGATCGCGTGCTGCGCGAAAACGTCGTTCAGCCGTCCCAACTCGCCTGGGATGTTGCGCTGAACCTGGATGAAGCGCGAGCCTGACTGGCTAGCGGGCAATTGCGCTTGCGGGAAATTCACCGCGCCTTCCGTCGCGCCGATATCGGAATAAGCGACCAGCTTGCGAGTCACCTCCGCGCCGATGCGCACCTGCGCTTCCTCGGTCGAGCCGCCGACATGCGGGGTCAGGATCACATTGTCCAGACCGCGCAGCGGCGAGCTAAAGGTCTCGGCGTTCGATTTCGGTTCGGTCGGGAAGACATCGACCGCCGCGCCCGCCAGCTTTCCGGACGTCAGCGCCGCCGCCAGCGCGTCGATATCGACGGCCGAGCCGCGGGCGTTGTTGATCAGAAAACCGCCGTCCTTCATCAGGTCGAGTTCTCGGGCCCCAATCATCCCTCGCGTGTCGGGCGTTTCCGGGATGTGGAGGCTGACCACGTCGCTGACGGTCAGCAGCGCCTCGAGACTGTCTGTCGGCTCTGCGTTGCCGTGCCGTAACTTGTCGGTGCGGTCGTAATAGACGATGCGCATCCCCATCGCTTCGGCGAGCACGGCCAACTGGCTGCCGATATTGCCATAGCCGACGATGCCCAGCGTCTTGCCCCGGATTTCGTGACTGTCGGCGGCGGATTTTCGCCAGTCGCCCGCATGCGCCGCGTTGGAACGCGGAAACACCCGGCGATACAGCATGATGATCTCGGCGATCGTCAGTTCGGCGACGCTGCGCGTGTTCGAAAACGGCGCGTTGAACACCGGAACGCCGAACTCACGCGCAGCCTCCAGATCGACCTGATTGGTGCCGACCGAATAACAGCCGATCCCAGCCAGCCGCGGCGCCGCCTCGATGACGCGCCGTGTGATCTGGGTGCGCGATCGAACGCCGAGAAAACGGACCTTGGCCAAAGCCTCGATCAGCGCGTCCTCGCTCATCGCTGATTTTTCAAGCCGGACGCGGCTATAGCCAGCCGCATCGAGAATTTCGACAGCCGTCGGCGCGACGCCTTCAAGCAGCAGGAACGGTATCTCCGGCTTCGCCAGAAACGGCGTATTGGGTGCGGTCATTGAATGGTTCTTTCACCAATCGCGGCCTCGGCCGCGCGCGGGGCGCTACTCCGCGACCAGTCGGACGCCCAGCCCGCCGAGCACCGTCCCGGTGACGCGATCGATCTTCGGCTTGAAGCGCAGATAGCCGTTCTTCAAGCGATCGTGCGAGATCGCTACGGCGACGGCGCTATACCAGGCGATCTCCAGGAACACGAAGATCGGCAGCAAAACCAAATAGACCCAGATCGGCGTATCCGGCGGCAGAAGAGAAACCAGGATCGAGCCGAAGAACACGGCGACCTTCGGGTTCGCCAGTTGCGTGAACAGGCCCTTGGAGAAGTGCCGCCACGGCCGTGACCGGTCGGCCGCGCCCGATTTCGTCTGGATCTCCAAAGGCGCGCCTGCGTGACGCCAGAGCATGAAGGCGAGGTAGAAAAGATAGAGCGCGCCCGCGATCTTCATCGCCGTGTAGAGCGCCGGCAATTGCGTCAGGAGGATTTGCAGGCCGAACATCGCCGCGGCCGCCCATACCAGCGTGCCAACGCCGAGGCCGAGCGCAGTCCAAAGGCCCGCCGCCCGCGAATAGGCGACCGAGCTGCGCGCGACAACGACCAGACTAGGACCGGGGCTGACGACCGCGAGGGTCTGCGCCAGCGCTACGCCGACGATGAGCAATAGGAACTCCATGATCTCTTCCGCTTTCTTGAACGCGTAATCCGACCTCGGGAAACAGATTGGACGCCAGCGAGGCGCGTCTATGTCGCTTGGATGAGCGTTGGCTGCAAGATTCTTTTGCCGCTCGGATGCGATCCGGCCCGCCCGTTGGGCCGCCGCATTTCGCCTTCGGAGGAAGTCACGTCAAAGAGGATGATCCCTGGACGAAGGCCCGCCCCGCGCGGCGTCGCGCTACTCGCAGGGGAAGTTTTCGCGGATCGAGGCCAGGACGGCGTCGGCGGCGGGCATATTCTTGCGCTCGCTATAGTTCCCGTGCACCCAGCGCATGTAGGACCAGCGCAACTCGTCGGCCGTATTGACGGCCGGCGGGCAGAGGCCCGTCTGCGGGCCGATCTGGCCCATCCCCATCAATCCGTCGACAAAGCCCATCAGATACTGCTCGCATTCGATCTCTGACGGCGCTCCGTCGCGCGCGTCGCTGTCTGCGTTCTGGCATGGTCGGAGCAGTTCGATCGCGCGATAGGCGGAGCCGGAGAAACTGTCCGCCCAGGCGCCCCCCACGGACCCGGCGAGCAGGGCGGCGGCGGCGAGCGTGGTCAGGTAACGCATGGCGATTCCTCCCTAGCGGCGTGGGCCTATTGCCGCTCCGCCTTCTTATCCGCCAGTGCGTGGATGGCTTGATCCATCACCGCCTGATGCTCCTCGTTGGTGGCGAAGCGCGGATTGTTGACGGCGTTCCAGATATCTTCATTGGTCATGTTCTGGTGACAGCCCATGCAGAGGCCGGTGCGTTCCACCTTCTCCCGCGTCTCTTGCGGCAGCGGCCCGGTCAGCGGCCAGTGCGAGCCGACCGTGACCAGTTGCTCGCCGTCGCGGGTCACGATCTGGCTCAGATCGTGGTCCAGGCTGGGGATCGGCTGGGACTGCATCTGGGTCTGCTGCGGGATGATCTGGCCCTGCGCGGTTTGAAGATCGACGGTGAAGCCGTCCTCGTAGCCTTGCATGAAGCGGCCGTCGGAGATGCCGTAGCCCAGCGCCTTCGGATTGTTGTGACAGCTCTCGCAGCTGCGCGCCTCGCGTCCGGCGGTGTGCGGCTGGACGGCGGCGTGATCGAGGCCCTTCGTGCCCCCAGCGTCCGGGGTCATCCAGGTTTCGTTATGGACCACCGTGTTGCCATCCTTGTCGATCACGGTCGTGATCACCTGGCAGCCGGGCATCAGCGGGCTGACGCGGCCTTCGCCGTTGATCCCCAGGGTCGGCTCCTCCCAGCGGAGGTAGCTGCGGGTTTCGGAGACTTTGCCCGGCGAGGTCAGGCCGTTCGTGCCCAGCGCATTGTCCGCGGTCAGGCCGTCTTCGCCGACCGTGTTGGCGTTGGCGATCCAGTCGATATCCGTCTTGCCTTCGGAATAGTCGACCGTGATGTGACAGCCGTAGCATTGCGGGGCCCAATCGGCGTGACAGGAATAGCATTCCATATTGTCCATGTGCGATTCCACGCTGCCCATGGCGACCTGCGCGTTCTGGCTCTTCCAGGCGCCGTCCTGGGCGATCTTCTTCAGGACCGGCACATTGAAATCGATGCCTGAAGCCGAATGCAGGATCACGCCGGAGCCGCGCTTGACGACATTGCCCAGCGGGTTGCCGCGCGCCGACAGGAGATAGCCGTCCTCCGCATCATAGACCTCGGCGAAGTATTGTTCGCCCAGCAGGTCATCACTTAGGCCGCGCGGCGTGTCGCCGATATCCTGAGCGTGCTCTTCGCCATAGCCCAGCGGCAACTCCCATGGGAAGGACTTAACGGTGCCGTGGCAGTCCTCGCACTCGATCTCGACCTGCGCCAGGGTCGTGCCCGGCATATTGCCGTCGCCGTGCATATCGATCGTGGTGTGGCAGTCCTGGCACAGCATGCCGCCTTCCGGATTGTCCGGCCGCGACTGAACCTGATGATGCAGGTCGTCCTTGATGAAGACATAGTTCTTGGTGTGCAGCTTCGGCTGTTTCCCGCCGGTCGGCGAGTAGGGCGAGCCGTAGGGGAACTCCATGATGCCTTGATAGCTGACGCCGATCCGCTTGCCGCGGTTGTGGCAGGAGGAACAGGTCTCGTTCGGGATGCCGGAATATTCGATATCGCCATGCTTGACCTTGCTCTTCCGGCTGCCCTGCATCCGGTGCACCAGCAACTTACCGGGCTGGTCCTTGGCGATGGTCGGGTCTCCGCCTTCATAAAGCCCGTCATTGGAATAAGGAACGTGACAGGAGGAGCAGCCGGCGCCGCGGAAATCGCCGCGCTTTTCGCGGCCGGTGACGCCGACATGGCAGCGCTGGCATTGTTGCCGTGAATAGGTGATCCCGGCCATATTCGGATGGTCCGCGATGGAGTCGACATCGACTTCCGGCACCTGCTTCATCTCGGACGGCATCTGGTCGGGATGCGCCGCGACATAGTCCGTCATATAGGCCAAATAGGCTTCGGTCCCGATGGAGGGTTCGGGACCGTCTTCGTCGACCATGTCGTAATTGCCCCAGACGACCTTCATGTCTTGCTGAACGCCCCAAGACCAAAGGTTGCCTTGAAGCTTGCCGGCCTCGGTATTCATCAGGGATTTCGCCAGACGGTCGCCATAGCCGGCATGGCACTGCCCGCAGGACTTGTCGGAAATCCACAACGCGCCGGGATCGGGATAGAAGGTGTGAGGGCCGCCTTCTTCAGCGAGGGCGATCGGCGAACCGCTATGCGCCGCCGCCGCGTCGCGCGCCGTCGGGTCGCCGCCATGGCAGGTCACGCAGCCGGCCGGGTCGCCATGCGCGGCGCCGATATCGACGATCTGCTCATGCATCAACCCATCGACGAACTGCTCGATGCCTTCATGGCAGGTCAGGCAGCCGCTCTCCTGAGCGAAAGCCGCGCCCGCGACGGTTGTTGCAAAAGAGAATAGCGCTGCTGACACGGCGCGGCCGAACCAAGCCGCTTGTGTCCCAAATGGCGTCCCAAACCAGGTCATGAGGCTTCCCCCTTCTCATGTGTCCTGTGGATGCAGGCGGCCAGTATAGGCGCCATCTTAAAAAGGCCGCTAGGCGAGAGTGGGCTAATTCGTCGCGGAGGATGGATTTTTTGATCTATATCACATTTGCGTTGGAACGGCCGGACGGCCGAAAGCGCATTCGTGCGCTATAGTGCAGAGCGGTTAGAGTGAGAAAAATTTGCAATACGGTCCACGCCGGTTCCAGCGACCGAATGCACGGCATGGAGCGGGAGGACTTGGTTATGACCGGGATCGTGGTGCGTCCGCTGCGCGTCGCCGACAAAGCGTCCTGGCGGAATCTTTGGGCGCGCTACAACGCTTTCTACGGTCGTGAGGGTGCGACCGCGCTGCCCGACGAGATCGTCGAGACGACCTGGGACCGGCTGTTGAACGCTGATGAGCCGGTTCACGGTTTGGCGGCGGAAGTTGACGGCGCGTTGGTTGGCCTCGCGCATTTCCTTTTCCATCGAAACCTGATCCGGCTCGCCGATACCTGTTATTTGCAAGACCTGTTCACCGACGAGTCGGCGCGCGGATTCGGTGTCGGGCGCGGCTTGATCGAGGCGGTGGCGCGCGCTTGCCGGGAACATGGGGTCGGCGATATGTACTGGCATACCCATCAAGGAAATACAGCGGCGCGCGCCCTCTATGACAGGATCGCGCTGAATACCGAATTCCTGGTCTATCGACGCGCTGTTGATTGAATACGCCGGACAGGACCTCGGGAACGCCCGGCGCGCCGTTGAGGAAAGGAATGGCATGTCCGTCACGCTGCTTTGTTTGGAGGGCGATGGTATCGGGCCCGAGATCATGGCGGCCGCGAAAGCGGTCGTTGGGGCGGCTTCGCAGCGGTTCGAATTGGATATTAAATTCAACGATGCCGAGATCGGATTTGCGGCGCTGAAACGCGTCGGCACAACACTGCCGAATGCGGTGCTGGAACGCGCGCGCGAGGTTGACGGCGTCATCATCGGTCCGGTCTCGCACAACGCGTATCCGCCGGTCGCTGAGGGCGGCGTAAACCCGTCCGGTCGGTTGCGCCGCGAAATGGACCTTTACGCCAATATCCGGCCGGCGAAGTCGTTCGACGGCGCGCCGCGCCCGCTTGGTAAGAAGATCGACCTGGTGATCGTCCGCGAGAATACCGAAGGCTTCTACGCAGACCGCTCGATGCATGTCGGGCCAGGGGAGTTCATGCCCGACGCGGACACCGCGCTGGCCCTCCGCAAAGTCACGCGTCGCGCCTCTCGGCGGATTCTCGAGACGGGTTTTCGGCTCGCAGCCGCGCGTCGCGAGAAGTTGACCGTGGTGCATAAGGCCAATGTGCTGCGCCTCAGCGACGGCCTGTTTCTGGAGGAGGCGCGGTCCTTGCGCGCCGCATATCCCGGCGTCGCCTATGAAGAGCAACTGGTCGACGCCATGGCCGCGCTGCTGGTGCGGGACGCCGGACGCTTCGACGTGATCGTGACAACGAACATGTTTGGCGACATTCTGTCGGACCAGGCGTCGGAGATCGCCGGAGGATTGGGGCTGGCGGCGTCGCTGAACGCCGGGTCCGAGCACGCCGCGGCCCAGGCGCAGCATGGCTCTGCGCCTGACCTGGCCGGGCAAGACCGGGCCAATCCGACGTCTCTGATTGGGTCGTCCGCCATGTTGTTGCGTTGGATTGGCGAGCGGCGCAGCGATGAAGCGCTGGTCCGCGCGGCGTTGGCGGTCGATCGGGCCGTAGCGGCGGCGATCGACGATCCGAAAACGCGCACGGCTGACCTGGGCGGATCCGCCGGAACCGAGGATTTCACGCGCGCTGTCGTCGTGCATCTCGAGCAGTTGTGATCGGCGGCGCGCAGCCAGACCGGCTCGTAGTCTTAACCGAAGCCGTCAAAGCGCGTATAAAGAGATATGACACCGTTTCCTACACTGGATCGATCGATCGGCCGCTTGGTCGGACGCCTGACGCGCCGGCGAGCGCTTGGCGGGTTGGCGGCGGCTGGGGCCGGCCTCGCCTTGTCAGGATGCGCCCGCGTCCTGTCCGGCGTCACCGGGTTCGGTTCGGACGGAACGGTTGACGATGACCTGGCTTACGGACCCGCGCCGCGCCATCGGCTCGATCTATATCTGCCGAAGGATCCGGGGACGGACACGCCGTTGGTTCTGTTTCTCTATGGCGGCAGCTGGCGTTGGGGGTCGAAAGAGCGCTACGGCTTCGCTGCCTATCCCTTGACCGCGCGCGGATTCGCGGTTGCGGTCGCCGATTACCGGGTGTTCCCCGAGGTCGTCTTTCCCGGATTCAATCAAGACGCTGCGCGCGCCGTGGTCTGGTTGCAGGAGAACCGGTCCGGGTTCGGTCTCGGCGCGGGGCCCGTCCATCTGGTGGGGCATTCGGCGGGGGCGCATATCGCCGCGCTGCTGGCGCTCGACCCGCGCTATCTCGCGGAGTTCGGGGCAGATCGCAGCGCGCTGGGCAAGATGGTCGGGCTGGCGGGGCCTTACGCGATCTATCCGTCCCAGATCAATTACATCGCCGACATCTTTCCAAGGCCGCCGAACGAGGACCAGGCCCGCCCTGTCGCGCTGGCCCGCGCCGATGCGCCGGACATGCTGCTGCTGCATGGCGGCGATGACGGGATCGTCGCGTCGGTCAACTCGACGGCGCTGGCGAACGCGCAGCGCGCCGCCGGCGGATCGGCCGAAGCGCGGGTCTATGAGGGTCTCGGTCATCGCGATATCGTGCTCTCGCTGCCGTCTCAATTCGCCACTGGCGCGCCGGTGTTGGATGATACGACCGCCTTCCTCAACGCCTGAACCAGCGCAGGGCGGCGAGCGATCGTCGCCGGGCGATCACCGTTAAATTGTTGACTAAATGAAGGTCCATGACATTTGAATAAGGGGTAACGCGACAAGCATTCACGTCAAACCGAGAAGCGAGCGTCGCCGCGTTTCGTCGAAACGCTGCCGGCGATGTTGACATATAGAGACGAGGTCTTGATTTGCGATTCGACGAAAGAGGCCCATCAGCGAGCGCTGGCCTCGATTTTTCGCCAGCTGCTGAAGGGAAAAGGCGGACGATCTCCGCCCGAAAGCTCTCCTTGGCTGTTTTCGGTCTGACTTTCGTCGGCTCCGCCTTCGTGGCTCTTGGCGCAGTCTGGTTCCTGGCGGTATCGGCCGCCCAGGAAGACGTACGTCTGATGCAGTCTCTTCGAGACTTCTACACCCAAAGCGTCGACTGGCGGCATCCGACGAACAACGAAGGCGGCAAAGCCTTGCCGGTGCCGACAAGCTTTATGCTTGATTTCGGGAGAAGTCTTGGGATCGACGAAGGTCGGGTCGAATTGACGAGCCCTTACCCTTTTCCGGGTCGAACCGATAGAAACCTGAGCGCCTTTGACCGACAGGCATGGGAGTATTTCCAGGTCGATAGAAATGCAGATCAAAAGGCGCTGGACTGGGTCGCCGGTGAATTGGTTCTCCGGTTTGCGAAACCCGACATTATGCACCAAAGAGTCTGCGTCGATTGCCACAACTCGACCGCGGCGAGCCCGCGCAAAGATTGGCGGCTCGGAGACGTAAGAGGGGTCTTTTCAAAAGTGACGCCCCTTGGCGATTCGGTCGCTGTAACCCTGGCCGCATGCCTGTGCATGGCCCTGATCAACGCCAGTGTCGTCGCCGCTTTCATTGGTTCGAAACGGCGTATCGAAGCCGCAAAGGCCGCGTCGCTCCAAGACCCGTTGACGGGACTCGCGAACAGGCGCGCGTTTGGCGATCAGATTGTCACCATGACCAGCCTGCACGAACGCAGGGCGTTCACCGGGCTCTCTCTGATTTTGGTCGATATAGACGACTTCAAGCGTGTGAATGACACGTTTGGCCATCCAGTGGGCGATCAGGTCATTCAATGGGTCGGCGGCGTCCTCTCCTCGGCGTTTAGGGGGACGGAAGCGGTTTCCCGGATTGGCGGCGAGGAGTTTGCTGTCTTGCTGCAATGCAACAATCGCGAGCATGCGAGACTGATCGGCGACCGTGTCGTCAAAGCCGTCAGGTCCGCCGAGTTCCGGGGCGAACATGACCTCGATATTACGATAAGTTGTGGAGTCGCTGTTCGAAATCTAAGCGAAGGGACAGATTCGCTCTTCCGGCGCGCGGACGCCGCTCTGTATGAAGCGAAGAAAAATGGCAAGGATTGCGCCGTTCTCGCTGCGTAGAGCGCAGCGACCTAGTCTGAAAGCCGCAATGCGCCGTGGTGACGACGATCGGCGTAATCGCCCAGGCTACAGTGAATGACGCGGCGCGACGATTCCGCTCCGATCGAGGCGCTTGGCGAGGCCCTTGTTCGGGAATCGCTGGCGGCGTCGGACTATACCCCGATTTTCGCGTCCTTCTGCGATCGGCTCGCCGAGGCGGGCGTGCCGATCTTTCGCGTGCTGATCGTGACAACCACGCTGCATCCGATGGCGGACGGCGTTTCCATCATCTGGCGACGGGATGGCGGCGTGCGCGACCGGATGCTCGGACCGGAGTCGGAAGACTGGGACGAGTGGAACAGCAGCCCGTTGAAGGCCATGCTCGACGCTAAGTCTTATCGCATCAGATTTCGAAAGCCGTCGATCGCGGAAGCCTCCGCCCGATACCCTTTGATCAAGGAACTGGCGGCCGAAGGCCTGACCGACTATTTTGGCCTGGGTATGGCTTTTTCTGAAGCCGCCGCTCTCTTCGACGAGCGCGACGGGCTGCTCGCCTCCTTCTCATCGGACGCGCCGGACGGCTTCAGCGACGCAGATATTGAGGCGCTCGAACGGCTGATGCCGCGCTTTGGGTTGATCGTGAAACTCGCCAATCGGGAGCGTCTTTTCAGTAACGTGCTCGACGCCTATCTGGGGCCGGATGCAGGCCGGCATGTGCGCGAGGGTCAGATTGCGTTAGGGTCGGGCGGCGTGATCGAGGCCGTAATATGGTTTTGCGACCTCAGGAACTCAGTGGGGCTGGCGAAGAAGCTTGGCCATCAGGGCTTTATCGACCTGCTCAACGACTATTTCGCCGCGGTCGCCGGGTCGGTCCTGGACTCAGGCGGGCAGGTTCTGCGTTTCGTCGGCGACGCAGCTTTGGCGATCTTTCCCATCGCCGAGGACGGGATGACGGAGGCGGACGCGAAGGCGTGCGCCATGCAGGCCGTTGAACGCGCGCTTCAGCGTGCGGCGGCGACCAACGCCACGCGTCGCGACCAGGGGCTCGACGCTTTCGAATTTGGGATCGGCCTGCATCTGGGGCGCATCATGTATGGCAATATCGGCGTGCCGCAACGCGTCGAATTCTCGGTCATCGGCGAGGCCGCGAACGCCGCTGCGCGCATCCAGGGATTGTGCAAGCGGCTCGGTGAAACCGTTCTGGTCTCTGAGACGTTTCGCCAGGGATGCGATCGGCGCTGGCGCGACCTCGGCCTTCAGGATTTACGCGGCGGCGACCCGATCCGCGTTTTCGCGCCGGACTGACTTCGGAAGAGCGCGAAAGAGCGTGTAGGGAAAGCCAGATCGGCGCCGCTTGCACGGAACTTGCTTATCGTGTGACTGGATGCGAAACCATACGCAAATTATTGATTTGAGGCCGCAAGGATTGGCTTCGGCGGCCTCGCGCCGAACGATCGAAAACAACAGTTGGGATAAAAAATGACGGGCCGGAATAGAGGATTGTCGCGCCGACAGGCGCTGCGAAGCGTTGCGGGCGCCGCGGCGGCGCTGGTCGTGTCGACTTCCGTCGCGCCGCTATGGGCGCGCGGCGCGACACGCGGACTTGCGTTCGAGCATCTGCATACAGGCGAAAACCTGACCGAGATCTACTGGCGGGACGGAACCTATGACGAGGCGGCGCTGGCTCGGGTCGACGTGATCCTGCGCGATTGGCGCACCGATGCTGTGGCCCGGATGGATCGGTCGCTGTTAGACCGGCTTTGGGCGCTGCATCAGAAGCTGGGCAGTGAAGCGCCCTATCAGATCATCTCCGGCTATCGCTCGCCGCGCACCAATGCGGTGTTGGCCGCGAAATCCACGGGTGTGGCGAAGAAGAGCCTTCACATGCAGGGCCGCGCCATCGATGTCGCGTTAAGCGATCGAAGCGTCGAGGCGATCGGGCGGGCGGCCGAGGCGATGCGGTTTGGCGGCGTCGGCTATTATCCGAAATCGGGCTTTGTTCATCTCGACACAGGGCGCGTGCGGCGCTGGCGCGGATAGGCGACGGCGGTGCGGCCGGCATTGAACCGATGGATCGGCCGACCCACGAAGCCGCACGCGAGTCTCAAAACGGAATGGCGGGAAACGGTTCGGCGAAGGCCTCGGCCAACGCCGCGTCGCGTCCATAAACGTCAGGATAGAAGCGGATGGCGCCGCTGAGGTCCGGATCGACGGTCCAATAGAGCAGCAGTACCGGCAAAGGGCGTTCGATCAGGACGCGCTTGGTCGCCCCGCTTGCGATCACCGAATCGATCGCGTCACGATCCCACCCTTGACGGTTCTGCAGCAGAAGCGCCGCCAGGGTCAACGGGTCTTTCACACGAATGCAGCCGCTGCTGAAGGTCCGCTCGGTCTTCTCGAACAGATTGCGGGACGGCGTGTCGTGCAAATAGACCGCATGCTCGTTCGGAAACATGAATTTGACCTCGCCCAGCGCGTTCTGCGGGCCGGGCTGTTGCACGAACCAGAAATTCAGGTTGCGGCGCGTCACCTGATCCCAATTGATGGTCGTGCGGTCGATCGGCGTGCGACGCGCGTCGACCACCTGGAACTTCTTCCGATCCAGGTATCCAGGGTCCTTTTTCACGTTTGGCAGGATGTCATTAACGGCGATATTGCGCGTCGCCGTCCAGGTCGGGTTCAGCTCTAGATAGGTCATATCGCCTGAGAAGACCGGCGTTTTTCGGAATGGCGAGCCGACCACGACCTCGGTCTCCCAGACCGGTTGGCGGTCGCGGATGAGCTTCAGATAATAGCCGGCGATATTGACGATGAGGTAATCATCTTCGACGGAGCGATGAACCCAGCGGGCGCGTTCCATATTGATCCGGATTTGGGCGATGCGCTCCTCCACGGAGATGTTCAGTTTCTTGAGGGTGCGCGGGCCGATGACGCCGTCTGGCGCGACGCCGTTACGGCGCTGAAACGCCTTCACCGCCTCGACGAGCGCCGCATCGTAGATCTCGGCGTCGCCGGTCCCGACGAAATTGAAATCACCGGATTTGCTCAGGCGCAAGCGCAGCTCGCGAACCCGCGCCGACCGGTCGCCCGGCTTTATCGTGGGGCCCGGGCTGACCGCGCCCCAACCGCCGCCCGCCGCGATCTCCCGGTGGCTGGCTAGCGCCGATTTGAAGGTCCGATAGTAGACGCCTTGCGGCCGCGCGGCGGCCACCAGTTCGGCCACGCTGTCCTCGGCGAAAGCGTCCTGTACCTGTTCGATGGCGGGCTCGTCCAACAGGGGCGCGCTCAGATTCCAGACCGGATCGATCTGCGCCGGATCGACCTTGCCGTAATGCAGCAGATACAGCATGCGCAGCAAACTGTCTGTCAGGAGCAGATCGTACGACGCCGGGTCCAAGCGAAGTGGGTTGGCGATCGCCGCCAGGGTCGCCGATGCGTTCGCGTCCCGACCGTCCAATCCGTCCGCAGCCAACCCCAGCAGCGCCGCCGCCAGATCGCGCGCTTCCTCCGGGTCGTCCCAAGCCGGAGCATAGCCGCGCTGGCGATAGAAGGCCTCGAGGAAGGGGCCGCTGCCGAGCGGCGCGTCCAAAACCGTCAGAGCGCCGGCGTCCCTGTATTGTTCGAGCGCGGACCGGATCTGCAATGGCTCGGCGGTCTGGCCCCAGGCCGCGGCGCTCCAGCCAAGCGCGGCGCAGATAAGCACCGCCGGCCAAAGACGCATGCGAGCAAACTGCTTAAATCCAAATTCAAGGGGCTTTGTGAACATCGCCTATCCGTTTTCAACGCTGCGGCGCGCCAACATGTGGACGGTCTACCCTCCACGCGCCTGCTCCAGTCTAATGCCGTGAGCGGGGCGAGCAACTATGTGCCGAGACCGGCGCGTTGGGTTGGCGCGTTGCATCGCCTGTTCCACGGATAAGACAAGTTCGTCGCATCCGCTGGCAAAACTCAATCCCGGGTCTGATGAGCGCTGATCGCCGTTTTTAGTTGGTCTCGCTCTTCACACGCGACGCTGCATACTTTTTCCAGTTTCCTGAGATTCGCCAGAGCGCCGTCCAGATTTCCCTGTCGAAGGAAGAGTTCGCCTTGATATTCGAGTGCGCCAAGATGGTTGGGATCGAGGTAGAGCGCGCGCTCATAATGTTTGGCGCTGACGTCCAATTCATCCATTTTGCGGTGCACATATCCGAGCATGTTGAAGACATCCGCATTGGCGGGCAGCGCCGAAGCCAGCTCTTCAAGCATCGGCAGCGCCTCGCAATACCGCTCTGTTTCCAGAAGCTGCGCGCTCTCGGACAGAGCGGCGGCGTACTTGGGGTCGAGGTCCGTCGTCCAGTGATCTTCCGCCGGCAAGGCGAAGGCCGTCGCCGGCGACAACAGTATGATCCAAAAAAGCATCAATGACTTCATACCGGCGGTTCCCCTGAAGCTGTATCGAGAGCGTATCCCTCCACCCCGTCATCCGAGAGCCGCTCACAGATCAACTGTAGAGCCGGGCGCAGAGTTACACCAGGTCTTTCATAGTATCGGCGGCCCCAAACTCGGCGACATTACCCGACCCATCACTAACGCTCGGCCCTTGCCTAGTGATATCGAAGGTCAATGCGACTCGAAATTCTCCCAGATACACTGAGAACAACTCTAACGTAGAAGGCCGAAACGCTTTCGATAGTCATTGGGAGAGACATTGAACTGCCTTAGGAACGAACGCCTCATCCGCTCGCTATCCTTGAATCCACACTGACGCGCTATGGCCTGGATCGTAAGCGTCGTAGACTCCAACAATTCTCGCACCCTTTCAAGTCGAATTAATTCAACAGCTTTGGCAGGAGTGCGACCCATGGTTGATGAATACAATCGATGAAAAGTTCGGACGGTCATATTTTCATGGTCTGCTAGATCTTCAACAAGCAGCCCATTTTGCATGTTGTCTGCAATCCAAGCATGAAGAACGTCGAAACGTCCTTCCCGGTCGTTGCTCTGACGTTCGAGGGCAGGGCTGAATTGAGACTGCCCGCCGGGCCGGATCATATAAGTGACTAATGCTCTGGCCCGTTCGAGTGCGGCCTTCTGACCAATATCCTCTGCGAGAATTGCAAGAGACATATCGATTCCGGAAGTCACGCCTGCCGATGTCCAAATGTTATCGTCCCGGATATAGATCGGGTCCAATTCAACCTGAACATCTGAAAATGTCTCTTTTAGCGCTTTGGCGTCTTCCCAATGAGTCACCGCACGACGCCCGTTCAAGGCTCCGGTGGCCGCCAGTAAATAGGCTCCGGAACAGACGGAACAAACGCGATCCGCCATTCGCGAAAGCACTGCGACCTCTTCAACGAAATGAATGTCTCTTGCGGCTTCATAGACGCCATCGCCGCCGATGATCATAAGTGTATCTATCGCGCGATCCCTCATTTGACTGATCAGCAAGGTATCCACTTTTATCAACGTATCGGTCGGCACCGGGCCGCCATTTCGTGAGACGACTTCCGTCTCATAAGCGAGCGGATCGCTTCCACTGCTTCTCGCCCACGAAAAAACCTGCAGAGGACCAGCCAGATCAAGCAGAGAGATATTGGGAAAGACGACGAATACGACAAGACGTTTGTCTGAAAACGCGGTCATTTTGTCATTTCCACCCTAAACCGTAAGGATAAACTGCCTATTCTTGATAGTGTCGCCTCAATGCAAAGGATACGGCAATGAAGTCCCTTGGAGTTTTTATCTTTCCCGGCGTTCAAACCCTCGATCTATTCGGGCCTGTGGAACTGCTTGGCGGCTTCTTCGACAGAATTAGCCTAACCTTTGTCGCCGCGTCGCTCGACCCAGTTGTTACGCGGCATGGCCAACGAATTTTACCAGACAAATCCATTTTCGAGGCGCGCTCATTCGATCTCCTCTTGGTTCCGGGCGGCGACAGCGCGATTGAAGTTGGGAATAACCCGGATTCAGTGTCCTGGCTCGAAGAGGTGTCGGACAATGCTGACCTTGTGATGACTGTTTGTACAGGCAGTATTCTACTCGCCATGACCGGGCGACTTGACGGACGTCGCGCTACCACCAACAAAATCGACTTTCGTGACACCGTCCATCTGGGCCCGCAGGTACATTGGGTGAAGAAAGCGCGATGGGTACAAGATGGCAAGTTCTTTACATCTTCGGGTGTCTCCGCCGGGATGGACATGTCTCTCGCTGCGGCGGCGCATTTATTTGGGGATGAACAGGCCGAGTGGATGGCCGACGAAACTGAGTACGCATGGCATAAGGACCCAAGTTGGGACCCATTTGCGGTGAAAAGCGGTCTAGTGCAAGAATGAACCATTACCGATGCAAAGCGCTGGTGCGACCCAAAGCATCGGTGATCCCAATACTTTAGACGCCTCACACGATCTGTTAATGAACAACTTTGTGCTTCGACAAATCTCGAATGACCTAAGCTTCTGTTTCGAAAAAAAGATAGTGGCGGATCAGGGATTTGAACCCCGGACACAAGGATTATGATTTGTATGCACTGAAAGTTGTTTAGCTACCAGTTAAGTTGCAGAGATGTGTCGGGATTATACACGGTTCTTTACACGAAACTGTTTTCTTGCCCGACCAAAGTGTCGTGAATCGCGACACTTTAGAAGCGCAGAGAGCTTTTTGTCTGCTATGCGCCAACTGCGGGCTATCCGCAGGGATTGGTCTATGCGCCTTTGGCTCTTCGGGATTTGAACCAGGCAATGCCCTTTGTGCAAAGGACCACCAGCAGGGCTATCGATACGAAAGTGGTAGAGATCGACTTTGCCACTGTCCAATTACTTGCGGAGGAGACCATGGCCTCGGTGACCAAGTCTGGCGTAACGCCTAGCATGATAGCCACGGCGCCATTCTCAAGGTGATCAAAGGCCCCTGCCGCAATCGCTACCAACGCCAAAATCCATCCCCAATACCGTGGCGTCAAATGGACCAAGGCGATTGACACAGTAATTGCGAATAACGTGGGGTAAAAGAAGTCCAAGAGCTGTTGCGTGTTGAGATAGAACTCACGACCCTCGCTGCTCATTGCGGAAAGGAACACACGAGCCTCTTCGAAGGAATAGCCTCCCGGGCGCATGTCAAAAGGCGCCCCTCCATCAGCCATCTCACTTACCAGTGGGAGAGACCACAGAACCATAGTCAAGTAATTCGCAACCGTGATGGCAACGACCGCCCAGTAGACTTTCCAGCCCTTACTCATAATTCCCCAGCGCAAGAAACAGCGCTTCGACGTAATTGAACAATGTTCTGACAGTCAACGCTTAGTGTTCCAGTTGGGTCATAAGCAGACTTTATTGGCGAGGCCGAATGGGGATGCTTTGTTCAAATAGTGACGTGAAGCATCGTGTAGGGTGACACACTACGCTATCGCTTCTTTACACGATCTTTACACGGTTTTCCGCTAGTCGTGTTTCTGCTACGTCATTGAAAAGTGGTGGCGGATCAGGGATTTGAACCCCGGACACAAGGATTATGATTCCTCTGCTCTAACCACTGAGCTAATCCGCCCCGGACGCGCCTGCCGATCTGATTGAGTGCCGGGCGTCGAAGAGCCGCTTGTTTATTTTTTGCGCCTGCGCGTGTCAAGGGCGGCGCCGGCGTGGCGCTATCCTTGCGAAAAAGCCGGTTTCAGGCGGCCTCAGCGCGGTCCGCTTGGCGGGCGATCCAGCCGCCGCCCAGGACATGACCGCCGTCATAAAAGACGCAGGCTTGACCGGGCGAAACGCCAAATTCCGGCGTTGCGAACCGGACACGCACATCGCCCAACGCGTCGGCCGAGACCGTGGCTGGGACCGGCGCCATGGTGTTGCGGATTTTGACCATGAGATCGCGCGGACCTTCGGTCAGCTTGCCGTCGCCCAGCCAATTGACCCCGTTCAGCGTGATCTCCTCCACCGCGAGCGCCGCGCGCGGGCCGACAATGACGCGGTTCAGGCCGGGATCGATGCGCACGACATAGAGCGGCTCGCTCTCGCCGTCGCGGCCCTGCGCCTCGCGCCGGCCGCCGACGCCCAACCCGCGCCGCTGACCGATCGTGTAATTGACGACCCCGTCATGCCGGCCCAACACCGCGCCGTCGAGATGCACGATATCGCCCGGAACCGCGGCGTCGGGCCGGATCTTGGAGACGACGGCGGCGTAGGAGCCGTTCGGCACGAAGCAAATATCCTGGCTGTCCGGTTTGGCCGCGACCGGCAAGGCGAAACGCTCGGCATGGGCGCGGGTTTCCGCCTTGGTCAGGCCGCCCAAGGGAAAGCGCAAATAGCCGAGTTGCTCTTGGGTGGTCGCGAACAGGAAATAGCTTTGATCCTTGCTGCGATCGACCGCCGGCGCCAGCCTGGCGCGACCGTCGACGACCGCGCGCTGGACATAGTGACCGGTCGCCAGCGCTTCCGCGCCCAGATCGCGGGCGGCGCCCAGCAGGTCGCGAAACTTCACCGTCTGGTTACAACGCACACAGGGGATCGGCGTCTCGCCGTTGATATAGGACTCGACGAAATCCTCGATCACGCTCTCGCGGAACCGGCTTTCGTAATCCAGCACATAGTGGGGGAAGCCCAATTCGGCGGCGACGTTGCGGGCGTCATGGATGTCCTGGCCGGCGCAGCAGGCCCCCTTGCGGCCGACGGCTTGGCCGTGATCGTAGAGCTGCAATGTGACGCCGACCACGTCGTAGCCCTGCTCTTTCAGCAAGGCGGCGGTGACTGACGAGTCCACGCCGCCCGACATCGCGACAACGATGCGGGTGTCCTCCGGCGCTTTGGCGAAGCCCATGCTGTTCAAGTCTTGCGGCATGCGGCGGAATATAGGCGCCCGCCCGCTGAACGCAATGGCTCGGTCGAAAGCTGAAAACCAAGCGGTGGAAGGCCCTAGGCCTCTTTCCGATAGGGCGAATGCTGGTCGAGATAGTCCATGATATGGGCGACTTCGCGGCGTTCACTGATCAGGAATTGCTCGACCGCCGAGCGAAAGCCGGGATCGGCGATATGGTGGGCGGAGAAGGTTCGGACCGGGCGATAGCCGCGCTGGATCTTGTGCTCGCCCTGGGTGCCCGCCTCGACGGTCGCGAGACCGCGTTCGATGGCGAAATCGATGGCCTGGTAGTAGCAAGCCTCGAAATGCAGAAACGGATAGCGCCCGTCCGATCCCCAATTCCGGCCATAGAGCGCCGTCTCGCCGATCAGGTTCAGCGCGCCGGCGACCGGCCGATCCCCTTCATAGGCCAGAACCAAGAGGATCTTGTCGCGCAGCGTCGCTTGGGCGATCTCAAAGAAAGCGCGGGTCAGATAGGGGTGCCCCCACTTGCGGTCATAGGTCTCTTTGTAGAAGGCGTAGAACGCGTCCCAATGCTCCGACCGCAAGGCGTCGCCGGTCAGCCGTTCCAGGCGCAAACCGGCTTCGGAGACCTTGCGGCGCTCTTTGCGAATGTTCTTGCGCTTTCGGCTGCTCAACACGCCCAGGAAATCGTCAAAGCTTTCGAACTTCGCCTGCGCCGCTTCTGCGCCCGACTCCGGATCGGCGCCGTTCGACCAATGATATTGATGGCCGTGGCGCAACAGGAAGCCGGCCTCGTCAAACGCCCGCGCATCCGCCTCGCTCGGGAAGTTTACATGCATCGATGAGACCTGAAGCTGACGCGCGACTTCGACCAATCCATTGATCAGAGCGCCGCGCAGCGCGGCGTCGGTCTCCGCCGTCTCGCCGCTGCGGGTCAGGATCCGCGGGCCCGTCACCGGGGTGAAGGGAATGGCGGAGAGCAGCTTCGGATAGTAGCGCCCGCCGGCGCGTTCATAGGCGTGCGCCCAGGAATAGTCGAAGATGTACTCGCCCTGGCTGTGACCCTTGAGATAAAGCGGCGCCGCGCCGAGCAGCGCGCCGGCCGCGTCTTTTAGTACGAGATGCTGAGGCAGCCATCCTTCTTCGCGGCAAACCGAGCGGCTCTCCTCCAACGCGTAAAGGAAAGCATGGCTCAGAAACGGATTACTTCCGCCCGCGCACCCGTCCCAATCCTCGGCCGATACGGCGCCAATCGACGACACGGTTTCGATCTGCAACAGGCTTTCGCCGTCTGGCATGTCGTCCCTTCCAAAGCTGGGTGGGGCTCGATCGGACTGGCGCGGTCTGCGCGTGATTTCCAAATCCCGCGCCGCGTCATAGTTAAGATACGCGCGCCGCCGCTCAACGGTTTCTTCCGGACCGGCGGCGCGGAGGCCGGCGCCAGGGAGGGAGCGGATGACGGAGAGCTATGATGTCGCGGTGATCGGCGGCGGTCATAATGGCCTCACCTGCGCCGCTTATCTGGCGCGCGGCGGGCTGAAGACAATCGTCCTGGAACGGCGCGCCATCGTGGGCGGGGCCGCGATCACCGAGGAGTTCCACCCGGGTTTCCGGAATTCGGTCTTCTCCTATCTGGTCAGCCTGTTGAGCCCGCATGTCATTCGCGATCTGGACCTCACGCGCCATGGTTTGGTGATCCAGGACCGCTCCGGCGGCAGTTTTTCGGTCCTGGAGGGCGACCATTTGTCTTTGCCGCGCGACAAGGCGCGGGCGCGGGCCGAAATTGCGCGCTTCTCAAAGGCGGACGCCGAGGCCTATGAATCGTTCGACGACAGGCTGGCCGTCGTCGCCGAGGCCTTGCGCGGCGCCGCCGAAAGCCCGCCGCCCAATTTCGGCGGTGGCCTGGCGGATCTGGCGCGCGCCGTCCTGACGGCCGGATCGCTGGCGCGTCTCTCGACCCAGGCGCAGACCGATCTGGCCGATTTGATGACGATGTCGATCGGCGACTATCTCGACCGTTGGTTCGAAAGCGACCTGATCAAAGGTCTGTTCGGTTTCGAAGGGGTGATCGGCAATTTCGTCGGGCCGTATCATCCAGGCTCAGCCTATGTGCTCTTGCATCACGCGTTCGGCCAGGTGAACGGCCGCACCGGGGCCTGGGGCCACGCGAAGGGCGGCATGGGCGCCATCACCCAGGCCTTGGCGTCCGCTTGCCGCGAGGCGGGCGTTGAGATCAGGACCGAGGCGGCTGTGGTGGAAGTCATCGCTGATGCGCGCCGTGGCGTGTCGGGCGTGGTTCTCGAAGACGGAACCCGGATTGTGGCGCGCACGGCGGCGGCGAATGTCAGCCCCAAGCTGTTGTTCAACAAAATGGTCGATCCGGCGCTGACCCCGGCCGACTTTGCGCGCCGCATGAAAGGATGGCGCAGCGAAAGCGCGACCTTCCGGATGAATGTCGCTCTGTCCGAAGCGCCGCGTTTCAGCTCATGGCGCGGCGATCCGGATGATCTGACCCATCTGAACGGCACAATCGATATCTGCCCGTCCTTGCCCTACATCCAGGCGGCCTATGACGACGCCCGCGCCGAGGGCTGGTCGCGCCGGCCGGTGATCTCGATGTGCATGCCGTCGATTCTCGACGACACGCTGGCGCCGCCGGGTCGCCATGTGATGAGCCTGTTCTGCCAGCATTTCCGCCGTCATCTGCCTGACGGACGAAGTTGGCGGGCGGAGCGGGAAGCGGCGGCGGATGCGATCATCGAGACGGTGACCGACTACGCGCCAAACTTCCGGGACGCGGTGATCGCGCGACAGATCAATTCCCCAGAAGACATCGAGACCGCCTTGGGCATGCCGGGCGGCGACATCTTCCACGGCGCGCTCCATCTCGATCAGATCTTCTCGATGCGTCCGGCGCCCGGCTATGCACGCCACGCGATGCCGATCAAAGGCCTGTATCTCTGCGGCTCAGGCGCGCATCCCGGTGGCGGCGTCTCCGGCCTGCCGGGCCGAAACGCCGCGCGCGCGATCCTGAAGGCGCTTTAGCGTGGAGGCAGTCTAGGCGATTTCGATCACCGCTTCGATTTCGACTGCGACATTGAAAGGCAGCGAGCCGGCGCCGACCGCGAAGCGCGAATGCTGACCCTTCTCGCCGAACACGTCGGTCATGAAGTTGCTGGCGCCGTTGATCACGGCGGGATGCTGCTCGAAATCGTCCTTGCAGTTCACAAATCCGCCGAGTTTGACGATGCGGGTGATGCGGTCGAGGTCGCCGTCGCAGGCGTCCTTGGCGACCGAGAGGATATTCAGCGCGCAAATTCGTGCACATTCTTGCGCTTCTTCGAGCGTGAAATCGACGCCGACCTTGCCCTGGAAGGTCAATTCACCGTCTACGAATGGCACCTGGCCGGAGATGAAGACCAAATTGCCGGTCTTCACATAGGGCACATAGGCGGCGGCCGGCTTAGGTGCGGCGGCGAGTTTGACGCCCATTTTCGCTAGTCTTTCATCAATTTGGCCGGTCATTGTGGGAATGCTCCATTCTGAGAGGGACAGCGTTGCGAGGTGCAGCTCCGTGCGGCCAGACCATAGTTCGCGCCTCCTCGCCGGTCCATGCCAAAGAACGGTGGGGTTGGGGCGGCCCGCAGGAATATGCAAATCAGTCGCAAATGACGTTCTCCGCCGTTTGCCGTGGCGGCGCCGCGCCCCTACATTCAACCGAGCCGCGCCTTCGCGGGATGGCGGCGGCGGACAGACGCGGAAAGACAGCTGAAGCGATGCGGACAGAGGACGGAGCTTGCGACGCCGCAGAGGGTGCGGCTTACGGCGCAACGGGCGACTATCAGCCTGGCGTCCTCGACCTGCGTCGCAGTCTGGGCCAGGCCGCGCCGATCGTGTTCGATTCCCCGCATAGCGGCGCGCATTTTCCGCTGGATTTCGGCACGGTTGTGGGCCGCGAGGACCTCGCTCGCGTTCAAGACAGCCATGTCGACGCGCTCTATGCCGGCGTCACGGCGGCGGGCGCGTCGCTCTTGGCGGCCCAGTTCCCGCGCAGCTATATCGACCCGAACCGATCCTTGGAGGATCTGGACAGCCGGCTGTTGGACGGGGCCTGGCCCGGCGTCCTGCGGCCGAGTGACAAGACCCGGCTTGGCCACGGCCTGATCTGGCGCAGCTTTCCGCCGGACCGGATGATGTATCAGCGCCGCCTGTCCGTCTCGGAAGTCATGGCGCGGATCGAAGGCTATTGGCGCCCCTATCACACGGCGCTGGAAGGGCTCTTGCACGAGTCCGTCTCTGCATTCGGCGCGGTCTGGCACATCAATTGTCATTCCATGCCGGCCGGCTCCAGCCCGCTGGTGTCGCGGCGCACTGGCGGCAACCGCGCCGATATCGTGTTGGGCGACCGCGACGGCCGATCCTGCGACCCGGCTTTCACGGCTTTCGTGCGCGACCGTCTGACGGCTAAGGGCTATACGGTGCGCGTCAATGATCCCTACAAGGGCGCCTATATCGTCCAGGCCTATTCGGATCCGAGGCATGGTCGGCACAGTCTGCAGATCGAGTTGAACCGGTCGATCTACATGAATGAGCGCACTTTAGAGAGAAGCGCGTCTTTCGATGGCCTGCGCACGGATCTAACGGATCTCGCCTTCGACATCCGCGACTACGCCAACGCCGCCGCTTTGCCGCAAGCCGCCGAGTGAAGCGCTAAGCTTTGTACGGGGCCGCGGCGTCCGCGCCGCCTGTTTGGGCGGGGAAATGGATGTAGGCGGAGAAGCCTTCGCCGAAGACGCTCTCTAGCCAGAAACGCGCGCCATGCGCCTCGGCCAAGGCGTTGATGATGGCGAGACCCAGGCCGACGCCTTCACGAGTATTCCGAGACAGGCCGTCTGCGCGGACCTGTTCAAAGGGGTTGATGATCCGTTTCAGATCGCTTTTGCGCACCCCGACGCCATTGTCCGATACGCAAAGCGTACAGCCGTCTTCTGTGAGTTTTGCAGAAACCTCAATGACTCCTGCGGATGGATCAGTGAATTTGACAGCGTTGGTCAATAGATTGTCCAGCATCTGCTGAACGGCCCGACGATCCACGAAGAGATCAGATGACAGTTCATCCGGCGGCGTCCAAACGATCTTGCGACCGTCGGCGTTCGCCTTGGTGCGACGAATCGCAGGCCCAACCAGATCCTCCAATGGGTGGGGCTGCGGCTCCAGATTCAATCGGCCCGCCTCGATACGCGACAGGTCGAGAATATCGCTCAGCAAATCGAGCAGATGTCCGGCGCTCTGTCGGATATCCCCGATATAGCCGCGATAGGTCTCTGACTCGACCGGGCCAAGGAGTTCCGAATGCATGATTTCCGAGAAGCCGATGATCGCGTTCAGCGGCGTTCGAAGCTCGTGGCTCATATGCGCCAGGAACTGAGACTTCGACCGATTCGCCGCTTCCGCTTCGACCTTCGACCGAAGCAACGCCTGCTCTTGTTCATGCCGGCCGGTCACATCGATCACGGTGACCAGAGTCGCGAATTGTCCGGCGAAATTGATCACGACGGCCCGTTGATCCGCCCAGACGACGGACCCGTCAGACCGGAGGTAGCGTGTTTCGTAGTGCGCCGGCGCCGCTTTTCCGCTCAGCCGTTTGCTTTGATAGTCGCGCAGACGATCCCGGTCTTCCGGATGCACGTAGGCGAAAGCGTCGACGCCGACGAGGTCTTCCGCATCAGACAAGCCGACAATGTCGCAAAAGGCTTGATTGGCGAAATGAACCCGACCGTCGCGCAGCACGACGACGCCTTGGACGGAGTTCTCGATCAAGGCGCGATATCTATTTTCGCTTTCTTCCAGCGCGAGCCGGTTCAGATGATTCGCCGTCTCGTCGCGACCGACGCCGCGATAGCCTTCAAAGGCCCCGTCTGGGCCATAGACCGGTTTGCCGCTGATCCGCAGATAGCTGTCTTCGCCGGCCTGGTTCTTGCGTTTCAACGGCAGGTCATTGAAGGTTTCTCGCCGCTCCACGGCTTCGTTTATGGCCCTGATATAAACGCCGGCTTCTTGGTCGATCGCAGCCACATCCGCCCGGCTCTTGCCGATCTGATCCTTCAAATCGACGCCGGTCAGCATCTCGAATCCCTCAGAGATCATGGTGAAAATGCCGTCTTTGTCGGTCTCCCAGAACCAATGCGTGCCGACCTCTGCGAAATCCCGAAACCGCTCCTCGTTTCGCTCTGACTCGCGTTGCCGGCGAATGCTGTCGGTCACATTGTGCGCGACCCCACAATATCCGGTAAACGCGCCGGAAAGGTCGAACATCGGCGTTCCCGACAGGCTGAAATAGCTGAAGCGCCCGGCTGGCTCGACCTGTTCCAAAATGTGATCGATCACCGGTTCGTGACGTTCCATCGCCGCCTGCAATGGCGCCGCGCTCTGCAGCGTGTAGACGCCCTCTTGAGCGAGTTGCAACCGGGTCTTTCCGATCCGGTCGTCCTGCCCGCTTGGCGGCCCAGTATCCACGTAGGCCGAAACGCGCCGAATGCGGTGCTCGGCGTCTGTTTCCCACGACAGCTTCTGCAAAAAGTCGGAAAACGCATGCAGCCGTGCGCGTTGTTTATCATTCGTCGCGCGAAGGGCCTCATTCTCCCGACGGAGGCGCTGCAGGTCGTGAGCGTGTCGCGTTGTCAAATCGTTCGGAGCCACGCGGGACGATCCCTAGAGACGTTTCCATGTGCACACACTATTGCAACGAGCCGTCCGTGTCGCAACCTACGTCGGGGCCCGTCATCCTGTTGATATCAAGAGCGTGGCTTGGCGCCGTCGTCCTTCAATCTGGCGAACTGGTATTGGCCTTCCGGTCATCCTACACTTTGGTGTTATCGTGAGAAATCTAGAGGCGGATGGCGGCGCGTTATGATCGAACTCTACGGATTGCGGAACTGCGATAGCTGCAGGGCCGCGCTCAAATGGCTGGCGGAAAATGGCGAGACTGCGGTGTTCCATGATTTGAAGACGGTGTCGTTGGACGAACGCGTGGTGCGCGGCTGGATCGACGCGCTTGGCTGGGAAACCGTGATCAACAAGCGCGGAACCACCTGGCGGAAGTTGCCGGAGCAAGCGAAGACCGATATCGACCCGGACAAAGCCGTGGCCCTGATCCTCGAGAACCTGTCTTTGATCAAGCGTCCGCTGGTCGAGGCGGGCGGCGTCGTCAGTGTCGGGTTCACCGACGAATTGCGCGATAGGATCGCGGCTCTGTAACGCCGGGCCGCCGGCGACTGCGACGGCGATTTTGTCAGGCTTCATCGGCGCGCGCTTGCGCTTTGCAGCGGGAATATGGCAGACGATGGCCTTCCCGGCTTTGAGGACCGCCTGTTCACGGCCCGCGCAGCCTCTCCCAAACCCTTCAGGCGAGCGACGACATGACGGCATCGGTCAAGAGCGCGGTCTTCCCGGTCGCAGGATTCGGGACGCGCGTTTTGCCGGCGACGAAATCGATTCCAAAAGAGATGTTGCCCGTCGTCGATCGGCCGCTGATCCATTATGCGGTGACGGACGCGGTTGAGGCCGGGGTTGAGCGTATTGTTCTGGTCACCGGCCGAAACAAAGGCGCGCTGGAGGACTATTTCGATATCGCCTACGAATTGGACCGTTCGCTCGAAATGCGAGGCAAGGAGGAGGCGCGCGCTGCAATCCGCGCCTTCCTGTTGCGGCCGGGCCGGGTTCTGTATGTCCGCCAGATGGAGCCGCTTGGTTTGGGGCATGCTGTCTGGTGCGCTCGTCATGCGGTCGCAGACGGTCCGTTCCTCGTTGTTTCGCCGGACGATCTGATTGTCGGAGAGACCAGTTCGGCGCGGCAATTGATCGAGGCGCATGCGCGAACCGGCGGCGCGGTCGTCGCCGCGATGGATGTGCCGCGCGCCGAGGTTGGCCGCTATGGCGTGATCGATACCGACTCGCCGGACGGCGCCTTGGTTCCGATCCGGGGATTGATTGAAAAACCCGCGCCGGAGGCCGCACCCTCCACGCTCGCAGTGATCGCCCATTATCTGCTGCCGCCGGACGTCTTCGCCATCCTCGAGGAGCAGCAGGCCGGCGCCGGCGGTGAAATCCAGCTTACCGACGCGATTGCGGCGCTGATTGGCCGCACACCGGTTCACGGGTTGCGTTTCAGCGGCCGGCGTCTCGATTGCGGCACAACACTGGGCTGGTTGGAGGCCAATATCGCGATGGCCTTGCAGCATGACGAGTATCGCGCGGCGGTTCTGGGGTTTCTGAAACAATCGGAAGAGAGCGGCGCCAAGCGCGCGCCGCCGGTCTAATTGAGGAAGTTCGTATGCGGATCGCAATGATCGGAACCGGCTATGTCGGGCTCGTCTCGGGCGCCTGTTTCGCCGAGTTCGGCCATGACGTCGCCTGTGTGGATATAGACGCGAATAAGATCGCGCGGCTGCGCGGCGGCGAAATCCCGATCTACGAGCCCGGTCTCGAAGAGCTTGTGGCGCGCAACGTCGAGGCGGGACGGCTGTCTTTTTCGACGGATCTCGCGGCGGCGGTGTCGGGTCGCGATTGCGTCTTCATCGCCGTCGGCACGCCGCCCCGGCCGGAAGACGGACACGCGGATCTATCTCATGTCTATACGGCGGCGGACCAGATCGCGCGCGCCATCGACGGCTATACCGTGATTATCGACAAATCGACCGTCCCGGTGGGGACGGCGCGCGCGGTGATGGCGATCGCGACCAAGGCTCTGCCGCGCGCCGAATGGGATGTCGTCTCCAATCCCGAATTTCTGCGTGAGGGCGCGGCGATTGAGGATTTCATGAAGCCGGACCGGGTCGTGGTCGGCGCTGACTCCGAGCGCGCCCGATCGGTGATGCGCGAACTGTACGCGCCGCTGTCGGACAAGGGCGTGCCGATCCTGATGACCGGGGTCGAGTCCGCGGAGATCGTCAAATACGCCACCAACGCCTTCCTGGCGACCAAAGTCACCTTCATCAACGAAATGGCGGATTTGTGCGAGAAAGTCGGCGGGGATGTCGAGGATGTCGCCCTCGGCTTGGGCCTGGACGACCGGATCGGTTCCAAGTTCCTCCGCGCCGGGCCGGGCTATGGCGGGTCCTGCTTCCCAAAGGACACGCTTGCCTTGGCCAAGACAGCTGAATCGGTCGGCGCACCGACCCGGATTGTAGAAGCGGTCATCGCCAAGAACCATGAACGAAAAGGCGCGATGGCCGACCGGGTCGAAGCTGCTTTGGGCGGAGACCTCACCGGCAAGACCGTGGCGGTGCTGGGGCTCACCTTCAAGCCCGATACAGATGACATGCGGGAAAGCCCGTCCATCGATGTTGTCGCGTCCTTGATTCGGAAAGGGGCGCATGTCCGCGCCTATGACCCGCAAGGCATGGAGCACGCCAAATCGCTGATCAACGGCGCGGTCTTTTGCGCCGACGCCCATGCCGCCTTAGACGGCGCGTCGGCCTTGGTTTTGGTGACGGAATGGGCCGAATTCGCTGAGCTTGATCTCGCGCAGATCAAGACACTCATGGCGAATCCGCTTATCGTTGATCTGCGCAATCTCTTTGATCCGGCGGCGGTCAGTCGCGCTGGATTCTCCTATCTTGGCATAGGGCGATCGGGCCGTGCGACGGCGGCTGTTTCCAGCGCCGATTAGCAGACCTGGGGATGCGCATCCTTTTTGGGGAGTTCTGAATGGCGGTTCGTGGCCACGGTTTCCATCCCACAGCGCTGCGGCAATACGATATTCGCGGCGTTGTGGGGGACACCCTGACGACCACCGACGCGTTGGCCCTGGGCCGGACGCTCGGCAGCATCGCCGTGACTTCCGGCGGTCGGGTTGCGGTTGTCGGCTATGACGGACGGCATTCCTCACCTTTGTTGGAAGAGGAACTGAGCCGCGGTCTGGCTTCCTGCGGCCTTTTCGTTTTGCGGATCGGACTTTGTCCGACGCCGATGGTCTATTTCGCCTCGCGCATTCTGAAGGCCGCCGTCGGCGTCATGGTGACGGGCTCGCACAACCCGCCGGAATATAACGGTTTCAAGATGGTTCTTGGGAACAAGCCGTTCTACGGCGAGAACATTCAGCGGTTGGGCGATCATGCGGCGCGCGGCGCGTGGATCAAAGGGCAGGGCGGCGTGGTCGGCGTTAGCGCCGCGGACGCCTATGTCGCCCGGCTGTTAAAGGACTATCAACCGCGCGCCGGCCTGCGCGTCGCCTGGGATCCGGGCAATGGCGCGGCCGGCGAAGTCTTAGTCCGGCTGCTGCATCGGCTTCCGGGCGAGCACGTTTTGATCAATGAACGGATCGACGGGAGCTTCCCAAGCCATCATCCCGATCCCACTGTTGAAGCCAATCTGGAGCAATTGAAGGATTTGGTTCTGAAGGAGAAGTGCGATATTGGGATCGCGTTCGACGGCGACGGGGACCGGATCGGCGTCGTGGATTCCAAGGCGAGGCCGATTTGGGGCGACCAGCTTTTGGCGATCCTGGCGCGCGAGGTTCTGCAGCAACGGCCCGGCGCCACGGTGATCGCCGATGTGAAGGCCAGTCAGTCTTTGTTCGACGAGATTAGGCGCTTGGGCGGCGCGCCGGAAATGTGCGCGACCGGGCATTCTATTATCAAAACGCGCATGGCCGAAACCGACGCCCCGCTCGCTGGCGAGATGAGCGGTCATATCTTCATGGCCGACCGCTATTACGGCTATGACGATGCACTCTATGTCGCCGTGAGATTGCTCAATTATATCGTGCGGTCGGGGCGGAGCGCCGCGGATCTGCGCGACGAATTGCCGGAGACGGTGAATACGCCGGAGATCCGGGTCGAGGTCGACGATTCCGAGAAATTCGCGATTATCGCGCGGGTGACCGAAGCTGTCAGTGCGCTCAACCTCGATGTCAATTCGATGGACGGCGTGCGTGTGAATGAGGCGGGCGGCTGGTGGCTGATCCGCGCCTCAAACACGCAGAATTGTCTTGTGGTGCGCTGTGAAGCGCCTGACATGGCGACGCTCGGCCAGTTGAAAGACCGGGTGCGCGCGGTGTTGTCTGACGCCGGCGTTCCTGACGCCCTGATATAGGCGTCGACCGGTTCCGATTGGGGTTCGCGGGCCGTAAAGCGCCTTCCCGCTGATTGATGATGGGGCTTGGCGCCGCAGCGTGCATGGCTCACACTTCGACGATGAAAATGGCCGCGCGGCAGGCGCGGTCAATGATAAGATTATCACGCAGAGGGGAGCGTCCTCATGTTGAACAAGCCATTGAAAATATTGACCGCCGCCGCCGCGTTGGGCCTGACAGTCCTTCCAGTTCAGGCGCTTGCGGCGGATCCGGCCAGCTGTGAAACCGTACGATTCTCCGATGTCGGCTGGACCGATATCACCGCGACGACGGCGGCGACGTCGGAAGTCCTAAAGGCGCTGGGCTACGCGCCGGAAGCCAAGCTGTTGTCGGTGCCGGTGACCTACGCCAGCCTGAAAAACAACGATATCGACGTGTTTCTCGGCAACTGGATGCCGACCATGGAGGGCGACATCGCCACCTATCGCGAGGAAGGATCGGTCGAGATCCTTGAGACGCCGAATTTGGTCGGTGCGAAATACACGCTGGCGACCAACGCCAAAGGCGCGGAAGCGGGGATCGCCGGCTTCGCCGATATCGCCGCGAACAGTGACGCGCTGGACGGAAAGATCTACGGTATTGAGCCGGGCAATGACGGCAACCGTTTAATCCAGCAGATGATCGACGAGGACGCGTTCGGCCTGAGCGGGTTCGAGGTCGTCGAAAGCTCGGAACAAGGTATGCTGGCGCAGGTCGCCCGCGCTAAACGACGCGGCGAGGCGGTGGTTTTTCTAGCCTGGGAGCCGCATCCGATGAATGCGAATTTCAACCTGACCTACCTGTCGGGCGGTGACGACTATTTCGGGCCGGATTTCGGCGGCGCGACAGTCTTCACCAATACCCGCAAGGGTTATGCAGCCGAATGCCCGAATGTCGGCAAACTGCTTGGCAACCTGCAATTCACGCTTGCCATGGAGAATGAGATCATGGGCGCGATCCTGGACGACGGAGAAGACCCCGACAAGGCGGCCAAGGATTGGCTGTCAAAGAACCCCGATGTGATGGCCGGTTGGATCGACGGCGTGACCACGCTGTCGGGCGGAGACGCCGCGGCGGCGATTGAGGCGCATTTCGGGTCGTAAGAGCGGCCGAAAGGATGGCGCGGGCCGGGGCGGACGGGTTTCCTTCCGCCCCGCTTGCATTCTGGACAGCAGGCCCCGATCTCGGGTGCTGTTTGCGGTTTGGGGAAGCGCGATGGATTGGTTAACCGAGCACAAACTGCCCGTGGGCGCCTGGATCGAACTGTTCGTCGATTGGCTCTACGAACATTTCTTCTGGTTTTTCGACGGGACCACGGCGGTCTTCGAGTTCCTGATCGAGGGCGCCGCCGATATCCTGATCTGGACGCCGCCGCTGATCGTTGTCGCACTGATCGCGGGCCTGGCCTATTGGCTGCATCGATCCTGGAAGCTGGTCGCCCTGATCGTCCCCGCGCTGCTCTTGGTGATCAATCTCGGCTATTGGGAGGACACGCTGCTGACCCTGTCGTTGGTCGTTTGGGCGACGGTGATCAGCATGGCGGTCGGCGTGCCGGTCGGCATCCTGGCGGCGCATCGGCCCGCAGTCTGGACCTTCCTGCGGCCGATCCTCGATATGATGCAGACGATCCCGACCTTCGTTTATCTCATCCCCGCCTTGATCTTTTTCGGGCTTGGAGTCGTCGCCGGGCTGGTCGCCACCATCATCTTCGCGCTGCCAGCGCCGATCCGGCTGACCTATCTCGGCGTCTCCTCGACACCGACGCCGCTGGTCGAGGCGGCTGAGAGCTTCGGCGCCACGCCGGCTCAGTTGCTTTGGAAGGTCGAAATCCCGCATGCCTTGCCGACGATCATGGCCGGTCTGACGCAGTGCATCATGCTGTCGCTGAGCATGGTGGTGATCGCCGCCATGGTGGGCGCGGACGGTCTGGGCATCCCGGTGCTGCGCGCGATCAATACGGTGAATGTCGCAAAAGGGTTTGAGGCCGGGCTGGCCATTGTCGTGATCGCCATTCTGATGGACCGGATCTGCAAACAGCCGGCCCCGCGCGAGCCTGGGAGGCGGAAATGAGCGCCCTGTCATCCGCCAGGGCCGCCGGGGCCGCCGGGTCCGCCGGGTCCGCCGGGGCCTATGAGACCGCCAAAACCGCCGGGGCCGCCGTGTCGTTCCGCGACGTGGACATCATCTTCGCCGAGACCGAAGCGGCGCGGCGCGAGGCCGTTGGTCTCTTGGACGGCGGCGCCGGTCGCGACGATATTCTCGAACGAACCGGCGCCGTGATCGGTGTCGCTGGGGCCAGCCTGGATGTCCGGCATGGCGAGATCAGCGTCCTGATGGGCCTGTCCGGGTCGGGCAAGTCGACCCTGCTGCGCGCGGTGAATGGCCTGAATAAGGTCACGCGCGGGGCGGTCGAGGTCAGTGATGGGGCCGGCTATATCGATATGGCGCGCTGCGACGCCGCCGAACTGAGGCGCATGCGTACCGGCAAGGTGGCGATGGTCTTCCAGCAGTTCGGTCTGTTGCCCTGGCGCACTGTGGCGGAAAATGTCGGTCTCGGTCTGGAGTTGCGCGGCGTCGCCAAGGCTGAGCGCGACCAGGCGGTGCGCGAGAAGCTCGAGCTGGTCGACCTCACCCAATGGGCGGACAAATACGCCCACGAATTGTCGGGCGGCATGCAGCAGCGGGTCGGTCTGGCGCGCGCTTTCGCCACCGATGCGGATATCCTCTTGATGGACGAGCCGTTCTCGGCCCTTGATCCGTTGATCCGGACGCATCTACAGGAAGAACTGCTCGGCCTGCAGGAGCGCCTGCGCAAGACTATCATCTTTGTCAGCCACGACCTGGACGAGGCGCTGAAACTAGGGAACCGGATCGCCATCATGGACGCCGGCCGGATCGTTCAATATGGCGAGCCAGAGGATATCGTCCTGAATCCGGCCAGTGACTACGTCGCCGAATTCGTCGCCCATATGAACCCGCTCGATGTCCTAAAAGGCGCCGCGATGATGACGCCCTTATCCGAGATGCGCATCGCCGACGGGGCTCATTGCCTCGACGAGAGCGGCCGGGTTCAGGTCACGCTCGACAAGGACGGTGCGCCGGAATCCGCCCGGGCCTATGGGCTGGAACTAACCATGGTGGACCCGGCCGCGGTCGCCGACCGGCGCTGTCTGGCGCTGGCCCCGGTGGATGTGACGATGCGCCAGGTGATCGACCTGCGCCGACGCTCCGGCGCGCCTGTGCTGTTGATGGAGGACGGCAAAGCCGTCGGCGTCTGCGGCGACGAGGAGATCTATCGCGGCATCCTCCGCCGCCCAACCGTCGCCGAACCCGAAGGCGTGGGCGCGTGAGGCGCCATCGGACCGTCCTATGTCGCTGACCGGTGAGCAATGCAGGTCCCGCCTTGTGGCGGCAGGGGCTCACGTGGTCCGGAAGTTCAGGCCGGCGTGATCTCGATCGTCGCTTTGGCGCCGGTGGCGGCCGCGTAGCGATGAATAGAGCCGAGACTTGGGCGGTGCCGTCCGCTTTCCATGCGAGAAATGACGGTTTGGGTTGTTCCCATGCGTTCTGCGACTTCGACTTGGCTCATTCCGGCGGCCTTGCGGGCCGCGATGAGTTTCGCGGCGATGTCGTACTCTTCGGCGAGCGCGTCGTATTCCGCCTTCACATTGCGATCTGTAAGAAGCCGTTTCTTGAGTTCTGAGAATTTCGTCATAAGCACATGTCCCTAAGACGTTGTTTCGCGAGCTTCAAATTCTTAATGGGTGTCTTCTGCGTCTTCTTCTGAAAGACATGCAGGATGACCACCGTTTCTCCAGTCGCCGTGACATAGATCGCGCGGGCGACGCCGCTTCGCCCTTTAGCCCGAATCTCCCAAAGCCGCTCTGTGAGATGCTTAACATGCGGTTGACCGACAAAAGGAAAGCCATGTTCCTCAATTAGGTCAACGGTCCGGATCAGGCTGGCTTGTAAATCGGCGGGCAGCGTCGCGATCTCACGGTCGACCTTGGCGTTGAGCGTCTCCACAGCCCATGTCATGATTGCTATATAGCGACTGTGCTATCTTTTGCAATAGCCGGTACAGCGCTACCATGCGTGCGCTATTCCCAACCGGGGTGGCAGGCTAATAAACGTGCTGGCCGCCGGTCAGGAAGATTTCGGCGCCGGTGACATAGGAAAAGTCGCCGGTGGAGAGCTGGTAGACGACGGCGGCCACTTCGTCGGGGGCGCCCATACGCCCAAGCGGGATCCGGTTCACCAGCGGTTCGTAGTCGGGCGAGATCATCTCGGTCTCGATTTCGCCGGGGGCGACCGCGTTGACCCGCACGCCAAGCTGCGCGAATTCCACCGCCATCTCGCGCGTCAGCGCCGAGAGCCCCGCTTTGGAGGTCGAATAGGCGGAGCCGGCGAACGGGTGGATTGCGTGTCCGGCGATTGAGGTGATGTTGACGATCGCCGCGCTCGGTCGATCGATGGCTTTCTCTTCCGACCAAGAGAGGTCTTTCGCGCCCTTGGCCAGGGCTCGCGCGAAGCCGCGGCTCAGCGTCAGCGGCGTGAAAAAGTTGAGCTCGAACACCCGCCGCCACTGGTCGATGTCGCCGTTCAGACAGCCCAGCCGCTCTTTGAACGCGGTTTTCGGGCTGACTGCGGCATTGTTGATCAGGGCGTGCGCGGGCGCGCCGTCAAGCGCCGCCAGCGCGCGATCGATGAAGGCGGCGACATCGTCCGGTTCCGACAGGTCCGTGGGAATATGCGTGACCCAGTTCGGGTCGGCTTGGCAGGCTTCGGGCGCCGCCTCACGCGAGCATGTGATCAGGCGCCATCCCTCGCGCGAAAACCGCTTGAGCGTGGCGTGTCCGATGCCTCGGCTCGCGCCGGTCAGGATGACGGTACGGGGCGCGGGCCCGGACGATGGCGTTCCGTCAGACATGACCTGTCCGTTTCGCGCTGATCGCCGCCTTTTTCGGGGCGTCGTGGCCATAATCGCGATAGTGTCCGTGTTCGTGGAACCCTTCCGGATCCTGATGCACGATCACCTCGGAGCCTGGGAATTCCTCCATGATTTGCAGTTCGATCGCATCGGCGATGGCGTGAGCGCGCGTCAACGACATCTGGCCGTCTACTTCGATATGCATCTGAATGAAACGATAGGGGCCGGACCGCCGTGTGCGGAGGTCTTGCATTTTGATGACCTCCTTGTAGGAGCGCGCGACTTCGGCGATCCGCGCCCGTTCCGCGTCCGGCAGTTCCCGATCCATCAGCATGCCCAAGGCCTCAGTCGCGACGCCGCGCGCGTTCCACAGAATAAAAAGGGCGATGGCGAGGCCGAAGATGGGATCGGCCAGTTCAAACCCGCCATGCGCGACCAGCAACAGCGCGGCGATGACCCCAATATTGGCCAACAGATCGCCTTTATAGTGCAGCGAATCCGCTTTGATCGCTACCGAGTCGGACTTTCGGATGACGTAGCCCTGATAGGCGACCAGCCCGAGGGTCGCCAGGATCGAGACGACCATCACCGCAATCCCGATCGTGGTTTCGGCGACGGGCCGCGGATTGATGAACCGCTCGCCCGCCTGGATGATCAAAAGCACGGCGGAGCCGGCGATAAAGGCGGATTGCGCCAGCGCCGCCAACGGCTCCGCCTTGCCATGGCCGTAACGGAATTCGCTCGTGGGGGGCGCCGTCGCGCGCCGAACCGCGATCAGGGTGACGATGGAAGCGAAGGCGTCGAGCAGCGAATCAAGCAGGCTGGCCAGGATCGAGACCGAACCGGTGACGATCCAGGCGGCGATCTTCAGGGCGAGCAGGAAACAAGCGACGCCGACCGCCGCGAAGGTTGCGCGACGCGCCAGCGGATTGGCGGCGACCGTATCGATCGGGTCGACCGCTCGGATTTCCTCCTGCTGCATCGCTTCGCCCCCCAGTTCTCGACTATGGGTAGAGTTGCGAGACCGTCCAACCGTCCCGGCTCTCGCCGCGCGTGAAGACGAACCGGTCATGCAGCCGAAAGGCCCCGTCTTTCCAAAACTCGATTCGGTTGGGGGTCAGGCGGAAGCCGGACCAATGAGGCGGCCGCTCGATCGTGGACACGCCGAAGCGCGCGGTGAAGCTGGCGACGCGTTTTTCCAGGGCGAACTTGCTTTCCAACGGGCGCGACTGGTCGCTGGCCCAGGCGCCGATCTGGCTGCCGCGCGGCCGTGAGGCGAAATAAGCGTCCGCCTCTTCCGCCTCAACCGGCGTGATCCCGCCCTCGATCCGAATCTGCCGCCGCAGGCTTTTCCAATGAAACAGCATGGCGGCGTGCGGATTCGCCGCCAAATCCCGCCCCTTGTTGCTCTCCAGATTCGTGTAGAAGACGAATCCGGTCGCGTCGAGGCCCTTCAACAGCACCATGCGAACCGCGGGCCTGCCTTCCGCGTCCGCTGTCGCCAGCGCTAAGGCGTTGGGATCGTTGGGTTCTGTCGCCTCGGCTTCGGCCAGCCATTCGGCAAAGACCTGAAACGGGTCACGGTCTTTAAGATCGGTCATGCTAACGCCATATTCAGTCCGTGTTTTGGCTACAGTGGCGCCGGACCAACGGTGTGTCCAACCTTCTGGGGCGCTGGAGCCGCCATCGGGCGGCGCGCCCGCCATGTTTTTGATACGCGGCGACCCAGCGATGGGTTTAGACAGGGTGGACTAGTCGGATGGATCGATCGGCGCGCCGGCGTCGATGGACTGGAATTTGCACGCTCCGCCGGGTAGATTCCCTCTGGACGATTGGTCGCAACGCCGCGGAAACGGTTCACTATCGGACCCTCTGTCGAAAGGATAAAAACACATGAGCTTCACGAAGATGATGGCGGCGCTTTTCGCCGCAGTGCTGGTGGTTGGCTGCGCAGACGACCAGGGGACCAAACAAACGGCGGGAACTTTGGGCGGCGCAGTGCTCGGCGGCTTGCTCGGCGCGCAATTCGGTAGCGGCACCGGGCGTCTGATCGCGACGGGCGCCGGCGCCTTGGCCGGTGGATTGCTGGGACAGCGTATCGGCAAGTCCTTGGATGAAAAGGACCAGATGATGGCGGAAAGGACGGCTCAGGCCTCGTTGGAGCATGTGCAAACCGGCGAAAAGTCGACATGGTCCAATCCGGACTCGGGCGCGTCCGGCAGCGTCACCCCGACCCGGACATACGAAAATGACCAAGGCCAGAACTGTCGCGAATTCCAGCAGACCGTGACCATCGGCGGCGAAACCGAAGAAGCCTTCGGAACCGCATGCCGTCAGTCGGACGGTTCCTGGAAGATTATCTCAAGCTGAGCGATGATCGCATGAGAAGAGGGGCCGGTGGTATAGCGATCGGCCCCTTTGCGAGTCCGAACCGATGGCGCTCAGAGAAACGATGAAAGATCCGTACGCAGTTTTGGGCGTGTCGAAGTCCGCCAGCGAAGGCGAGATCAAGTCCGCCTATCGCAAACTTGCGAAGGAACTGCATCCGGATGTGAATCCGGACGATTCCATCGTCGAGCAGCGGTTCAAGGAGGTGACCGCGGCCTACACCCTGCTGTCGGACAAGGAGAAGCGCGGTCAGTTCGATCGCGGCGAGATCAACGCCGACGGCTCCCCCGTCCGCGGTTTCGCGCGCGGCGGCTTCGGCGGCGGCTATTCCGGCGGGTTCCGCGGCGGCTTCGATGAGGATGAGGCGGAAGATTTCTTCGGCGATATCTTCGGCCGTCGGCGCGGACGTACGCGTACAGTGCGTATGCGCGGCAAGGACGTGAACTACACGATCTCAGTCTCGTTCGAGGACGCTGTGCGCGGCGGCAAACGTCGCTTGAAGCTGTATGACGGCTCATCGGTGGATGTTGATATTCCCGCCGGAACGGAAAACGGTCAGGCGCTGCGCCTGAAGGGCAAGGGCATGCCGGGCATGGGCGGCGGCGCGCCGGGTGATGCGTTGGTCGATCTGCAGGTCGAACCGCACAAACATTTCGAGCGCGACGGCAAGGATATTTTCCTGCAGCTGCCGATCACCCTGGCCGAAGCGGTCCTGGGCGCCAAGATCACCGTGCCGACGATTCACGGCTCAGTGGCGGTCAAAGTGCCAGAAGGCGCTAATACCGGAACCTCGCTGCGGCTGACCGGGAAGGGTGTGAAGCCGACTAAGGGCGCCGCCGGCGACCAATATGTGCAGTTAAAGGTCATGTTGCCGGACAAGCCCGACGCGGACCTCCGCGCCTTCGTCAAGAAATGGTCGCAGGATTACGACTACGATGTCCGGAAACGGCTCGGTCTCGACGGATAGCGTCATCGGCGCCCCTCGCGCCGCGCCCCGCTCTTAGGAGCCAATCAGGAGCCGGCGCTGACGACGCCGAGGCCGAGCAGCGACAACAAACGGGTCCGGGCCTGCCGATCTTCCCGCGCCAGATTCTCGGCCTCCGGCGCGTCCTCCGCCTCGTCGATGTCGTTCGCCGCAAACTCGCCGGCCCGGGCTGGCTTCAACAGTTCCGCCAGGGAGATATCCATCAGGCGCGCGGCGGTGTCCGACAGTTCGGACTGAATATCACGCACCCGACAAGACCAAGCCTTGCGCGACTGTTTGTGCGTCGTGGCCGTACTCCAGGACAGGCCAAGCGCTTCATAGAGATCGTGCAGGCTGACGGCGTCGAGGTCGCGGATCAACAGCCACTCGCCTTTCTCGCCTCGGGCGATATAGCGCGCCTGTTCGAGCGTTCGCGTCACCCGGCCAATCACGCCAGGGCCGAACCCGACGACATTGAGCAAGCGGCGCTCGCGAATGCCGCGTCCCTCCGCCTGAGCCGCTTTGAGACTGCTGAGCATGGCGAGCGCGCAGGCCAGGCGGTCGTGCGGCGGGTCTTCGCCCCGATGCAGGCGGCGCGCGCCGGAGCGCCATTCGGGTAGTGCGGCGGTCAGTTCGGCCGCGAAGAGCACGATGATCCAACTGAGATAGACCCAAAGCAGAAAGATCGGGATCGTCGCCAGCGCGCCGTAGATTGTCTGATAGGTCGGGAAATAGAGCACATAGAGGCCAAATCCCTTTTTCAACAGTTCGAACGCGACCGCCGCCGCAGCGCCGCCGAGCAAAGCGTCGGTCTTGCGCACCGGATGGTTCGGCAAGATCACGAACAGCGCGGTGAACCCGGCGGTCTGCAACAGGAACGGCAAGAGGAAGCCGAAATTCGTCAGCGGCCCGGTGACTTCTTCGACGCCGCTCTGGCGCGCCACGGTGAACAGGTAGCTGCTGATCGTCAGCGAGGCGCCGAATAGCATGGGCGCGAGCGTGATGACCGCCCAAAACACCAACAGCCGGGCGACGAGATTGCGGCGGCGGCGGGCGCGCCAGACTGTATCGAACGCGCTGCTGATGCTCACCAGCAACATCACGGCGCTGACGATTAAGAACAGAATGCCGACCGCGGTCAGTTCGCCCGTGCGGGCGGTGAAGGATTGCAAGTTCTCCTGCACCGCCTCGCCCACAGCCGGGACGAAATTTTCGAAGATGGCCGTCTGAATCCGGTCCTTCATCCGGCTATAGGCCGGAAAGGCCTCGAAGATCGCAAAACTGACAGCGAGCATCGGCACCATGGCGAGGAGCGAGGTGAAGGTCAGCGAGGCGGCCCTTTGCTGACACCCGTCATGGAAAAACCGAGACGCAGTGTAAGTCAAAAAGCCAAAGGGACCGGGTCGCGATTCGGCGCGGCCGTCAGACGGCGTCGGCGTACCACCTTCGGGTTCGGCCCTGCGCGCATCGGCGGGCCGTTCGGACGCTGTCCCTGGCTCGTCGGTCGTCAACGCGCTTTTCCTCTAATCCAAAGGGCTCTCACCAGCTTCGCGGCCGGTGGCTGAGAGTGTAGCCGCAATCGCCGTCGAACGCCAAAATCTTCGCTGGCGTATTCTTCGCCGCTGGATTCTTCGCTGAATGCGGGATTGGCGCGGCCCGGCGGATTGTATACACCCTAGCGGTCGCGAAGGCGGCCCGCGTCTCCCTTGGGAATGGCGCGCGCCGACGGCGAGGGTGTGATGTGCTGATGAACGAGGCGGGTATGGCTGAACGGTCTTCCTTGATGGCGGGTAAACGCGGGTTGGTGATGGGAGTCGCGAATGACCGCTCGATCGCCTGGGGGATCGCCAAGGCCGTCGCCGATCATGGCGGCGAGGTCGGCTTCACCTATCAAGGCGAGGCGCTCGAGCGGCGCGTCCGGCCTCTGGCCGAATCCGTCGGCTCTTCGATGGTGCTCCCGTGTGACGTCACCGACGCCGCCAGCATGGACTCGGTGTTCGAGACGGTCGAGAAGGCTTGGGGCGGGCTCGATTTCCTGGTCCACGCCATTGCCTTCTCTGACAAGGACGAACTGAAGGGCCAGTATCTGGCGACCTCGCGTGAGAATTTCATGCGGACAATGGATATCTCCTGCTACTCGCTGACGGCGCTGACCCAACGGGCGGCGCCGTTGATGACGGATGGCGGGTCGGTCCTGACCCTGACCTATTACGGCGCCGAGCGGGTGATGCCGCATTACAATGTGATGGGCGTCGCCAAGGCGGCCCTGGAGGCCAGCGTGCGCTATCTGGCGGTCGATCTGGGGCCCAAGAATGTCCGGGTCAACGCGATCTCGGCCGGGCCGATCAAGACCCTGGCCGCCAGCGGCATTGGCGATTTCCGCTATATCCTGAAATGGAACGAGCTAAACTCGCCCTTGCGCAAGAACGTCACGACCGAAGAGGTCGGCGGCGCCGGCCTTTATCTGTTGTCGGATCTCAGCGCCGGGGTCAGCGGCGAGGTGCATCATGTCGACGCCGGCTATCACACGGTCGGCATGGTGGCGGTCGATGCGGCGGAGGAAGTGTCCGATCTGCTGGCCAGCCTGAAGACGTCGCACTGATCCAACGTCCCTCCTGCATGCGCTAGCGACGGAGCCCTTGCATGGCCTCCAATTCTTTCGGTCAGATGTTTCGCGTCACGACCTGGGGCGAAAGCCACGGGCCGGCCATCGGCTGCGTGATCGACGGCGCGCCGCCGCTGGTTTCGCTGTCGGAGGCGGATATCCAGGTCTGGATGGATCGCCGCAAGCCGGGCCAGTCGAAATATGTCACCCAGCGGCGCGAGCCGGATCAGGTGCGCATCCTGTCAGGCGTGTTCGAAGGCGTGACCACCGGAACGCCGATCAGCCTGATGATCGAGAATATGGACCAGCGGTCCAAGGATTACGGCGACATCAAGGACAAGTTCCGCCCGGGTCACGCTGACTTCACCTATTGGAAGAAATACGGCGTCCGCGATTATCGCGGCGGCGGGCGCTCTTCGGCGCGGGAGACCGCCAGCCGGGTCGCCGCCGGCGCCGTGGCGCGTCGGGTCCTGACGCATCTTCTGGGCGATGCGCCGGTCATCCGCGGGGCCTTGATCCAGGTCGGGACGGAACAGATCGACCGGGCGCGCTGGGACTGGGAAGAGGTCGAACGCAACCCGTTCTGGTGTCCCGATCCCGAAGCGGCCGCGCGCTGGGCCGAGTATCTCGATGGGGTTCGGAAATCCGGGTCGTCGGTCGGCGCGGTGATCGAGGTGGTCGCCGAAGGCGCGCCGGCGGGCTTGGGCGAGCCGATCTATGGCAAAGTGGACTCCGATCTCGCCCAAGCGATGATGAGCATCAATGCCGTCAAGGGCGTTGAGATCGGCGCCGGGTTCGCCGCCGCCGCGCTGACCGGCGAAGAAAACGCCGACGAAATGCGCTCCCCGTCCGAGGGGCCCGCGCACAACCGTCCGACACCGGTCTTCAAATCGAACCACGCCGGCGGCGTCTTGGGCGGCATCACGACTGGTCAGGATTTGGTCTGCCGTTTTGCGGTGAAGCCGACCAGCTCGATCCTGACCCCGCGCGAGACCGTCGATGTCGACATGCAGGAATCGGAAATCCTGACCAAGGGCCGCCACGACCCCTGCGTCGGCATCCGCGCCGTACCCGTCGGCGAAGCCATGATGGCCGTCACCCTAGCCGACCATCTACTCCGCCACCGCGGCCAAATCGGCGCGATCGATTAGCGGCGGCGGAAAGAACCGTTCTGACCCCGGCGATAAGGACCCTTTTTCTGCTTTAGTAGCGGCGAGACGCTCGCGCGCCCACCTACTCATGGAGCATGTTCTGCCTTACATACGGTTCTTCGACGAGGGTTGAAAGGTATGAATTTCTTCGCTGAATGAAGTCTTTGAGAAGTACCGGGTAGTCACTTGTCACAGCAGTCCGCACGGAAGGCCTGCGGGCTAAAGCTTTCCGCCAAGCCTGAACGCGGGGAAGTCCAGCGAAGAACCCAAAATCTCCGATCTCGTCGAATACATCAAAGTATCGAAATACCGGTGCAAAGACGACATCGACAAGCCGGAACTCATCACCGTCGAAATAGGGTCCCGGTGAAACCGCGCCTTCCAGTCGGCAGAACTTGGTGCGAAGGGCCGATACCTTTTCGTCGAACACCTGGGCGTCGGCCGCTGAGTAGAAACCCGCTATGTCATTCAGAACCGCCGATCCGAATTCCATCCAAGCCCGATGGCTTGCACGTGCGATAGCTGATTCTGGGTGCAGCGGGGTCGGCTGGGTCTCTTCAATGTATTCAAGGATGACCGCAGACTCGAATATCGCTATCTGATCGACAACAAGCACCGGGGTCTTGCCCAGAGGTGAGATGTCCAGAAACCAGGCCGGTTTGTTTGCGAGATCAATGTAGATGCGTTCGAAATCGACGCCCTTTTCGGTAAGCGTTATTACCGCTCGTTGTACATAGGGGCAAAGCGCATGGCTGATCAGTTGCAAAGTCACGATGATGCACTCCGTTGTCCAAAGACTGCCTGAAGGGGGAGGGAGGGACTCATTGCGAACCTGCCATCACCAAGCATGCCCTGAACAATCGCGAGCACGGTCAGATAAGCAGGGTACTCCCAACCACCATTCGGGTAGCCAAACATCCAACCATTTCCGAAATGCGCCCACGTTGCTCCTGCAAGGATCGGGACTGTCGCCAGTGCAACCCACCTAGCCTGGATACCGAGCAACAGGAGTACGCCCGCCAACGCCTCTGCCGCGAAAACAATGTAGGCAAGCCAACCGGGGAGACCGATAGAAACAAAGAACTGTGCGGTGCCGGGTAAACCGAATACAAAAAGCTTTAGCAGTAGGCTATGTGCAAGAAACATAATACCCAAAGTGACACGTAGCAGGAATGTGGCTGTCTCGGTCAGGTTCGACTGCGTCATCGTCTCTCACCTCAAATAGATGCATTTGCATCCAAAATAGCGCCGATCAACCGTGTAGTCAATATTGATGCAACTGCATTTATATGGTAATCAGGGTTCATGATGGAACCCGACCGTGTCACACAGGCTGTCTGGACAGCTTTGGTAACGAAGAGTCGGCGGCTACTTGAGACAGTTGAAGCTGACCTTAAGAAGGCTGGTCACCCGCCGCTTGCTTGGTACGATACTTTGCTCGAGTTGGAGAAGGCTGGAGACAATGGCCTTCGACCGTTCGAGCTCAGAGCCCGGATTCTACTTCCGCAATACAGTACATCCCGGCTTCTGGATCGAATGGTGAAAGCCGGATTAGTTACTCGTTTTAACTGCAAAGAAGATGGTCGTGGTCAAGTTATGACTATTTCGGAGCAGGGACTTGCGGTTCGAAAGGTCATGTGGCCGATCTACGCGAAAGTGCTGTCTGAGGGAATAGGAGCAAAATTGACGTCGAAAGACACAGTCCAGTTGGCTGCGCTTTTGTCAAAACTATAGACGTTCAAGGACTGTTTTTGATTTAAGAGGCCTGTCAAGGGGGTGCTGTGCGAACAAAGCCGTCGCTGCTCTGAGGTCTGCTTTTGGCGCGCGGGCAAAGAGAATGCACTCAAGCGGGGGCATCTGTCCGCATTTCGCGAAGCTGTAAAAGGCGGGAGCAAATCGGACTTCGCCTGTGGGTGATGCTGCGCGAAACGATAATGCTCGGACATACGGAGCGCCGATGCTTTCATACATTGTATCGCAATTCCCGACGAAGCCGAAGCGGCTGTAGTGGTTTGGATTACCGATCAGGACGCAGCCACTCGCGCCGTGGCTGCGAAGCCTTGCCAGGCCCTCATTCATGAGCGCTTGTCCGAAACCTTGTCTTTGACGGTCGGGCGCAACAGGAGTTGGGCGCAGCCCAATCCAGTCATTGGAAACGTCCCCGATCCAATCTAGTGCGGAGGTGACATGGCCGACGATCTTTCCGACGTTTTCCGCGACGAGGGAGTTGGTGAGATCACCATCGCGTCGTAACTGGTCGACGATTTTCCCTTCGATGTCCCAGCATATGATTTGCCTTCGAAAGCAGCCTCCGTGACAGCGTATATGGCTTTTTCATCTCCGCGTTCTTCAGGGCGTACATATTCTTCCATGGTCTTTGATCCTGCAGTTGTCTTTGATCCTGCAGTTATCTTTGATCCCAGTAAGCGCATACCTCCTAAATAGCCTTGCGGACGATATAATTGGGTCCTTTCTCTGGGTTCGGATTATACGGCGAGCCTTGAGTGGGTCGAACACAGGAGGGGCCCAGTATTTGCTTGAAAACACACATGGATCGAGATCCGGCCGAGTCCGCACTTGAAGCAAATGGGTTCTTCGCCAATGGGCTGAGTCTGAGTCGCGTATCTGAGATTGAGTTCTACGTCGGCGAAGCCATGATGGCCGTCACCCTCGCCGATTACCTGCTTCGCCACCGCGACCAAACCGGCGCGTTTGATTGGTGGCGGCGGAAAGAACCGTTCTGACGACTAGGGCAGGCAATCGGGCCTGCGCCGCACGTCGTCGGCAACCGGGTGGGGTATGTGGCGCGTGTCACCATCAAAGAATACTATACTCATTATTGTTACGCCCTTCGCGAGCGCATCGATAATGCTGCTCTCCAATTGCTGCAGACGACGGAATTGAGTATCTCTAGAGCGGTCAACGGCGCCAAGAAAGCCGGGTGTCGTAGGACGGGTTCTCGGATCAATTTGAGATCGGCGCTGATTGAGTTGACGGTACTCGTCAATCGTTCGCCGGTCGATCCCGACCGCCGCAAGCGCATCTAGTTCGGCCGGGCTCAGATTGCCGCCGCGCAAAACCTGCTGAAAGGTGACCTTCTCGTTGAACAAGGAAAAAATGTCGCTTTGAGTGTCACGCGAAAGCGCGCAGACATGGTCAGCAAACAGCTCTCGCATAGCCAAGTTGTTTTCGGCACTCTCCTTTAGGTAAGACAAATACCTGTTCAGGAACTCGGCCTTTATTCGGTAGGCATGATCCGCGCTATCGGCGTTGGACGCAATCTGGCGTGCGGTTTCGGTATTATTCTTCGACTCTTGTAGCGCCGTCTCAAGAACTGAAATCGTCTCGTCTTTCTTCATGATGGCTTGACGGAGCGTGTAGTCCAATCCGGAAATCTCACGCTCGTGGCTTGCGGAAGAAACCCATTGACCGATCGCATAGCCCGCGCTGAACAAACCAATCGGAACGACAAGGATACTGAGGACTTGGACAGTCTTCAGATTCCTGATGATTGACCAAAGCGCCCGTTCTGTGAGTCCAGGCTCGTTGTCCTTCTCCGCATCATCGCTGAAACCTTGTAACCTCACGCTCATAGACCTATCCATAGAACGGTTGCGATGCCGCCTTTGACTGTATGAAAACTCATAGCAGAAGTCGTCCAGCCAAAACGTTGATGTTTTTTACCTGTACCCACCGATAGTCACAAAGGTACGCTCAGGTCGCCCCTGGCCTGTCTAGCGGCTCACATTTGGCCTATCGTTTGACCTGAGATCATTGATGATCAGGCCTAAACTTGCGGTAATATGATTCCCCTTGCGTAGACCTGTAAAGTTGTAAGAGAAGGCCTTTCTTGGGACTGCAGGAATCGTCGCTTTGGGTTTATCTTCAGCTTTAGCTACGCCACAGGACGCGCCAAAACTCTGACCTTTGTATTTGCGCCGGACAAGCCCATATTGATGCATGGGATTTGGCTTAGGCGATTTCGCCCCCTTTTGCGCTGGGGCCGTTCCTTCTAAACTGTAAGCTCGAGTACAGGAGATTCGGGCGGGCGCATGGGTGTCTTTGCGGATCATTCGGGCAATGGTTGGAAGGCGCCTCTTAGGGCTGTCCGTTCTCGGATTTCAAGGCCAAAACGAACAGCGCCGCATAGGACAGTGTGAACCCGGAGACGGCGAAGGGGACTGCTTTCCAGTCGGCATAGGCGATCAACCCGCCAATCAGTGGCGGGCCGGTCAACGCGCCAACGCTTCCAAGCTGTGCGACCAGTCCATTGCTCGGCCCGATGAACCGAGGCGCGCCTGCGACCCTTGGTACAGAAGCAAATGTTTGCGCGATGAGAATGCCTGACATGAAAATCGCGACGCAGGCAAAAAGGACAATTTGATTTGCAGTGGCGTCATCGGCAAATGTCGGAAACGCGCAGACGACGAGGCTGATCGATGCGCCCGAAACGATTACGGCCTCCGAAAGTCGGTTTGCAAATGCGCCATAACAGAGGCTTCCGGCGATGCTGGCGAGGGCGACGCCGCCTGTCGCGCTCCCAGCGGCGCTCGGCGTGAGATCATGCTCTTGCACGAGAAAGATCGGGAGCAGGCTCAGGGTCGCGAGCGTGAGGAGTGTCAGGCCTAGAAATGCGGCGCCGAGAAGCCATGCCGATTTGGGCGTTGCGACGATCATCTTCCAATTCTGCGAGCGGCTGCCGGCTAGCCTAGAATCCCTGGGGATCGAAACCATGGCGGCGACCGCCGTGAGAAAAACAAAGCCCGTGCTCGCGAGGAACCACCCGCGCCATCCGATCTTGTCCAACAGGAACCCGCCAGCAAAAGCCGCGATGCTGAGCCCCAGCGTAAAGAATGTCCCCCACATCGCGAGGGCGAGAGAAGAGTCTTTCTGCGCAGCCTCACGTGCAATGAGGGTTGGCGCTGCGACAACCACGATCAAATAGCCAAGCCCTTCGATCACCCGCGCTCCGATCAGTATCGGCGCAGACGATGCAAACGCCGATATGATCGCACATACTCCCATCATGAGCGCGCCGGTCGCCAATGACATGCGCAACCCGATTCGAAGGACCCAATGACCGGACAACAGCCCAAGCAACGCAGTAGCGAGCGTAATGAGCGAGATAAGCCAACCGATCGTCGGCAGATCGAGGTGCAACTCTTCTTGTATGAATGCGGCGGCCGGCGCGACGCGCCCAACTTGAACGGCGCCGGCCACGCCCACCAAAAACGCTGAGACGATTGCTCTCCAGTTCGATCTCTCGGCCATCCGTCACTTCACACTTATTTGGCTTTGGATAGCCTATTTCATAACCCAAGTTCGTCCAACATCTCGCCGCTCACGATCCTCGGATTGGCTGTCGCGCAGTGGGTCTTCTCCGCAATTCGGGGTGTGTCAAAAAGCAACGGCTCTTGCCGCCAGCGATCACGCCCCCTTTTGCGTCCGGACAGTTCCGCCTAGACTAAAATTCGGATCACGGGAGGCGTGGGCGGGCGCATGGGTGTCTTTGCGGATGAGTGGGGCAATGGTTGGACGGCGGCGAGCGCGTCGGCTGTCGAGGGCTACGCGCGCGCGGTGACCGCCTATCTCGGGATGCGGCTTGAGATCGGCGACCATCTGAAAGCGGTGCTGAAAGCCGATCCCGATATGCCGATGGCGCATGTCCTGAAAGGCTATTTCGGGCGTTTCTTCGCCACGACGCCGATGGAAAAGATGGCGGCGCAGGCGGCGAAGCGGGCGCGCGCGCTGATCGAGGAGGGCGACAGTTCGGAACAGGAGCGGGCCCATCTGCGGGCGCTGGAAACCTGGCTGGACGGCGAGATGGAGGCGGCGATCGCGATCTGGGAAGCGATCCTGATCGACCATCCGCGCGACGTGATGGCTATCAAGCTGGTTCAGTACAACCAGTTCTACCTAGGCGAAGGCCGGGCCATGCGCGACAGTCTGGCGCGGGTCCAGCACGCCTGGGACGAGGCGACGCCGGGCTATGGCTTTATCCTCGGCTCTTACGCCTTCGCCTATGAGGAATCGGGCCTCTACGAGCAGGCCGACCGGCTGGGCCGGCGGGCGGTCGAAATCAATCCGGCCGACATTTGGGCGGCCCATGCGGTGGCCCATGTCTGCGAAATGACCAGCCGACCGGCCGAAGGTGAGCGTTTCCTCTCCGGTCTGGAGCCGCATTGGGACGGCGTTCACAATTTCCGCCACCACGCGCAATGGCACCGGGGGCTGTTTCTTCTGGAATTGGGGCGTTACGACGCCGTGCTTGATCACTATGACGCCAAGGTCTGGACCGAGGACGCCGTCGATTATCTCGACATCTCGAACGGCGCCGGTCTGCTCTGGCGGCTGGCTGAGCAAGGCGTCGATGTCGGCGACCGATGGAGGGTGTTGGCCGATCTCAGCGCCGCCCGCACCGACGAGCATCTGCTCGCCTTCGCCGATGCGCATTTCATGCAGGCGCTCTTGGCTGACGGCCGCGACCATGAGGCGGCGGCCCTTCGGCGCTCGATGGCGGAAGCGGCCGACGGGCCGGGCAGTCAGGCGCGGGTGACGCGAGAGGTCGGTCTCGCCCTGGCCGACGCCATGATGGCGCTGTCGCGGGGCGCGCCGGCCGACGCGGTCGCCGTCCTGTGGCCGAAACGAGGGGAGCTGCGACACCTGGGCGGCAGTTGGGCGCAGCGCGATTTCTTCGACCGACTGCTGGTGCGCGCGGCGCTCGACGCCGGCGCCCATGCGGAGGCGCGGGCCGCGCTGTCGGAGCGCCTGCAGGCGCAGCCGAAATCCCGTTGGAATTGGCTGCGCCAAGCCGACTTACTGGAAAGCGAGGGACATGACGCCGATGCCTTGGACGCGAAACGGCGGGCGGTCGAGCTACTCGACGCCGCGTAACTATCAACCGCCGCCGAGGCCTGGCTTTTTTCGCCGCCTGTGGCGCTGGTTCCTTTGGCTCTGCACCGGATTCGGCCTGCTGGTGACCGCCAGTCTGGCTGTCGTCGGCGTGCTGGCTTGGATCTACAGTCCCGGCCCGCCGGAGGTGGCGGCGGACACCGTTCTATTCCTCGACCTGACCCAGTCGATTGATGAAAAACCAAGGGTTGGGCTGCTGCCTCGGCCCCGGGGACCGACTCAGACTGAAATCGTTATGGCCTTGGACCGAGCCAAGGACGATCCGCGCATCGTCGGCGTCGTCGCCGAGATCGGCGCCGGTACGTATAGCATCGCCCAAGCGCAAGAAATAGGCGCGGCCTTATCGGCGTTTCGCGCGGCGGGCAAGCCAACCTATGCGTTCGCCGAAGATCTCGGCTCTTTCTGGAACGGCACGGTGGACTACCTGCTGGCGGCGCAGTTCGAAACGCTCTGGCTGCAGCCGACCGGCGGCGTCGGTCTGAATGGGTTTGCGATCGAGGCGCCGTTTCTGAAGGACGCGTTCGAGAAGGCGGGCGTCCTCGTCGAGCTTGAACAGCGCCATGAGTATAAGAACGCCGCCGACACGTTCGATGAAGCGTCGATGCCCGACCCGATGCGCGAGAGCTATAGCGCCCTTTTGGACTCCTGGACCGATCAGATCGCCGAGGGGTTGGCGCCGCGCGGGATCGAGGCGGCGGGGTTCGTCTCGGCCGTCTTCGATGGCGGCCCCTATCTTGCGGAAGAAGCTCTGGAGCGCGGCTTTGTCGACCGGCTGGCCTATCGCGACGAGTATGAGGATGCGCTCGAAGCGCGGTTCGGCGAAGAGTTCGAAACGATCGGCGCGGGCGGCTATATGGCGGCGGTTGGGGCGGAGGACGCGTTCGACGGCGACGCGCCTGTGATCGCGTTGATCTATGGGATCGGCGCCATCGAGGGCGCGGACCAAGACGGGTTCGACGATCGCGGTTTCGACGCTTATGGCGTTGCTGAAGCGATGGACGCGGCGCTGGCGGATGACGATATCGCCGCCGTCGTCTTTCGGGTCGATAGTCCCGGCGGCGCCTATGGCCCGTCCGACATGATCTGGCGCGAGGTCCGGCGTCTGCGCGAAGCCGGCAAGCCGGTGGTCGCCGTCATGGGGTCGGTGGCCGGCAGCGGCGGCTATTACGTGTCGATGGCGGCGGATCATATTCTCGCTCAACCCGGCACGATCACCGGCTCGATCGGCGTATTCGCCGGGAAACCCGCCTTGGAGGAGCTTTGGGGCAAGCTCGGCGTCAACTGGGATCGCGTCGAAATCGGCCGCCATGCGGGCATCTGGAGTTCGGTGACGCCGTTCTCACCGTCGCAACGCGCGCGGTTCCGCGATTGGATGGACGCCGCCTATGAGGATTTCACCGGCAAGGCGGCGGCGGAACGCGGCTACGACCGGGCCGGGATCGATGCGGTCGCGCGCGGCCGGATCTGGTCCGGGACGGATGCGCTCGAGAACGGCTTGATCGACGGGCATGGCGGCATGCTGGAGGCCCTCGCCAAGGCTAAGGAATTGGCTGGGTTGGATAGTGAGGAACGCTATCCGCTGCGCCTTCTGCCCGCGCCGCCGAGCCGCTGGGAACAGATTCAACGCGCGATTGGCGGCGGTCTGCAAACTTGGGTCGCTGACGATCCGGCGGATACGATGGCGCGTGCGGCGGAGAAAACCGTCCGCGCTTTGATCGGGATCGAGGCGACCGGCCTGCTCGCCATGCCGCCGATGCGTGTGGTGCGGTAGTCGCCGTTGCCCGGCGTCATTCGCTGCGGACCGCTCATTGTTTGATCGCGCTGATCGAGAAACTCAGCGGGATCGTCGGCGCGCCGTCAGGCAAAGTGTACATGCCTTCCCCCTTTTCGCGCAGCGACGGGAACAACCGATAGGGCAGCGCGTCAAATTCATGCAGCCATTCGACCGACATGCCTGCCGCGCGCAGACCGGAAAAGATCGAGGAGAGCGGGTGATTCCATTCGTATGATTTACTGTTCTTCATGACCCGGTCGTCGCCTGTATAGGTCTTCCCCGCGTCGAACAGCAGCGGCTCGGCGCTTTGGAAATAGGGATAGGTCGGCGCGAGCGCGCCCTCGGCGTCTTCTTCCAGCATCATGGCCGCCGGATGCGTTTCCAACAGATAGAGGCGGCCGCCGGGTTTCAGAAAATAGCCGACGACCTCGGCCCAGCCGGCGATATCCGGCAACCAATTGATGGCGCCCCAGGTGACATAGGCCCGATCGAACTGGCGTTCTTGCAGATCGGGATGGCTTGGCGCTGCATAGAGGTCGGACTCGATGAACTCGCCCGCGACGCCCGTCTCCTCGGACAGCGCGCGCGCCGCCGAGATCGCCGCCGCCGAGAAATCCACACCAACCACATCTGCGCCCCGGCGCGCCAGGGACAGGGTGTCCAACCCGAAATGGCATTGTAGGTGGATCAGACTCTGCCCCGACACGTCGCCGATCTCGCGCGATTCGATCGGACCCAGAATATCGGCGCCCGCCCGAAAACGCTCCGTTCCATAGAAGCCGGTCCGGTTCTCCAGATGAATCCCGGTCGCCTCGTTCCACCAGCGCCGATTGGCCTCAATGTATTTCTGCATGGTATGCTCTCCAATAGCCTCCCGCGCTGGGCGGCGCGTTTTCACGGTGGTTAAACAGCGCCAGCCGAACGCGGGCAAGGCGGCGAACCGACGAACATGAAGGGAGAGGGGCTCAATGACCGTGGAAGAGTTCGAGGCTTCGATCGCGGCCGGGCGTGAGCCCGCCGGTCTGCCGCTGGCGCTGCGCGCCTTGTGGTGGGCGCGGTCAGGCGACTGGGATCAGGCGCACGCGTTGGCCCAGCAAGAAAAGACGCCGGACGGCGCCCGAGACGGCGCCTGGGTGCATGCCTATCTGCACCGGGTCGAGGGCGATCTGGCGAACGCCGGATATTGGTATCGCCTGGCCGATCGCGCGGGCCATACCGGCGCGCTGGAGGCGGAATGGCGGGAAATCGTCGGGGAGATGCTCAACAGGTCGTTTTGAAGACGCGTTACCGCCTCATCGACGGCTTCGCATGGCGACCGATATATTCCGGCGGCTGCTTGACGACCCAGCGGACGAAATCGGCCATTTCGGGCAAGGCGAGCAGGTCTTCCGGCCGCGCATAGCGGCGCGCGAGTTCCTTCGCCGAATAAAGCGAATGGATCTTTTTGTGGCAGATCCGATGGATGTAGGACCAGTCCTTGCCGCCTTGGCTGCGCGGCGTCCAGTGATGCCGGTCGATCGATGGGCCATCGACCAGGGGACGCCCACAAATCGGGCAGGGCCCGCGCGTGCCGTCGTCGCGTAACGGTTCGACACTCGGTTTGTAGCGTGGGCGTTGATCGCCGCCCTTTAAGTGCAGACGATGGCGACGACTCAATAAACTGCACTCACAGGTCGATAAAGGAATCGATATAGGTCTTATAGGTCTGGCGCTTCGGCTTCTCCCAATCCTCTTCGCGGACATAGGTGATCGAGCTCTTGCCGAGAAGAGTGCGCGGCAGAACCATGACGCGGACGAAACCCGTCATCTTAGTCTTTGACGCCGATCCGCTAACCGGTTCGGACCCGGTCTCGAACCAAGCGTCACCGGGCCCGAAATCGTGGCCGCGCCCGTCGATCGTCAGAGCCAGCGACCCGCTTCGGATACAGCGAATCCCGGCGCCGCCATGGGTGTGGGTGTAGATCTCGCAGCCCAAGGGGAAATTCACCGCGTCGCAGCGGATCAGATAGCCGTGCGGGCTGTCCAACTCCAGTTCGGCCTTCGCCGCCAATCGGTTGTCGACCAGGTTCTGCGGCGGCGCGTCCTCGGCGTTCTCCTCGACAGGCTTCAATTCAAAGCGCCAAATCTGAGCCCCGTCGATGGATCCGGTGATCGAAAGCGGCCCGTCATCCAAGACCGCGCCATCGCAGACCAGTTCAGTCGGATGGCCGCTGATCTGCGCGCCGCCCCAACGGCAAAATATCACGCGTGTGCAGGCGCTCGGATAATGCGCCGTGACGCCGGGCGCGATCCGATCCTGAAACATGCGGAAACTGTATATCGCCATGCGTCGCCGTCGTGGTGGTTACACGAGCTGCGCGGCAAGCCGCGGCCGTCATTGTGACGAGTGAACGCCGCCGACGCAAATGTACTTCACCTCCATCCACTCATCCATGCCATAGCTGGAGCCCTCGCGGCCGATCCCGCTCTCTTTGACCCCGCCGAAGGGCGCAACCTCGGTCGAGATCAGGCCCGAATTCACGCCGACCATGCCGTATTCCAAAGCTTCGGAGACTAGCCAGGTGCGGGCGCTGTCGCGGCTGTAGAAATAAGCGGCCAGACCGAAGGGCGTATCATTCGCCATCCGCACCGCATCCGCGTCGTCTTTGAACCGGATGATCCCGGCGACCGGGCCGAAAATTTCTTCATTCGCGATATCCATGTCGACGGTGACGTCGGTCAGGATCGAGGGGGTGTAAAAGGTCCCGCCCAGCTCTGACGGATCGCCGCCGACGACCGCTTTGGCGCCTGCGTTCTTAGCCGACGCGACCAGCCGATCCACCTTGCTGATCGCCTGATCGTTGATCAGCGGTCCGATGCTGACTCCTTCATCCAGGCCGTTTCCGACGGTCATGCCGGCGACCGCCTTCGACAGCTTGTCGATATAGGCGCCATAGATCCCGTCCTGCACGAAAATCCGGTTGGCGCAGACGCAGGTCTGACCGGCGTTACGGTATTTCGAGATCAAGGTCCCTTCGATCGCGGCGTCCAGGTCGGCGTCGTCGAAGACGATGAAGGGCGCGTTGCCGCCAAGCTCCAAGCTGACCTTCTTCACCGTGCCGGCGGCCTGCGCCATCAGCTTCTTGCCGACAGCCGTCGAGCCAGTGAAGCCGATCTTGCGCACCAGCGGATGGGTCGTGAGCTCTCCGCCGATATCCGGCGCGTCGTCTCGGTCGCCCGGCACGATGCTCAGGATGCCCGCGGGCAGGCCGGCGCGCTCGGCCAATTCCGCCAGCGCCAGCGCCGACAGCGGGGTGGCCTCCGCCGGTTTGACGATCATCGCACAGCCGGCCGCGATGGCCGGCGCCGCCTTGCGTGTGATCATGGCCGCCGGGAAATTCCAGGGGGTGATGCCGCCTGTGACGCCGATCGGCTGTTTGACGATCAGCAGCCGGCTGTCCGGCCGGTGTTGCGGGATCGTATCGCCATAGGCGCGTTTCGCTTCTTCGCCGAACCATTCCAGGAAGGAGGCGGCGTACGCCACTTCGCCCTTCGCCTCGGCCAGGGGCTTGCCTTGTTCAACCGTCATGATGCGGGCGAGATCGTCGGCGTTCTCCAGCATCAGGTCTGACCAGCGGCGCATGACCGCCGCGCGCTCCTTGCCGGTCTTGGCCGACCAGGCGCCGCGCGCGGCTTCGCCCGCCTCGATGGCGCGCGTGGTCTCGGCCCTGTTGCATCTGGCCACCCGCGCGATCTCGGCGCCGGTCGCCGGATCGGTCACGGCATAGGTCGCGCCATTCGCCGCGTCGGTCCAGGCGCCGTCGATATAGGCCTGGAATTTCAGCAGTGACGGGTCGTTCAAGTGATCGGCCAAAGCCGTTTCGGCATGCATAGTCGGCATGATCTTTGGTCCTCCCAGTGCGGCGTGAAGTGTGCTGCGCGGCGCGGCCCTTGCCAAGCCCATGCGGATTGATGCTATTGGATCTGAAGGGGAAGATTGAATGACGTCGAACGATGACAATCCACTGCGATCGGGTGGGACCGAGGAAGCGGCCGATCTGGCGCGCGCCTTTCTGGTCTATTTGACCGAAGATGCTGATCGGCTGGGGCGGTTCCTGGCGGTGACCGGCGTCGGACCCGCCGAGATTCGCGCCCGGCTCGACGATGGCGGGTTTCTCGGCGGTCTGTTGGATTATCTGCTCGGCGACGAAGCGCTCTTGGTCGCCTTTTGCGATAGTGCGGGGATCGACCCGGCGCAACCGGCCCTTATGCGCCGCCGTCTGCCGGGCTTTCAGCCGGAAATGTAAGGCGGACTGAGCCTCTTATCACGGGCCTTTACGCGCGCCGGCGCCACTCTAGTTTCGTGTTTCTCTGCTGGCCGATCAACCCTTTGAAATCGCTTCGGAAATATAAGTGTGAGCACCGCCGCCGACAAACAGGATCCGAAGCCGGCCTCATCTGGACGCGGGGATTCCGTGTGGCGGCTCGCGGCCCCGATCATCATCTCGAACCTGTCGGTCCCATTGCTCGGCATTGTCGACACCGCGGTGGTGGGTCGTTTGCCGGGGCCTGAATATTTGGGCGCAGTCGCCGTCGGTGCACTGGTCCTATCCTACATCTATTGGGGGTTCGGCTTTCTGCGCATGAGCACGACCGGGTTGGCGGCGCAGGCGTTGGGCGGCGAAAACTGGCCGGAAGTGAAATCGGTGCTCTATCGCGCCGGAGCGGTAGCCATCGGCTTGTCGTTGATTGTGTTGGCGTTGCATGGGCCGGCGATCGTTTTGGCCTTCTCCATCATTGACGCGAGCGCGGCGGTCGAGTCGCTCGGGGCCGACTATATCCAGTTCCGTATCGCCGGCGCGCCAGCCGCCCTATTGAGCTACGTGATTCTCGGCTGGTTCTTGGGGCTGCAGGATTCGAAAACGCCGCTGTTTCTGCAATTACTGACCAATGGAGTGAATATCGTCCTGAATATCTGGTTCGTCTTGGGGCTTGATTGGGGCGTGCCCGGCGTCGCGGCGGCGACGGCTGTGGCCGAGTGGACGGGCGCGTTGGTTGGGATATGGCTGATCCGCCGTCGGCTGGTGTCGATGGGCGGAGCCCGCACGCCGCGCCACGCCGTGTTCGATCTTGCGGCTTTCAAGCGCTTTTTCGCCGTGAATTTCGATATTTTCATCCGCACTTTGTGCCTGATCACCGCCTTCGCTTATTTCACGGCGAAAGGCGCTGCGTTCGGCGATGTGATCCTCGCCGCCAACGCGGTGCTGAACAATTTCATCATGCTGGCCGCGCATGGTTTGGACGGGTTCGCCCATGCGGCGGAAGCTCTGGTCGGCAAACAGATCGGGCGCCGAAATCGCGCGGCGGTGTCCCGCGCCGTCCGCGAGGCGTTTCTATGGGCGGGGGCGACAGCGGCGCTGTCGACCGGGGTGTTCCTATTGGCCGGACCCGCCATCATCGACGGCTTAACCACTGTCGCCGATGTCCGGGAAGCGGCGCGGGACTATTTGCTCTGGGCCGCGATCATGCCGGTCGTCGGGGCTTGGTGTTATATCTTCGACGGCGTCTTTCTCGGGGCCACACGGACCGCGGCGATCCGAAACGCCATGTTGGTCTCGACCGGTCTCTATCTTGGCGCGGCCTGGGCGCTGGCCGAGGGGTTCGGCAATCATGGTCTCTGGGCGGCTCTGATGCTGTTCATGGCGATGCGCGGCGTGACGTTGTGGGTCGGCTATCCCGGTTTGCTGCGCAGCGCCCAGCCCAAAGTCCAGACGGCGAAGGCGCCGGCCGCCTAGCGATGCAGGACCGCCACGGCCTCGACATGCGCGGACCAGGTGAACTGATCCACCGGCGTGGCCGACGCCAATCGGTAACCGCCCGCCGCTAGGGTCCGCAGGTCACGCGCCAGCGTGGCGGGATTGCAGGAAACCGCGATCACCGTGGCGACGGCGCTGTGTGCGAGCTGACGCGCCTGCGCCTCGGCCCCGGCGCGAGGCGGGTCAAAAACGACCGCATCGAACTTGGCGAGTTCCGTCGCTTCCAGCGGCTGGCGGAACAGATCGCGCCGTTCCGTGGTGATCGGCAGCGGCGCCAGGCCGGGACCCTGTAGCGCACGGTTCAAGGCGTCGATCGCCGGCCCTTCCAGGTCGACCGCATGCACGCTTCGAGCGACGCCGGCCAGGGGTATGGTCAGCGCGCCGCCGCCGCAAAACAAATCCGCCGCGCGACCGACAGGCCCTGCATGGACCGACGCCAATCCGTCGAGAACACAGTCAGCCAGGATCGCCGCTCCTTCAACAGAAGGCTGCAAAAAACTCGCGGCCGGCAGATCGACGAGTCGGCCAGCAACCGAAACATGTACCGAACGTCGCGCTGCAACCGGTTCGATCCCGCCGCCGGTCGCCAGATTGACCCGGGCGACGAGATTACGTTCCGCCCAGTCGGCGATCGCCTCCCGCGTCTCGATGGAAAGGTCTCCTGATCGGCTATGACGCGGGGTATCTGGCTTGGCTCCGCTTTTGCGGGTGCGACCGCGGCGAGGGTTTGCGGCGGCGCCGCCGCTTTTGGGCACGCCGGATCCGACGCCAGGCGACAACGTGATGTCCAGACCGGCCGCGGTGTCGGTGACCTGCGCCTCGCCGCCAGGACCGCATTCCGGCGCTCGCGCCAGAAGATCGCGCAACAAGACGGGCGCCGCCTGCAAGGCCGGGGTGAGAACCGGGCAGGACTTGATATCCACAAGGCGATGCGATGCGCGTTGCGTAAAACCGACGATCCAGCCGCGTTCGGTGCGTCGATAGCTGAACTTCGCGCGCCGTCGCCGTCCCGGCGGGACGCAGAGCGTCGGCCGCACGAGCGCGGGATCGAAGCCGGCGCGCGCGATGGCTTTGCGCAGCAAGTCCGCTTTGAACGCGGCCGCCGCGTCCCGGTTCATATGCTGGATTGCGCAGCCGCCGCAGACCCCGAAATGCGGGCACGGGGGCGTCACCCGTTCAGGCGCGACTGTGATTCTGGACGCGTCGATCGCCCATTCAGCGCTTCCCTTGCGTTCGACTGCGGCGACGTCATAAGCCTCGCCCGGAAGAGCGAAGGGCACGAAGAGCTGTCGGCCGCGACCGCGCGAGCCATCGGGTTCCGCCTCGGACGCAGCTTCGGGCGGTGTCGCGATTCCGTCTCCCCGGGCGCCAAGCGATTCAATCGTCACCCGAAAGGATGGTCCCTTTTTCATGCCTATCCGACTCTTTTCACAGTTTTTGGATTTTGGCCCTTCGCGATGACGGATAGCGAGACGGTCGGTGCTGATGCAGAGGCGCGTTCGCCAATAGGAGGCATTCGCCAAAAAACCGGATAGACCGTGATGTTTCTGTGATAAGACCTATGTCTGTTTCGCCGGGCGCGCGCTTTAGGCGTGGCGCGTGCTATTCTGAGACGCCGTGCGGCCATGAAGCGGAACGGCGGAGCGCCGTGTCGAAATTGGGTCTGAGACTGTATGTCGATCAATACTTTCATCGCTTTCGTGCTGTGCCTGTCCTTGTTCGTCGGCGCGATCATGATGAGTACGAACAATTATCTGATCTTCGTCAGCGTCTCCAGTCTGGTCATGGTGGTCGGCGGAACCTTCAGCGCGACCTTCTTGGGGCAGGAGGCGCGTTACGTGCTGCTCGCGTTTCGCGGAATAATCTCCACCTTTTCCGTTCAGCGTCATGGCCGCAGCGTCTTGAACCAGGAAGTCGGGCGGATCATACGCTGGGCCTATATGGCGCAACAGAATGGGGTGATCGCTCTAGACGCCGAAGCCCGCAAGCTCGCGAGCGATCCATTTCTCAGTTTCGGTCTTGAATTGGTGCTTAGCGGCTACAAAGGCCAAGAAGTTCGGTCGAATCTATTGAGCGTGGCCCATTCGACCTTTGAACGCGACATGGCGCCGGCGAACATCTGTCGCCGTATGGCGGGGACCGCCCCGGCCTTTGGGATGATCGGCACTTTGGTCGGGTTGATCATCATGCTGGACGATATGGGCGAGAACCCGTCACAATTGGGCAAAGGATTGGCCGTCGCACTGAACACGACGCTTTATGGCGTGATCATGGCGCGCATGGTGTTCGTGCCCGCAGCCAACAAGATGACGCAAAGGTTCCAGATCGAGCATTTTCGGCATGAATTATTGGCTGAAGGCCTTTCGATGCTGGCGGATCGAAAGAACCCGCGTTTTATTCAGGACCGCATGAACAGCTATCTCGACCCGGCGATCCGTTTCGATATCGACAAGCAGATGCGGGAGCGCTAGCGCGCGCAGTGAGGAGGTCCGGCATGTCCCGGAGACGTCGCAAGGCGGATATCATTGAAGAGGTCGAGAGCGATTGGCTGGTCACCTACGCCGACGCGATCACCTTGCTGATGGCGTTCTTCATCATGCTGATCTCCTTCTCAAAAGTGGAGCTCCCCGCCTTTGAACGGGTGCAAGCGGGGATCGAGCAGGTAATCGGCGGTCGCGGCGATTCCGAACGCCCTATATTTGCATTGCACGGAAAGGTGCAAGCGATTGTCGATAGTCAGAAGGATTTACCGCCTGGCGACATCCAGGTCGGTTTCGATGACGAAGGCGTTGTTATCGATTTTCTGAGCGGATCATTCTTTGCGCCGGGATCGGTTGAATTGACCGAATCCGCCAAGCTGGTGCTAAAAAGGGTCATGCGCGACATGTCAGAACCGCCCTATGAGATTTATTCGATCGATGTCGAGGGCCATACCGACGATGCGCCGATCAGCACGGAACGATTTCCCTCTAATTGGGAACTGTCGTCGCAGCGGGCCGCGCGCGTGGTGCGATATTTCGTCGAGATTGGAATCGAACCGGGCCGGATGGAGGCGTCAGGCTTGGCGGACACCCAGCCGAAGGCGCCCAATCGGGACCTTCTGGGGGAACCGATCCCGGAAAACCGGGCGCGAAACCGGCGCGTCTCGGTCCGGCTGCACCCCTAAGGCGCCGACAGCGCGCGGTTCTTTCCCCAGACCAGACCGCGCGGCGACGGGCGGCGCCTGTGATACGGATCATATCCTCGTCGGGGAAATCGGCGTACTGTTACACGGATCGGGCCTCGTGAGGCCGCAGGCCTGCTGCTGGGCGTGCGAGCGGCGCGCTCCTTTCGTTTCCGTCCGGTAGTTTGACTCGAGCACAAGGGCTGAGATGGCGTTCAAGGTCAAGTTCTGGGGAGTGCGCGGCTCGATCGCTTGCCCGTCGCCGCGCCATATCGGCTTTGGCGGCAACACAAGCTGCATCGAAGTAGCGACCGGCGGCGAGCGGATCATCTTCGACGCCGGCACCGGCATTCGCAGCCTCGGCGACTGGCTGCTGCGTAAGGATGTCCATCGCGCGAACATCATGTTGTCCCACACGCATTGGGACCATATCAACGGTTTCCCGTTTTTCACGCCGGCTTTCGCGCCTGGCAAGAGTTTCAACATCATGGCCGGTCATATCGAGGAAGAGGGCGGCATCCGCAAAGTGCTGGGCGGCCAAATGACCCAGCCCTTCTTCCCTGTGCCCTTGGAGGCGATGCAGGCCGATCTAGGCTTTCAGGATTTCAGCGCGGGCGACACCTTCACGCTAAGGCCGGGCGTAACAATTAAAACAGCGCCCTTGAACCATCCGAACGGCGCGACTGGCTACCGGGTCGAGTTTAAGGGGAAGTCTATGTGCTACGTCACGGATACCGAGCATACGCCTGGAAAGCCGGATGAGCGCGTGCTGGGTTTGATCGAGGGCGCCGATCTGGTGATTTACGATTGCACCTATACGGAGGAGGAGTTCCCCGACAAGGTCGGTTGGGGGCATTCCACATGGGAGGAAGGCGTGCGGTTGTGTCAGATGGCGAACGCCAAGATGCTCGCGATCTTTCACCACGATCCGACTCACGAAGACTCTTTTATGGCGGAGGTGGAGACCAAGGCGCGGGCGGTCTGGCCTGGCGCCGTGGTGGCGCGCGAAAATATGCGCATCAATCTGATTTAGTTGGGGCATGTCGCCTCAATCTTCCGAGAACCGGTGGAAAACCAGTGACCAGCGATGACGAAAATAAGAACCGTGGTGAGGCTGTGGACACTGCGCCTCAAGACGATGCGGACCGTCGTATGGAGGCCGACGGCCCAGGGCGTCGTGGAGGCGACCGCATGGTGCGCCGGCTGGTCGAACTCGGGATCGCGCTCTCGGCTGAAAGGGACACTGACCGCCTTCTCGAGATGATCCTGCTCGAGGCGAAGTCGATCTATAACGCGGATGGCGGGACACTGTATCTCACGACCGAAGACGAGTCCGGTCTCGCCTTCAAAATCATGCATAATGACACGCTGGATATCGTCCTTGGCGGGACCACGGGTCAGGATATCCCGTTCCCGCCTGTCGCGCTTCTAACCGATGACGGCCGGCCGAATATCAATAATGTCGCGTCTTCGGTCTGGCATCGCCGGCGCGCCATCAACATTCCCGACGCTTACGAAGCCGAGGACTTCGATTTTAGCGGCACGAAAGCGTTCGACAGAAAGACCGGCTACCGCTCGAAATCCTTTCTGACCGCGCCGCTGACCAACGCCGCTGACGAGGTGATCGGCGTTCTTCAATTGATCAACGCCCGCGACCCCTCTGGCGAAATCGTAGAGTTTGACACGCAGCGGCAGCCGATGATCGAGGCCCTCACCAGCCAGGCCGCTGTCGCGCTTGAGAACTCGATGCTGATCAATCAGCAGCGGCGGCTCTGGGACTCGCTGATCGAGATGCTGGCGGCCGCGATCGACGACAAATCGCCCTATACCGGCGGCCATTGCCAGCGCGTGCCGGAGATCACGAAGCTGCTCGTGAAAGCGGCGACGGAGGAGACGGCGGGTCCGTTCGCTGAATTCAATCTGACCGAGGATGAATGGTACGAGTTGCACGTCGCAGCCTGGCTGCATGATTGCGGCAAGGTCACCACACCCGAATACGTCGTCGATAAAGCCTCGAAACTCGAGACGATCTATAACCGGATCGGCGAAATCCGGACCCGCTTCGAAGTGCTGCGGCGCGACGCCGAGATCGCGTGTTTGAAGGCGCAGCTTTCCGGACAGGCGACGGAAGAGGCGGAGGCGGCGTTCCAGGAGACCTGCGCACGGCTGCAACAAGAATTCGCTTTTGTCGCGGCCGCCAATATCGGCGGCGAAGCGGTGGAAGATTCGGATATCGACCGGCTGGCGGAAATCGGGGCCCAGACCTGGGTCCGGCATTTCTCCAAAACGCTGGGATTGAGCCCGGCGGAAGAAGCGCGGTTCAAGACGCTTGATATCCCGCCGCCGCCGCATGTCGAACCGCTCTTGGGAGACCTGCCGGAGCACCGATTGGGCAAGTACAATCTTGGTGAATTGTACAATCTGGGGATCCGGCGCGGGACCCTGACCGCGGAGGAACGCGAGACCATCAACGATCATATCGTTGTCACCTTGAGAATGCTGGAACAGCTGCCCTTTCCAAAGAATATGCGCCGCGTGCCGGAATATGCCGGCGGCCATCACGAGAAGATGGACGGGACCGGCTATCCGCGCGGCCTGACCAAGGATCAAATGTCGATACCGGCGCGGGCCATGGCGATCGCCGATATTTTTGAGGCGTTGACCGCCGCCGACCGCCCCTACAAGAAGGCCAAGACGATCAGCGAATCGCTCGGGATTATGAGCGGGATGTGCCGGAACGCGCATATCGACCCGCTGCTCTTCGATCTGTTTCTGCGCTCCAATGTCTGGAAGGACTACGCGGATCAGTATCTCGAACCGCACCAGATTGACGCGGTCGATGTCGCCGATTTCCTGCCGCCTGCGCATCTTCTGGCCGAAGTGTCCGGCCGCCTCTAGCTGGCGTCGTGCGGCGGTCCAGTCGATGGTCGGGCCCGACAGCGCCGTCTAATCCGACGCGCCTTGCATTTCGTATCGTCTGACACAAAGCAACAGCGCTCCTATAGCGCATCTCGTGGAACGACGGGCAGAGGATAGTTATGGATATTCAGAGTGTTGGGCGAACCCGAGTAGCGGCTGCAACGCTTTGCGGCGCGCTCCTGTTTGGTATGGGCCCGGCTCTTGCCCCCGCGTCGGCCTCGTCGGATCTGGCCGCCTTGCCCGAAGACCCCGGTACCGAGATATATGATTTCCACGTCTTTATGAATGGGCGGATGATCGGCGACCATATCGTTCGGGTCGATGACCAGGGCGACGCCACCAGTGTCGAGATCGATATCGCGCTGGAAGTCGGGCTGGGGCCGTTCACCCTGTATTCCTACGATCAGGAGAAGCGCGCGCTCTGGCGCGACGGCGAGCTGCAATCGTTCCGGTCCGTCAGCGATAATGACGGCGACGCTTACATCGTTGAAGCGCAGCGCACGGCGGACGGTGACATATCCGTGGTGGTCAATGGGGCCGATCCGGTTTTGACCGACGTCTGGTTCCCGACAAGCTACTGGAACAAAGAGACCGTAGAGCAGTCGAAACTTCTCGCCACGTTAGACGGCGAAGTGCAGGAGGTCTCCGCGCGCGCGGCCGGTTGGCAATTCATCCCGATCCAGGGGAGCACCCGTCGCGTCGAGAAATTCGAGCTGCGCGGTGATCTGGATATCGACCTCTGGTACGACGAAGAGGACAAATGGGTGCGCCTGGCCTTCAATTTTAAAGGCAACGAGTTCGTCTACGAACTTCAGTAAGCGCGCACCGCGCTGCATCGGAAAGAAACCCGTGGCCAATCGCGTTACTTGGATCACCGGCGCCAGCACCGGCATCGGCGCCGCGCTCGCCCGGAAGATGGCCGGGGCGGGCGATACGGTGGCGATCAGCGCCCGGTCTCAAGAGACGTTGGATTCGGTCTGCGCCGAGAACCCGGACCGGCTGCATCCTTTTGCGCTGGATGTGACCGATCGAGCCGCCGTGGCGGCGGTGATCGAAGCGATCGAGACGACGCTTGGGCCGATCGACCAGGCGGTGCTGAACGCCGGCGCCTACACCAAGACGCCGGTTGACGGGTTCAGCGCTGAAACCGTCGAGCGGATGATGATGGTGAATGTGGTCGGCGTGGCCAACGCGCTCGAAGCGTTGATGCCGCGTATGGTCGCGCGTCGGCGCGGAGCGATCGCCCTGATGGCGTCTGTCGCCGGTTATCGCGGCCTGCCCTATGCAGCCGGCTATAGCGGCTCGAAAGCGGCGGTGATCGCCATGGGACAGAGCCTGAAAGCCGAACTGGACGGCAAAGGCGTCAAGATTCAGGTGATCTGCCCAGGCTTCGTCCGCACGCCGCTGACCGACCAGAACGAGTTCGACATGCCGTTCCTGATGGAGCCTGAGGAAGCGGCCGACCGGATCGTCGACGGCCTGAAGGGCGACAGTTTCGAGATCGCCTTCCCGAAACGCTTCGCGCTCCAGCTTAAGACGATGCAGAAACTGCCCGACGCTCTTTTCTTTCCGATGATCAAGAAGACGGTTGGACTATGACTTCTGCACAGGCCGCTGATCCGGTTGCGGCTCTGCACGCCTACGCCAAGGCGTTCGAGGACCTGACGCCGGACCGATTGGACGCGCTCTGCGCTCTCTGCGCGGAGGGGGTGCGGTTCAAAGACCCGTTCAATGATCTAACCGGTCGGCCGGCCTTCCGTCGGGTGTTTGAGGATATGTTCGAACGGACGCGAGATCCGAAATTCACTTTGCACGCCGTCGCGGTATCCGGGGCCACCGGCTATCTGCATTGGGGCCTGGAATTCATCCCCGCCGGCAGTAAGAAGCTCTGGCGCTTCGACGGCATGAGTATCGTCACGGTCGGGGCGGATGGCTTGATCGAGAGCCATATCGATCACTGGGATGCGGCTGAGCAACTCTATGAGAAACTGCCTGTGATCGGCGCTGTCTTGCGGCTGATCAAGCGCCAGTTGGCTGTCGACTGACGCCTATTCGGCGGCTTGCTGGAAAGGCTCGACCACCGAAACCTGGTCATCCTTTCGGATAAAGGACAGGGTCACAGTTCCCAGTTCGAAGCCGAACTTCTTAACTTTTGCGATGTTCAGCAACACCCCGCCGGGCTGCAGAAACATCCAATCGTCGAAATTGACGCGCAGCGTATCTTCGCCGACCTTCAGATCGAACGTATACCGCCAATTGAACGCGTTGCCATAGGCCGCGCCGGTCGCGATGCCGACGACGCCCGGGGCGACGCCTTCATAGCGGTGCTCATCGAGCTTCTTTAGCGTCCAAATCCGGCGCTCTTCCTCGCCGTCGCTGTAGACGAAATCTTCGACCAGGGTCAGTGTCTCGCCGTCCCACGTGCCTTCGATATCAACGGTGAACTGGCGCCGTAGGGAGCCGAACCGGTCGTGAAAGACCCCAACCGCATAGGTCCGACCCTCGAAGAACTCTTCAAGGCGGAGCCGCGGCTCGGTTTTCTCAAAATCGGCGACGTTCATCCCGGAGCAACCTGTCAAAAAGAACAAAGTTAACAATGCGGTAACTGCTAGAAATACGCGACGTTGGGTTAACAAGATCAGTCTCTCCTACCCATTATTTTTTTGCGAGATGGTACGTCGCAAATCGGTCTGGCGCGCTCGGTCGAGCGGGTGCGACCACATGATTGATACGGCGATCAGTTTGAACAGGATCGGCGCGACGGCGTAAAATCCGCTCAAAGCCCATAGGCCGGTCGTTCCCGCTTCGGCCGCTGCGCCGCCCACGCCGGCCGCCCCGGTTTGTGCGGCCTGGGGATCGAAACCGACCCATTCCAACACCGGAAAAGCGATCCCGACAGCCAGCGCCAAGGATAGTTTCTGAGCCATGCCCCAAAGCGCGAAAAAGGCGCCGGTGCGCGCCTCGCCGCTGACAGCGGTTTCCTCATCGACGACATCCGCTTGCATCGACGAAGGCAGCGCCAGATCCGCGCCCAGCGCTGCGCCCGTTGCGATACAGACGATCAGAAACAGCGTGAAATCGCCCTGGCCCAGAAAGGGCGCGATCGCGAACCAAAGACAGGCCCAGAGCATCGCGCCGCACCAGAGCCGGTGTTTGGACCGTGTCCGGCCCAGCCTTAGCCAGAGCGGCAGACCGACGATCGCCGCGGCGAAATAGATCAGCAGCAGTGGTCCCGCCATCTCGGCTAGGCCAAGTTTCTGCGAGACGAACAGCAGGAAAAGCGAAGCCGGTAGGCCATTCGCCACGCCGTTGAACAGCCAGGCCAGTAACAGTCTGCGAAACGGGGCGTTGCTCGACAGGGCTCGATAGAGATCGCGCCAGGTCTCGCGCCGGCGCTTTGGCCGCGTCGGCGGGTCGGGCAGGCACAGCAGCGCCGGCAGGACGCAGACCGGCAGGGCGATGGCTAGGATCAGCCCCATCGCGGCAAGGCCGGGGCCCAGCGTGGCGGCGGATGGCGCGTCTCCGTCGCTGAGAATCTGCGACAGCGTCGTCGGGGCGGCGGCCGCGAAGACCGTGCCGACAATAACCAGCCCCTCGCGCCATCCCGCGATCCGCGTCCGCTCCTCATAGTCGGGCGAGAGTTCGGCGCCCCATGCCGCATAGGGCAGATTCACCATGGTCCAGCCGGTATAGAGCGTTAGAGTCGCGACGATCAGATAAAGGCCGGCCGCGTCCTCCGGCGGCGCGAGAAGCGCATAAAAGGACCCAGCCGCCACCGGCGTTCCAAGCAGGACCCAAGGCTTGCGCCGGCCCCAGGACCCCAGCTTTCCCGTCGTCGCGTCGGACAGGAAGCCGATGATCGGATCGGACACCACATCCCACAGCCGCGCAAGCAGCATCAAAAAACCGACCAGCGCCAGGCCGAGCCCCAGTTCGACCGCGTAGAAGGTCGGGATGTGGATATAGACGGGCAGCGTCGCCGCCGCCAAAGGGAGCCCCGGCAGTCCGTAGAGAGCCAAGTCGGGCCTTGACAGTCTGGCGGGAGCGCCGTCGGCGCGCGCCGCTGGTTCTGGCTCGCTCATGGGGCGCTCATGCGGATGGCTTGTTCAGGACGGACTGGATGCGGCTATACGCGGGCGTGGCGCGTCATTTCGTGATGGCGACGCGGCAGACATCGATCATCCCGGTGCGAAAACCCGCCTCGCAATAGCAGAGATAATATTCCCACATCCGCCGGAACCGTTCGTCGAACGGCTTTCCGGATTGGCTGACGCGCGGCGCGCCTTTGATCGAGTCCCAAGCGGCTTGGAAATTCGCATTCCATTCTGCAAGCGTCGCGGCGTAGCTTTCGCCGAACGTGTCATAGGCCTCGATCTTCATCCCGGCGCCGCCGATATGCTCCCGCAGCTTTCCAGGGGAGGGCAACATGCCGCCGGGAAAGATGAACCGTTGAATAAAGTCCGGATTGGCCCGATAGCGCTCGAAATTGTCGTCATCGATGGTGATGATCTGAAGCGCCGCCTTGCCCGCGCCTGTCAACCAATCGCGGACCTTGTCGAAGAAGATCGGCCAATAGGCCTCGCCCACCGCCTCAAACATCTCGATCGAGGCGACCCGATCATACTCGCCGGTCTCGTGGCGATAGTCGCGTTTGACGATATCGACCTTCTCGTTCAGCCCCTCGCGTTGCATCCGTTCCGATGCAAAGGCGTGCTGCTCGTCCGAGATGGTCAGGCCGGTCACCCTTGCGCCGCGATGTTTCGCGATATGCTCGGCGAACCCGCCCCAGCCGCAGCCGACCTCCAGCACATGGTGGGAGTCGGTGAGCTCAAGCCGTTCCGCCAACCGTTCATATTTGTTGAACTGGGCGGAGGCCAGATCTTCGTCGGGCGACAAAAACTCGGCGGAACTGTAGGTCATCGTCCGGTCGAGCCACTGGGTGTAGAACTCGTTCCCCAGGTCGTAATGGTACTGGATGTTCCGGCGGCTGCCTTTTTCGGTGTTGCGATTGAGCAAATGCACCAGGCGCTGAGCCGACCGAAACAGCCTGGACCCGCCCAGCGTCTTTTCCAGGACCGAGACGTTCGACGCGCAGATATAGAGAAAGCGGGCCAGGTTGTCGGTTTCGAAGTCGCCATCCATGTAGGCTTCGCCGGCCCCGATATTGCCTCCGGTCAGAAGCCGCCGCGGCGCGCGCTCGTTGTTCAGATTCACGGTGACGTCGACGGCGTCGCCTTCGGAAAAGGCGCTCTTGGACCCGGTGATGCGGCACCCGCCCTTTGGCAGGCGCCACGCAATCCGGCCGGTCTCAAAACGATCCGCCAAGGACAACACAATTTGGGAGGACGGGCCGGCCGAGCCGTTCAGAACGTCACCAAGGCCGCGCTTGAAATTTGATGGGTCCTGATCTCGCATCGCGTCGCTCATCATGGTCATACTGAATTCAACCTCATCAGCGTAACGCCGACTTTAAGTCTGCGGTGATATTCTCGGCAAGGGCGCTGAACGCGATCACCGTCCGGCCTCTTGGAAACTGACTTCCGCGTTCGGCGGCGCCGGTTTGCGATGAAACTTCGCGCCTTTGATCCACAGTTTGAGCGCTTCCCAGTGGATGCCCAGCATCACCTTGGCTGCCATACCCGGATGCCGCGCCAGGGCCCTCAGCAGCGCTTTGTCGCCGAAAGGCGCGCCGCGTCCGGTATGGGTGGCGATCAGCAGGTCTCGCCCGTCATCGTCCTGGTAGCGGATGCTGACCGCCAACCTTTCGCCGGGGGTCGCCAAGGTGAAGCGGTAGCGGCCCGCGACATCCATGAAGGGCGAGACATGGAAGCGTTTGGCGACGCCTTGCCGGATCAACGCGCCGGGCCTGTCATTCGCGCGCTCCGCCGGCGCCTCCAGAACATAGCCATGTTGTTCGCCGAACGTGTTCTTCACCTCATACACGATCGCGCGCAATGCGCCTTGCGCGTCGCGGCAATAGTAGATCGTCAGCGGGTTGAAGACATAACCAAGGATGCGTGGGATGCAGAGCGCATGGATCGTCGGGGTGGCCAGAACGATCCCGGCCTTGCGCAGCGCCGCTTCGACCCAGGGCCGCAGCGGCGACCCGTTCCGGGCCCCGTGATCCGCGTCATGAAAGGAAAACAGGCCGAAGCGGTTGTGCCGGAACAGCTTGCTCGTCCGCGCCAATTCTGGGATCGCGTCGATATCAACCAGCATCGAAAAAATGCGATAGTCCAGCGCGTGCTTGAACGGGGTCAGCCGCGTATGCGCCACCCGACCGAGATAGACGCGGTCTCGCCAGGCCGCGCCCTCGGACTGGTGCGCGGTATGCTCCGCGGCGGCGGTGTCGAGCGGCATGGTCCTGGCCTTCCGTGTCAGGCGGCGCGCCGACGGGTTTCCGCCGTCTCGTCGCCGAGGACGGATTTCATCGCCGCATGCGGTCGATAGCCCCAGGGCGCTTCGACGCCCAGGCCGAGAGCGACGGCGGTTGCGGATGCGATCCCATCCTCATGGAAACCATAGCCGCAATAGCTGCCGCAGAACCAGACGCCGTTCGCGCCTTGGATGGAGGGCAAATCGCGCTGCGCCTGCAAGGCGGCCATGTCGAACATCGGGTGATCATAGGCGTATTGGCCGATGATCCTCTCCGGCGGTATTTCCGAGATTGGATTCAAGGTGACGAACAGCGGATGGGCCGGGTCGATCGATTGCAGTCGGTTCATCCAATAGGTGACGGCGACGCTGCGCCCGCTCTCACCCGAACCGGTCTCGCCGGCGCGGGGCCGTTTCGCGGCGAGATAGTTCCAACTCGACCAGGTGCCTTTGCGCTTCGGCATTTGGGCGGGATCGGTATGCAGGATCGCCTCGTTCGGCTGATAGCGGAATTTCGACAGGATCGCGCCTTCACGGTCCGACTTGTCCGCCAACAGCTTGAAAGCCTCGTCGCCATGGCAGGCGAAAACGGCTTGATCGAACGCTGTCTCGGCGCCGCTATCGTCTCGGACATAGACCAGACCGCCCTGGCGGCGGACCGACCGCGCGGGCCGGCCCAGATTGACCTCGCCGGACATGCTCGCCAGCAGCCTTTGAACATATTCGCGGCTGCCGCCATCGACGGTCCACCATTGCGGCCGCTCTTTCAGCTCCAGCAGGCCGTGATTGACGAAGAAGCGTACGAAGCTCGAGGCGGGGAAATCCGTCATGGTCTGCGTCGAACAGGACCAGATCGCGGCCGCCATCGGCAACAGGTGATCATCGGCGAATGCGGCGCCATAACCGCCCATCTCCAAGAATTCACCCAGCGTCATGTCCCGGCGCTCCGGATCGTCCAGCAACGCCGGGGAGTCGCGGTAGAAACGGACCAGATCGTAGAGCATCCGGTAGAAGCGGGGAGAAGCCAGGTTGGTCTTCTGAGCGAACAGGCTGCGCATGCCGCTGCCGCCATATTCCAGCCGCCCATTGTCCATCGAGACGCCGAAGGACATGTCGGTCTTTTTGACCGGTGCGTCGATAGCGTCGAACAGGCCCAAGAGGTTCGGATAGGTGCGCTCGTTAAAGACGATGAAACCTGTATCCACCGGAATGGTCTCGCCCGACGGCGCGGTCGTGTCGACCGTGTTGGCGTGCCCGCCCGGATAGCCGTTCCGCTCGAACACCGTGACTTCGTGGCGCTTGCTCAACAGCCAGGCCGCGCCCAGGCCCGACACGCCCGCCCCGATAACCGCTATTCGCATACGATACTCACCTTTTCCTGTTTGGATTTTGCGCCGCTAACGGCTGGCGCGCCGTTCAGGCGGCGGCTGCCGCGCGCGCTTGTTTGACGATGTCGTAGGCGCGCAGCGCGCGCTCTCGAGCCGGTTTGTGGTCGACGATGGGATGCGGATAGGTCTCGCCCAGCGCGACGCCCGCCGCGGCCAATACAGGTGTAGGCGCGGTCCAGGGCTGCTGCAGATAGGCGTTCGGCAGGCGCGCCAATTCGGGGATCCAACGCCGTGTATAGGCTCCGCTTGGATCGAATTTCTCGCCCTGGGCGATCGGATTGAAAATCCGAAAATAGGGTGCGGCGTCCGCCCCGCTGCCGGCGCTCCACTGCCAGCCGCCGACATTGTTCGCCAAGTCGAAATCAACCAGCGTGTCGCGGAACCAGGCCTCGCCCTCGCGCCAATCGATCAGCAGGTGTTTGACCAGGAAAGAAGCGACGACCATGCGGACGCGGTTATGCATGACGCCGGTCGCCCAAAGCTCGCGCATCCCCGCGTCGACGAAAGGGTAGCCGGTGCGGCCCTCGCGCCAGGCTTGCAAGGCTGTGGGATCGTCGCGCCAGGGGAAGGCGTCGAAGTCGGTCTTAAAATTCTCGATCACCGTCCGGGGATTGTGATAGAGCAAGCCTCGATTGAAATCGCGCCAACCGACCTCGCGCAGAAAGGCCATGCCCTGCGACGCGTCCAACGCACCGGCGTCGATACGCGCCCGCGTCGCGGCCCAGAGCTGGCTCGGTGATATCTCCCCAAAATGCAGATGCGGCGACAGGCGCGAGACTTTTCCCGCCGCCGGCAGATCGCGGCCGTCGCGATAATCGCCAGCCGGTCCATCGAGAAAGGCCCGCGCCGCCTCTTTCGCACCGGCTTCGCCCGGGCGCCAAAGCTTATCGAATCCCTGCGCCCAATTCGGGCGCGACGGCGTCAGGCGCCAATCCGACAGGTCTTCTGAGGTTCCGGCGTCGGCCGGGGCGGCGGGAAGAAGGTCCGGCGTATCCAGCGGCGGTCTCGGTGCGCCGCGCGCCAGCAGCGCCTTCCAGAATGGCGTGAATACGCTGAACGGTTTGCCAGCGCCGGTCTTCACCTCCCATGGCTCCGCCAGCATGTCGGCGGCGAAGCTTTCCGCCGCGATCCCGAATTCCTGCAGGTCGGTCTTGATCTTCCGATCCCGCTGAACCGACCAGGGCTCGTAACGGCGGTTCCAGTACACCGCGTCCGCGCCGCTCTCAGCGATCACGTTCTGCAGAACCGCCTGCGCCGCCCCGCGCCGAAGGATAAGGCGCGCGCCGCGCGCCGCCAATTCGGCCGAAAGGGCCTTTAGGGTGTGATAAAGCCACCAGCGCCCGGCGGCCCCTTCGAAATCGCCGCCGGCGTCCGCGTCATCCAGAATAAACAGACACAGGACGGGGCCGCCCCGCTTGGCCGCTGCGCTCAGCGCGGGATTATCCTGAAGACGCAGGTCGCGTCGAAACCAGACGATGGAACACTTGGTCATCGGTCGGCGCGTTTCTTGGACAGGTCGCGGGCTGAGCGCGCAATCAATTGCGGTGAAATCAGTCTAGTCATGCGGAAAATTACGCCGGGCGCTCCGCCGCGGATTAGAAATTCGCAAAGATTTCCGTATGTTAAGGCGGTTTGGGAATATCCGCCCTTTTTTGCGAAAAATTCGTACCCCGGCGTGATCCAGCCTTTCGGAGGAGGCGTACCTAACAATGTCGGACGAGAAATCGTCTGGACACGGACGGTACCTTCCCCCCAAACCTCCGTGCAGTTTCGGGCCGAGGCGAACCCTCGGCCCGAACTCTTTTCAGGCCCGGCAGTTAGCGCAAAACCGCAGAGCCTGGGAGCCTGTGGATGCGCCGCTTCCCCAGCAGCCAGATATCGAAGCCGCTTGGAAATAGCGCGCCGATGGCTGGGTCGGTCACAAACAGTCCGCCCGTATAGGCGCCGAAGGCTGGCAGGATCAGTCGCCGGCCGTCGGAGATAAAACACGGCCCGCGATGCCGCCGCGCCCGTGTCGCGACCAAAGCCTTTGGGTGGAAGTGCCCGGAAACCTCTCCCGCCGCCATAACGCCGCGCGGGCGGAGAAAGGCTTCGTGCCGGAAGAGAAGCGGCCCCACGATGCTCTCTTCGGCGACCTGACCGCCGAGATCGGCGGGCGGCGTCGGATCGTGATTGCCGGCGATCCAGAGCCAGTCCTGCGCCGCGACCAGCCGCGCGAGCAGGGTCCGATCCGCCGCCGCCATCCGATCGGCGGCCCCGAGGTCGTCGAAACTGTCGCCCAGACAGATCACGCGCTCGGGTCGGCGGCGGTCGATCGCCGCTTCCAAGGTCAGCAGCGTGGCTCTTGTGTCGTAAGGCGGCAGCAGAGAACCGCGCCGCGCGAAGGCGCTGCCCTTCTCGAAATGCAAATCCGCCACGATCAGCGTCCGCCGATCCGGCCAATAGAGGCCGCCGGAGATGTCGGGCGTCAGGCGCGCGCCGTTGAGCCGGATCTCCGGTTCTGGATCGGTCTGGGTCTTCGGCGCGGCGTCGGGCACGGGATTATCCAATGGGCAACTCGCCATGCAGCGGACCGTCATTCAGGCCGTGCATGGCTTCCTCGATCAGATCCTCGGCGGTTTCGTCCAATAGATCGTCGACGGCCGAGCCGTAGACGGATTCCTTGCCGATCTCCAATAGGATCGGCACGGCCAAGGGCGATACGCGGTCGAGCCGCCGATGCAGGATCCGGCCGCTCGCCTGTTTCAACGTATCGGCGAGGCGTCCGATATCGGTCATGCCTGAAGCGGCGTCCCGCCGCGTCGCCCGCAATAGAATATGATCCGGCTGATGCTGGCGCAGGACATTGTAAATCAGATCGGCGGAGAAGGTGACCTGCTTGCCGGTTTTCTCGCGCCCCGGGATCCGGCGTTCGATCAGGCCGGCCACGATCGCGGCGTTGCGGAAGGTGCGGCGCATCAGCGAGCTTTCCGCCATCCAGGCCTCCAGATCGTCGCCCATCATGTCCTCATCGAACAAGGCCTCGATCTGCGTCACCGGCTTGGCGCTCCAGACGGCGATCACATAGTCGCTGGCGACGAAGCCGAGCGGGCCGTAGCCCATCCGCTCCATCCGCCGTGTCAGCAGCATGCCTAAGGTTTGATGCGCGTTCCGCCCGGCGAAGCAATAGGCGACCAGATACTCCTTGCCGCGCCGGGGGAATGTCTCGACCAGCAGCCGGTCGGGGCCGGGCATCACCGAGCGCCATTGCTGCAGCCGCAGCCATTCGGTGACCTGATCCGGGAGTCCTTCCCAGGCCGTCGGCGACGCCAGCATCGTCCGCACGCGGTCGGCCAGATAGGTCGTGAAGGGCATACGGCTGCCCATATAGGCCGGGATTTTCGGCGCATCGCCGCCGCCAGGCGTAACGATCGCCGTCATCTCGCGCAGCTCTTTGAAGCGCACCAACCGGCCGCCGAAAATGAAGCTGTCGCCCGGCTCCAACCCGTTGATGAAATACTCTTCGATTTCGCCGAGAAACGCCCGCCCCAACCGCACTTTCAGCATCGGTTCTTCGACGATGGAGCCGATATTCATCCGGTGGCGATGCGCAACGCGCGGTCCGGCGACCTCGTATTCCCCATTCTGCTTTCGGAAGAGCCGCTTGAACTTGTCATAGGCGCGCAGCGCATAACCGCCATCCTCGACATAGGACAACACATCGTCGAAGTCGCGGCGATCGAGCGCCGCATAGGGCGCGGCGCTGGTGATTTCCGCGTAAAGCGCATCGGCGGTGAAGGGCGCGGAACAGGCGAGACCGAGAATATGCTGCGCCAGGATGTCATAGGCGCCGGGGCGCGGCGGGTCTCCGTCCAACTCCATCGCCTCAACCGCCGCGATGGCGGCGCGGCACTCCATCACCTCGAATCGGTTGCCGGGAACCAGGATCGCCCGGCTGGGCGTATTCAGCCGATGGCCGGCGCGGCCGATCCGCTGCAACAGGCGGCTCACGCCTTTCGGCGCGCCGATCTGGATCACCAGATCGACCGCCGCCCAGTCGATGCCGAGATCCAGCGATGAGGTGGCGACCACGCCACGCAGATCGCCCCGCGCCATCGCCGCCTCAACCTTGCGCCGCTGTTCCAAGGCGAGACTGCCGTGATGCAGCGCGATCGGCAGATTGTCGTCGTTCAGCCGCCAGAGCGTTTGGAACAGCACCTCGGCCTGGGCTCTTGTGTTGACGAAGACGATGGTCACGCCGCCCGCTACGATTTCCTGATAGACGCGTTCGGCGGCATGGAGCCCGTAATGGCCGGCCCAGGGCAGGTCGACGCCAGACAGAATCTCGATCTGGGCGCGCGCACCGGGATCGCCGCGTACGAGGGCGGCGCTCGCGCGGTCCGGATGCGACAGCCAATCCAGCAACGCCGCCTCATGCGCGACGGTGGCCGACAGTCCAACCCGGCGACAGGCCGGCGCGAGCCGTTGAAGCCGGGCCATGCAGAGCGCCAACTGATCGCCGCGCTTGGTCCCCGCCAGCGCATGAGTCTCATCGACGATGATGCAGCGTAGGTCGCGGAAGAATCGCGCCGCATCCTGATAGGAAATCAGAACCGCGAGAGACTCGGGCGTGGTCAGCAGGATGTCGGGCGGCGCGCTGACCTGGCGGGTGCGTTTCGATTGCGGCGTGTCGCCGGTGCGCGTTTCCGAGGTGACCGCCAAGCCCATCTCCTGAATCGGCTTTTGCAGATTCCGGTCGATATCCACCGCCAGGGCCTTCAGCGGCGAGATATAGAGCGTGTGAATACCGGCGGCGGGCGGCCGCGGATGCTCTAACAGGTCCACCAGGCTCGGCAGGAAGCCGCCTAGGGTCTTGCCGCCGCCGGTGGGCGCGATCAGCAGCGTGTCACGCCCGCGCCGCGCCTGGGCCAGCATCTCGATCTGATGCGCGTGCGCGCCCCAACCGCGGCGCGCGAACCAGTCGATGATGACCGGCGGGAGCGCCGGGCTTGTCGGCGGCGCCAGCGGCTCGGCGCTTGCGCCCGGGCGCGCGATATGGTCGGAGAGTGTCACGGGTCGCGGTTTTCTCGTTAGGGGAGCAAGCATGTCGGACTCTGACTTTTTCGCAAGCGACTATGATGACGCGCGCCAAAAATTCGTCGCCGCCGTGGCGGAGGCCGGCGCGGTGTTAGAGCGCTACGACAATCCGGCGGCCGGCCCGACCGGGCTGGACCTGTCGACGGACGTTGCCTGGCTGGGACCGCGCGACGCGTCCAAGGTCCTGGTCACCGTGTCCGGCACGCACGGCGCCGAAGGATTTTGCGGCGGGGGCGTTCAGGTCGGCTGGTTCCGTAGCGGAAAAGCCGCCCTTCTCCCAAGCGACACCGCCTTGCTGCAGGTGCATGCGATCAATCCCTATGGCTTCGCTTGGCTGCGGCGGACGACGGAGGAGAATGTCGACGTCAATCGCAACTATGTCGATTTCGACCAGCCCTTGCCGGCGAATGACGGCTATCTGAAATATCGCGACCTGATCTGCCCGTCGAACTGGACCGACGCCGTCGCGCGCGAGACGAAGGCGGAGATCGAGCGGCTGGTGGCGGCGCTGCCGCCGATGGTGATGCAAGCGGCGATCTCGGCCGGTCAGTATGTCGATCCGCAGGGGCTTTTCTATGGCGGGGCGCGACCGTCTTGGTCGCGCCTGACTATGGAGCGGATTTTCGAACGCTTTCTCGGCGTGGCGCGGGTGATTTGCCTGATCGATTACCATACCGGGCTCGGGCCGCGCGGCTACGGCGAACGCATCTGCGCCGGCGGACCGGGCGACGTCGATTGGGAGTTCTCGAAGACGATCTGGCCAGACATCACCTCGACCGATGACGGGTCTTCAAGCTCCGCGCCTCTGACCGGGACCAACCTTCCGGCGCTGCGGATGCTTGCGTCACAGGCGCAGTTCGCGGGCATCGCCCTGGAGTATGGCACGCTTCCGCTGGGGGATGTGCTGCAGGCGCTGCGCGCGGATAATTGGCTGCATGCGCATGGCGATCTGAACAGCGCGCAAGGGAAGAAAATCAAAGCGCACGCGCGCGACGCTTTCTATCAAGACGCCGACGATTGGAAGCACATGGTTTGGGACCGCGCGGTGGAGACCCAGGACGCGGCGCTGGCGTTTTTGGCCGATCTTTAGTCGGGGCTTAGCGCGTCACGGACGCGTGCGGTTTGGGCGTCGAGCGCCTCGGGCTCAAAGGGGATCGCGTCGCCGACACACCAGACCGGGCCGGGCCAGGCGTCGTCCGCCTGGAACCGTGCGATTACATGAATATGAAGCTGGGGAACCATGTTGCCCAGCGCCGCGACATTCATCTTCTCGGCGCCGGTGAATGCTTCCATGCGCGCGCTGACAAAGGCGATTTCAACCATCAGCGCCGCTTGATCCGCCTCGGAAAGCCGATGCAACTCGCGGAGGTCCGGTATGCGCGGGACGAGGACCACCCAGGGAAAGCGGCTGTCATTCATCAGCATGACCCGGCAGAGCGCCAGATCGGCTATGAAACGCGTATCGGCGGCCAATCGCGCATGGAGCGTGAATTCTTCTTCCGACATCGCCGCCTCTTTCGATTTCCCGGTCTGGTCCGCCCGGTTAGTCTGGCCGTCTCGTCCCGTTCCGCCAAGGTCGTTATGCGCGATTTCGAGTTTCTGGAGATGTTGTTCCGAACAGCCGTGAAGGCCGCGGATCCGTTGGTCTGTACGCCGCCCGTGACGCCTGACCCGGCGCCGACCGGGCGCACCATTGTGATCGGCGCCGGGAAGGCCTCGGCGATGATGGCGCAAGCGGTTGAACGGCGTTGGGCCGGGACTCATCCCCGCGCAGATTACTCAGGCGTTGTGGTCACGCGCTATGGCTACGCCGCGCCGTGCGACCGGATCGCGATCCGCGAGGCCGCCCATCCGACGCCGGATCAGGCGGGCGTCGACGCCTGCAACGAAATCCTCGCCGCTGTGTCAGACCTGACGCCGGAGGATCTGGTTGTCTGCCTGATCTCCGGCGGCGGCTCAGCGCTGCTGACGGCGCCGGCGACGGGGCTAAGCCTGGCGGACAAACAGGCGGTGAACCAAGCGCTGTTGGCCAGCGGCGCGACGATCAACGAGATGAATTGCATCCGGCGTCACCTGTCGCGCGTCAAAGGCGGGCGACTGGCCGCCGCCTGCGCCCCGGCGCGTCTGGTCACGATCCTAATATCGGACGTGCCGGGCGACGAACCGCAGGCGATCGCCTCCGGTCCGACGGTTCCGGACCCGTCGACCTTCGAAGACGCGCGGCGGTTGGTTTCCGCTTACGACATGGCTTTGCCCGCCAATGCGCTACAGATTTTACATGCAGGAGAGCCGGAAACGCCGAAGCCAGGCGATCCGATCTTCGCCAACAGCGAGGTCCGCATGGCGGCGACGCCGCGCCTGTCGCTTCTGGCGGCGGCCGAGGCGGCGCGGCGAGCCGGCGTCACGCCCGTGATCCTCGGCGACGCGTTGGAAGGGGAAAGCCGGGAGTTGGGAACGGTTCTGGCTGGGATCGCGCAATCGGCCGCGCGCCATGGCGATCCGGCGCCGCCGCCGGCGGTGTTGCTTTCGGGTGGTGAGACCACGGTTACGCTCACAGGCCCCGGTCGCGGCGGTCCCAACGCCGAGACCGCGCTCGGTCTTGCGCTGGCGCTTCAGGGCGCGCCCGGGATCGCCGCTCTCTGCGCAGACACGGACGGGATAGACGGATCGGAGGACAATGCCGGGGCGAGGATCGATGCGACGACCCTGGCGCGCGCTCAGGCGTTAGGCTTGGACGGGGCGGCTGCGCTGCGCGACAACGACGCCTATGGGTTCTTCTCGGCGCTGGGCGATCTTGTGACCACCGGTCCGACGGGCACCAACGTGAACGATTTCCGCGCCGTCTTGGTTCAGCCGGTTCGCTGAGCTGCTGCGGCCGGCGCGCTTTCGTCGAAAGCGCTCCGTTCGGGCGGCAGCGCGCAGGTCACCACCGCGCCCGCGCCGAGGGCGCTGGCGATGGTCAGGGCGCCGTCATGCGCCTCGATCAACGATTTCGTCAGAGCCAACCCCAGCCCAGTTCCCTTATGGCCGCGCGATTGCGCCGGTTCGACTTGATTGAACGGTTGCATCACGCTCGGAACATCCTTTGGCGCCATGCCGATTCCGTCATCTTCGACCGCGATATTGACCCCGCCATCGGCGCGTTTCCGAACAGCGATGCGCACGACGCCGCCCATAGGTGTGAATTTGATCGCATTGGCCGACAGATTCAGGATCATCTGCTTAATATGAATGCGGTCGGCGTAAATCTCGGTGACGCCATCCTCGACGTCATAGGACAACCGTAGGCCCGCCGCTTCGGCGCGCTCCTGAAGCATTCGGTGGCAGGACTCGACGACGTCGCGGACGTTGAAGATAGTTTCGCGCAGCGTCACCTCGCCGGCCTCGATCTTGGCCAGGTCCAGAATATCATTGATGATGTCCAGAAGATAAGATGCAGAGGCGTGGATGTCCTGGGCGTAGGTGTGGTAACGCGACGAACCGATTGGCCCCAAAATCTCGTCCTTCATCACTTCCGAGAAACCGAGAATCGAATTTAGCGGCGTGCGCAGCTCGTGGCTCATATTCGCCAGGAACTCGGATTTGGCGCGGTTCGCAAACTCCGCTTCTTCCTTCGCGCGGGTCAACTCCGCCTTGATTCGGCGTTCGGCGGTCAGATCGAACCCCACGCCCCGATAGCCGATAATCGCGCCGCCGTTATCGCGGAAGGCCTGACCGCGCACACGGATGTCGGAGATTTGGCCGTTGGGCAGCGTCAGGAGCCGGTCGAACTGGAGCCTGTCCGGCCGTTTTTTCAGCACCGCCACATTTTGCTGGATGAATTCATTGGATAAGCCGATCTCGCGCCAGACCTCGTCGAGGCGCTTGCCCATAGCCTCTTGCCGCTTAAGCCCCGTGAAAGCTTCCCATTGCGACGACAGAAAGGTTAGTCGGAAGTCGCGGTCGACCTCCCAAAACCAATTGCAGCCGACCGCCGCGAAATCCTCCAGCCGTCGCTCGCAGTCGCACCATGCGTCTTTTGTCGGAAGTCGATCATGATTTCTCTCGTGCTTGTCGAGGCTCATTTCCCAGGCCCGTCCCGGCCATCCGGCCATTTTACCAATACGCGCTGTTTGGCGGGACCCTAGCAAGCGGGATATTAATAAAGCATTACTCAATGTAAGGGGATATTTTGCTATAAGGCGGTTCTGCTCAGCCGAGGCGGAACGCCCATGACCAAACGCGACGCGTTCAGGCCCGATCCGCGCCGTAATAGAGGGTCACGCTGTGTTTGGCTTGGGCGAAAAACAGCCAGCGTTCCACGACAACGCCGATGGCGGCGGAAAGGGCGGCGAGCGCCGTCAGAACCAGACCGAGCGAACTTGGCATCGCTCCGGCGACCGCAATCAGTGCGAAGGGCAAAATGACGCCGGCGATGAAGGCGGCGCGCCAGAGTGCGGCGGCGTGCTGGCGTGCGATCGAGAAGCCCATTTCTTTCAGCAGGTAGTTCGCTTCCGTGTGCGGCGCCTCGAGCAGGGTGACCTTACCCAGATCGCCCAGTCCGGTCGCCGATTCCGCCGATCCTGTGCCGTGGGTTTTGGTCACGCGGAACCAATGGACGCGCTTGATCACTGTCGACAGGGCGATTCCGAACAAGGCGATTGTGTCGACTGCCGCCCGCATATCCGCCAGCCCAGCGTCCAACCGAACCAAGACTGTCAGAACCACCGCGCCGGTCGCCCAGGCCAGCGCCAGATAAGCGGCGGGCGTGACAGCGCTGCGCCACGCATGCACCGGTTTCAGAGAGGCGTAGATCATCGCCGTGCAGAACACAGTGATGACGCAAAGCGCCGCCCCCAGCCCGCCGACCGTTTGCCAGAACGGCTGGGAAAGGTCGGCGCCGAAGACCCAACCGGCGCCGTAGAGGCCAACCGGGATATAAGTCGCAACGGCCGCAACGCCTTCCCGGCTGAGCCAGGATGTCCGCCATTGGCTCAGAGCCCGCCAAGCGCGCTCCGGATGGCCGAGATGGAAGGTCGAAGCCAAAAGGCCGGCGGTCACCAGGACAAAAGCCAGGCTGAACCCGGCCCAACCGAGGAGAGGGGTCTGCGGCGCCAGACCGGTCAGCGACAGGAGGATGAGCCAGAAACCCAGCCCATAGCCGGCGCCCGACGCGGTCGTGAAAAAGATGACGGATTTGGCCGGATGCATGCGGCGCTCCTACCGCGTGAAGAGGCGATCGACCCAGCGGGCCAAAAGACCCGCCTGATCCGCTTCGACCGGGCTAAGACCTTCCCCGTCCGGGTCGTGTTTGCGCGGGCGCGGCGGCAGGTACTTGTTCACCGGCTTACACCCTTGCTCCGGCATCAGATCGTAGCCGCCGCGCGCGGCGACGATCTTGCTGACATCGGAATTAGGGTCGCCGAGATCGCCGAAACTGCGGGCGCCCGCCGGACAGGTCGAGACGCAGGCCGGAACACGACTCTCGACCGGCAGCGTCTCATTGTAGATTTTATCGATGCAGAGCGTGCATTTCTTCATCACGCCGGCGTCTTCGTCATATTCCCGCGCGCCGTAGGGGCAGGCCCAGGAGCAGAGTTTGCAGCCGATGCAGGTGTCGGCGTTGACCAAAACGATTCCGTCCTCGACCCGCTTATAGGAGGCGCCTGTCGGGCAGACGGTGACGCAGGGCGCGTCGTCGCAATGAAGGCAGGATTTTGGGAAATGAACGGTGCGGCTGTCGCCCGCCTCGGTCTCGACCTCGAATGTGTGGATTCGATTGAACCAAACGCCGGACGGATCGGCGCCGTAGGGATCGCTGTCGGTCAGCGGGGCGGAATGGCCGCCGGCGTTCCATTCCTTGCAATTCACGGCGCAGGCGTGACAGCCGACGCAAATGTCGAGATCGATGACGAGGCCCAACTTTGTGGCGAGTTCCCGCGCGGGCAGGGCGGTCATGACGCATCCTCCTCGCGCAACCGGTTCCCCTGTCCGTCCTGCACGCCGGCGTCGCCTTGGGCGTATTCATGCCGATTGCCGATCCATTCCCGGTGCTCCGCGGCGCTTCGGCCGCTTGGCGCGCCGGTGAGAGACTCGCCGTAGCGCAGCAAGCTGCGCTCGGCGTCGAAGCCGGCGGGCTTCGGCGCTTCGGCGAGGGGCGGCAGCATGTCGAAGGTCGGTTCCGTCTCTCCTGGACCGTCCTCGGCGCATTTCTCCAGCCGCACGCGTAGGTCGTACCAGGCCGCCTGACCCGTCACCGGATCGGAGTTTGAATAACGCTGGCCGTCCGATTTGGGCGGCAACAGTTCTGAGATCACATGATTCAGCAGGAAGCCCTTGGTTGCTTCGGGCGCGTCCGGCGCGAGGCCCCACGCGCCTTTGCGCTTGCCAATGGCGTTCCACGTCCAGGTCGTGTGGGGATTGACGCCCGCCATCGGTTTGACCTGCGCCTTGACGCGGCCGTGATGGCTGACGATCCACACCCAATCATCCTCGATGACGCCCAATTCCTCGGCGACGGAAGGATGGATGAACAGACGGTTGCGCGCCGTGATCTGGCGCAGCCAGGCGTTTTGCGAGCCCCAGGAATGATACATATGCATTGGGCGCTGGGTGACGGCGTGCAGTGGGAAGCTCTCTTCATCCACCGCCTCTTCCTCGAACGGCGTGTACCAGATCGGCAGCGGATCGAAATAGCTCTCAATGCGCTGGCGCAGATGGTCGGGCGGTTGTCGATCTCCATGTCCCTGCGCCGCCAGGCGGAACTTCTGCAGATGCTCGGAATAGATCTGCATCACGATCTGATCGGCGGCGGGAATGAAGCCCATCTTGTGGGCGTAGTCCAGGTATTCTCGGTTTCCGTGTTTGTAGTAGCTCTGCGCCGGGGTGAAGCTGTCCGACCAGAAACAGCCATTCTCGATATAGCGGTCCAACTGGTCCGGATTGACCGTCCCTTTGCCGTGGCTGTCGCCGTCCACGCCGCGCCAGCCGGCCAAGGGACCGACTCCGGGACCGCGTTGGTGATTGACGATATAGTCGCTATAGCCGCCGGGAAATTTTGGCGAGCCGTCGTCTCTTGTGAGTCCGGGCAGGCCGATCCGCGCGCCCAAATCGAGCAACACGTCTTGGAAAGGCCTTACGTCTCTGTCCGGCGTAAGGACTGGCTGCCGGATCGCGTCGGCCGGGCCATGAGCGCTGCAAATCGGCCGGTCGAGCAGCGAAATACAGTCCCATCGTTCGAGGTAGGTTGTGTCCGGCAGCACCAGATCGGCATAGGGGACCATCTCTGAATGATAGGCGTCGGAATAGATGATCTTGGGGATCTTGTAGGAACCGTCCGGATGCTTGTCGGTCAGATAGTGCATGACGCCGGCCGCGTTCATCGAACTGTTCCAGCTCATGTTCGCCATATACAGAAACAGCAGATCGACCGGATAGGGATCGGCGGACCAGGCGTTGTGAATCACCATATGCATCAGGCCGTGGGCGGCGATCGGGAAGTCCCAGCTATAGGCCTTGTCGACCCGTTTCGGCGCGCCGGCTTCATCGACCAGCAGGTCTTCGGGTCCTTGCGGAAAACCCAACGGCATGCCGGCGATCGGCGTGTTCGGCTTCACCGTTTGGCCCGCCGGTTTCGGGCCAGGCGGGCAGGGACGTGGGAAGGGCGGTTTGGACCGAAAGCCGCCCGGTGCGTCGATCGAGCCCAACAGCATCTGCAGCAGATGGATGGCGCGGCAGGTGTGGAATCCATTCGAATGGGCCGAGATCCCACGCATCGCGTGCATCGAGACAGGCCGCCCGATGAAACTGTCATGCTTGCGGCCGGCCCAGTCGGTCCATTCGATATCGAGCTCGAGGTCGCTCTCGAAGGCCGCCTCCGCCAGCTCCGCGGCAAGTCGTTTGATGGTTCGCGCCTCGATCCCGATCGTCTCGGCCACGGCGTCCGGCGCATAGCGCGGATCGAGATAGCGCCGCGCCATCAGTTCGAAGGCGGGGATCGCGCGCCGGCCGTCTTCAAGCGTCGCGGCGCCAACCAGACGCGGTTTCGTTTCCGGGATCAGCGCGCTGCGCAGCGCGCCTTCGCCGTTCCGTACATCCCAGCATAGCGGGTCGCCCAGAGCGTTACGGGCGAACAGGCCGTGGTCGGGGTCGCCTGGCGCATCCACGACCAGCCAATGCGCGTTTGTGTACCGGACCAGGAAATCCCAATCGACCTTCTCGGCCCGCAGCAATTCGTGGATCAACGCCATGACGAACAGCCCGTCGGTCCCGGGCCGCAGACCGATCCATTCATCGGCGATGGCGGAATAGCCGGTCTTAACCGGATTGACGGAGACGAACTTGGCCTGGCCCTTGGTCTTCATCCGGCCCAGACCCATCTTGATCGGGTTCGAATCGTGATCCTCGGCGACGCCGAACATCATGAAATAGCGCGTGTGGTCCCAGTCCGGCTCGCCGAACTCCCAGAAAGAGCCGCCGATCGTGTAAAGCCCGGCGGCCGCCATGTTGACCGAACAGAACCCGCCATGCGCCGCGAAATTCGGCGTGCCGAACTGCGCCGCCCACCAGCCGGTGAAGCTCTGCGACTGGTCGCGGCCAGTGAAGAAGGCGAGCTTGCTTGGATCGCGCCCTCGAATCTCCGTGAGCCAGTCAGCCGCCAGAGCGAGAGCTTCCCCCCATTCGATTTCCTTGAATTGACCGGCGCCCCGTTCACCCGTGCGCAGCAGCGGCTTGCGCAGCTTCGCGGGCGAATTCTGTTGCATCACGCCGGCCGAGCCTTTGGCGCAGAGCACGCCCTGGTTCACTGGGTGATCGGGATTGCCCTCGATATACCGGACCGCGCCGTCTTTCAGATGCACCTTCACGCCGCAGCGGCAGGCGCACATATAGCAGGTGGTCGTCTTCACCTCGTCCGAGACGATGGGCGCGGTGTCCACCTGGACCTGGCCCCGACCGTCCGGGTCTTGCCTCGTCACCGCCATGTTTCCCCCGTCATTCACGCGAACCGGCGCGGTTCGCGATCCGCTCAGTTAAGCCGAGCCGAGTTTTCTAAAGACCCAATTGGCGCCCAATCCGGCGAAAACCGCAATCGCGATCGCGGCCAGGCCGTGCAGGGCCGGATATTCGTTGGCCAATCGGAACACTTCCGCCCCCGCGCCAATCTTGCTGACGAACAAGGGCGTGGTCTGCGCGCTGACCACCTCGCCGTTGTGGACCAGCAAAGTCTCGATGACATAGGTGCCGATCGGCACGTTGACCGGGAAGGTGACGTTCGTGCGGAATAGGCGTTCGCCGCGCATCTCGATTTGACCCGGCGCCGACGCATAAAGGCCTTGGTTTTGTTTGTTCCGTATCAAGGCGGCGCGGAAGCGGGCGATATCTTCCGGTGCTGCGTCGGCCGGCGGCTCGACGCGCACGTTTTCCGGGCCGATCTCGTGCCGCGACAGCACTGGGGCCGGCAAGCGTTCCGTCGCGCCCTCGGTCATGGCGACATGGTAAAAGGCGGGTGAGCCGGACAGGACCATCTCTTCGGTATTCACCCAGACGCCGGCGATCCGGTCCTTCCTACGCACCGTCACATCCGTTCGCGGACCATGGACAACGACGATCACTTGGCCGTTCCGCTCGATCGAGCCGAAAAGCAGCAGTTCGGCGCCGGTGAAGCCTGTGGTGATGGCGATCAAGTGATCCGACAGGTCGGCGACCAACGGTTCAGCCCGCGCCGTTTCCGGCCGGCATAGTCCGATCAGCGCCGCCAAGACGGCGAGCGTGACGACCCGGGTCAGCGATGCAGCGAGGCGCGGGCGCATGTTAGTGGCCTCCCGGCAGGCTGATTGAATAGAGGTCGTCCGGTTCCAGCACCAGATCGAACAAAAGCTTAACGCACACCGCGAGCACCATGGCGGCCAAGAGACCGCGTAACTGCTCGCCGCGCAGATTGGCGCCGACCCGCGTGCCGATTTGGGCGCCGACGACACCGCCGACCAGCAGCAAGACCGCCAGCAGCACATCGACCGTCTGGTTCAGATAGGATTGCAGAAAGGTGGCGTTGGCGGTGACGAAGATGATTTGAAACAGCGATGTGCCGACTACAACCGATGTCGGCATGCCCAGCAGATAGATCATCGCCGGCACCATCACAAAGCCGCCGCCGACGCCCATGATGGCCGACAAGATCCCCACCAGAACGCCGACGCTCAGCGGCAGGATCGCGCTGATATAAAGTTTCGAGCGGTGAAACCGCATCTTGAACGGCAGGCCATGCAGCCAATTATGCTCGTGCAGTTTGCGGAGCGTCGCGACCGATCCGGATTTGGTGCGCACCATCGCCCGGACGCTCTCCAGCATCATTAATCCGCCGACAATGCCGAGGAACACGACATAGGAGAGCTTGATGACCAGATCGACTTGCCCAAGGGTTCGCAGCAGCGCGAACAGCCAGACCCCAAAGGTTGAGCCGATAATGCCGCCCGCCAGCAGCACGCCGCCCATTTTGAAATCGACATTGCCGCGACGCCAATGCGCCAGCACGCCCGAGACCGAGGATGCGACGATCTGATTGGCCTCGGTGCCGACCGCGACCGGCGAGGGGACGCCGATGAAGATCAAGAGCGGCGTCATCAAAAAGCCGCCGCCTACGCCGAAAATGCCGGACAGCATGCCGACTCCGACCCCCATGCCGAGGATCAAGAAAATGTTCACCGACATCTCTGCAATCGGCAGATAGATGTTCATCAAGGCAACCAACCGCCCGGTCTTGGCGCCGGCGGCGGCGCACGCCGCTCAGCTCGGTTCTTATGGCGCATTTGTTTTGGCGCGGCTCTTCGAAGGCGCACCCGCGCGCGTGAGCCTACTCCTTGTGATTCCGCCGGTCAGCCCATAAATCCTCCGATGCGCCACTATTGATCCGGCGCAATCCGGATCATTGACTTTCTCCCGTCGAAGACCGCAGGAACCATCAAGGACGCCGGTATGACCGAACCCAGCCGCACGCCAGACGCCGTGCTCGACACGATCGGCATGCTATGTCCTTTGCCGGTCCTAAAGGCGCGCAAGGCGTTGAGATCGATGGCGGCGGGCCAAGTTCTTAAGGTCGAAGCGACGGATCCGGGCGCTGTTGCGGATTTCGCGGCCTTCTGTCCCGCTCAAGGCCATACGCTTCTTGCGTCGGATGAGGCGGAGGGCGTGTACCGGTTTTGGATTGAAAAGGGCGCGAAGCCGTAGAACGATACAACGCGTGCGCATGGACCGCGTGCGCCGGTTGCAGTTTGAAAGGAGCGGGCAGTATGACCCATTTTCTGCGTTCCGACGCATCGCCCGACGGCTACACGCTGGAGGACATTCTCATCGTTCTCCGGAAGGATATTCTCTATCGGGCGACCAAAATTATGGACGATCCGCGGCCGGAGGCGCGGAAAGTCCTGGAGAACAACATTCAGATCATGAGCCTGCTGGGCGAGGCGATCAATCTCGCCGAAGATTCGACGACGATCCTGAACAAAGCGTTCGGTCCGGCTTCACAAAAGGACGGTCCGCGAATCGGAACAGAGTGACTGAGCCCTCGGGGACGTAGAGACGGAAGGTCTAGGTTTTCTTCACCAGATCGGTGATTGAGACGGCCAGATGGTCCTCGACGACCACAACCTCGCCGCGGGCGATGGACTGGCCGCTGACGCGAATATCGACCGTGTCGCCGACCCGGCGGTCCAATTCGATGACGGCGCCGCGGCCGATTTTCAGGAGATTGCTGACTTTCATCTCCGCTGTGCCGAGCACGGCGGTCAGGTCGACGCCGATGTCCTGAATGGCTGACGATCGCGCAATGTCGCCGAGCGCGTCGCCTAGCGTTTTCGGCTCTGATGCGGCCTGGGGGTTCGCCGCCGCTTGACGGGTCGGTTCGCCCGCCATCGCCGCCGCCATATCCATTTCTTCTTCGTCGTCGAGTTCGATGTCGGGTCCGTTCGCCGCGCGCTCTTTTCTTTCGGCCTCAATGGCCGCCATCATGTCGTCTTCGTCGAAATCTTCATCCGACATCGGGCGTTCCTCCACGGCGCGTCGGCCGCCTAGCGTCAATCCTGCCGGTTCCTGGACTGCGCCGCGATCATAGGCGCGATTCCGGCCAGGGTCCAAATAATCGCTGAGCAAGAGTCGGGCCGAATTGTCGGAAACACGGTCGCATTTTGCCGGCGCGCGGTCTACGCTGGCGCGACGCAGGTGGCGCTGGGTAAGGGTGCATGGAAGAGAATATCGAAGCCGTCTCTAGTCTGATCGACACTTTGATCGCTTTCGCGGTCGAGTATGGTTTCCAGTTGCTTGGCGCGCTGGTCGTTCTGCTCATCGGCCTGAAAGCGGCCAGTTTCTTCGCGCGGAAAACGACCGCGCTGTGCGAGAAAAAAGGCCTCGACGTCACGCTTTCGCGGTTTATCGGCAATGTCGTGAAGATCGTGCTCATCGCGATCGTGGTGATCATCACGTTGGGCAATTTCGGGATCGAGATTTCGCCTTTTATCGCGCTGGCCGGGGCCTCGGCCTTTGGGGCGACCATCGCGCTGCAGGGGCCGTTGAGCAACTACGGGGCCGGCTTGTCGATCATCCTCACCAGACCGTTCGTGGTTGGCAACACGATCAATGTTCAAGGCGTCAGCGGCGTCGTCACCGAAGTGACCTTGGCCCAGACCGTGCTGGAAGGCGAGGACGGCGAGCGGATCACCGTGCCGAACAAGGAAGTGGTCGGCCAAGTGATCGTCAACTCCAAGCGCCGCCGCGTCGTCCAGACCAAACTGTACGCGCAGTCGAGCGACGAGGCGGCCCGCATCATCACCTTGGTGAAACAGGTCCTGGCGGGGGTCCCCGACCTCGTCGCCGAAGCGGAAGGCGGGCGCGAATCCCTGGTCGGGGTCCACGATTTTTCCTATGGCGGGGTCATTGTCGGCGTGCGCTATTGGGTCGCCAGCGAGAAATATTTCGCCACCCGGTACGCCGTGAACGAGGCGTTGCTGTCGGCGCTCGGCGAGGCGGGGATTGAGCCGACAGCGCCCCCAGGCGGCGCTGTCGCCCTGGAGAGCCTCAGCGCCGATGCGGACACGCCCGGCTATAAGGAGCCGATCGCCTGATCGCCCGCGCGGCTCGACCCTGAGTCATTCTCGGTCGCGTCGAATTGCTTCGGAACCCGACGTTAACCCTTCTTTATTATATTTTCCTTAAATAGAGAACCCGTCGCGTGTGGCGCGCGTCGGTTGGGCTCTGGGTACAGCCCCCGTCGCTCTTCGTCACGCGCTTTCGATTGTTCTGGTCCATGGGAGGGGACGAGATATGCCGCGATCGGCGCTCGATCGTTTCAGTTTTCGGCGCGTAGCGATTGTGATGGCTGTGATCGGCGTCTCAATCGCCGCCTCCTATTTCTTGAGCGTCGAGGTGCGACGCGACCAGACCGAGGCGGCTCAGTCCGACTACCGGCAGATCCTCCAGGGCTACGCGTCGCGGATCAAAGCGCATGTGCAAACCCGGTTCGAGGCCGCCTATTTCGTTGCGGAGCAAGTGCTGGCCGAACGGCCCGCCGGACATGAGGATTTCATCGCGCTGACCGCGCCGCCGCGTCGGCTTTTTTCAGATATCCAGGCGATTAGTTGGGTTGATCCGGGCGGCGTGATTCGCTGGGTCACGCCGCTGGAAGGCAATCGCGATGCGGTGGGCCTCAATATCCGGGCCATGCAGGTCCCCGCTCAAATTCTGGCGCGCAGCCGGCGGGATGGCGTATTGGCCCTGACGCCGCCGTTGGAACTGGCGCAGGCCGGGCGCGGCTTCGTGGGCTATTTGCCGATCGGCGAGCACCCGGACCGGGACGGCTACGTCAATCTTGTGTTCCGGCTGAAGCCGTTGGTCGAAGAGGCGATCAGCGATTTGGGCGGGTCGAATTTCGTCATCAGCATCACCGACGCTGGGGCCGAAGTGTTCACCGCCGCGATAAAAGCGCCGGATGCGCCGACGCTCGCCTCTCAGGATTTGGCGCTGCAGAACCGGATATGGACGGTTTCATTACACAACGCCGGGCCGGTCGCGGCCCCGGTCGGCGGCCATATCGACGGATTGGTTCTTTCGGTCGGTCTGGTGTTTTCCGGCCTTCTTGGGCTTGCCGCCTTTCTATTGCTGCAATGGCAGCAACGCCTGGCGAATGGCGAAGAACGCTTTCGCGACTTCGCCAGCGTCAATTCGGACTGGTTTTGGGAAACCGATGCGACGATGCGGCTTACATACCTCTCTGACCGGTTCGAGGACGTTGTCGGCGAGCCCGCCGCCAAGTTCCTCGGCAAGACGCGCGAGGAGGTCGGCGCGCCCGGCGCGGACGAGCACGTCTTTCGCGACCATCTAGAGACCTTGGCGCGCCGCGAGCCGTTTTCCGATTTCGTGTTCAACCGCGTGCATGCGAGCCGAGGTCCAGTCACGCTATCGCTGAGCGGCAAGCCGGTTTATGTCGACGGCGAATTCCGCGGCTATCGCGGGTCCGGCAAGGACATCACCGACAAGCGCGACCAGGATCAGAAACTGCGCGATGCGGTCGAAACCGCTATCCGAGCGAACCGCGCTAAGTCGGAATTCCTGGCGACGATGAGCCATGAATTGCGCACGCCGCTGAACGCCATCATCGGCTTCAGCGACATGATGCGGCGCGAGATGTACGGCCCGTTGGGTTCTCCACAATACGGATCGTATGTTCGCGACATTCACGACAGCGGCGGTCACTTGCTCGCGCTGATCAATGACATCCTCGATATCTCCGCGATCGAGGCGGGCAAACGGCCGCTGGTCTTCGAGCCGATCGACATCTCCGAAGTGCTGACCGAATCCGAGAAATTCTTCACCGAACTGGCGCGCGAATCCGGCGTGTCCGTCATCGTCGGCGACCGGGCGGCCCATCGCACGGTGTTCGCGGACCGCAAGGCGATGAAGCAGATCTTCATCAACATCATCGTCAACGCGATCAAATACAACCGCGTCGACGGGTCCGTCTTCATTGATTGCGGTTTCGAGCGCGGCGCGTTCGTCTTTTGCGTGCGTGACACCGGTCTGGGCATCCCGGCCGACACGCTGCCGACCATCACAGAGCCTTTCGCGCGCTCCCACATGGACCCGCATATCGCGCATGGCGGGACGGGTCTGGGCCTGTCGATCGTCGATGCGCTGGTGTCCGCCCACAGGGGCGTCTTGCAGATTGACAGCGCCGAGGGATCCGGCACCACTGTTGAAATACGCATTCCTGTCGAAGAGGCGGCGGCGGAAAAGGCGGTGGCCTCCTGACGCCGTTCAGGTCGTGGCGCGTCGCGTCCCCATCGCCATGGAGAGCGTGGCCGCCGCCTCGCGCACTGTCGCGCCGAGACCGGCCAGCCGGGCGTCGGAGACCCGCTCGGCTGGGCCGGAAATCGACAGGCCGGCGATCGCTTCGCCGAATTGGTTGAAGACCGGCGCCGCGATACAGCGCATGCCGCGATGGCGTTCCTCCGAATCCAGCGCATAGCCGCGGTCGCGGGTCTCGGCCAGATCGGCGCGCAGAAGCGCCTCGGCGGTGATTGTGCGTTCCGTGAAACCTTCGAGCCAATGATCGGTCAGAAGCTGAGTCAGTCGCGCTTCCGAGAGATGCGCCAGCAGGGCTTTGCCGATCCCAGAGGCGTGCATCGGCGACTGAGTTCCCGGCGGAAAGAAAGCGCGGATCGCCGCATGCGTCTCGATTTGGCTAACGAACAGCACCTGGCCGTCGCGTTCAATCCCCAGATTGGCGGTTTCGCCGGTCTCCTCCATCAGGGCGCGCATGATCGGACGGGCGCGTTCGACAAGGCTGGTGCGTCTGAGAAAGGTCGAGCCGGTCAGGAAGGCGCCGGGCCCGATATGCCAAGTCTGGGAGCCCGCGTCGAAATCGACATAATCATGCTGTTGGAATGTCGTTAGGACTCGATAGACGGTCGCCGGGCTCTGACCCGCCTCTTGCGCCAATTCCGAGAGCGTGGCGCCGTCCATGCGGGCGAGCAGGTCGAGAAGATCGAGCGCTCGGTCGAGGGACTTGATTCTATTCTGCTCTGTGCTGTCGGTCCAACCACGCGGCCGCCCGCGCGGTCGACCCCGCGAGGGGCCGGAATCGGAAGAAATCTCCATTCTGAAAAATCACTCCGCCAAGTGAAAAAAATATAAGCCACTGATTTACGGACTGTTTTCATATTTTATCGCAGTGCGAAAGGTTTTTTCAAAAAAATTGTCCAATTAAGTTTGAGGGTCTATGTCTGGGTCACGTTTTGAGGAGAGGTCCATGATCTCGCAGAATCCCGTCTTTATCCCGGGCCCGACCAATATGCCGGAAGCCATCCGGCGCGCCTGCGATCTGCCGACCATGGATCACCGCTCGCCGGCCTTCGCGGAAATCCTGCATCCTGTGCGCCGTAACGTTCAGGCGATCCTGAGAAGCGAGTCTTGCGACGTCTTCATCTTCCCCGGGACCGGCACGGGCGGCTGGGAGACGGCGCTGAGCAATACGCTGAGCCCTGGGGATGCGGTGCTGGCGGCGCGCCATGGCATGTTCTCCGCAAAATGGATCAATATGTGCCAGCGGCTTGGCCTCGAGGTGGTCGCCGTCGAAACGGCCTGGGGCGAAGGTCTGCCGGCGGAGCGTTTCGCGGAGATCCTGGCCGAGGACAAACAGAAGCGCATCAAGGCGGTTCTCACGACCCATAACGAGACCGCCACGGGCGTCCGCTCCGACATCGCCGCGGTGCGCCGCGCGCTAGACGCCGCCGATCATCCGGCCCTGCTGTTCGTTGATGGCGTCAGTTCCATCGCCTCGATGGATTTCCGTTTCGATGACTGGGGCGTGGATGTCGCGGTCGCCGGGTCGCAGAAAGGTTTCATGCTGCCCGTCGGGCTCGCAATCGCGGGCTTCAGCGAGAAGGCGATGGCGGCGGCTGAAAACGCGACCCTGCCGCGATCCTATTTCGACATCCGCGATATGGCTGCGGGCTACGCGGCGGACGGCTATCCATTTACGCCGCCGGTGGGCCTGATGAACGGCTTGCTGCAGGCGACCGAGATGCTGCTCGAGGACGGGTTGGCGCAAGTCTTCGCGCGGCATCGCCGGATCGCCGACGGTGTGCGCGCCGCCGTCCAGGCTTGGGGGTTGGAGCTTTGCGCCGTCGAGCCTGCGCTCTATTCCGATACGGTCAGCGCCATAAAGACGCCGGATAGGTTCGACGCGAGCCGGATCGTCACTCTGGCGGCGGAGAAATACGGCGTCGCCTTTGGCGGCGGTCTGGGGGAGGTGGCCGGCAAGGTGTTCCGCATTGGCCATCTCGGCGCCATGACCGACGTGATGGCGCTCAGCGGCGTCGCGACGGCGGAGATGGCCATGACGGATCTAGGGCTCCAGATCGATCTGGGCTCGGGCGTCGCGGCCGCTCAAGCGCATTACCGCCGGACCGCGTCCGATCACACCACAATCAAAAAGGACACCGCCTGATGCCCGACACGGCGCCTCCGCTCCCGTCCATCATCCCGACCTTTCATGACGTCGTCGAGGCGCATGACCGGATTCGGCCCCATATCCACAACACGCCGGTCCTGACGTCGTCCTACCTCAATGACGCAACCGGCGCGTCTCTGTTCTTCAAGTGCGAGAACTTCCAGAAAGCGGGCGCCTTCAAGGTCCGCGGCGCGACGAATGCGGTGTTCGGTCTGCGCGAAGATCAGTTGGAGAAGGGCGTCGCAACCCATTCGTCTGGCAATCACGCGCTGTCTTTGTCGTATGCGGCCGGGCGGCGCGGGGTCCCCTGCACGGTGGTGATGCCGCGCACGGCCCCGGAAGCGAAGAAAGCGGCGGTGCGCGGCTATGGCGGCCGCATCATTGAATGCGAACCCTCGACCTCGTCGCGGGAAGCGGTCTTCGCCGAAGTCGTTGCGGAGACCGGCGCCGAGTTCGTGCATCCCTATAACGATCCGCGCGTCATCGCCGGGCAGGGCACCTGCTCGCGCGAGCTGCTGACGCAGACCGACGGTCTGGATATGATGGTCGCGCCAATCGGCGGCGGCGGCATGATCTCAGGGACCTGTCTGACCCTGTCGACGCTGGCTCCGGAGGTGGCGATCATCGCCGCAGAGCCGGAGCAGGCGGATGACGCGGCGCGCAGCCTGGAAGCCGGCCATATCATCGCCGACGATGCGCCCACCACCATCGCCGACGGCCTGAAAGTGCCGCTCAAAGAGTTGACCTGGCATTTCGTCAAGAACCACGTCACCGACATCCTGACCGCTTCGGAGCAGGAAATCATCGACGCGATGAAACTGACCTGGCAACGCATGAAGATCGTGATCGAGCCGAGCTGCGCCGTGCCCTTGGCGATCATTTTGAAATACCCGGATGTCTTTCGAGGCAAACGGATCGGCGTCGTCATCACCGGCGGCAATGTGGATTTGGACAGACTGCCCTGGATGCGCAGCTAAAGAACCCGTTAAAGGAGAACACGCATGAACCATATCAAATCGCCTGACGGGTTTGAGGTCGGCTACGACGTTCCCGCCCTCCCGGGGATGGACGAGGCGGATATCCAAACCCCTTGCCTGGTGCTCGATCTGGACGCCTTGGAGAATAATATCCGAAAGATGGGCCGCTTCGCCAAAGAGATGGGCGTACGTCACCGGGTCCATGGTAAGATGCACAAGTCCGTTGATGTCGCGAAGCTACAGGAAGAGCTCGGCGGGGCCTGCGGCGTCTGCTGCCAGAAAGTGTCTGAGGCGGAGGTCTTCGCTCGCGGCGGGATCAAGGATGTGCTGGTCTCTAATCAGGTGCGCGACCCGGCCAAGATCGACCGTCTGGCGCGGATCCCAAAACTCGGCGCGCGGGCGATCTGCTGCGTTGACGATATCGCCAATGTCGCCGATCTGTCAGCCGGCGCCCAGAAGCATGGGACTCAAATCGAATGCCTTGTGGAGATCGATTGCGGCGCCGGACGCTGCGGCGTCACCACAACCGAGGCGGTGATCGAGATCGCCAAGGCGATCGACGCATCCCCCGGACTGCGCTTCGCGGGATTGCAGGCCTATCAGGGCGCGATGCAGCATCTCGACCATTACGAGGATCGCAAGGCGAAGATCGACATCGCCATCGCCATGGTGACGGACGCTGTCGAAGGGCTGAGCGCCGAAGGGTTGGACTGCGACATTGTCGGCGGCGGCGGCACCGGGTCCTACTATTTCGAAGGGAATTCGGGCGTCTATAACGAGCTGCAATGCGGTTCCTACGCCTTCATGGACGCGGATTATGGCCGCATCCTCGATAAGAACGGCGCCCGCATCGATCAGGGCGAGTGGGAGAACGCCCTGTTCATTCTGACCTCGGTAATGAGCCACGCCAAAGCCGATAAGGCGATCGTGGATGCGGGCTTGAAGGCGCAATCGGTTGATTCCGGCCTGCCGTTCATCTACGGCCGCGACGATGTCGAATATGTGAAATGCTCCGACGAGCATGGCGTGGTCGCTGATCCGGCCGGGGTCTTGAAGATCAATGAAAAGCTGCGCTTGGTGCCGGGCCATTGCGACCCGACCTGCAATGTCCATGACTGGTATGTCGGCGTGCGCAACGGCAAGGTCGAGACGCTCTGGCCGGTCTCAGCGCGCGGCAAGGCCTATTAGGCTGGATCGTCCGCCCGCCGACCTGCAGTAGGGAGCCCGCTATGTATATCGTGCCGGAACGCGAGATCGCGGGCCTGCTAACGCGCGCCGACGCCTATCGGGCGGTGGAAAGCGTCTTCGCCTCAATGGCGCGCAAGAGCGCCTACAACTTCCCGGTCATCCGGGAGGCCATCGGTCATGCAGACGCGCTGTATGGCTTCAAGTCAGGCTTCGACCGGGACGCACTGACGCTTGGCCTGAAATCGGGCGGCTATTGGCCCGGAAACGCGGCGCACGGGATCCCCAATCACCAGTCGACCGTGATGCTGTTCGACGCGGACACCGGTCGGATCACGGCGGTGATTGGCGGAAATCTGCTGACGGCGCTGCGCACCGCCGCCGCCTCGTCGGTTTCGATCCGACATCTCGCGCGTAAGGATGCGAAGGTGCTGGGCATGGTCGGCGCCGGCCATCAATCGACGTTCCAACTGCGCGCGGCTTTGGAGCAGCGTCCGTTCGAGAAGGTCGTCGCCTGGAACCGGAACGCGGACAAACTGGCGGCGCTGGCGACTGTCGCCGAAGAGGCCGGCCTTCCGTTCGATTCCGTTTCGCCGGAAGCGCTCGGCGCGCAGGCGGATGTCATCATCACCATCGCCTCAGCCTCCGAACCGCTGTTGATGAAGGACTGGATCAAGCCTGGGACTCATCTCGCCTGCATGGGGACGGACACGAAGGGCAAACAAGAGGTCGACTCCGCCCTGGTCGCTGCGGCGCGCTGTTTTAGCGACGAGATCGCCCAGTCGACGACCATCGGCGAATGCCAGCACGCCGTTGCGGATGGCTCGATCGGGCCAACGGACATCGTCGAGATCGGGGCGGTGATCAATGGCGCCGACGAAGGACGGCGGTCGGATCGTGAGATCACGTTGTTCGACGGAACCGGGGTCGGTCTTCAGGATTTGGCGGTCGCCGCGTCGGTTCTCGAGCGCGCTGTGGAGAGGGGCGTCGCGGTCTCAGTCGATTTCTAGACCTCCGCACCGCGCGGCGCTGTTCGATCAGCGGTAAAAGCGGATTTCCTTGATGAAAGCCGACGATTTTCCGCCTTCGCCGGCGCGCTTGGTGTCTAGACCAAGCGCGATGCCGGAGACCGCCGGATCGTCATCGCCTTCCTTATCGAAAAACGTCCGATAGCCGTCGAGCAGATCGAATCGCGACGTCACCGTCTCGCCAAGTTGGGGCCGGTCGACGCAGACATACCGGCCGCCTTTCTTGAAATACCGCCCGACATAGGGGTGGTTCAGCCGATCGTCGCCGCTGCATAGAAACAGGCCGATGAAATAGGGGCTGTCTGGGATGAACATCGAGCCGCTGGGCTGACGTTCGTCGCCCAGAAAGACGACGACCATGATAGGCTCGTTGCGAATGCCTTGTTCATAGGAGGCGCCGGCTGGAAACCGATTGACGCCCCAATCCACCTCGATGGTGGTGAAAGTGGGCACGTTCACGGCCTCGTTCGGCATCAAACCGAAGGCCCGCACCTTGGCCTCGATCACCAGTCCATTCTCACCGACATCAAAATCGATCCGGTCGCGCCGCCGCGCATCCTCCTCGAACCGGAATCCCTTGCTTTGCAGCCAATCGTCGATCGGACCCTCTTCGTAGTTCGTGAAACGGACGATATTCACGAGCGTCTTCTCTTCCGCGGCGACAGGCGCGGCGCCGGCGGTTACGGCCCAGAATATGGCCAAACCCAAGCACCAAACTCTCATCCACATGCCCTCCATTCCGCGGCTGCGCCGCCCGCAATCGTCGCTCGGCGAGGCTGACGACGCTCTCCCCCAATTCTACGACACAATCCCTCGAATTGACCATCGGGATCGCTGCGGCCATGTTGCAGTCAAAACCAGGGTGGAAGCGTTATGTATTTGGGTCTCGATCTCGGCACTTCGGGGCTGAAGGGGCTGTTGATCGACGAAAATCAGTCGATCATCGCCGAAGCGAGCGCCGCGCTGACGGTCAGCCGTCCCGCAGACGGCTGGTCGGAGCAAGACCCGGCCGAATGGCTGGCGGCGGCGGAATCCGTGCTGACCGACCTTGCGGGCCAATGCGATCTTTCAATGACCGTGGCGATCGGTCTTTCGGGTCAAATGCACGGGGCGACCTTGCTGGACGCGTCCGACGCGGTCTTGCGGCCCTGCATTCTCTGGAACGATACGCGCGCGCACCGTGAGGCCGCCGAGATGGACGCCGATGCGGATTGGCGCCGGATTACGGGCAACATCGTTTTTCCGGGCTTCACGGCGCCAAAACTCGCCTGGGTTAAGAACAACGAACCCGACATCTTCGAGAGGGTCGCGTCGGTTCTGCTGCCCAAAGACTATCTCCGGCTCTGGCTCACCGGGGAGAAGGTCGCCGAGATGTCGGACGCCACCGGGACGGGCTGGCTCGATACGGGCGCGCGGGCGTGGAGCGACGCGCTGCTCGCCAAATCCGACCTGACGCGCGCCGCGATGCCGCGTCTTGTTGAGGGGTCGGACGTCTCCGGAACCCTGCGCCCGGAACTTGCCGAGCAGTGGGGATTCGGGTCCGGCGTGGTCGTGGCCGGCGGCGGCGGCGACAACGCGGCCTCGGCCATCGGCATGGGCGTCGTCGAGGCGGGCCAGGCCTTCGTCTCGCTGGGGACGTCCGGCGTCCTATTCGCCGCCAACGAAGCCTACCGGCCCGATCCGGCAACGGCGGTGCATACTTTCTGCCACGCGCTTCCCGGCGCTTGGCATCAGATGGGCGTGATCCTGGCGGCGACCGACGCGCTGAATTGGTTCGCTGGGATCGCCGGCGGCGACGCGGCGGGCCTGACCGCTGATCTCGGGCCGCTGCGTGCGCCCGGCAAGACGCTCTTTCTGCCCTATCTCGGGGGCGAGCGGACGCCGCTCAACAGCGCCGCGATCCGGGGTGCGTTCATCGGCCTTGAGCATGCGACGGACCGCGCCGCGGCGACCCGCGCGGTGCTGGAGGGCGTCAGTTTCGCCTTCGCCGATTGCCGCGACGCGCTCGCCCAGACCGGCACGCAAATCGACAGTCTGGTCGCGGTGGGCGGCGGCAGCCGGTCGGACTATTGGTTAGCGGCGATTGCAACCGCGCTCGACACGCCCTTATCGATCCCCGAGGCCGGCGATTTCGGGGCGGCCTTCGGCGCCGCCCGCCTCGGCATGATCGCCGCGACCGGGGACGCTTCGACCGCAACGCCGCCCCGCACCGTCCGCACGGTCGAAACCGACCCCACGCTTACCCAGGCCTTCGCCGACTCCCACGCCCGCTACAAGGCGGCCGCTACAGCCATATTGGAGATATCATGACCGACTTTTTCGAGCATGTCCCGACGATCCGCTATGAGGGACCGGAGACCGACAACGAATACGCCTTCCGCCATTACGACCCGGACGAAATGGTCATGGGCAAACGGATGGAAGACAATCTGCGCTTCGCCGTCGCCTATTGGCACACCTTCGCCTGGGAAGGCGGCGACCCGTTCGGCGGCAAGACGTTCGAGCGGCCCTGGCATCCGCAGGACACGATGGAGAACGCCAAGCTGAAAGCCGATGCGGCGTTCGAGATGTTCGCCCGCCTCGGTCAGCCCTTCTTCTGTTTCCATGACGCCGACGTGCGGCCCGAAGGCGACACATTCGCCGAGTCGAAAGCGCGGCTGGAGGAGATCACCGATTATATCGGTTTGAAGATGGAGGCGACCGGCACGCGGCTGCTCTGGGGCACCGCGAATCTGTTCAGCCACCGCCGGTTCATGGCGGGCGCAGCCACCAATCCCGACCCGGACGTCTTCGCCTATGCCGGCGCGACGGTGAAGTCCTGCATCGACGCTACCGTCAAACTGGGCGGCGAGAATTACGTGCTGTGGGGCGGGCGCGAAGGCTATGAGACGCTGCTTAACACCGATCTCAAGCGCGAACGCGAACAGGCCGGCCGGTTCCTGTCGATGGTGGTCGATTACAAGCACCGGATCGGGTTCAAGGGCGCCATCATGATCGAGCCCAAACCGCAGGAGCCGACGAAGCATCAATATGACTTCGACGTCGCGACCGTCTACGGGTTTCTGAAGGATTTCGGGCTCGAGAATGAGGTGAAGTTGAATATCGAACAGGGCCATGCGATCCTCGCCGGCCATACGTTCGAGCATGAGATCGCGCTGGCCGCCTCGCTTGGCGTCTTCGGCTCGATCGATATGAACCGGAACGACTATCAGTCGGGCTGGGACACCGACCAGTTCCCGAACATGCATCCGGAAGTGGCGCTGGCCTATTACGAGATCCTGAAGGCGGGCGGCTTCACGAAGGGCGGTACGAATTTCGACGCCAAGGTCCGGCGCCAGTCGCTCGATCCGGAAGACCTCATCCTCGCCCATGCCGGCGCCATGGACACCTGCGCCCGCGCCTTCAAATCCGCCGCCGCCATGCTGGCGGACGGCTCGCTCGAACAATTGCGGTCCGAACGCTATGCCGGCTGGGACAGCGACGACGCCCAAGCCATGCTGAAAAACGGCACGCTCGAGGCCTGCGACGAACGGATCGTGGGGCAAAGCATCGACCCCGAACCAAGATCAGGGCGCCAGGAACGGCTGGAGAACCTGGTCAACCGGTTCGTGTGATCGGCCCTGGACGCGGCGCGTGTCGACGACGCTCGCCGCGTTCATTTGCATCCAGGATTTGCGGATTTGGTCCGCCTGGTCAGATTTGAACCAACGCCCCGGCCTCCCGAAAGCAGTAACCGAGCGTGTCAAGTGATGTCCGTCTCTGTACGATTATGGACGGCCAAGTCAATTCTGAAGGAGTTTCGGGAAAGGCCCGCTACGTCCGAGACGTGGTCACCACGGCGATTGTTTTTCCATCGTCTCGCGTCATTGTCAGCAGTGAACCTGATCTGAAAACGCTAATCGTGTCCGTCCTATCGACATTGCCGAGATAGGTGACCTCTCGGCGGGCTAGGCTAGAAGCGTCTCCATCAGAGAATTCCGCCATTTCGGCGAACTTGGAAAATGTCGGAAAGTACAGAAGCCCAACCGCATTGAAGTCGAGACTAGGACATGGCCTTGCCTCGAACACTTTTGTCCCTAGAGTTGGACTCGCCGCTGTGCGGGCTGTCGCACGCGACGACTCGCCGAGTTCAACCAAGGTTCTTGGCGCTGGCGGCAGTGTGAAAGGCGGCATATTCTGATTTCTGATTATGCGCCTGTTGGACCCTGTATCATCATGACAAACAAAGGTTGAGATCATGTCCAGACGGGCGATCAATTTCCCGCCCAAGTGTATGGAGTGCATAGAGCCTATCTTTGCTTTTCCAACACCGTAGAGCTCTGATGCAACAGAAACGTCCTTTCCTAGAAGGTCTAGGTTCTCGCCGCACATGTCGAGCGATGTCGTACAGAAGGCCGCGTATACCGGACGTCCGTCAACATCCTGAAAAACCGCCTGAGTCTGACCCATGCCTTCTGCGATCAGCGACCAATGAATATCCCCCCCAAACCGCAAGAGCCATTGTTCAGAAAGCCCATTGGGGGCGAGTTCAGCCATGCCGAGCCGAATATGCCGCCGCGACCCGACTTGTCTTGCAGGCCACGAATCAAGCGCGATAACCCTGTTCATGCGGCTACCACAGGCGACTTCTGACGAAGATTGGCGGTAATCTGGTCGGCGATATATCGGCTGTCCTCGTCGATTGAGAGAAATCTGCCCGAGCCCCAAGTATTCAGCCAGCCAAGTCCGATGAAATAGAAGCCAGGCGGTTTGCAGACGCCGCGGTCGTATACCGGCCGACCATGCTCATCAAAAACATCGACCTCGATCCAATTGTAGCTTGGCCGGAAGCCTATCGCCCAGATAATCGACGTTATTCCGAGTTCGCCGGCGTCAATCTCCGTCACCGCCGCCTTCGGGCGCCATACCTTCTGAAACGGCGTCGCTGACGGTGCGTCAATGCCCTGTTGCTCGATATAGGCGTCGATCTGATCACAAATACCGACATAGCTCCTGTCGGCGTCATCCAAGTTCTTTTCCAAGTCCGGCAGGAACGTCAGCGTGCCGCCGGCCATGCCTGAAAGCGAGCCGTATAGCGAAACGCCGTAGTCGAGTACAAACCGGCGAAGATCTATTTCCTTACCGCCATCACGCCCGGACATGTAGTGATTGGTCTGCGTCACGGCTTTCACAGGGTCTGGATGTTTGTCGATCGTGATGGCGTAGTGGCCCATGTCATAGAGCCAGTCGGTGGCGTCGCGACCGCGGTATCTGCGTGGGCTTCGCGGCGCAGGACCAACAGCGAGGTGAACCTCGCGTCCCTCCCGCACCAAGTCCTCCATGATTTGCACCCCGGACTGCCCCGTCCCGACAATGAGCGTGGCCCCCTCCGGTATCTGAGACGGGCGGCGATAGTCGCGCGAGTGCATTTGTTGGATGGAAGCATCCAGTTTCTCGGCGTACGGGGGCACGATCGGCTCGTCATACCCGCCGGTCGCAATGACCACCTCATCGCAGAGCCAATCGCCAATGGAGGTCTCTACAACGTACCCGCTCGCTTTGGAGGGAGCGACCCGCGTGACGGTCACATTCTCACGAAGAGGCGGGTCGAAACTCTCTGCAAAGCCGTCCAAATATTCGGTGATTTCATCTTTGAGCATGAAGCCGTCCGGATCGTCACCCTGGTATGGGTATCCCGGCAATCTGCATTGCCAATTCGGTGTAACAAGGCAAAACGAGTCCCACCGGTTCTTTCGCCAGGAGTGGAATTTTTCATATCGTTCAAAAACGATATGAGGGACACCGGCCCGATTTAAGTGCCAACTGACAGAGAGTCCGGCCTGACCGCCGCCGATGATGACGACCGGAATGTAAGATGCATCTTGCTGTGCCATGATCTTTCCTCAGCGGGTCAATTGCAGACAGGTCACGACGCCGCCCGGCCGGTTTCCAAATTGCGACACCCTCTTCTCTAGGCGCTGAAGCTGTCCCATGGCGCGGCTGCATGGATGGCCATAGATTTTTTCAACCCGGCCCGAAGCGGCATTGAGCGACTCGTGTGCGAGCGTCCTGAACTCTTCCAACGAGTAGCTTGCGCCTGGTTTCAGATAGTCGCAAATGATGCTGGACGGTGAGTAGCACCGTTCTTCCGTGTCATCCGGCCAACGAAGGGTGAACCAAACCTCAGGCATGATGCATCTCCCGCAAGCCCAACCCCAGATAGGGGGCCGACTGATAATTCCAGAATTCCGCGCTTGCGCCGTCAGCGCGCAAGTGAACGGCCGTCCCTTGACTGACGACCCCGATGGGCCTGGCGTCGATATCTCTTTCGTTGAAGCGATCGCAAACCTGACTGGTTTTTTCAGGGGCGACTGAGAGAAGAAAACCAAAGCTGGGATAGCTCCGCAGCCATCGATCCAGCGCTACGCCGCGGGGAGATTCGATGCGGTCAAGGTCAATCTCAATTCCGACGCCGGAGCATTCGGCAAGCATCAGCGCGGTGCCGACAAGGCCGCCCTGGCTAATGTCCTTTCCGGCTTTGACCAAGTCATCCTCCGCAAGACACGGGAGAACCTCAAAGTCCTCTTGCACGCGACCTGCCGGAGCATCGCCCGCCGCAAAGAAATTGTCGAAATTGCGATAGGCGCCCCGTAAATCGGCGGCCGCGATCAAGACATCCCCAGGGGCTGCGTCAAAGCTGGTGATGAGTTTTTCGGCGCGGCCGAAAATCGAAACGGCCAGACCAAGTTCGCCGGCCGAAAAGTTTGAGTGACCGCCAACAACCGGGACGCCAAGGGCGTTCGCCGCATCGCGCAGACCTTGGAGTAGAGGTTTCACTGTATCCGCATCGGGCGCCCATACCTGGTCAACGACGCCGACTGCGCGGCCGCCCATCGACGCGATGTCGGAGACGTTGACCATCACGCCGCACCAACCTGCGAACCAAGGATCATCCTTGACGAAGCCGGGGATGAATCCCTCTCCTGCAAGGAGATCAAAACCGCCCCCTTTCCGTGGCAGTATCGCCGCATCGTCACCGGGTCTGCCTTCGTTCATCTGCGCAAGGCCGAGCGTTTCCGTCGCAGACGAAATTGCAAGTTTCGAGCGGATCGACGGATGCTCTCTAAGCGCTGAGGCGACCTGAGCGACATTCATCGCTCTAAGCCGCGACTTTGAACGGCTTGTGATACCAACCGATCTGTGGATCGCTTGCGGGCGGATAATATTTCAGATCGGCGGCCATGCGCATGTGCGGAACACCATGCAAGTCAACTTCCTCGAGAGGCTTCCAGCGCAGTCGGCGGAACAGGATGACGTTTCGCATTTGCACATACGCCAGAAACTTATCGCACCCCCGGGCGTTGGCGCTCCTGACCGCCAGCCTGATCAGTTCCGCGCCCAGGGTCCCTACATTTCGGAATGAGTCATCAACTGCGAGCCTCGACCCCCACCAAACGCCGGGTTCGGATTCGTGGACACGGACGGTGCCCACGACAGAATCCGGTTCGTGGGCATAGGTGGAGAGGGCGACCAGATGGGCTGCGCCATCATCAATGTCATCGCGATCGTCGGTTTGGAAAATGCCCTGCTCTTCAACGAAAACACGTCGGCGAAGATCAAAAGCCCCTTGCGTTTCCCAAGTCTGAGCGGCCTGGCGAATGTAGTATCCGGGCGACCGAAAGCAGTGAACGTCGCCCGCCATCATGCCGCCTTGAATTTGCTGAGCTTCTCGTATGTGGACAGCGCCGAGCAGGCGCCGCATTTGGCGCAGCCGGCCTTGACGTTTTCCGACTTGATGCCCGCTTCAACGATCATTTCACCAAGGGGTTGAAGGATCGACACCATAAACTCAGCGGAGGGCGCAGGATGACTTTCAAGCGGTGTGCCGGAGATTGGCACGAATGGAACGACGAACGGATAGACGCCCATGGCGCATAGTTTTCGGGAAGTATCGAGAATAGTCTCGGCCGTATCGCCCAGGCCGGCGAGGATGTAGGTCGAAACCTGACCCCAGCCAAAGACTTTGACCGCCGCTTCGAACGAGGAGAAGTATTTCTCAACCGGCACAGACGCTTTGCCGGGCATGATTTCCGCGCGCACTTCAGGTGTAATGACCTCAAGGTGCATGCCAAGCGAATCGACGCCCGCGTCAAACATGCGTTGATGCCAGATGTCATCGTCTGGGGGCTCGCACTGGCCTTGAATCGGTAGGGCGACCGCCGCTTTGATCGCGCGGGCGCTTTCCGCCATGACAGCCGCACCCCGGTCTTTCGTCGCCGGGGTCCCCGTGGTCATGACCATATGTTCAACGCCATCCAGTTCAACCGCGGCTTTTGCGACCTCGGCAAGCTGTTCGGGGATCTTGTGCGCAATGGTGCGGCCGGCGGCCAAACTCTGACCAATGGAGCAGAACTTGCACGTTTTCTTGCGACTTTCATACCGAATGCAGGTCTGCAGAACGGTTGTCGCCAATACGTTCCGGGAATGGAGCACGGCAATCTGATTGTAGGGTACGCCATCCTGCGTTTTCAGATCGTAGAATTTCGGTCTTCCAGGAAAGCGAACCTTTGCGAGGTGGGTTCCGTTCCGGGTGATGCTCGCGACGCCGCCATCGTCCGGAGCCCCCACAAGGAAAGGACTTTCAAACGCCGGGGCCGTGTGGACCGGGACCATGACGGTCGTGCCGTTGATCGTAAGCGCTTTATGGTCGGAAGGGCCTGCGCCGCCACGACGGCTTTGATGGCCGACAGTTGTGTCGACGATGCGCACCCCATGGGTTTGCAAATCGTTGATGAGATTGGAATCAGACAATTTGCAGTTCCTTCTCCATTGGCGCAGCCGACGGGCCGGGCGCCGGTTCGGGGTCGGCTAGGCGGTTGGCCGGCGGCTGTTCTGATTGGGTTTCAGGCGTGAAGAGCGGCTTCTTAGGGCTGTTGTCGTGGACAAGATGCAACAATTCCGGTCGGGCGTAGTGGCCGACACTATCCATCATGCGCTTGCGCTTGGTGATGAGCTTCATGTCGAGATCGGCGATCAGAATCCCCTCGCCCTCGGTCAGGGGATCGGCGAGATGCCGTCCTTCGGGCGAGATAATGCATGTCATGCACCCGTCGCGCAGGCCTTTCTGCAACGCCGGATCCGGGTGAATTGACGCGATCTGTTCTTCAGTCAGCCAGCCTGTTGCGTTTACGACGAAGCAAGCGGCTTCCAGCGCGTGGTGGCGCATGGTGACTTCGATTTGCTCGCCGAAAATCGGTCCGACGAGGCTGCCCGGGAAATGCGCGGCGTGGATCTCTTCGTGCTGAGCCATGAGGGCGTAGCGGGCAAGTGGATTGTAGTGTTCCCAGCAGGCGAGGGCCCCGACGCGGCCAACCTTTGTATCAACAACTTTCAGACCAGCGCCGTCGCCTTGCCCCCAGACCATCCGTTCATGATAGGTCGGCGTGATTTTGCGCCGTTTTAAGATGATCTCGCCGGATGCATCAAAGATCAGCTGGGTATTGTACAGAGACCCATGGTCCCGCTCGTTGACACCCATAACAACGACCGCGTTGCTTTTGCGGGCGGCGTCGGCCAACGCATCCGTAACCGGCGAAGGCACGGCCACGGCCTCAGCATAAAGTTCAAGATGCGGCTTGCCTTGCTGTACAGGCGGCAGGACAAAGGAAAAATAGGGGTAGTAGGGAAGAAACGTTTCCGGGAAAACAATAAACTCCGCCCCTTTGCCTGCCGCATCGCGAATGGCGTTCAACGAACGATCCAAAGTGCCGGCGCAGCTGCTGAGATCCGGCGAAATCTGTACGGCGGCGGCTCTTATTGTATCTGTTCGCATTTCATCTCTGCCGACGTTGTATCACGAAGTAAAACGCCGGGCCGCAATGCATCGGCCCGGCTTGAGATTTATACCGTCCAGGTGTCTAGGATGACGGCGTTGGCGTTCTTGTGCAGCAAGATGCAGTCAAGCACATCCTGCGGGGCGATCGGCGTAATCCCGGGCAGCAACGCGGGTTCGCCATGTCCGTAGAGGGCCTGCAGTGCGAATCGGCATGCATACACTTTTCCACCTTCGCCCATGAATTTCTTCAAATTGGCGGCGAAGTTCTGGTGTCCGGGAAACGCCTCATCTCCCAACGTTGGAAAACCACGCTGAATGCCGAGGGTTACGCCGGGACCATAAAGTAGGATCGACGTCTCATACCCTTTACGGTTCAAACGGATGGCGTTCAGGATATTGACCAGTCCGATGGATCCTTCAAAAGCGACTGTGTGGAAAGTGACAAGCGCCTTCTCACCTTCCTCCGCCTTGACGTCCTCGAAGACTTTTTCCTCATAGTCGACAAAATAGTCCCCGTCCTTGTGTGCTTCGTGCTGTACTGCAGGCATTGCGCCCTCCTTGTTGTTTCGGCTTTCAGGTTATGATCGAATTTGTATGCGTCAATAGCCAGTTCAATATCCATACAATAAAACTTACAATATCGGCATAATTGCTCAAAAGCTGCGCAATCTGCTCATTCTTTAGGCGGGTTTTGACAAAAAAATGTTCACCATTCGAAGATTTTGATTGGCAATTTCCAATCCAGCAGTCCATACATTCCGAAACAATTTATCTGAGGAGGAGGTGCTCTCTTGGAGTGGAACCCGGTACTGGAGGATGACGGGCGGCCCCGTTACCTCGCGATTGCCGATTTGATTGCGGAAGAGATCAAAAACGGCACACTCGCGGCAGGCATGCGTTTGCCGCCGCAACGTAAACTCGCGGCCAAGCTAGGGATCGATTTTACAACCGTGACGCGTGGCTATTCGGAAGCGCGAGCGCGTGGCCTGTTGGACAGCCAGGTCGGGCGCGGCACCTTCGTTTCGAACAGTGTAAAAACCGACATGTTGCGCGATGAAGCCCGGGATGCTGCGGAAGATTTGGCGATGAACATGCCGCCGGAGCCGCGCGATCCAAGACTTTTGGAACAGATGCAGACAGGATTGAACTATGTGTCCGCCAATCTGGTTCCGCTGCTGAGGTATCAAGACACGCTAGGCGGTGAGATCGACAAGATTGCAGCGTCCACATGGCTGTCGCTGCGTGGTCTGGTGCCTAAGCTTGACCGAATCGCCGTAACGCCCGGCGCACACCCGACGATGGCGGCGATCCTCTCGCTGATCGCCGATCGGGGGGACTGTTTGTTAACTGAAAAAATAACCTATCCTGGGCTCCGAAGCATCTCAAAGTTTATGGGCGTTGAGCTTATCGGATTGGACAAGGATGAACATGGTCTCTTGCCATGCGCCCTGCAGGCCGCGATCAAAAAACATAAACCCCGGGCGCTTTACCTAAACCCTACTCTCCATAATCCCACCACCCTCACAATGCCGACCGCGCGTCGTCTGGAAATCGCAAAAGTTATCAATGATCATGGTTTGGCTCTGATAGAAGACGACGCGTACGGTTTCATACCGGCGAAGGCGCCGGCGCCTTTGGCCGTCTCCGCGCCCGACCTAACCTGGCATATAGGGGGCCTGGCGAAGTGCATCGGCGCCGGCCTCCGTCTCGCCTATACCGTCACGCCATCCCCCAAACACACATTGGCGCTCGGCCAAGCCTTGCGCGCATTGACCGTCATGCCGTCGCCGATTTCGATCGCCCTGGCGACACGATGGGTCAATGACGGAACCGCCGACAACATTCGTCGCTTCGTGCGCAGCGAAACAAGCCTGAGGCAGAAGATGGCGGCCAAGGCGTTCGAGGGTCTGGAATTTCAAGCGGCGGAGAACGCCTTCAATGTCTGGCTGCGCCTGCCGGACGGTTCGGGGCGCGCAAACATTATCGCCAATATGGCCGGGCGCCATGTGGGTATAACGCCTTCAGACGCTTTTACGGTTGGCGAAGAGCCGGATGAGCATGTCCGCCTTTGCTTGGGGGGGGCGATCAGTCGGGAACAGCTTCAAGCGAGCCTTCACTATCTTGCTCACTTATTGATACCGGGTGATTTCATGGCGTAGGGGACGAAGCGGTTCCGCGATAATAACTGATTGGTTTGACAAAGCCCGACGATCCCTCGCCATCGACAGAGCATCGGTTTCGTTTGTTGCTCAGGCAAGGCGGGGGCCGAATACCGAGGGCTAGAAAAATTCTTTGTATTTCAAAAAGGTGATTGGTCGGAGTGGCTGGATTTGAACCAACGACCCCTGCCTCCCGAAGACAGTGCTCTACCAGACTGAGCTACACTCCGTTTCCTACCGGCTTGCGGTTGGGGTCTTCGGGCGCGTCTGAGAGGGAGCGGCGGGAAGGCCCCTGCGCCGAAGACGCGCGGTTATAGCCAAGCCATTAGGGGCGTGCAAGCCGCCCGATGCGCTCTCGGATCGGGATTTTTTACGCCCGAGTGTGAAGGGCTCGCTGCGCTTTTGACAGCGTTTGCGGCGGCGCTTTTGACCAAGTCGGGCGTGCAGCTTGGGACCGCGGCCCCGACCCGAAGGTTTGCGCTGGCGCGAGATTCGGCGTTATCCTTCGTCGGCTAAAAAAACAGATCAGAGGGGGAAGCGGCGATGACGGTCGCGTCGATATTGAAGGGCAAGGGATCGGACGTTCATTCGATGTCGCCGGAGATGAGCTTGACGGCGGCGGTGGCCTTCCTATGCGAGAAGAGAATCGGCGCGGCGGTGGTCATTGACTCGGCTGGAGGGTTGGTCGGCATCCTGTCCGAACGCGATGTCGTGCGCGCCATGGGCGAGCATGGCGCGGCGGCGATGGAGCAGCCGGTTTCCGCCTTCATGACCGAGAAAGTGCAGACCTGCACGCCGGCGGACACGACGGAGGTCCTGATGCGCCGGATGACCGAAGGGCGTTTTCGCCATTTGCCGGTGCTGAATGACGGTAAGCTGACCGGGATCGTGTCGATCGGCGACGTGGTCAAGAGCCGGATCAGCGAACTGGAGCACGAAACCGAGGCGATGCGCGACTATATCGCCGGGCACGGCTAGGCCCATAAGCGAGCCGAAAAACAAGCCGATGAACGGCGCGCAGGCGCTGGTCGACACCTTCCTCGCCGGCGGCGTGGAGGTCTGTTTCGCCAATCCCGGTACGTCGGAAATGCATTTCGTCGCGGCGTTGGACCAGCGCCCGGACATGCGCTGCGTTCTGGGCCTGCACGAGACCGTGGTGACCGGCGCGGCGGACGGCTACGCCCGGATGGCGGACAAGCCGGCGGCGACGCTGTTGCATCTGGGGCCCGGCCTGGGGAATGGGCTCGCCAACATCCACAATGCCCGGCGCGCGCGGTCGCCGATGGTCAATGTCGTCGGCGAACACGCCAGCGCGCATCTGGCCCATAATGCGCCGCTGACCACCGATATCGAGAGCATCGCCCGCCCGGTCTCGGATTGGGTGCGGCGGGCCGCCGGGTCGGAGGCGCTGGCGCGGGACGGCGCGGCGGCCGTCCAAGCGGCCCGCAGCGGCGCGGGGGCGATCGCCACCCTGATCCTGCCCGCGGACGCCGCTTGGGGGCCATCGCCGGGGCCGGCGCCGGTTCCTGAACCCCCCGCCCGACCGGTCCCGTCCATGGCCGCCATCGAGGCGGCGGCGCGGCTCTTGGCCGAGGGCGCATCGACGATCCTGTTCATCGGTGACGCCGCCCTGCGCGAAGAGGGGCTGCGACTCGCCGGTCAGATTGGCGCGAAAACCGGGGCGCGCGTGATGGCCCCGCTTTCCAACAAGCGGATCGCGCGCGGGGCCGGGCGCACGCCGATCACACGAACGCCCTATGTCGTGGATATCGCCTTGGCGCATTTCGCGGACGCGCGGCGAATGGTGCTTGTCGGGGCGCGGGAGCCGGTCGCCTTTTTCGGCTATCCCGACAAGCCCAGCCGGCTGCTGCCGCCGGATTGCGCGGTGACGCCGTTGGCCGATGCGTCCTTCGACCCGGTTGAGACCTTGCGGCTGTTGGCGGAGGCGACGGATGCGACGGGCGTTCAGCCGCCGACAAACCGCTACGATCCGCCTGCGCGCCCTGTCGGCGCCATCGATCAGGATAAAATCGCGGCGCTGCTGGCGGCGATGATCCCGGATCAGGCGGTGATCGTCGATGAATCGATCACCACAGGCCGTTTGTTTTTCCCGGCGACCGACAAGGCCGCGCCGCATGACTGGCTGCAGATCACCGGCGGCGCCATTGGCATCGGCCCGCCCCTGGCGACGGGCGCCGCGATCGGGGCGCCGGGCCGCAAGGTGCTGAACCTTCAGGCGGACGGCTCCGGCCTCTATTCCGCTCAGGCGCTTTGGACACAGGCGCGTGAAGGGCTCGACGTCATCACCCTGGTCTTCGCCAATCACTCCTACGCCATCTTGCAGGGCGAAATGAGCCAAGTCGGAGTGCGCAATCCGGGCCGCAATGCGCTCGACATGCTCAGCCTCGACCGGCCGCGCGTCGATTGGGTCAGCCTGGCGAAAGGGTTCGGCGTTCCCGGCGAGCGTGTCGGCGATATGGAAGCGCTGGCGGCCGCGATCGGGCGTGGTTTGGCCAAGGATGGGCCGCATCTGATCGAAATCGAGATGTAGGGGACTCCGCCATCGCCGTCCCTTCGTTTCGCCTGTACGCGTACGCCCTTCGTTCAGGCCCTGTGGGGGCGGCTCAGTGTGCGCGGGTGATGCAGAAGTCGATCAGCTCCAGCATCGCGTCCTTGATTTCGGACTGCGGGAAAATGCCCAGCGCGTCGCGGGCGACCGCGCCATAATGGCGGGCCCGGTCGACGCTGTCGGCCAGCGCGTCGCGGCTCTGCATGATCTCAATCGCGCGCTGCAGGTCGCCGTCCTCTTGCTCCAGCCGCGCCACGGTCCGGCGCCAGAAGGCGCGTTCTTCGTCGCCGCCACGCCGCCAGGCCAGGATCATCGGCAGTGTCACTTTGCCTTCGCGGAAATCATCGCCGATGGCCTTGCCCAACTCCGCCTGTTTCGCCGAGTAGTCGAGCACATCGTCGATCAGCTGAAAGGCGATCCCCAAATTCATGCCGTAGGAGTCGAGAGCCGCGTCTTCCGCGCTCGGGCGTTCGGCGACGGCGGCGCCGACGCGGGAGGCGGCGGCGAACAGGGTCGCCGTCTTCGATTTGATGACTTGCAGATAGTCTTCTTCTGAGGTTTGCGGCTCGTTCGCAGTGGTCAGCTGCAGCACCTCGCCTTCGGCGATCACGGCTGAGGCGTCTGACAGGATCTTCAGGACCGGCAGCGAGCCGTCGGCGACCATCAATTGAAAGGCGCGGGAGAACAGAAAATCGCCGACCAGGACGGAGGCCTGATTGCCCCATAGCGCGTTGGCGCTGTCTTGGCCCCGGCGCAAGGCCGACTCGTCCACCACGTCGTCATGCAAGAGCGTGGCCGTGTGGATGAACTCGACGCTCGCGGCCAGACCGATATGGCGCGAGCCGGTGTAATTGCAGAGTTTCGCCGCGGCCAGGGTCAGCATCGGCCGGATCCGTTTGCCGCCCGCCGCGATCAAATGGCCCGCCAGTTGCGGAATCAGAGCCACCGGGCTCTGCATCTGGTCCAGGATATGCTGGTTCACCCGGCCCAGATCGCTTTCGACCAAGGCGAACATCCGGTCGAAGGACGGCGCCGCCGCGTCGTCATTTTGACGCGCGGCGTCCCCGGACATATTAACCACCACACCCACGTCCATATTCCCCTTAGGACCGATCCAAAATGCTGCGCCCTGCGCCCGAATTCAGTTCCGACCTCGCCCAGCGACACGCGCAAAATAACCAGCGCGCAACAGGGGTCAAGCGGCTGGAACGCCGCAGCCGGCGCAGCGTCTCGCCCTACACCGGCCGAAGGGGCGGCGCATGAAAGAGGTGATCCGCAGCACCGACCCGGTGCGCCTGTCCTATGTCACCGCCCTGTTAAGCGACGCAGGGATCGAGACAGTCCAATTGGATGCGTTCATCAGCGCGGTGGAGGGCTCTATCGGGATTTTTCCACGCCGGTTGATGGTTCTGGATGAGGATTTCGACGCCGCCGTCGCCCTTTTGAAGGCGGCCGAGGAATATTGGTGAGCGAGACGACGGACGATACGCTGCTCGGCGGGGCTGTGGCGCTGCGTCAGTTTAGGACCGGTTATCGCGCGGCCATTGACCCGGTCCTTCTGGCCGCCGCCGTTCCAGAGGTAAAGCAAGGGGAAACCGTGGTCGATTTTGGGGTCGGCGCCGGGGCCGCGCTGCTTTGCTATCTGGCGCGGGTCCCTGAGGCGCGCGGCGTCGGCGTTGACAGTGATCCGGCGGCGATCGAATTGGCGCAGTGGAACTTTAGGAGGAACGCCTTCGCCTTATCGGCGGAAGCGCATCAGGCGTGCGTCACAGCGCTCGGAGGATTTCTGCCGCCAAACAGCGCGGCGCAAGTGATGGCCAACCCGCCTTACCTATCCGATCAAGACGGCACGGCGCCGCCGCATGCAAGCAAGCGCCAGGCTCATGTTAGCGGCTCGGTAGGATTGGCGGATTGGATCGACGCGATGCTGCTGGCGCTGCGCCCCAAGGGCGGCTTGACCTTGATCCATCGCGCAGACCGGGTGGACCGGATCCTCGGGGCCTTGGCCGGTCGGGCGGGGGCGGTCGAGATACTGCCGATCCGCGCGCGCGCGGGCGCCGACGCCAGCCGTGTCATCATACGCGCAAGAAAAGGGGTGAGAGGACCGGCTCGGCTGGCCGAAGGGCTGATCCTGCACGATCCGACCTCGACCGAGAAATACACGCCGGACACGGCTCGGCTTCTCTCCAACCCCAGATCTTTCATTGGGTGAGCCTTTCTGCTATCATCTCCGAACGCAGAACGCGTATGACTAGCGTTGCACGCGGTGGAGAACGCCTCGCGAAAGGCGCTGGAACGCGGATTGCATGGGTGCGTTGAGCGCTGTTTTGCGCGCATATCGTCCGTCTGATCCGATGCAAGATAAGCCAGAAAGGCTGAGCAATGGTTGAATCCGTTTCCAGGAACCAAGGGGGGATCGTCCTCGCCGCGTCGCTGGGCCGTATCGCGCGTCCTGAGGGCTTTTTTCAGCTCGGGTCGAACGAACAAAAGACCCTACCCGGTTTTTCGACGGCCACCGCCGACCTCCTATTCCAGCCGATCGTCAATGTCGTGGACGCCGAAAATGCGCTTCTGGAACAGCGCATTTTCGACCGATTGCAAGATGACCAACCGCGCGTGGACGCGCGCTCGGTCCAGAACCGCCTGCGCAACCGCGACCTGATCGAAAACGAGTATCTGCGCCGCAGTCCCGATCAGGTGCTTGAGGATTTGCGCCTGCGCTACGGTATCAGCGCCGATGGTCCGCGCACCGATTTCGCCTCTGTCTTCGACCGGCCTGATCTGGCGGATCTGTTCCCCGACGGGACCGCGGGCCTCACGCTTGATCCGGGCTTGACCCAACTGAATACGAACAGAGTGATCGTTGGGCCTGACGAGACCTATGATCTGAGCAATCTGCAGATCTCTCCATCGGCCATTACGCCCGATGCTGTTCTGGTCCGGCTGGATAACAGCGCAGGGGCCTCGGTCGACTCCGACACGGGCGAAACCACTCTGGGTCCGCCTGTCGGCAAGCTGTTGCTGAACGGCGTCGAATTGGCCGGCAATCAGGAATATCAACTGACGCTGGCCGAGTATGAGCAGCTGGAATACCAGTCTGACGAGTTCAATGGCTTGGACTATTTCAGCGTTGTCGGCTTAGACACGGCGAACGGCCTACGTGGCGGCCTAGTCACCAGCGCCATCACCACGAACAATATCGGCGTCGAACGGTTTACGCGGGACGGGTTGGAGCGATTCGAGTTTATCGGTCTGACCGAAGCGGAGGTCACCATCCCCCGCCTGACTGTATCTTTCGAGGGAACCTTCGTGAACGGCGACGCTTTGGCGGATATCAACGCGGGTGTCTTCGAGGTCACAGTCAACCAGTTCGGCAATCTCGACAATGTCGGTACGAACCTGCTGCAACAATCAACGGGTAATGAGTTGGACGTGACCTTCGGCAGCAGCTCGCCGGTGGACGGAGTCGTCGTGAATGTGAAGGTTTTCGACGATGCCGTGGACATCACGCGGATTAATATCGAACTGACCTAGTTCTCCCCAATCCGGCGGAGCCGTTGAACTCGCCGGCGCGCGGCACCACTTGAGGTCCTGGTTTTTCAAAGCTTGGATCTCAATCTCGTGTCCGACCCGTCTTCTACGTCCTCCGCGCCGCCGTCGCACACCCAGGATTTGCCCTGGTTGCGTTATATCCCCTGGTTGGGTCCAAAGATTCTCAAGCGGCGCGCCGAACGCGTGGTGGTGCCGGTGATCCGCCTGGCCGGCGTGATCGCGGATAGCGGCGGGTTCGGTCGGCCGACGCTCAGCCTCAGTCGCCTCGCCGGCGCGATGGACAAGGCTTTCGAGACCAAGGGCGCGCGGGCGGTGGCGCTGGCCATCAATTCGCCGGGCGGCTCGCCGGCGCAATCGATCCTGATCGCCAGCCGAATTCGGCTCTTGGCCAAGGAAAAAAAGCTGCCGGTCTATGCCTTCTGCGAGGATGCGGCGGCGTCCGGCGGCTATTGGCTGGCCTGCGCTGCGGATGAGATTTACGCGACGCCGGCCTCGGTGGTCGGTTCGATCGGGGTGATTTCCGCCGGCTTTGGCTTCACTGACCTGATCAAGAAGATCGGCGTCGAGCGGCGGGTCTATGCGGCCGGCGAGAATAAATCCCAACTCGACCCGTTCCAGCCGGAAGACAAAGAAGATATCGCGCGGCTGAAGGATCTTCAGGCCGACATCCACGCGCAGTTCAAGGAATGGGTGACGGAACGGCGCGGCGACAAGCTCGTGGCGGCGACAGAGGCGGAAGAGGATCTCTTTTCCGGCCGGTTCTGGACAGGGCGTCGGGCGAAAGAACTCGGCCTGATCGACGAGATCGGCGATGTCCGGTCGGTTTGCCGCGCCAAGTTCGGCGACAAAGTGAGGCTGCCGGTCGTTACCCCGGCGCGCGGATGGCTGCAACGGCGATTGGGGCTGGATGCGCGCGGTTCTTTTGTCGGCGCGGGAAGCGGCTTGGTCGAGGCGGCCCTTGGCGAAGCGGAGCGCCGCGCCTGGTGGGCTCGGCTGGGATTGTAAGGAAAGAGGGGGGCGGCGTTTGACCGACTCCCCCGGCCTGCGTATCACTCTGCCATGTTTGGATTCTCGCTCGGCAAACTCATCGTTCTGGCGCTCGTGGTGGCGGCGGTCTGGTATGGATTCAAGGCCTACGCCCGCATGCAGCGGATCGACGCGGGCGGCCGCAAACCGGGCGAGCGCACGATGGCGGACCGGCTGCGCCGCGCCGCGCAATCGAAGAACACCGCCGAGCCGGAGCCGATCGAAGACACCGAGAAATGCCCGACTTGCGGCGTCTATGTCGCAATCCATACCGCGAAGAATTGCGGCAAACCGGACTGCCCTTACTGAGCCCACCGGATATTGGGGAGCCGCACTGCGTTAGCTCTTGAGGAGACACGCTGCGTTAGCTTTTGAGGAGACGCGCTGCGTTAGCTTTTGAGCAGACGCGCTGCGTTAGCTTTTGAGCAGACGCGCTGCGTTAGCTTTTGAGCAGACGCGCTGCGTTAGCTTTTGAGCAGACGCGCTGCGTCTAGGGCGAAATAGGTAATGATCCAGTCGGCGCCCGCGCGCTTGAAGCCTAGAAGGCTCTCCATCATCACCGCTTTTTCGTCCAGCGCGCCCGCCTGCGAGGCGAACTTGATCATCGCATACTCGCCGCTGATCTGATAAACGCCAAGCGGCAGCAGGGTTTCCTGGCGAATGGCGTAGAGAACGTCGAGATAGGGCATGCCGGGCTTGACCATCAGCATGTCGGCGCCCTCCGCCTCATCCGCACGGCTCTCGCGCAGCCCTTCGCGCAAATTGCCCGACTGGATCTGATGCGTCTTGCGGTCGCCCTGCAGCGACGAGCCCGCCGCTTCGCGGAACGGGCCGTAGAATTCGGAGGCGAACTTGGTCGAATAGGACATGATCGCGACGTCGGTGAAGCCCGCTTCATCGAGCGCCCGTCGGATCGCTGCGACCGCCCCGTCCATCATGCCGGACGGCGCAACGATATCGACGCCGGCGCGCGCCGCGATGACGGCCTGTACGGCAAGATTCTCCAGCGTCTGATCGTTATGCACATGCCCGTCGACCAGCACGCCGCAATGGCCGTGATCGGTGAATTCACAGAAACAGGTGTCGGCGATGATCAGCATTTCCGGCGCGGCCATTTTCGCGCTGCGCACCATGCGCGCTACGAGGCCGTCTTCGCGCATCGTATCCGACCCGGTCGCGTCCTTGTGGTGCGACACGCCGAACAACAGCACCGCGCTGACGCCGGCCGCGCGCACCTCGGCCATCGTGTCCGGGATCATCGCTTCGGGGATCCGGCTGATCCCCGGCATGGATTTGATCGGGACCGGCGTTTCGATCTCCTCATCGACGAAAATCGGATAGATCAGATCGTCCGCCGACAGCGATGTCTCGCGCAGCATGGCGCGCATCGCCGGCGTTCCGCGCAGCCGCCGCATTCGCGTCGAAGGAAACATCCGAACCAACCTATCGCAGTGCGTATCTCAAACGGAGCGCGCACTATCGACCAAGCCGGGTCGGCTTGGCAATGGGGCCTGCGGGTGGGGAGGTTCAGCGCAAATCCAGCAGTCCGACAATCTCCGCTTTGAGCTCCTGAACCCGGGCGGCGGTGCGGGCGCGCGGACGCGGCCAGTCGAGATCCAGCACCTTCTCGACCCGGCCGGGCTGGCCACGCAACACCACGATCCGGTCGCTCAGAACGACGGCTTCTTCGATGTCATGGGTGACGAAGACCATGGTGAACCGGTCCGCCTCCCAAAGCGAGAGCAGATGGTCCTGCAGTTTCTGGCGCGTGAAGGAATCGAGCGCGCTGAACGGTTCGTCCAAGAGTAGGATTTTAGGCTGGCGCGCCAGGGCGCGGGCGATCCCGACGCGCTGCGCCATGCCGCCGGAAAGCTGCTTGGGGAAGGCGTCTTGGAAGTCCGCCAGGCCGACTTTGTCCAGCACATCGGCGATCCGGTCTTTCTGCTCGGCCTTGGGCAGGTCAAGGATTCCGAAGCGGACATTCTCCGCGACCGTCAACCAGGGCATCAGACGCGGCTCCTGGAAGACCATGGCGATCTCGCGGGACGGGCCGTCGACATGGGCGCCGTCGATGCTGACGCGTCCGGTCGTCGGCGCCTCCAGTCCGGCGACGATGCGCAACAGGGTCGATTTCCCGCAGCCCGAGGTGCCAAGCAGCGAGACGATCTTGTGCTCGCCGACGGTCAGATTGACCGGCTCCAGCGCCGGCCGGTCGGCGCCCGCGTCATCGGGGAAGCTTTTTGAAACGGTGTCGATATCGAGCATGGTTTTGACCCCCTAAGATTTCGAGTGTTCTTGCACGCCGAAGGAGTCTTGCCAGCGCAGAAGCCGTGCATTGAAGCGACCCAGCGCGGCGTCGCTGAGTTTGCCGGCGATGGCGAACAGGATCAGCGCGCCGATGATGATGGCTGGCCGGCCTGTCATCTGGCCGTCGATCATCAGGAAGCCGAGGCCTTCGCTGGCGCCCATCAATTCGGCGGCGACGACAAACATCCAGGCCAGGGCCAGGCCGCCGCGCAGGCCGGTCAGATAGGCGGGCAGGGTTGCGGGGATCAGCACCCGCCAGACCAGTTGGAATTGGTTCAGGCCCATGATCCGACCGACCTCGACCAGCTTTCGGTCGACATCCTGAATGCCGGTCATCAGGTTCAGATAGATCGGGAAGAAGGCGCCGATGGCGATCAAGGTGATCTTCGATGTCTCAAAAATGCCGAACCAAAGGATGAAGAGCGGCACCCAGGCGAGCGAGGGCACCGCCTTCAACGCCTGGATGGTTGGATCGAGCAGGGTGCGGGCCAGTCGGGAGTATCCGGTCGCGGCGCCCAACGCGGTCGCGGCGAGGGCTCCCCAGGCGAAACCCCAGATCAGGCGCTCGACCGTCACCAGGATATGGGTCAGCAGCGTGCCGTCGTCGATCAGATAGGCCAGTTCGTCGGCGACTTCGGCGGGCGCGGGCATCAATTGCGGATCGAAAACGCCCCATCGACTGAACAGGAACCAGACCGCCAACAGGCCGAACGGAACCAAGAGCGGCAGGATGGCCCGCGTGAGGGCGCGCCGCACCGCGGCCGCCGCCATGGACCGCGCCTGTTCCGGCGCGGCCCCCTTGGCGATTGAGCGGCGGGACCCGGCGGTCGTTTCGGCTTCCGCTATATCGATGCTGGACATGCGTCTCTCCTTTAACGGCGTGTCGGGTCGCCTGTCGGGTCCCTGGGCTCGGATCAGTTGCCGGTCAGCGACGCGAGGTAGCTGCTGTCGATCAGATCATCGACGACCGAGGCGACATCCACATCGGGCTTGATGACCTCGATCTTCTGCAGGATTTCGCCCGAAGCCAGCAGCGTCGCGCGTTTGTCGGCGTCGACCAGCGGGTTGCTCAGGTCGGTCCGTTCGGTGAGCTGCTTCTGGGCGACGTCTTCGTCGATCCGGGCGGCGCGGACGAGCGCGGCGGTCAATTCGTCCGGGTTCTCGATGGCGTATTTCCGGCCGCGTTCATAAACCGCCAAGACCCGTTTCACGAGGTCAGGATGCTGGGCGGCGAATTCCTCCCGCACGTTCAGAATGCCGTAGCTGTTCAAATCGGCGTTGCGGTAGAACAGCGTCGCGTCGCTGCGCAGCTCGCCCTTGGCCATATGCGGGTCCAGCCCGGCCCAGGCGTCGACCTGGCCTTTGGTCAGGGCGGTGTAGCCGTCCGGATGCTGCAGCAGGACCGGCTTGATGTCCTTCTCCGTCAGCCCGACGGAATCGAGCGCGCGCAGCAGGAAGATATGCGGATCGGTGCCGCGCGTGACGGCAACGCGCTTGCCGCGCAAGTCAGCGATGCTGGCGATGCCGGTCTCGGGACGGGTCACCAGGGCGGTCCATTCCGGCTTGGAATAGGCGTAGACGGCTTTGATCGGCAAGCCCGCGGCGCGCCCGATCACCGCCGAAGCGCCGGCTGTGGACCCGAAATCGAGCGATCTGCCGCGCAGGAATTCGAGCGCCTTGTTGGAGCCGAGCGACAAGACCCAGCGGACCTTGATTCCGTCCTTGTTGAACTCGTCCTCGAACCAGCCCTTCTCCTTCAAGAGCAGGGCGACCGGATTGTAGTAGGCGTAGTCGATGCCGATGCTGTCGGGCAGGTCGTCCGCTTTCGACTGACCAGCGAAGCCGAGACCCAGAGACGCCGCCAGCGCGGCGGTCGCGACCAGGAAAAACCGTTTCGAGATAGCCGGGTTTTTGGACCGGGAAGGGGATAGTGCAGTCATGGTCTTACTCCTCATCAGGCGCCCATTGCGCCTCTTGTGACGAGGCTCAATCGGAACCGGATGGGGAGGACTGCTTTCCGGCGGGGCAAAGAAAAAACCCGCGGCTTCGATAAGCAGCGGGTTCCCGACCCGCTCTCTTTAGCAAGTATTTATATAGCGCCCCAGCAATCTGAGCCTCAAATCGGCGCTGTGAGAGTGTGATAGTTCCGAAACGCTTTCGGCGTCAACAGAGAAAACCGAAAAACTTTTACTGCGTTGTTTTAGCAAGAGAATTTCCAGGACACGCCCTGAGAACCTGAGATCGGGACGTTGGTCGCCGGGTGATAGGGGCTGGTCTCCAGCGCGTTCCAGCGCCTTCCAGCACGACGCGCGGCGCGCCTCGTTCAAAGCAAACCGTCGCCAGAATCGCGCGTTGATTCAGTCCGGTCCGGTGGATATGTTGCGCCGCACATTTCATTGTAACCATTGTCACGCGCACTCGCGCCGAGCTGAAAGAATCATGGCCGTCGCGGCTCCACACACCGACACTTTCCAAGACATGATCCTGGCCTTGCATCGCTACTGGTCGGCGCAGGGATGCGTGATCTTGCAGCCCTATGACATGGAGGTCGGGGCGGGGACGTTCCATTGGGCGACGACCCTGCGCAGCTTGGGCCCTGACCCGTGGAAGGCCGCCTATGTCCAGCCCTCGCGTCGGCCGACCGATGGGCGCTACGGCGAGAACCCGAACCGGCTACAGCATTACTATCAATATCAAGTGCTGCTGAAGCCCTCGCCGGAGGACAGCCAGGAACTTTATCTCGGCTCGCTGCGCGAGATCGGAATTGATCCCTCGGCGCATGATATCCGCTTCGTCGAGGATGACTGGGAAAGCCCGACACTGGGCGCCTGGGGCTTGGGCTGGGAGGTCTGGTGCGACGGCATGGAGGTCAGCCAATACACCTACTTCCAGCAAGTCTGCGGCTTCGATTGCAACCCGGTCTCGACGGAACTGACCTATGGATTGGAACGCCTGGCGATGTATGTTCAGGGTGTCGAGAATGTTTACGACCTGAAGTTCAGCGCCGACATGAGTTACGGCGACGTCTATCACAAGGCCGAGGTCGAGTATTCGACGCATAATTTCGAACTCGCCGACACCGACATGATCTTCCGGCATTTCGAGGACGCGGAAAACGAGTGCCGTTCCCTGGTCGCTGCGGGAGTCGCGTTGCCCGCCTATGACCAATGTCTAAAGGCCAGCCATTTGTTCAACTTGCTGGACGCGCGCGGCGTGATCTCCGTAACCGAAAGGCAGGCCTACATCCAACGCGTCCGCGCATTGTCCAAAGCCTGCGCCGAGACCTATCTCGCCGGAACGGGAGCCGTCTAGTGGCCGAGTTCCTGCTTGAGATTTTCAGCGAGGAGATCCCCGCCGGCATGCAGTCTCGCGCCGCGGCTGAACTGCAAACTGCGTTGTTAGACGGGCTGAAGCAGGCGTCGATTGAGTTCAGCGCCGCCGCGTCCTATGCAACGCCGCGCCGCCTGACGGTAGTGTTTGACGAACTGCCGACCGAGCAGCCGGATCTGCGCGAGGAACGCAAGGGCCCGAAGGTCGGTGCGCCGGAGAAGGCGCTGCAAGGCTTCCTAAAGAGCGTCGGGCTCGACTCCATCGATCAATGCGACCAGCGCGACACGCCGAAGGGGCCCGTCTATGTCGCGGTGATCGAGCGCAAGGGCCGACCCACATCGGAGGTGCTGTCCGAATTGGCGAGCGCCGCGATTGAAGGCCTCACCTGGCCGAAATCCATGCGTTTCGCCCACGCCGGGTTCCGCTGGGTCCGGCCGATCCGCTCTATCGCTGCGGTCTTCGACGGGGCCGTGGTCGAGGGCGGCATCGATCTCAATCCAGGACGACTGGCCTTTGGCGGGACCAGCGAAGGCCACCGTTTTATGGCGCCGGGAACTTTCCCAATTTCGTCGTTCGAGGGCTACAAGCAAGAATTGCTCGACCGAAAGGTCATCCTTGACCCTGAGGAGCGCACGTCGGCGATCGAAGAGCAACTGTCGGCGCGGGCCTCCGAGGCGGGCCTGACGGTGCGGGACGATCCGCGGCTGTTGGACGAGGTCGTCGGACTGGTCGAATGGCCGGTGGTGTTGCTTGGCCGGATCGATGACGCCTTCATGAGCGTGCCGCCGGAAGTGCTGACCTCCTCAATGCGCGCGCATCAGAAATATTTCGCCCTGTCGACCCCAGACGGGGCCATGGCGGCGCGCTTCGCCGTCGTCGCCAATATCCAGGCGCCGGATGGCGGCGCGGCGATCGTTGATGGGAATGAGCGGGTTCTGCGCGCGCGCTTGGCGGACGCCAAGTTCTTCTGGGATCAGGATCGTAAGACGCCTTTGGAAGACCGGCTGGAAGATTTAGAGAAGATCGTCTTCCACGCCAAACTGGGCAGCGTCGCGGACCGGGTCGACCGGATCGCCGCGCTGGCCGAGGCGCTCTCGGACAGTATTGAGGGCTGTGATCCGCTGTCGGCGAGACGCGCGGCGCAATTGGCGAAGGCCGACCTGGTCTCCGGCATGGTCTATGAGTTCCCGGAACTTCAGGGCGTGATGGGCCGCTATTACGCGCTGGAACAGGATGAGGACGCGGCGGTCGCGCAAGCCATCGCCGATCATTACTCGCCTGTCGGGCCGGGCGATGCGTGCCCATCGGCGCCGATCTCGGTCGCCGTCGCCTTGGCGGAGAAGATCGATACGCTCGCGGGTTTTTGGCTGATCGATGAGAAACCGACCGGCTCCAAGGATCCGTTCGCCTTGAGGCGCGCCGCGCTGGGGGTTATCCGGCTGCTGCTGGAAAATGACGTCCGTCTGCCGCTCGGCCATGTGTTCGGCGAGGCGCTGGGCCTGTATGGCGAACAGGGGCGGGGTGAGGTCACGGTCGAAGACGCGACCGGGATTGTGCTCGACCTGATGGGATTCCTCGCCGACCGGATGAAAGTGCATTTGAAGGATGAGGGTGTTCGGCACGATCTGATTACCGCCCTGTTCGCCCTGGGCGATGAAGACGATCTCGTACGACTGATGGCGCGGGCGCACGCCCTGCGGGACTTTGTCGAATCCGAGGACGGCGCCAACCTGCTCACCGCCTATCGCCGCGCCGCCAACATTCTGCGGATCGAAGAGAAGAAGGACGGGGCCTCGTACCATGCGGCGCCGGACCCGGCCTTGTTCGACCAGGATGAAGAGGTTGCGCTGGCGGCGGCGTTGTCGAAGGCGGAAGCGGCCTCCACTCAGGCGCGGGAACATGAGGATTTTGCGGGTTCGATGATGGCGATGAGCGCGTTGCGTGCGCCGGTTGACGGCTTCTTCGACCATGTCACCGTGAACGCGCCGGGCGCGGCGATCCGACAAAACCGCTTGAAACTGCTGTCCCGAATCCGAGCGGTGATGGAGACGGCGGCGGACTTTTCGAAAGTCGAGGGCGACTGACAGCGCCCAAAGGGATACACGGACCGGGGGATGGTTATGAGCACGGGTGAATTGGCTGACGTGACTGGAAGCGAGAGCGGCATGACGAAATGGGTTTATAATTTCGGCGGTGACACGTCCGAGGGCGGCGCCGGGTTGCGTAATCTGCTGGGCGGCAAGGGCGCCAATCTGGCGGAAATGGCGGCGATCGGCCTGCCGGTGCCGCCCGGTTTCACCATCACGACCGAGGTCTGCACCTATTTCTACGCCAATGACCGGCAGTATCCGGCCGACCTGAACGATCAAATCGCCGCCGGCGTCGCCTCAATCGAACGCGCGGTCGGGGCTAAGTTTGGCGATCCGGAGAATCCTCTGCTCGTTTCGGTCCGCTCGGGCGCGCGGGTCTCGATGCCCGGCATGATGGACACGGTTCTGAACTTGGGGTTGAACGACGAGACGGTCGAGGGACTGGCGCGCGCGAGCGGCGATCCGCGTTTCGCCTATGACAGCTATCGCCGGTTTATCCAGATGTACGCCGATGTGGTCATGGGCGTCGACCATCACGATTTCGAAGACTTGCTGTCCTTGCGTAAGGACCTGGCCGGCGTCGAACAGGATATGGACCTGACGGCGGAGGACCTGAAAGCGTTGATCCAGGAATACCGAGATTTGGTCGTGTCCGAGTTGGGCAAGCCCTTCCCGCAGGATGTGCATGAGCAGCTATGGGGCGCCGTCAGCGCCGTCTTCGGTTCCTGGCAAATCCATCGCGCCGTCGTCTATCGCCGCCTGCACGGGATTCCCGAGGAATGGGGTACGGCGGTCAATGTCCAGGCGATGGTGTTCGGCAATATGGGTGAGAATTGCGCGACCGGCGTCGCCTTCACCCGCGATCCGGGCAATGGCGAGAACATTTTCTTCGGCGAATTTCTGGTCAACGCGCAGGGTGAAGATGTGGTCGCCGGGATCCGTACGCCGCAACATCTGACCGTGCGGGGCAAGAACCTGCAGGGCTCGACCCTGCCGGCGATGGAAGAGGTGATGCCGGCGCTGTTCGGCGAGCTCAACGACATCCGAAGCACGCTGGAGTCGCATTACAAGGAAATGCAGGATGTCGAGTTCACCGTCCAGAACGGCAAGCTCTATATGCTGCAGACGCGGACCGGCAAACGCACCGGCAAGGCCGCCATCAAGATCGCCCGCGACATGGTGGCGGAAGGCCTGATCGACAAAAAAACTGCGGTATTGCGCGTCGAGCCGCAATCGCTCGACCAGTTGCTGCACCCGGCGCTCGATCCGAATGTCGAGAAGAAGGTGATCGGCAAGGGGCTGCCGGCCAGCCCCGGCGCCGCCAGCGGCCGGATCGTCTTCTCCGCCGATCAGGCCGAGAAATGGGCCCATGACGGTGAGAAGGTCATGCTTTGCCGGGTCGAAACCTCGCCGGAGGATATCCACGGTATGCATGCGGCCGAAGGCATCGTGACCACGCGCGGCGGCATGACCAGCCACGCGGCCGTTGTCGCGCGCGGCATGGGCCGGCCCTGTGTCGCCGGGGCGGGCGATGTCACCATCGACTACGCCGCTGGGACCTTCAGTGTCGGCGATGCGGCGCTGAAAGAAGGCGATTGGATCACCATCGATGGCGCCGCCGGGGAAATCTTCGCCGGCCGCGTGCCGACCGTACAGCCGGAATTTGGGGAAGACTTCGCGGCCATCATGGCATGGGCGGACGAGGTGCGCCGCTTGGGCGTGCGCGCCAACGCTGAGACGCCGGAAGACGTGCGCACAGCGCGCGATTTTGGCGCCGAGGGGATCGGGCTCTGTCGGACCGAGCATATGTTCTTCGAAGGCGATCGGATCGTGGCGGTGCGCGAGATGATCCTGGCCGAGACCGAGGAAGGCCGCCGCGCCGCGCTGGACCAGATCCTGCCGATGCAGCGCGCCGATTTCGTCGAGCTGTTCACGATCATGAAAGGGCTGCCGGTGACGGTGCGCCTGCTCGATCCGCCCTTGCATGAATTCTTGCCGCGCGAGAAATCCGAGTTCGACGAAATCGCCGCGGGCACGGGCGTCAGCGTCGAAAAGGTCCGGCGCCGCGCCGCGCAGCTTCAGGAATCGAATCCGATGTTGGGTCATCGCGGCTGCCGCTTGCTGAACTCCTATCCTGAGATTTGCGAAATGCAGGCGCGCGCGATTTTCGAGGCGGCCTTGATCGCAGCCGAACAAACCGGCGAGCCGGCCCATGTCGAGGTCATGATCCCGTTGGTCGGCATGAAGAAAGAGTTGGACCTGCTGAAGGCGGTGATCGACCGCACGGCGGACCAAGTCGCTGCGGAGAAGGGGGCCGCGCCGCCTTACACTGTCGGCACGATGATCGAATTGCCCCGGGCCGCGTTGCGCGCCGGCGAGATCGCCGATAGCGCCGCATTCTTTAGCTTCGGCACCAACGATTTGACCCAGACCGCTCTGGGGATCAGCCGGGATGACGCGGGCAGCTTTCTTGGCGCCTATGAGCGCCAGGGCATCATTGAAAGCGATCCTTTCCAGACCTTGGATACGGAAGGGGTCGGCGAGCTCATCTCCTTGGCGCGAGAGCGGGGGCGCGCCACCCGGCCCGGGCTGAAGACCGGCATTTGCGGCGAACATGGCGGCGATCCGCGTTCCATCGCGTTCTGCGAACAGGTCGGTTTGGATTATGTCTCCTGTTCGCCGTTCCGTGTGCCGATCGCCCGGCTCGCCGCCGCGCAGGCCGCCATACGGGCGGAACAAGAATCGTAGGCCGAAAGAACGTGTGGGTCCGGACGGCGGAATGATGAACATAGGCTGTCATGAGCGACGTCGGACCGCGCAGGACGGATACCAGGAAAACCGTCGAAATCGTGTATGGCGAGCCCGAGGCTCAGTTGCGCAGCAACATGCGGCTCGCCATGCGCAACGCCAAGTTCGAGACTATCATCGAACTCGATCGCACGGATAAGGTGAGGGCCTTTCTGGGGTCGCGGTCGCCGGATCTTGTCATACTAGACGGCGGCTTGAAGGGCGGCGCCGTTTCGGGATTGATTTCTGATGTGCGGCACGGCCGGCTTGGCCGAAATCCGTTTATTCCCTTTATTGTGACATTGTGGAGCCCGACGGCGGAACTCGTTCATGAGACCGCAAATTCCGGGGTCGACGATATGCTGGTCAAACCGGTCTCGCCTCAACGTCTCGTCGATCGGATCGGCGTCCTGACCGACAATAGGAAACCGTTTATCGTCACCGCCGACTACATCGGTCCGGACCGGCGCAAGGATCCGGACCGCGGTTCTGAGATTCCGAAATTCGATGTCCCGAACAGCTTGAAAGCCAAGATTGAAGGCGAACGGGTTGAGTCGGCGCGCTTCGATTCCATGATTTCCGCGGCGCTAAAGAAGATTGACGGTCTACGTCTCAAGCGAAACGCCTTCCAGTTGTGTTTTCTCACAGAACTCGCTCTGCCAATGCTACAGTCCAGGCGCGGCGCGCAGAATGACGTGCTGGAGACTTTGCAAGCGATCGATAAAGTCGGCCGGGACACTGCGGCGCGGCTTGCCGACTCCCGGTATGCGCATCTCGGCGGCGTCTGCAGGAACCTGATCGACGTGGCGGGACGGCTGCTAGACGACCCGGAGGACCCGCTGGACAAAGATGTGGAACTGCTGAAGCCTCTGTCGGACGCGATTTTGGCCGGCCTCAATCCGTCCGCCGACGCAGCTGAGATGGCGGGGGAGATCGACGCGGCTCTCGAAAACTATAAGAAAAGGCAGATGACGCGCGGCGGCCGATAACGGCGACCAATAACAGCGATCGGCGCGGTTTGCGAGACGCCGTCTACGCTCACGCCTTGCGCGCCAGCACCGTTTGGAAAAGCGTTTGGTAGGCGTCGACCACATGGGCCTTTGAATACTTGTTTCGATACTCTGCGGCGCCGGCCTGCGCGAGCCGGTCGGCCAGATCCGGATTGTCGATCACCGTCTGGATCGACGCGGCCAGTCCGACCGGATCGTTGATCGGCGACAGCAGCCCGGTCTCGCCGTGGTCGACGAGAAATCCGGGTCCTTGGGAATCGCAGGCGACAACCGGCACGCCGTGCAGCCATGCTTCGAGCACCATGTTTCCCAGAGGCTCGTGACGGGACGAACACAGGAAGACATCGGCGGCGGCGAGAAGCGCTTCCGGGTCGTCGCGCCATCCTAGAAATCGGACGCGATCGCCAACACCCGTCCGCTGCGCCAGGCTCTTCAGCGTCGCATCCTCCGGCCCGGCGCCGGCGATCCAGAGATATGCGTCAGGGACTTGGGCCAGCGCCCCGATCGCGACATCGAAACCCTTGTTCTGATGCAGCCGGCCTAGGCAAAGCAGCAGCGGCGCAGCGTCGGGCGTATTCAAGGCGGCGCGCGGCTGCGGTGCGGCCTCGGCTTCTTCTGCGAAGTTTGGGATGTACCACGCCCGGTCGGCCGGCCAACCGTTGCGAACTATATGATCGCGTAGATCGGGCGTGTTGCCGATCAAATGATGGCAGTTATTGTAGTATTTAAGATTGTAGTATCCGCCCAAACGCCCAATGGTGATATGGCGCCCGCGGGGCGTTGCGGCTGCGGCGCGGTTCATCCAGGCGAGGGCGATGTTTGGCTCCAAGCGCGTGACCAAGCTCCTGAGCTTGATCGCCGTCATGATGTCCAGCGGTCCGCCGAAACGACATTGGGTGACCGGAACGCCACCCTGCCTGAGCAGAGCGGTGCGGCGGGTGTTCGTGCGGATCGCCGCATGCTGGTCCACCCCAGCCTCCTGCAGGCCGAGGGTCAGGCGTTCGAAGAAGCGCTCGGCGCCGCCCTGAGACGCGCCCGCCATAAGCTGTAACACCTTCATTTCCGTGTTCCTGCCGTCGCGTCCCGGTCTGAGGCGCGTCCCGATCCGAAGCGCACCGCGTCTGCGGCGCCGATGGAAGGCCCAATAGAGCGGAAGACTTCATATGGCCGGCGTCCCGCGGACGCAAGGCGATGGCGCGTCAGGCGGGGCCTTTCTCGGATTGCAGACGCGCCCTCAGTTCCGTGATCGCCGCCAGCACTGTATCCACCGCCAAGCCGCCCATCAGGGTGCCCGCGTTGTGGCGGCCGTAAATCGGCGATTTGGCCAGTTCTTCATAGCTTTCCGGAGTCCGCACCGTGATGGATTTCGGGCCCCAGGGCGCATAGAGCGTATCGCGAGTCGGCCCGAAAAGGCCGACCGTCGGCGTCTCAACCGCCGCCGCCATATGCATCAGGCCTGAGTCGTTGCCGGTATATAGATCGGCCCTTTCGATGCATGCCGCCGCAACGCCCAACGGCGTGCCGAACAGATCGATCCTACGGTCGGCCGGTAGGGCGTCGCGCAACGCCGTCGCCGCCGTCTCTTCGCCGGGGCCGCCGATGATCGCCACATAGGCGTCTTCGTATGGACCGCCTGGCGCCGTCAACCGTCGAGCCAGTTCGGTGAAGCGCTCGATCGGCCACATCTTGCCTTGCCAATTCGCGGTCGGTCCGAACATGACGACCGAGGGCGCGTCCGTCGTATCGGGGAAGGGGAAATACTCGGCCGCGCGCGCCCGATGCGCGTCGGTGACCCAGATTTTCGGCGCCGGCGGGTCGTTCTCCATGTTCAGTACGCTGGCGGCGAGCGGCACGCGATGAACCGGTCCGGTCGGCCGCCGCTCGGTCAGCAAACGCTTTCGCAGCACGCTGTAGCCGATCATCGAATTGCGGAAATCGACGACCATGTCCCAGGGTCCCGGCGCGACCTGCGCCCATAGTTTGAGCCAGTGAGACCCTCGACTGCGCGTCTTCCGGAACGGGATCAGGCGCTCCAAAGCCGGAAAACCTTCGAACAATCCCGCAGCGACCGGGCCGGCGGCGATGGTGAAACGGGCTTCCAGGTGACGGCGATGCAGTTCCCGCAGCACGCCGCTCGAGAGGATGGCGTCGCCGAGACGGTTGGACGTGATATAGAGGATGCGCATGATGTACCGGCTGGCGCCTGTTCCGGCGCGGGACTAGAGCGGACGAGCGTGGTTGCGCCGGTCAAGAACCGAACCGCGTCATCCTCGGCCGCGGGCGTAGCGGCGGCGAAGCGCCGTGTCAATCCGGGGCCTCGGGCTTGGGGTCAACGGACGCGGTCACGCCGGCCCCATGTGTCAAGCCGGGTCGGTTCAGAGGGTGTTTGGAACTTGCGCCCGGCGTGCGCCGTTCCTACCTCCATCGGGGCCAGAACTCGGTCGCGTCGGCAAAGCAAAGAGCTGAAGGACGTGTCGCCGAGGATGGGTCGACTGATCGACAAACTGGAGCTCGCACATGTCCCTCCTCCTCGCGCCATTACCGCATCGCGGCGTCCTTACCGTCGCCGGCGCGGACCGGGCGGCGTTCCTGCAGGGTCTGATCAGCAACGACATGGATCGGCTGGCGGCGGCGCCGGCCCTCTGGGCTGCGCTGCTTACCCCACAGGGCAAGTTTCGGCACGAGTTCTTTGTTGCGCTGGACGGAGACCGGTTTTTGCTGGATTGCGAGGGCGGCGACCGGCTGGTCGATCTGGGCAAATCCTTGTGGCGCTTCAAGCTGAGAAGCGATGTGGCCTTAGGTCTCGAAAAGGACTGGCATGTGCATGCCGTGATGGGCGCTGACGCAGAAAGAGCGCTGAATAAAGCGCCGTCGCCCGGCGTTTGGTTTGTCGATCCGCGAACGCCCGATATCGGTTGCCGGTGGCTGACGCCGCTGTCGGCTGACCAAGCCGCCGCTTTTATCGGGGCGGAGCGCGCCCCATTGTCGGTCTATGACCGGGCGCGCATCGATCTAGGTCTGCCCGACGGCAGCCGAGATTTGCAGCCGGACAAGGCGATTTTGTTGGAGAACGGCTTTGACGAGCTCAATGGGCTCGATTGGGACAAAGGGTGCTATATGGGTCAGGAACTGACGGCCCGAACCCGATATCGCGGTCTGGTCAAGAAGCGCCTGATCCCGGTTTCATTGGCCCCTGCATCGGGCGCGCCGCCTGCGCCTGGAGAGACGATCTCCGCAGGCGGGGTCAACGCCGGGGAATTAAAATCGATCGCCGGCGACAAGGCCCTCGCCTTGCTGCGGTTAGAGCACGTCCGGCGCGCGATCGAAGGCGGTGACGTTTTGATGGCCGGCGGCGTAGAAGTAACGCCGGCCCCGCCGGTTTGGCTGACGCTTATGGCGGAAGAGCGGACCTAGCGCGCTAACCGTCATGCGGTTTTGACGTCCGAGCTCCGGGCGAGACCGTCTCGCTCGATCGCATCACATAGGCGGTCCCGCATGCGAGATCCGGTAGGAAACCATTGATTCTCATCGAAGATTTGGGGCGCTTGGTGATTTTTTGATAGTGCATTGCAGCAAGTATGTATATATCTGCTGGCGGTGTGGCGGATGATGGTCATTCGCTTAGGGCGGGTAGTGAGGCGGTGACGTGACCAGGCGTCAGTTGTCTTTCGAAGTCTATTACCTCCAGGACGGGCGCTGGCGCTTGCACGCGCGCTATGGGCCCGCCGAGGGCGACGAAGCAATCAATGATGCGAAATATCTCGACACCACCGGCTTCGAAGCTGCGTGCGTCGTGCGCGATTCGTTCGACGTGGCGCACAGCGTTTCCGATGAAACGATCATCTACCACACGCCGACATTAAAAGCGCGTCCGCTGGTCTCTCAGATCGCCGAAGACGCCGCCGCGGGCGGCGCGCCGCGCGCCGTCATGCCGGCGCCGGAAGGCTCGGTCGCGGCCAACGCCGCCAAGTCCGCCGAAGCGCAGGAGCGCGCTTTTTTGGCGACGCAGCTTCGTGAGGCGGCGGCGCAGACTCAGGCGGCGGAACAGGCCGCGGCCGCAAGACGCGATCGTCGGCGTGAGGCGTCAGCGCCCCGTAGGCCGGGGACAGGCGATCTGGTTCTGAAATTCCTGGCGTTCGCTATATTCGGCCTGATTATCGCGTCCTCGGCTGCGGGGATCGTCTACTTGGCTCTGCAGCAGCTGGTCTCGCTGGGCGTCGGGATCGAGAAGGAAATTGCTCAGGCGGCTGTCATCGGCGCCTTCGTGCTGGCGTTCGCCGGCGCTTTCATTCCTTCATTTCGGCGCTTCGTAAAAGTCGCCTCCAACACTGAGTATGACCAAGCGGGCTCCGCCGCTGTCTCGCCAGGTCCCGCCGCCGCGTTCGACGGCGCCGATCTGCATGCCGATGCGGTCGATGAGGCGGCGGCGTTTGAGAGTGTTGAGGATTTCGATGATTTGACAGTCCGCCTGGAGGCGCTGGACGCTGAACCGAGCGCGACGGCCACCCGGCGGGGCCATGAAGCGCCCCAAGAGGCGGTTGCGGGGCCTTATCCCGACTTGGCGCAGGACGGTTCCGACGAACTCGCCGCCGCCGAGGCCAAGATCGCCAATGAAGTTGAAACCCAACCCATCCATGGCGAGAGCGGCGGGGACCTGGGGCGGATGACCTTGGAGCTGGAAAGGGTCGAGCTTGAGGCGCGCCGGATCGTCGGAGAGGCCTTCGATGACTATACGCGGTTCGGTCTGACGCTGTTCTTCACAGGGGCCGGCGAGGCGTTCGCGCGGAAGTTCAAGGTCGCGTCGGATACCGCCCGCGACGCGGTGACGGTGCTGGCGGTGCGGCTCGGCAATCCGGAATCGATCGCCAAAGGCTTCGTGCACAATATCGAAGAATACCTGATCGACGACCGATATCTGGCGATGTATCAGAGCGGCCGCTCCGCCGCCTATCGCCGTTTGGCGGACGAGAACGCGCCTCTGGGACTGGATGAGGCGATTGCTGTTTGGCGAAACCCGCGCCTGCCGGAAAAGCGCCCCCCTGAGGCCCCGACGTTCGACCCGGCGCAAGCTGAGGCGCTTGGCGCGGCCAGCGGCGCGGAGGGGGACGCCATGGCCGATGCGGATCCTGCGGATGGCGACGCCGCCAAGCCTACGCGGCCGGAAAGTAGCGACAAATTCGTCGCCGTACTCTTCACCGACATCGTCGACAGCACCGAACTGCAACAGGCCAAGGGCGATCATTGGATGATGGACGTGATCCGCGCCCATAACGAGATCGTGCGCGAGGGCGTCAAGCGGCATGGCGGTCGTGAGATCAAACACACGGGCGATGGAATCATGGCGACCTTTCCGACCGCACAGACGGCCGTCAAAGCCTCGATCTCCATGCAAAAGGGTTTTGATCGGTTCCGTGCGGCCATGCCCGATCGCGGATTCGAGGTCCGCATCGCGATCAGCGCCGGCGAGCCGATTCACGAGAGCGGCGATATCTTCGGCACGCCGGTCAATTTGGCGGCGCGCATCCTCAGCAAGACGGAACCGAACGCCATCTGCGTGGCGGGCGTGGTGAGGGATTTGTGCGGTCCGACGCTGCGTTTTGAGCAAATCGGGGCCATGCGTCTGAAGGGCTTCGCTGAGGCGCAGACGATCTGTCGAGTCGTTTTTGACGGCGTCCGGAACCGCCAGGCCGCCGCCTGAACTTCCGAACGCCGCGCCGCTTGTTTCGCGCCCGGTCTTGTCATTCCGGTCATCGCTGTTGTCCCTAGGCCAGGCGGCGGTCGCGCCTTGGATTGGTCCGCCATGGTTGCTATTTAGACAGCGGAACGAGTCGCGAAGGAGCCCCGCGCATGACCGCCTGCATCATCGGTTGGAACCACTCGAAATTTGGCAAATTGGAAGGCGAGGACGTTGAATCCTTGCTGATCGACGTGGCGGCCAAGGCGCTGAAAGACGCGGAGACGGCGCCGGAGGAGATCGATGCGATCTATCTCGGCTTCTACAATGGCGGCTTTTCGCGCCAGGATTTCGGCGCCTCCCTCGTCCTGAACGGGATCGAAGGTCTGCGCTGGAAACCGGCGACGCGGGTCGAAAACGCCTGCGCCACCGGCTCCGCCGCTGTCCATCAGGGCGTGAATTTCATCGAAGCCAAACAGGGCCGGAAGGTGCTGGTGATCGGCGTCGAAAAAATGACCGATACGCCTGGCAAGCAGATCGGCGAGATCTTGCTCTCCGCCTCCTATGTCAAGGAGGAGGCGGCGGTCGAAGGCGGCTTCGCCGGCGTGTTCGGCCAGATCGCCAGCAACTATTTTCAGAAATACGGCGATCAGTCGGATTCTCTGGCGACCATCGCCGCCAAGAACCACAAGAATGGCTGCGGCAACCCGATGGCGCAGATGCATAAGGATTTGGGCTTCGCTTTCTGCCGCACTGAATCCGAAAAGAACCCGATCGTCGCCGGACCGTTGAAACGCACCGACTGTTCACTGGTTTCCGACGGGGCCGCCGCCTTGGTCTTGGCCGATCTCGAAACCGCGATGAGCCACAAGAAAGCAGTCGTTTTTCGCGCCCGCCATCATGTGACCGATATGATGCCGATGTCGCGCCGCGACATGACCTTTCTCGAAGGCTGCGCCCAGGCCTGGAACGGCGCCTTGGATCGCGCCGGGATGGCGGTCGAGGATCTCGATCTGGTCGAGACCCATGACTGCTTCACGATCGCCGAGCTGATGCAATATGAGGCGATGGGCCTGACCGCGCGCGGCGAGGGCTGCAAGGCGGCGATGGAGGGCTGGACCCAAAAGGACGGAAAGCTGCCTGTGAACGCCTCAGGCGGTTTGAAGGCCAAGGGCCACCCGATCGGCGCGACCGGCGTCTCGATGCATATCCTGACCGCCATGCAGCTGCGCGGCGAGGCCGGCGATTTTCAGGTCGACGGCGCGAAAACCGGCGGCGTTTTCAATATGGGCGGGGCCGCGGTCGCGAATTATTGCTCGATCCTCGAGGCTATCCGTTAGGCCCGTCCGGGACGGTTGCACAGAAACGCACCGCGCGCGGCTCTCGGCGTATTGACGGCGCCGCGCGAGGCGACTAATCACCGGCCTTGCCATTCGGCGGCGCTTACCACAGCCGGCCCTCACCGGGGCCGGTCCGCGCGCCGCCGGGCCGCGGAGAGGTGGCAGAGTGGTAATGCAGCGGATTGCTAATCCGTCATCGGGTCATACCGATGCCCGGGTTCGAGTCCCGGTCTCTCCGCCAGTACTTGTCTCGCGCTTGTTTCGCTACGCTCAACCGCTCCGACGCGGCGGCTTGTGATCGTCGGGCCGTGGCTGCGGCCTTGCTGAGTGGTCGCGCTTCGTCTTTCGCCGCCGACTCCCAATTGACACTGATACAATCCGGACAAACGGCGGGTCTGACGCCCGGCTGTTTGCGCTTGTCCTGGCCATAAGCGGCGGCCCGATCTAAGCCCGCAAAACCGGCTGTTTGAACACCGAAAGATCCAGCGTGTTCAGATTGTTAGAGGATATCCGCATGTCAAAATGCCGGATGGTGCCCCCAGAGAGACTTGAACTCCCGACCCCCTGATTACAAATCAGGTGCTCTACCAACTGAGCTATAGGGGCCCGGGGAGGGCGCGATGTGGGCGGCCTCCCGGTGCGCGAGTGGGCGGTCGTGGTCGCCGGAACCCGCGTCAGGCTTGTGCGTTTCCTAGCGGCGGCGGCGGGGCTTGGCAATAGGCGGGCGACGGCGGGGCGGAGAACTGCTAGGGTCCCGGGATGACTGGATCTAGGCGGCTGAACAGGCGGGGAGGGCCGGGCGTCGCGCGCCGGGCGCGGCTCGCTTTGCGCGCGCTTTTTTGCGTCTTCCCAGAGTTGTCCGTCTTCCCAAAGCGGTCGGGGGGCTGCCGCCGGCCCGGATTCCAGAGCCTGTCCGGTCTGGCGGGCGCGCTTGGCTTACTGGTCGGCTTGGCCGCGTTGGGCGTGGGCGCGCAAGAGCAGCGCGGCGGTTTCACCGTTTCCCCAGCCTACGGCGCAGTGACGGTGCTGGCGGTGTCGGCGGCGGGCGCGCCGGACTCGCCTCTGCTCGTGGAAATCGATCATCGAACGCCGGGGCCGGTGCGCTTGATGATCCGCAATGATGGGTTTGTCTCCCAACGGCCCGGCGTCTATCGCGGGTTTCAGCACCTCTCGATCCTGCTGCGGGTCCGCAACGCCTCGGACCGCACCTGGATTGGCTACGATTTGGAGTTGCAGGCCGAGGCGGGAACGCCGAGCGACTATTGGGATGGGTTGTCCTTCAATCAGCCGTCTCGGATCGACGCCTATGGCGGCTTCCGGTCCGATCTTTTCGAGACTGGACAGCGGATCGCCGAGCCCGCGGACCGGGTCCGGTTCCACGGCGGCGCTGTCGATGCGGGCGGCGTTGTCGAGTTCCGCTTCGTCGTCACCGACACCACGCCGGAGCGCGACTTCTATCTGATGTTGGAGCCGGTTTTCGTCTATGCCTGACCGGCGGCCGCACGCCGGCTACGCGCGATTTCATAAAGCGCAATGGCGGCGGCGTTCGAGACATTCACGCTGTCGAGCCCCGATCCGGCGAGCCCGCGCGCCATCGGAATGGAGAGCAGGGCGTCACATCTTTCGGCGGTGAGCCGGCGCAGCCCGGCGCCTTCTGCGCCCAAGACCAGGGCGGCCGGGAACGCGATGTCAGTCTCGCCCATCCGCCGCTCGGCGGCGCCGTCGAGCCCGACGATCCAATAGCCCGCCTCTTTGATCCGATCGAGCGCGCGCGCCAGATTGCCGACCCGCGCGATCGGCGCCGTCTCGAGCGCGCCGCTGGCGGCCTTGGCCAGGACCGCTGTCTCCGGCGGGGCGTGGCGGTCATGCATGATCAGGCCCGCCGCGCCGAACGCGGCCGCGCTGCGCAGGATCGCGCCGACATTGTGCGGGTCTGAAACCTGATCCAGGATCAGCAGCGGGGCCGCCGTTTCGTCGGTCCCCGCGATGCGTTTGGATTCGGCCAGGACATCCTCAAGCGCGGCCGCCGGCAGCGGGGCGCAATCGAGCAACAACCCTTGATGCACCGCCCCTTCCGGCGCGGCGGCGTCGATCTCCTGCGCGCTCAGAAGCCGTGCGTCCGTCAGGTCCCGGCCGAGCCTGTCCTGCAATCGCTCCAGAGCGGCTTTCGAGCCCCACAGGCTTCGGATCTTGCGGTTCGGATTAGCCAGCGCCGCCGCCACCGCGTGGAAGCCGTAGAGAAGATGCGCGTCGCCGGCGCGCGGCGCGGCGGTCGCGGCCCGGCGCTGGTTGTTTCCGCGTTGGTTGGGGCCGCGTTTGGCCGCACGGGGTCGGCTATGACGGGACATCGCCTTGCTCCTTTCGCCGAGAGAGTCGCGCGGCCCGGCGCTCTTCAGACTCGCCAGTTCAAGAGGCGGCGCTCGATCGCGCCGACCGACGCGTTTACGAGCACGCCGAGGACCGACAGGATCGTTACGCCTGCGAACAGGCGCTCCAGATCATAGAGCGAGCCGGCCTCCAGAATATAGGCGCCGACGCCATACTCCGCGCCCAGCATCTCGGCCGCGACCAACAAGATGATCCCGATCGCCAGCGAGACGCGAAGGCCCGAAAGGATGCCGGGCATGGCGCCGGGCAGCACAATCTTCCGAACGATCGAGAACCAGGATAGGTTGAAGCTTTGACCCATGCGGATCAGGCTGCGATCGACATTGTCCACCGCGCCATAGGCGGCGACCACGGTCGGTGTAAAAGTGCCCAGCGCGATCAGCGCGTATTTCGATCCTTCATCGATGCCGAACCAGATCACGAAGAGCGGCAACAACGCGATCTTCGGGATTGGGAAGATCGCCGCGACAAGCGGCGTCAGGCCGGCCCGGACATAGCTGAACAGACCGATCAGAACGCCGATCGCGACCCCCGCCCCAACGCCGAGCGTCGCGCCGACCGCCAACCGGCCTAGGGACGGCCCCAGATGCTTCCAGAGAAGGCCGCTGTCCCACAGCTCGACAAAGGTCGCCAGCACATCGCTGGGACGGGGCAATGTCAGGTTGGAGATCACGCCGGTTCTCGTTCCCCATTCGATCAGCAAGATCAGCAGGATGAACAGCAGGGGGCCGATCCATCTTTTACGTGTTGGGGCGAATCCCCCGCCGCGAAAGGCGACGCGTTTGCCCGTGTCGGCCGTGTCGGGTGCGTTCCGGGACGCGGTCGCTTCAGACATCGATCAACTCCTGGTCCGCCGCCTGCGCCTCCTCGCGCATCAGGGACCACAGCCGTTGCTGCTCCCGTTCCAGATCGGGGTCGCCGACCCGCCGGTCCTGAAGCGGCGTTTCAAGTTTCACAATCTCGCGGACCCGGCCCGGTCGACGGGACAGAACGACGATTTCGTGGCCCAGAAGCACGGCTTCCTGAAGGTTATGGGTGACATAGACCGCGGTGAAGGGCCGCCGAGTCCACAGCCCGACCAGATCCTCCATCAGCAAGGCGCGAGTTTGGCTGTCGAGGGCTGACAGAGGTTCGTCCATCAGCAGCACGGCCGGGTTGACCGCCAGCGCTCGGGCGATGGCAACGCGCTGCTTCATCCCGCCGGACAGTTGCTTGGGCAAGGCGTCGCGGAAATCGGACAATTTGGTGCGCGCCAGCACATCACCGATGATGCGCTCTGTCTCGGCGTTGGGGAGGCCGTGATCCTCAAGCGCCAGGCTGACATTGCCGGCGACGCTGCGCCAGGGCAGCAAGGCGAAGTCCTGAAATATGAATGTCAGTGGGTTCAGGCATCCCGCTGGCGGATCGCCGCCTTGCAAGATCGCGCCCGACGCCGGCCGCTCCAATCCGCCGATCAGGCGCAGCAGTGTGGATTTTCCGCAGCCGGACGGACCGATGACGCAGACGATCCGGCCCGACGGAATGGTCAGGGAGATATCCTCCAACACCGCTACGGAACCGTAGGCGTGGCGGATAGAGTCCAGGTGAAGGTCCATCACCGATATTGAGCCTTGCGCGCGGGCTGGAGGCGGATCGCCCCGGCGCCGCGCGCAGCCGCTAGAACGTCTCGACGTAGGACGCGTCGACCAAGGTTTCGAACGTGATCGATTGCTTGACCAGGTCTTCCGACTTGAACCAGTCCAACTGGTCGCGGATCGACGCCGCGTTCATCGCCGCCCCTTTGTTGATCCGCATCGCGCCATTGACGATGCTGGGTTTCGCTTTGTCGTACGGGCGGTCGGTATAGACATATTTGTGGATCAGTTTGACCATCGCCTCGGCCCCGTCCTCGCCTTCCGTCTTATCGACCAAGGCGGCGTTGAAGTCGTCGGCGCCTTTTGAGAAGGCGCGCAGGAAGGCCTCTGTCTTGCCGCGCTCGTTGGCCGCGTTCGACGCCGAGGTGAAGACGGTCGTGACCTGATAATTCGGGATATAGTCGGCGACATCGCCGATGATGTGAACGGCCCCGCTGCCGGCCAGCGGCTTGGCGATATGCGGGACGATCGACCAGGCGTCGACCTGGCCGGATTTCATCGCGCCGATGATCGCGCCGACCTTCTGCAACGGTTTGAAGGAGACGGAGACGCCTTCCTTCGCGGCGATCTTGCTGCCCATATAATGGAAGGACGACCCGGCCTGGGTGACCGCGAAGCTGCGGCCTTCAAGCGCCGCGGGCGTGGTCAGGCCCGCCTTAAAGGCGGCGTCCGAGGCCAGGATCTTCTGGCCGTCGATGCCGGCTTCTTCCGACAGCGCGCCACCGATCACTTTCGCCGCACCCTTCTCGGCCAAGGAGATCAGGCCGCCTGAGACGGCGGTCACGGCGTAATCCGCGTCGCCGGAGGCGATGGCGACCGCCATGGGCTGGGCGGCCTGGAAGAATTTGAAACTGACGTCCAGGCCTTCGTCCGAGAAGTAGCCGCGCTCAAAGGCGACGAAACTCGCGGCGTGGCTGGTGAAGCGCAGGGCCCCGACATTCAGTTTGGTGCTTGCCAAGGCCGGCGTCGCCAGCATCGGCGCGGCGGCGGCCGCGCCCATCAGGCCAAGCGCCCCGCGTCGGTTCAAATGCGTCATAATCGTCTCCCTGATACGAGTGTTTGGTTGGTCGCCGGCCTGTGTCGCGGCGTTCGTGGGGCCTAGTCAAGGGTATCTGGACCGGCGCCGCAACCACCCCGGATCAGGTCGCTCTAGTCGGGCGCTTCGCGTTGTCGTCGCTTTGTCCGGAAACGTCGCTGAAACGGGGCCTGCGGGAGTTGACAGGTCGATGCGCAAACCATACACCCCACGCCGCTGACGCCGATTTCGGCTTCCGCGGCGGCGCATGCTGTTGGAGGGATGCCCGAGTGGTTAAAGGGGACGGGCTGTAAACCCGTTGCGTAAGCTACGTTGGTTCGAATCCAACTCCCTCCACCATCCGCTCGCCGCCGCGCCGACCGTTTGGAACGCGGTTGGACCAGACCGGCGCGGTTCAGCATGCGGGTGTAGCTTAATGGTAAAGCTCCAGCCTTCCAAGCTGGCTACGTGGGTTCGATTCCCATCACCCGCTCCAGACAGTCGGCGCCGCCTGGCCTTCCGCACTGCGCGGTATGGCCGGGAGCGCTGTGTGCGTGTTGGGCGAATCGGGATGGACCGAAGCGGCGCTTCCTCATCGAAGTCCGCGAAATACAGTCAAGGAATGGACTGAGATGGCGAAAGAGAAGTTTGAGCGTACGAAGCCGCATTGCAACATCGGCACGATCGGTCACGTTGACCATGGCAAGACGACGCTGACGGCGGCGATCACGAAGGTGATGGC
>JAAUYD010014965.1_pt1 | contig 148764 bp, 132 predicted proteins | sample 7278101 | NCBI WGS metagenome assembly JAAUYD01 (sample SAMN14350128, study PRJNA611818) | marine sediment metagenome | isolation source: surface marine sediment (0.6m) | place: French Polynesia: Moorea | collected 2018-08
ACCCAACGACCCGCTCGCCGACACCGGACCCGTCTCAAGCCCCGTCTCCGACGCCGTCCCCGCTTCCGAAGGCTCCACGCTCGCCGCAACACCCGCCAGCGGCGCGTCATCGTTCACAGAGACGGCGAAATCAGCGACAGCGGACACGCCAACCGCATCGGTGACTTGCAGTTGTAGCGGCAGGTCTAGGGTGTCTTCGCCCTCGCCTGACGGATGATCGAGCGGACCCTGCAAGGAGAACGTGTAGGTGTAGCCGGTCTCTGGGTCGCCCGTGAGCGCGACGATGAAGACCTCGGCGCCGTCCTCACTGGCCGCCGTGATCGTGCGCCCGTCAGCCAGCGCGGCGGTCACGAGAGCGCCGCCGGATTTCAGGCCTAAGGCGTTCAGCGCAGCAACCGTTTCGCCGGTGAAAACCACCGGGTCCATAGCAGCGGGTCCGGCAAGGCCGAAATCGACCGCAATCGGCTGCGATAGATCCGGTCCGCCCGGCGCGCCATCAGAGCCGGACTCGAGATCATCTTCATCGACCGATCCGCCGACGGCGCCGATTTCAATCAGGGCGGGTCCTTCGAACGCGACCTTTTCAAAGTTCTGTATTGAGAGCCCCAGGGCCGGGAAAACGCCCGCTGCGCCAGCCTCCGTCGTTGCATCGCCATTGCCGGCGACAAAGTCACGGATCGCGAACAACTCGGCGCGGATGGCCGGATCGGCGGCGTCGGCGCTCGAGTAGCGAATGACCAGCGTGTCGGCGCCCAGGCCGCCGTCATACAACTCCCCGTCCCCGCCTTCGCCGACGGTGAAGACCGCGCGATCATCGCCGGCTTCGCCAAAGACCTGATCGACGCCCGCGCCGCCATCCAAAATATCGTCGCCGACCGCCGGCGCGACGGCGGGATCAATGAACAACGTGTCGATCACAAGCGAGTCGTCAGTGGTCGGGCCTGCGTCGTAATCAATGCTCTGCGCAACGACCTTGAGTTCGAACGGGTCGGCATTCGCGGGAAATGTGAGGCTGAACGCACCAAGCGAGGCGACAGGGACCGCCGCCACTCCGCCGTTAACCTCGAGCGGCGCGTCGAGCGCGTCGGTCAGGATCGCGTCCGACGGTATTCCGACGAGCGTCACATTCAGGCTTTCAGAGCCGTCCAGATCGACAAGCGCCGCGTCAATTGTCAGCGGAATGGTCACCGTGCCGCTATACCGGTCCCCGTACAGAACATCATCGCCGGCGCCGCCGAGAAGCGTATCATCGCCGGCCCCGCCTTCCAGCGTGTCGGCGCTCGCGTCGCCCACAAGCGTATCGTTCTCGCCGCTATCGTTGGAGACGGCGGGTCCGGCGCTCGTCTCCAGTGTGGGACTGTCGGCGACGGCCTGAATGACCACATCTCCGACCCCGTTGGAGTCTATGATCACGCCGGTCGCTGTATTCTCGATATGCGCGGCGGCGGTCAGACCTTCGATATCGCGGCCGCTATGTTCCAGCGCCTGAATCTGAAGCCCGTCCAACTGCGCCGGCGTCAGGGTGATCGATCCGGACGCGGTGTCCAACACCGCGCCGTCGCCGGCGAGCAGGGTCGCGTCCGACGGGATATTCGCGATCGTCACGCTATTCAGGGTCAGCAACGGGTGCTCGGTGTAAGAAACGTCGATCAGAAGATCGATCGCCTCGTCCTCCAGGCCCGATCCGCCGATCGTCACGACCGCGTTCGGATCGGGATCGGCGCCAATCACAATGCTTTGGGTCGCCGTGGAGAAATCGCCGTCCGCGTCCTGGATCGTATAGGTGAAATCCTGCTGAACCGACGCGACGGCGAGCCCATCGCCCGCGTCAAACCGCCAGGTTCCATCGGCGTTCACCGTCAAGTCGCCGAAGGGCGTGGGTGTCGGCTCTCCGATAACGCCAGGCGTCTGGTCGCCGTCGCCGCCGGTATCGGTAAAGGTGAAGCCGGTGATCCGTCCGGCGCCCGCGTCATCGGCGCTCAGCGTATCGTTCGCCAGCAGATTCGTCGCGCCGTTCTCGGATCCGATCGTCGCGCCTTCCTCGATGATCTGCATCGGCTCATCGACCGCCTGGGGCATGTCATCGACGACGGAGACGGTGAAGTCGGCGACGGATTCGGATCCGTCTTGCGCTTGCGCCTGCACCGCGAAGGAAAACGCCAGCGAGTCCGCGGCGTTCACTGCCGGATGGTCAAGCGTATCCAACAAGGCGAACGTATATTGATAACCGCCCGCGCCATCGGGGCCGACCGCAACCGTGAAGATCGTCTCTTCCGCGGGCCCGCCGGCGTCCGCGACCGCCGTGATCGTCGTCCCATCAGCATCGAGCGTCGCCGACACCGGCCGGCCGCCGGATGACAGGCCCAAACCGTTCAGCGCATCCACACTGTCTTGCGTGAACACGATCGGGTTGAGCGCCGCCGGTCCGGCGTCGCCGAAATCAACAATGATCGGTCGCGTGAAGGTTGCGCTGTCGCCGCTGTCCGGCGCGGAAAGCGAGGCCTCGTCAACCGCGCCGCCATCGACGGAAAGATCCGGCTCGGACTCAAGGCCTAAGTCCGGAATCACCGGGCCGGGATCAATAGTGATCGGCTGCGTCACCGTGGTTGCGGAGTCGCCGTCGGCGTCTGTGAGCGTATAGCTGAAATCGTCCGACGCCGGACCCGCGTCGGCGGGCGGCAACGAGGCGAGAGTCGACGTGTAGGTCCACGCGCCGCCTTCATCCACGGTCAGTTCGCCGTAGCGCGTCTGGACCGGGAAGTCGATCGTCTCAAGCGCTGCGTTCGAGACCGCGACGCCGTCCTGACCCGTGTAGCTGATCGCCGTAATCCGGCCGCCGTCGGCGCCAAGCGCGTCGTTCGCCAAGAGGTTCGGCGCGCCGTCGCTGGAGCCAACCGAAAGGGCGCCCTCCGTGATGAACTGGACGTCCTCATCCATGGCTGTCGGGACATCGTCGGTCACGGTCACAGTGAAGCTACGCTCGAAAAAAGTGTTGGTGAACGCGGCTGGATCGAGGTCAGAATCCTGAGCGCCGGCGATTGACGCCGCCTTGGCCGCGCCTTTCAGCTCGAAAGTCAGGGGGAGCGTGTTCTCACCAGAGCCCTGCGGATGGTCGAGCGGCCCTAGCAAGGTGAAATCATAGGTCCCGTTATCGTTCAGCACGACTTCGAAGACGGGGTCGCCCTCGGCGCTCGCCCGCAGAAGACCCGGCGTTGCATTGTCGAAGGCCAGGGGTTTCCCGTTCGATGTCAGATCGGCGGGCCCCGTGATGGTGAAATCCAGATCGCCATAGCGCAACGCGCTCGGCGCGCCCGGCGCCGCATCATCGGCGCCGTAATCGATCTCGATCAGGTCTTCGCCCATCAGGTTCAGATCGCCGGTGGCGGTCGTTGACGACGCGTCGGGACCGGACCCGTGCGGCAGCGTCTCCTCGTCCACCGTGACGCTGTCCGCTGTCAAGGGCGGCAAGAACGCGGTCACCATCGGGATGGCGTCGGTGACGGAGACGGTGAAGTCCGCGCTGGCGGTGTCGCCGTTGCTGTCCGTCACTTGCACGGTCAACGGCAGATCGGTGAAGACATTCTCACCCGCTCCCGGCGCGTGCTCGACGGCGCGGAATAGTTTGGCCCTGTAGGAGTAGTCTTCGAGCGTGTCGCCCTGGAGGATTTCAACGCTCGCCACCGGCTCGGGGCCGGCGGACGCCGTAACGGTGAGCCCGTCGTCGCTACGCGTGTAGATGACGAGTTTACCGTCGATCATCCGCTCGGCCGCGTTCAGCGCGTCGACAGACTCCTCGGTGATCTTGATAGGACTGGTTTCGGCGGGACCGGTCCCAAAGTCGATAAAAAAGTCGCCGGTTTCAGTCGGAAGCGGCGGAATGGCGTCGATCGCGAGATCGTCCTTGTCCGCGAAATCGTCCTCGTCGAGGAAAACGCTAATGTCGTCGATCGACAGAACCGGCGCAGGGATGCCGCCGACCGGCGGCGGACCGATCGGTATCCCGCCCACTGGCGGGGGACCCGGCTGCGACCCGCCGCCGCCGGTCTCGTCACCGCCCGACCCGCCGCCGCCAGTCTGGTCGCCGCCCGACACGCCTCCGCCGGTCTGGTCGCCGTCCGACGCATCCTCGCCCGAAGTCTCGTCGTCCGATGTATCGCCGGTCCCCGTCTCCTGATCCGACGTATCGTCGGTCGCGATGTCATTATTTTGAGACGTGTCACCATCGGACGCGTTGGACGCGCGCGCATCATTCTCCCGACCGTCATCGTCAGAGTTCAACTGCGTCTGACGGGTTTCGCCCAATCGCGTTTCGAACAGCCGAGCGACAGCTTCTTCACGGCCGATACTCGGGATAGGCGCGAGATTTTGTCCCTCGCCTGCCGGTTCTCTAGCGGACTGACCAGGAGTATCGGCCGCCGCAACGCCGGCCAGTTCGACTAAATCACGCGAGGAGACCGCGTCTCCCAAGGGGACGCTAAACGCCGGCGGGTCTTCGCCGAGGGCGGTCCCGACCAGGCTGTCGAAAACGATCTGGGCGCCATCGGGGAAGACGAATATGACGCTGCCGTCGGTTTGCAGGACCTCGACCTCGTCCAACGAAAATCCGAGATCGACGGTCTGGCCCGGCGCCACGTCGTACCGAACCGACTCGCCTGGGCCGGGCCTGGGCGTCTCAAGCGCGGTCCCGTCAAAGGCGGAACTCAGTTCGGCGCGTTCGGAGATTGGGGTGGTCGCAAGCGCTTCCCGGAACGGGCTCAACCGTTCGACGGATTGCAGCAGCAAAGGCGGGTCTTCGCTGTAATCGGATCCGGTAGGGGCGACGATTTCGATCGCGCCGCCTTCGTCGAACAGGAGCGTGACCTTGCCGGCCGTCTTCACGACGACGGTGGCGTCGATATCAAAGGCGGTTCGGATGGCTTCATCCGGCGCGACCTGAAAGGTCAGGATCTCGCCGGCTTCGGGGGCCGGAATATCGACGGCGCTCTCTGCGAGCCAATGATCCTCCGAAATATAATCGAAGGACTCGTCGGCGCCGTTGTTGTATCCCGCCTGATCGACTGACCCTTCAACGGCCATGATCAAACATCCTTTTCAGACCCGCCTTCGCGCTGCTGACGCGGCGCCCCTTTGCCGCCAGCGTTGCGCCGGTCGCTCTTACATGCTCCGTCCGTTCCCAAGGGACGGGCGCTCTTGCCTGTTTCCGAGCATTACATGTCGGCCACAGGCCGACGCCGCTCAATCAAGCGGCCGGGATATGCGGCGCCGTGCCTCCATCGTGAATAGTTTTCTTCTATAATTTTAATAGTATTTACTTAAAATTATAGATAAATTGCTGTCAATCAGCGCTATGTGGATTGGTTTTCCATCGGACTCGCCGAACGCCAAGAGCCACCGCAACAGTCTGAAAAGCCGGACACGCCGCGATCAGGCTGGGCGGTCGCGTGCAAAGGCCTATTCCGCGCTGGTGTAGCGCGGATAGGCGTTGGCCTCCCAGTAAGGCGGGTAGATGTCGATTCTCAACGCATCGTCTCCCGCCTCTGGTTTGGACTCGTCGGCGGCGGGTCGGTCGGCCCGCGTCTCCGAGACCTCTGAAGCGGCGCTCGGCGCCTCAGCATCTCCCGTCGACTCCGGCGTCGCGAGACCGGCGGCCCAGGGCAAGGTCGATAGGGTCGACGATGCCGGCGGCAGATTGGAATCCGCCGACGCGGCAACGGCGTTTCCGCCCCAGACCAGATCGCCGAACTGGTTCGGGTCGCCGCGAACGCCGCTGTCGCCAGAATCCAAACGCGCGTCAGGATCATCCGCCGCGCCTTGCTCGAAAATACGATCCTGCAGAGGCAATCCGTTCGGCGCATCGGGGATGACCGGCGACAGCGAGTCGCGCGCCGGATCGCCGGCCTTAATCTCCGGCGATATCGGATCGACCGCGATCGGAAAGTCGCTCTGCCGAGGCGGCGAACCGGTCGCCGACATGGGCGATTCCAGCGCACGATCGGCAGAGTCCGGTGTTAAATCCGCCGCGGGGCGCGGTTCCGCAGGTTCTTCAAGCGGCGTGCTTGGAGGGGCCGGGTCCGCCGCTTGCGCTGGCGACTCGGTCGGGGCCAGGTCCAACAAGGCGTTCGGATCGGCCAAAGCGCGCGGATCAAGGGCGCCCGCCTCAACAGCCCCCGGATCAGCCGCGCCAGGGCCAACCGACGATGGCGCCGTTTCTTGGGCAGGCGGTTCTGACGCCGGGGCCGCGATGGGATCCAGCAAAGCGTTTGGATTGAGGACAGCCTCGCCTTCGCTTAGCGGAGCGGCCGGTTCACCCGGGTCGACTGTGGGGGCCGGCGCCGGATCGGCCAGCGCTTCCGGCGGCAAAACCGCGCCTGGATCGAGCGGCGCGTTCGGAGTCAGGAGTTCGCCGGGCGGCGTGAGCGGGGTCGGATCGAGAGACGGCGCCGGATCGGTGATGGCGGCTCCCACGCCATCGCCGGACCGGGGATCGGGCGGCGCCAGGAACGGCGCGGGTTCCGCGTCCGTCAGCGCCGCGACGGGCGGCCCGACCTGTTCGCGCCGCCGCACATCGAGCGCGCGCAGTTCCTGATCCACCTCCGCCGGCGTGATCGGGTCCAGAGCAAACTGTGATTCCGGCAATGTCGGCACGTCCAGGGTCGCGAGCAGCACGCCCGCGCTGGCCAGAATGCGATAGACGGAGAAGCTTTCTTCGAACTCGGCGCTGATCAACGCCCCGCGCGACACGAAAAGCTCGGTCTCCGAATCAAGCAGTTCCAAAAGGCTGCGGCCGCCGAGGTCGAACTGCTGACGGTAGGTTCGGCGCACCGTATCATTCGCCTCGACCTCGACCTGCAGCACGGCGACCCGGTCGCGAGCGCTGTCCACCGCGTTCCAAGCCAGCCGCATCTCTTCCTCGGTCAGCCTTATGGCGCGGTTCAGCCGCTGCCTTGCCTCGCCGATCCGGGCCAGGAATTCTTTCCGCGCATATTTGTCCTGAAATCCGCGGAACAAGTTGTAGTTCAGCATCAGCATCGCCGAGCCTTCATAGTCCGCGCCCAGCGTACCGTCCTGCGCCTCGTCGTAATTCGCCGAGATTTCGAGATCGAGCGTCGGATAGAAAGGCGTCTTCGTGCCCTCATACTCGGCGCGGCTGGCGTCGAGATCCGCCCGCAGCACCGACACGGTCGGGTTGTTCTCCAGCGACAGATCGATCGCTTCCTGAAGACCGGGCGGCAGGGCCCAAGCGGGCGCGACAGGGCGGCTCAGGCCGGTCGGCCCCTCGCCGACGATCCGCGTGTAGGTCGCATCCGCGTCCCGCAACCGGGCCTGCGCCTCCGTCAGGGTCGCTTCCGCCGAGGCCAGACGCGATTGCGCCTGCTGAATGTCCGCCACCGTCGCCGCGCCGCCCGCCGCTTTGGCCTCGACCAGAGCGGCGATCTGCACATGAATCTCGACATTCTCTTCCGCCAGCGCGGTCAATTCGCGCTGGCGCAGCGCCTCCAGATAGGCCTCCACCGCATCGAGCGCGATTGTTTCGGAGGATTCCCGCACCCGCCGCGACGCCGAGATCAGACGCGCCTGTTGCCGTTCGACCTCCTTTTGCGTTTCGAACCCGTCGAACAGCGGCTGGGTCATCGTGAGGTTTGAGGTGAAAGCGCCGAGGATGACCGTATCGCTGTCGCCGGGCCCCTGCTCACGGTTTCTGGTCGCGCGTGTGTTTGTGACATCGGCGCCATAGCCGGCGTTGAAATCGACCGTTGGCCAATACCCGCCGCGCGCCTGATCCAACTCGGCGGAGACCGCGCGCTGGTTCTCGACGACAATGCCGATATCGGGGTTCGTCTGAAGCGCGGCGCGCACCGCATCGGTGACATCGGCCGCGTCGGCGACCGGCGAGGCCAGGGCGGCGACGAACAGCGCCAATGCGGAAACCGTTAAACGCACTGAGCGAGACGGGACGCAGGGCGCATGGTTCGGCGGGGCCGCTTGCAGGACCGCCCCCGGCGCCCACGCCTTCTCTCCTCGGCCAAACCGTTCGATCGGGTCCATTCTCTGCGCCCGCCGCTTATTTGATAGACACGGAACTCTCATCTCCAAATAAAATGCAGCAATATTCGGGCCATTTACTTGGTGCTATACTGTATTGCCTGTTTGATCGACTGCGGTTGACGCGCTATCGCCAATCGGGCGGCGGAAAGGATCGGGCGCGCGCCGTCGCGCCGCTGCGCTTGCCAGCGCTGAATCGAACGCCTATCGTTTTGATTCTAAATAACGAATGAAGAGAGGCGCGCGGCCCTGCCGGGCATGCGCGCAGGAACAGGGCGTATTAGTCAGAGCCGGGGACGCCGCGGGGGAGACGGGGTCCGAATATGGAAGGCTCGCAGGGTCTGGGGGATACCGGTTCATGACAGAACCGTCATTGGTGGTCGACGACCTGCATAAGCGCTTTGGCGCGGTCGAAGTGCTCAAGGGCGTCTCGGTGACGGCGCGACGCGGCGACGTCATCTCGATGCTCGGGTCGTCCGGCTCCGGCAAGAGCACTTTTCTGCGCTGCATCAACCTGTTGGAGACGCCGAACAGCGGCACGGTTACGGTCGCCGGCGAGACGATCGGCATGACCACCAACCGGCATGGCGAGCCCGTCCCGACCGATATCGGCCAGGTGCAGCGCATCCGGGCCAAGCTCGGCATGGTGTTTCAGAGCTTCAATCTGTGGAGCCATATGACCGTCCTGGAGAATGTCATCGAAGGACCGGTTCATGTCCTGGGAAAGAATAAGGCGGAGGCGATCGATCGCGCAGAAGAGTTATTGGACAAGGTCGGCATCCACGCGCGCAAAGACTATTACCCGGCTCATATGTCGGGCGGGCAACAGCAGCGCGCCGCGATCGCGCGCGCGCTCGCGATGGACCCGGAGGTGATGCTGTTCGACGAGCCGACGTCGGCCCTGGACCCGGAGCTGGTCGGCGAGGTCCTGACCGTGATGCGCGGTCTGGCCGAAGAAGGCCGCACGATGGTCGTCGTCACCCACGAGATCGGTTTCGCGCGCGATGTCTCGTCTGATGTGATTTTTCTGCATGAAGGGCGGATCGAGGAGGCCGGCGCCCCTGCGGAGGTCTTCACGACGCCGAAATCGGAGCGTTTCAAACAGTTTTTGGCGCGGACCCGCGACTAGCAACGGGTCCGCGCCTGAAACGGGGCGGCCCAGCGGGATTTTCGTTGTTTCGACCGGTTGAATTGGTTTTGGTTACGGTTACGTGGCGCCGCAGCATGATCACCACGATCGCGGTCCGGGTCGGGCCGAGCGGCGCATCATGCAAGGGAGTAAAAGCATGTCTCTGAAGAAAACTCTGGGAATGGCCATCGCCGCGGGCGCGCTCGCCTTCGGTCTGGCCCAAGCGCAGGCGGCGGACAAGCTGCGCATCGGCGTCGAGGGCGCCTATCCGCCATTCTCGCAAAAGGATGCGTCCGGCGAATTGTCCGGTTTCGACATCGATATCGCCCTGGCTCTCTGCGAGAAAATGGGCCGCGAATGCGAATTGGTCGAGCAAGATTGGGACGGCATCATTCCGGCGCTGCTTGCGCGCAAGTACGACGCGATCGTCGCCTCGATGTCGATCACCGAAGAACGCAAGAAACGCGTTGACTTCACCAACAAATATTACAACACGCCAGCCAAATTCGTCGCCGCCGAGGGTGTGGACATCGCCGATACGAACGAGGCGATGGCGGGCAAGCGGGTCGGCGTGCAGCGCGGCACGATCCACCAGTGCTACATGGAGAAGCATTTCCCAGATGTGGAATTGGTGCTGTACGGCACGCAGGAAGAGGTGTTCCAGGACCTCGCCTCCGGCCGGCTGGACGCGCAAATCTCCGACTCGATCCAGGCGCTGGAGGGCTTCCTGAGCCAAGATGCCGGCAAAGGTTTCGCCTTCCTGGGCGGCGATCAGTATGACAAGGCATGCCATGGCGAAGGCGCCGGCATCGCCCTGCGCAAAGGCGAAACCGAACTGTTGACGTCGTTCAACGAAGCGATCGACGCAATCCGCGCCGACGGCACCTACGCCGAAATCAACGCGAAGTATTTCGACTTCGATATCTTCGGCGCGCCGGCCGGCTCGTAAGAACCGACCGTCAATGGGGAGAGGCCGCGCCTCTCCCCTATTGCGGTTGGGTTGTGGATTGAGCGATGGAGTTGGTCTTCGAATATCGCTGGCTGTTGCTGGAAGGGACGATGGTCACGATCCAGCTGGCGCTCGCTTCGCTGCTGTTGTCGGTCTTGCTGGGACTGATCGGCGCGTGGGGCAAGCTGTCGGGCGGCAAGCTCTTCAAATCCATCGCCGAGGCTTACACCACCCTGGTCCGAGGCGTGCCGGACCTCGTCCTGATGCTGCTGCTGTTCTATGGCGGGCAGCAAATGATCAACGATCTCGGGATCGCGACCGGCCTTTGGGACTATGTCGAGATCAATCAGTTTTCCGCCGGCGTCTTCACCATCGGCTTTATTTTCGGCGCCTATATGACGGAGTCCTTCCGAGGCGCGATCCTCGCCATTCCGCGCGGTCAGATCGAGGCGGGGATCGCCTGCGGCATGTCGCGGTTCAAGATTTTCAGCCGGGTGATCTGGCCCCAGATGGTGCGCTACGCGCTCCCCAGTTTCACCAACAATTGGCTGGTCCTGATCAAATCGACAGCGCTGGTCTCGATTATCGGCTTGCAGGATGTGGTCTACATGGCCTTTACCGCCGGCCGCTCGAACCGCGCGCTCTTCACCTTCATGTTCGCGGTGCTGATCATCTATCTGATTCTGACGGCGATATCGGATTTCGGCTTGCGGCGGCTGGAGAAGAAATATTCCGCCGGCGTGCGTCGGGCCGAGGGGGCGTAAGCGATGGCCGACCAGGAACGCTCAATCTTCGATCTGGTCAGGGCCTTCAGCGCCGACGCCTCGCCGCTGGATTTCGTTTTGATCGTCGATAATCTTGATCGTTTCCTCTACGGGACCTGGGTCACGCTTCAGCTCACTTTCTTGGCGCTGGCCTTGGGCGCGATCCTATCGATTCCGATGGCCTTGGCGCGCGCCTACAAATATCCGGGCCTCAATCAGGCCGTCTGGTGCTACACCTATTTCTTCCGCGGCACGCCGCTCTTGGTCCAGACTTACCTAATCTATTACGGGTTGGGTCAGTTCGACTTCGTCCGCGAGAGCTTCCTCTGGGACACGATTTTGCGCGACGCCTGGTGGTGCGCGCTGATCGCCTTCACCTTGAATACGGCGGCCTATACGACCGAGTTCCTGCGCGGCTCGATTGAGGCGACCTCTCTTGGCGAGATCGAAGCGGCGAAGGCGAGCGGCATGTCCTCCTGGACCCGCATCAGGCGGATCGTCCTGCCCTCGTCCTTCCGGCGCGCGTTGCCGGCCTATTCCAACGAGGTGATTTTCATGCTGCACGGCTCGGTCGTGGCCAGCACCATCACCCTGCAGGATATTCTCGGCGTCGGGCGCTGGCTCAATGGCCGCTATTACCTGGCCTATGAAGGTTTCGTCACCGCCATGATCTTTTACATGATCCTGGTTTTCATCATCGCCAAGGGATTCCGAATGGCGGAGACGAAGTGGCTGGCGCATCTGCGTCCCCGGATCGAAAACCCGACGCCCAGCAACCGTAAGGGCGCGCCCGGTCTGGCTTAGCGAGGTCGATGCGTGCCGCTTCATTTACGGCTGGCGACCCTGGAAGACATCCCGCTTCTCGACAGATGGGAGCGGCAGCCGCATGTCCAACAGTCGGTCGGCGCTGATGGTCCGTGGGACTGGCGCGCGGCGGTTACGGCGCAAGTCGACTGGAGGCGCATCCTGATCGCCGAGGAGGACGGACGGCCCGTCGGGTTCATGCAAATGCTCGATCCGGCGCGGGACGAAGACCAATATTGGGGGCCGACCGGGCCCGGATTCCGCGCCCTCGATATCTGGATCGGCGCGCCCGAGGACCTCGGGCGCGGGCTCGGTTCGGCGATGATGCGCCTAGCGATCGACGCCTGTTTCGCAGAACCCGGCGTGCAGGTGATCCTGATCGATCCTCTGGCGCGGAACACGCAAGCGCACCGCTTTTATCGCCGTCTCGGATTTGTCGAGATCGGCCCGCGCCGGCTTGGCGATGACGACTGTCTGGTCTTTCAGTTGCAGAAGGCGCGCCACAACACGACGGCCAAGGCGCGCAGCTAGCGAATCTTTGGCTCTACAGCACCAGATGGCGCCGCAAAATCGCCCCAAAGTCAGTGTGGCGCTCCACAATCATCTATGCTACGGGAGTTGCGTGTCAGATTCTTTCGCGACGTCGCTGGCGGCGGCGCCGCGCCGTATGAAAAATCGGAGGGGTGCATGAAACTCAGAAATATCGCAATGGCCGCCGTGGCGACATTGGCCTTGGCCGCCTGCTCAGACGCCTGGCAACACGCCGGAAACCCGCTGACGTCGGACCGCAGTATGAGGGAGGCGAAGGCGGCGACCCCGACCGGAACGCCTTTCACGCAAGCGCTGACCGAAGAATATCGGGCGCTGGCGATGAAAGAAGACGAAACTTGGTACGATTTCTTCGATTCTGACTTCTTTGCGCGTAAGGCGATCGCCAGCGCGGCGGGCGACGATCTCGGCCCGGAAGATCCCGGTCTGTGGCGGCTGTCGGCGGAGCAGCGGGTCGATCTGGACCCCGCGCGTGTGCGCCTGGTGGGGAAACTTGACGACGGCGGACGCGACTTGGCGCCGACCGAAGCGGCGCGGGCGCAAGCCGCCTATGATTGCTGGGTCGAAGAAAAGGAAGAGCGCTGGCAAAACGACGAAATCGCCGCTTGCCGCGGTACGTTCGAAGCCGCGATGACCGCGCTTGAAGTCGCCTTGGCGCCGCCGGCCGAAGAGCCCGCGCCGCCGCCGCCCGCGCCGCCGCCGGTCGTTCAGGCGCCGACGCTGTACACGGTGTTCTTCGATTTCGATGACGCCTCCTTGACGCCGATCAGCCGCGCGGTGCTGGACCAGGCGGTTGAGGATTGGGGCGAGGCGACGGCGAACATGTCGCTGGTCGGCCATACTGACCGCTCGGGTTCGGCGGCCTATAACCAGCTCTTGTCAGAGCGGCGCGCGGCCAGCGTGCAGGCTTACATGACAGAACAAGGGCTTCGGGCCGGCCGGCTGAGCGCCTCGGGCGTTGGCGAGACCCAGCCCGAAGTTCAAACCGCTGACGGGGTGCGCGAAGCGCGGAACCGTCGGGTGGTGATCGAAATCGACAACTAACGCGGCGCCGCGCGGCGCGGCGAAGACGGCGACCCAAACCAACTTTGGTTTGGGTTGCCCCCGCGCTCGACGCGCCTTATTATCGCCACATTGACTGAGGGGTCTGTGGCGATTTTTTTTATGAGGAGAAGCGGCGTGGGCGCGAAAACTTTCTTAGGGGCTTTGGGCGTTATGGCCGGCGTTGCGGCGCTGGCGCTGACCGAGGCGAAACCCACGTTGGCGTCGGATGGACCCGAACTGCCGTTCGAGCGTTATCTGGGCAGCGGAGAAGGCGGCAAGCCCGTTCTGCGCTTTAACGATTTTTCCGGACGGATTACCGGCGACCGTATCAAGGCGTTGCTGCGCTCCGGCGAGATCTTGGGCGACCGCGTGTTGCTGCAGAATGGATCGGCCGTCTATTTTCCGGAAGGCTATATCGTCTCGTCCAGCATCGCCTTCGACCGCTATCGGCCCAAAGACGGCGTGCCGGAATCCTCTGTCGATTCGCCGGACGATTTGGAACTGAACCCGACTTATGATCTGACGAACAGTTTCGATCAGGTTCTTGGCCCCGTTTGCGCCGAAACCGCCGGCAAATCCCCCGGGACGACCGTGCGTCTGCGCAAGAATGCATCCGGCGTGGTCAGCTTGGTGGAAGCGACGCCCGGCCGGTACAACGCGGTCAGCGGCGAAGAATCCGTCGGCTATCGCGTGTTGAGCGCGACCGCCGCACCCTTCTTGCCGCAAAACAACGCCGTTCAGTCGATGTTGTCGGAGTGCGACGCGAACTGATTCGGTCCTAGGCAAGCGGGCCGGACGTCGAACGCGAAAGCCCTGTCAATCCTCCAGCAACGCCCCTTGTATTCGGTCCGTTAGCGGTTCAGATCCGGCGATTTTTCCGATGCTCTCCCCCGGCTCGACGAATTTGGCGTTGAGGCGTGAGAATAACAGGCCGCTCGTCGTCGCAACGATCGGGGTCGCGCCGCTTTTGGGATCGCGCGCAGCGGGGTCGTGTAGCATTGCGACGGTCTCGCCGGCGTCTACCCAGTCGCCGAGTCGCTTCCGATAGGCCGCGACCCCGGCATGGGGAGCGCGCAACAGGCCGACCGCTTCCAGGCGCGAAGGCGGGCGCGGTAGATCGGGCGCGGGCCCCGGATCGCCCGCAATGACAGTTCGCCGTTGCAGGAAACGGAACAGCGCCGCAGCGTCATGCTCGGCATAGGCCTCATCGACATCAGCGCTGCCGCGCAGCTCGACAGTGACGCCAAAACAGGCCGGCGGCAAATGCGCCGCATCCTCTCGATGGTTTCGGATCGTCCACCAAGGCTGGGCGTTGGCCGCGTCGAAGGCGCCGCCCCCCGCATCATCCTCCAGCAGTGTGACCGGCGCCTCGAATTCGGCGCCGAGCTGCGTCGCCTCAGCCTCATGCCGGAAATTGGCGTAGGTGTGGAACAAGGCTTCGGAATCGCAATGCAAATCGAGCACGAGATCGGCGTCAATCGACAGCCCGAGCAGGATCGCGCGCAACTCCTGAACCGGCGTCCGGCGCGGCATCTCCGCCACCGCCGATTTCAGCGCCGCGCGAACCATCGCTACGGCCTGCGCCGGATCGGTCGGCAAGGGTTCGGTCAGACGCGCCGAGGCCGCTTCGGCCAGATCGGGCCAATCACGGTTGAAATTCCCGCTGCCGTCAAATGCGTAGCGGCCCGCCAGATGGCCGCCCAGCCGCTGCGCCAGACCGATCGGATTGGCGTAGGGAACGAGAATGATCGAACCGTTGATCTCACCCCGGCCGTCGGCCTGATCCAAGAGCCCGATCAGCTTCTGCAACACCAACAGGCCCGGCCATTCATCCGCATGCAGCGCCGTGTGCAGATAGGCGCGCGGCCGCGCGGTCGGATCGCCATAGCGATGCACGACCAGTCGGCGATCGGTTCCCGGCGCGGGGGACAACAGCGGTATGGTTTCGGTCTGACGGGGCATTGATCTTAATCCGTTCCGGGTTAGGCTTGATGCGGGCGGCCCGCATGACGGCGTTTCGGGGGCGCGTCCTGCTTATCAGATGGAACCCGCCGTGTCCTTCCTGTCGGACTTGTCCCTAGCCCCGCCAAGCGACCCCTGGTTCTACGCGATCGCGATTCCGGCTGTCGTGCTCACCGGCGTCAGCAAGGGCGGATTCGGCGGCACGGTCGGGATGTTGGGCACGCCGCTGATGGCGCTGGCCGTCGCGCCGATCCAGGCGGCGGCGATCATGCTACCAATCCTCTGCGCCATGGACCTTTTGGGCATGCTGGCCTATCGCGGCAAAGCGGGCTTCCAGCATCTGGTCTATCTGGCGCCTGGGGCTTTGATCGGAATTGCAATCGGGACCGCCAGTTTCCGCTATCTGAACGACGATCTGATCCGGATCTTGATCGGGACCCTGACCTGGGGGTTCTTGATGTTCAGTTTCTTCCGGGCGCGTCTCGGGGCGCAGGACCCGGTGGGACCGTCGGCCCCGAAAGGCGTCTTCTGGGGCGCCGCCAGCGGCTTCACCAGCTTTGTCGCCCATGCGGGCGGACCGCCGGCGCAAATCTATCTGCTGCCGCAGAAACTGGGCAAGACGGTGCTGGTCGGCACGTTGGTTTGGTTCTTCTTCATCGTGAATTACGTGAAGTTGGTTCCCTATTTCTATCTCGGCCAGTTTTCGCCGACCAATCTGGGGGCCGCCCTGGTCCTCGCGCCCCTGGCCCCGGTCGGCATCGGTCTTGGTGTCTGGCTGCATAAGCGCATCCCTGAAGCGCTGTTCTTCCGGATCATCTATGTCGCGCTGTTCCTGGTCGGCGCGAAACTGCTTTATGACGGGGCGGCTGGGATGACCGCCGGATAAACCGGACCGGACCCGGGACTGGGCCGCTACCTTGGCCTCGGCTTGGTTCCAGGGTAAAGGCCTCATCGAAGACGCATTCCAAGAATAAACGGGCAAGATGGCGGCGGACTATCGCATCGGCGTCGATACGGGCGGCACCTATACCGACGCGGTCCTCTGCAGCGCGGCCGGCGATGTGTTGCGCACGGCCAAGGCGCTGACCACCAAGCACGACCTGTCGATCGGCATCGGCGACGCTGTGGGCGCGATCCTCGACGCGGCGCCAGGCGGCGGCGCAAGCGACCCCGTCGATCCGGCGCAGATCGGGCTGGTCTCGATTTCGACCACGCTGGCGACCAATGCGGTGGTCGAGGCGCATGGTCAGCCTATCGCGCTGATCCTGATAGGCGAGAGCGACAAGGCGCTGGACCGGGCCGGGCTGCGCCAGGCGCTGGGCGTCGATCCCGCCTTCACGGTCGCAGGCGGACACGCCTCGTTCGGCGATGAGGCGGCGGCGCTCGATATCGACGCCGTGGATCGCGCGATCGACGCAGCCGAGGGCAAGGTCGCCGCCTTCGCCGTTAGCGGTCTGTTCGGCGTCCGCAACCCGGCCCATGAAATCGCCGTGCGCGATCGGATCATCGCGCGCTCCGGCCTGCCGGTGACGTGCGGCCATGAATTGTCGAGCGGGCTGGACATGCCGCGCCGCGCCCTCACGGCGGTGTTGAACGCACGGTTGATTCCGATGATCGCGGAATTGATCGAGGCGGTGGAAGCGGCGCTGGCCAAACGCGGCGTGACGGCGCCGGTGATGATGGTCAAAGGCGACGGTTCGCTGATCTCGACCAAACGCGCGCATACCAGACCGGTCGAAACGGTGCTCAGCGGGCCGGCGGCGAGCGTCGTCGGCGCGCGCCACCTGACGCAACGGAACGATCTGCTCGTCAGCGATATCGGCGGTACGACGACCGACATCGCCATCCTGCAAGGGGGCCGCCCGAGGCTCAGCCGCGACGGCGCAACTATCGGCGGCTGGCGCACCATGGTCGAGGCGGTGGCGGTGCACACAGTCGGTCTGGGCGGCGACAGCGAGGTTGGGCTGGATGACAATCAGCGCCTCACCCTCGGCCCGCGCCGCGCCGTACCGATCAGCCTGTTGGCGCATCAATATCCGGCCGCGCTGGACCGCCTTAAGACGCAGGCCGCGCGGACCCGGCCAAAGCCCCATGACGGTCGCTTCGCCCTGCAGCAGCGGCGTCTGGCCGGCGGGTCGGCGCGCCTGTCCGCCAGCGAGCGGCGGCTCTGGGACAAGCTTGAGGACGGTCCTCTGGATCTCGAGACATTGCTGTCCGACCGCGCGCCGGAGCAACCGCTGCGCCGGCTGATGGATCGCGGGTTGGTCGCGCTCGCAGCCTTCACGCCATCCGACGCGGCGCATGTGCTCGGCCTGCATGACGCCTGGTCGACGGAGGCGGCGCATTTGGCGGCGCAGCTCTGGGCCGGGCGTGAGAGACGGTCCGGCGCGCCGTTCTTTGAATCGCCGGACGCCTTCTGTCAAGCGGTTGTCGATCGGCTGATCGCCCGCACCGGCGAGGCGGTGACCGCCGCCTTGATCGAGGCCGAGACGCCGGATGCTGAAGCGGCGCGGACGGCGCCCGGCCCCATGGCGCGGCGTTTCCTGGACCGCGCGTTCGGCGCCGCCGACGGCGGCCTGCTGCAGATCGAGATGCGGTATGCGCTGCCGCTGGCCGCGATCGGGGCGCCCGCCGCCGCCTACTACCCCGCTTTCGAAGCGCGCACGGGTAATCAGGTGCTCCTACCCGAGCATGGCGCCGTCTCCAATGCGATCGGGGCGGTCGTCGGCGGTGTGGCGCAGACCGTGCGGGTCGCTATCACTGCGCCGAACGATCAGACCTACCGGGTGCATGGCCCCGGCGCGACGGCGGATTTTCAGAGCTTGGAGCAGGCCGCCGCGCACGCGGCCGAGTTGGCGGACGACGCCGCGCGAGACCGCGCGCACGAGGCCGGCGCCGTGTCGGTCGAGGTGTCAGTCGAGCGGCGGGACCGGGTCGCCGCGCAGGCCGGCGGCCCCGACATCTTTGTCGAAAGCGAAATCGCCGCGACGGCGATCGGCCGCCCTGCTCTCTAACCCGAGCTGGGTTGCGGCTCAGTAGGTCGCCCGGCCGCCGCTGATATCGAAGACGCCGGCGGTGGTGAAGCTGTTCTCCTCGCTGGCCAGCCAGGCCGCCATGGCGGCGATTTCCGCGACCTGGACAAAGCGTTTACGCGGAATCTTCGAGAGCATGAAATTGATATGCTCCTCGGTCATCTGCTCGAAAATGGCGGTGCGCGCGGCGGCGGGCGTGATGCAATTCACCGCGATATTCTGTTCCGCCAGCTCCTTGCCCAAGGATTTGGTGAAGCCGATGACGCCTGCCTTGGCGGCGCTATAAGCAGACGCGTTCGGATTGCCTTCCTTGCCGGCGACCGAGGCGATATTGACGATCCGGCCATAGCCTTGCGCCTGTAGAAGCGGGACGGCGGCCCGGCAGCAATAGAATACCGCGTTGAGGTCCAGCTCGATCACCGCCCGCCACGCGTCGACCGGATAATCCGAGACCGGCGCGACCGGACCGGTAATCCCTGCGTTGCAGACCAGAATATCGAACCCGCCTAGCGCCTCTTTAGACGCCGCCATCGCGCCATCCACCGCGTCCGGATCGGTGATGTCGAGGACGCGCGCATCGGTCTTGCCGAGGCTCGACAGCGCCTCGGCGGCGGCCTCGACCCGGCCCGCATCGATATCCCAAAGCGACACAGCGGCCCCGGACTTCAGGAAGCGTTCAGCGATCGCATAACCGATTCCCTGCGCGCCCCCGGTGATCACCGCCTTGCGCCCGTTCAGGTTGACGGCGTTTGTCGCGCTGTCTGTCATGGCGTCCCCTCAAGCCCGCTCGATGCGGATGCGGTTGTCGTGGAAGGCGGCGCCGCCTTGGGGGCCGGCCGGGTCGGCGCCGGTGAGGAAATTGATCCCTTTGCCGTCTTCGAAACTCTCATTCGGCCAAATGCTCTCGACGATGCAGACGCCGCGCCGGACACCGTCGAAGAACTCGACATGAATCACGACACGACCGCGCGGACTGATCAGCGCGGCGCGGTCGCCCTCCAAGAGGCCGAGATCGGCCGCGTCGTCGGAATGCAGTTTCACGGTCGGGCGGCCTTCGCGGGTCCGCGAACTCTCCGTTTCGGTGAAGGAGGAATTCAGGAAATTCCGCGCCGGCGCCGTGACCAACCGGAACGGATATGTCTCGGTCGCCGCTTCAATCACCGCATAATGGTCCGGCAAGCTGGGCATGTCGGAGACATCGCCGCCGGGCGCAAAGCGGTTGTTGGCGTGATGCGACCAGTCGGCGCGAAAATGGAAACGGCCGTCCGCATGGCCGAAGCCGTTCAGATAATGCGCCTCCTCGAAATCCGGCTGCACGTCGATCCAACGCGCCTTCTCCAAATCCTCCAGCGCGCCATGGCCGGAGCGTTGCAAGGTCTGATCGACGATCTGCCGCGGCGTCATGTCGAAGCCTTCATGCTCGGCCCGCAAGCGTTCCGCGAGCCCAACCAGCAGGTCATGGTTGGAGCGGCACTCGCCCGGCGGTTCGACCAGTTTCGGGCCGAACAAGATATGCTGGTGGCCGCCGCCCTGATAGACATCGTCATGCTCCAGGAACATGGTCGCCGGCAGCACGATATCCGCCATCTTCGCAGTCTGAGTCATGAATTGCTCATGCACACAGACGAACAGGTCCTCGCGCGCGAAACCGCGATGCACCTTCTCCAGATCCGGCGCCACCATCATCGGGTTGGTGTTCTGGATCAGCATCGCCGTTACCGGCGGACCGCCGAAGAGCGCCTCTTCATCGCCCTGCAGGATCTCGCCGATACGCGACATGTCGAGCACCCGAACGGACGGGTCGCGCGCATCCAATCCCTGAATCAGCGTCTTGTCCCAATGGAAGATCGCGCCGTTCGTGTGAAAGGCGCCGCCGCCCTTCACTTTCCACGACCCCATAACCGTGGCGATCGAGGCGGCCGCATGCATGGCGACCGCGCCGTTGCGCTGGCGGGTGAAGCCGTAACCCAGACGCAGGAATGTCTTCTTGTTAGACCCGATCAGTTTGGCCAGGTCTTCGATCTCCTGAACCGGCATCCCGGTGATTGGGCTCGCCCAGTCCGGCCCCCGGCTCTGAAGATGCGCTTCCAATCCGTCCGGGTCGTCGGCATAGGCCGCCATATAATCCCGATCCGCATAGCCGTCGCGGAACAGCACATGCATGATGGCGCAGGCCAACGCGCCGTCGGTACCGGGCCGCAGGATGACCGGCACATCCGCCTGCTTGAGAGTCGGCGTGTCATAAACATCGATGGCGACGATCTTGGCGCCGCGAGTCTTCCGAGCCTTGATGGCGTGGGTCATCACATTGACCTGGGTATGGACCGCGTTGGTCCCCCAGATCACGACCACATCCGCATCCGCCATCTCGCGCGGATCGGGGCCGTGTAAGGCGCCGGTCCCCGCCGCGACGCCGGGCCAAGCCAGCATCGTGCAGATCGACTGATGCATGCCGGAATAGCGTTTCACATGGCGCAGCCGGTCGATACCGTCGCGCATCACCAGCCCCATGGTCCCTGCGAAATAGTAGGGCCAGACCGACTCGGCGCCGTGCTCAGCCTCCGCCGCGTCAAACCGCGCGGCGACCTCGTCCAAGGCCGCGTCCCAGGAGATCGGCTCGAACCGGCCAGATCCTTTCGGACCGACGCGCCGCATCGGCTGGGTCAGACGGTCGGGATGATGGATGCGGTCGGCGTAGCGCGCGACTTTGGCGCAGATCACGCCGTCCGTGTAGCTGTTGTCTTTGGCGCCATGGACCCGCCCGATTCGGTCCGGCCCCAAGAGTTCGACCCGCAAGGCGCAGGTGCTGGGACAGTCATGCGGACAGGCGCTGAAACCCTCTGTCGGCGCACCCAACGCGGCGGCGGAGCCATCCATCTCCTGTCCTCAACCATTTTCGTGTGAATCGTTGTGAATAAACGGAAGCGGACGCGGCCGATCAACACAAAATCAAGCGAGGTGGCGCTGATCCGGCGCCCCTAACCGGCGCTGTCGAGTCAAAATGGCCCGTCATAGCCCTTGTCAGCGTGAGACGTTAGCAAGTGGTAACATCACAACTTCCCTTGGGTCTCTCGCCTCCAATGAGCGAACGGCAGGGCGATCAACCCGCCAGGATGGTCTCGACCGTCACAGCCGCATCGAACAGCGCGTGATCGCCGCCGCGCCGCCCCATCAGGGAAAGGCCGACCGGCGCGTCGCCCACCCTATGGCAAGGAATCGAGATTGCGCAGCGGTCCAGGAAGTTGGCGACCGACGTGTTTCGCAGGACCAACGCGTTCAACCGGAAATACGTCTCGTCATCCTCCAACTCTTTCAGGGTCGGCGGGATAATGGCCACCGTCGGCGTCAAGACCGCATCATAGGGCGCCGTCAGGCGGTCCGCCTCGGCGATGATTCGGCGCCGCGCCCGGGTGATGGCGATATAATCCGCGGCCGATTGCAACGCGCCTTTCTTGATGCGTTCGCCGACCCTCGGGTCGTAGAGGGCGCCCTTCTCCGCCAACAGCGCGTGATGATAGGCGAAAGCCTCCGACGCGGCGAGACCGCCCTTCGCGTTGATCGAGGGCAGTTCGCCCAAGACCTCGAAACCGATCTCGTCGATCCGCACGCCGGCGTCGCGCAACCGCGCGATCGTCCGGTCGAAACAAGCGGCGACGGTCGCGTCCACATCCTCAAACACCAGCGTCTTCGGAATGGCGAAACGCAGGCCCTTTGCATGGATCGGCGTTAAGTCCCGCACCGGCTCGCCCGCCAGGATGGCGTCAACGATGGCGCAGCAATCGACGCTGGCGCCCAACGGTCCCGCCGAATCCAGCGAGCTCGAGAGCGGCGTGATCCCGTCCAACGGCACGCGCGCCGCCGTCGGCTTATAGCCGGTGATCCCGCAAAAGGCCGCCGGTATCCGGCAAGAGCCGCCGGTGTCGGTGCCTAACGTCACCGCCGCCATGCCGTCCGCCACCGATACGGCCGAGCCCGAGGAAGAGCCGCCGGGCGCCCGTCCCGTCTGCCGGTCCCAAGGACTGCGCGGCGTGCCGAAATGCGGGTTCAGTCCGAGACCCGAATAGGCGAACTCGACCATGTTGGTGCGGCCGACAAAGACGTACCCGACCTGTCGCATCCGCGCGATGGTCGGCGCGTCCCGGGCCGCCGGCGGCGCCTCCGCCAGCGCCTTCGACCCCGCCGCCGTCACTTCGCCATGAACATCGTAGAGATCCTTGATTGAGAGCGGTAGGCCGGCGAAGGGCGACAGCGGCGCGCCGGCCGCGCGCAACGCGTCCATCGCATCGGCCATGGCCCGCGCCTTGACCGGATCGACATACCGAAAGGCCCGAGCGCCTTCGCCATTCTCGAAAATGTTGGCGAGACAGGTCTCGAGCAATACGCGGCTGGTTGTCCGCCCGGACGCCAGGTCAGCCGCCAGTTCTCGGATCGGTTTCATGGGGACGCCGCGCTCACGGAAACGGATTGGCCTTACGCGTTCTAGGACGCCCTACATCACCGCGCCGATCTGCCAGGGGATGAATTCGTCATCGCCGAATCCCAACTTTTCGGATTTGGTGCGTTCGCCCGACGCGGTCGCCAGGATTTGGTCGAAGATGATTTGGCCCATCTCTGCGATATCAGCCTCGCCATCGACGACACGGCCGCAATTGATGTCCATGTCGTCCTCCATCCGCCGATACATCGGCGTATTGGTGGCGAGCTTCAGGCAGGGCGCCGGCTTACAGCCATAGACCGAGCCGCGCCCGGTCGTGAAACAGATGACATTGGCGCCGGCGGCGACCTGGCCGGTTATCGAACAGGGGTCGTAGCCGGGACTGTCCATGAAGGCGAAGCCGCGCTCGCTCACCGTCTCGGCATAGCGATAGACGCCGGTGAGATTGGTGGTGCCGCCCTTGGCCGCCGCGCCAAGCGATTTCTCGAGGATGGTGGTCAGCCCGCCCTTCTTGTTGCCCGGCGAGGGGTTGTTGTCCATCGAGCCATCGTTGATCCGCGTATAGTTCTCCCACCACTCGATGCGCTCGACCAGCTTTCGGCCAACCTCGTCACTGACCGCGCGCCGGGTCAAGAGATGCTCGGCGCCGTAAATCTCAGGCGTCTCGCTCAGGATCGCCGCGCCGCCATGGCGCACGAGAAGGTCGGCCGCCGCGCCCAAAGACGGATTGGCGGTAATCCCGGAATAGGCGTCCGAGCCGCCGCATTGCAGCGCCAACGTCAAGTGGCTGGCCGGGACCGTCTCCCGCACCGCCTTGTTCGCCTCTGGCAGCATCGCGCGGATCATGTCGACCCCGCGCTCGATGGTCTTTTGCGTGCCGCCGCTGCCTTGAATGGTCATGGTCTGGAAGGCGGGGCCGAGCTTGATGTTATAGGCGTCGAGCAGGAAATCGACCTGATTGACCTCGCAACCCAAACCGACCAGCAGAATCCCGGCGAAGTTCGGATGCCGCGCGAAGCCCCAGAGCACCCGCTGCAAATTCGCGAAACCGTCGCCGGACGAGGCCATGCCGCAGCCGGTGGAATGCACGAAGGCCGCGACGCCGTCGACATTCGGATAGCGCGCCAATTCCTCCTCTGGAAAGCGCTCGGCGATATAGCGCGCAACCGTCGCCGAACAATTCACGCTGGTCAGCACGCCGATATAGTTGCGGGTGCCGACGGCGCCGTTGGCCCGGACGAAACCCTGGAAGGTCGCCTGGTCCGGGCCGGTGACATAGTCGGTGTCGCGCGTATCGCTGCAGAAAGCGTGGTCACGGGCGAAGGCGCGAAACTCGCAATTCTCGGTATGGACGTGACGCCCCGGATCGATATCGGCGCTGGCGAAGCCGATGATCTGATTGTATTTGCGCACCGCCTCGTCCTGCTTGATCGGCGCGACCGCAACCTTGTGCCCGGCGGGGATGGTTTCCGCGGCGGTCACGCCTTCGGCCCCGATTTCCGCGCCCGGCAGGATATCGGTGCGGGCCACAACGACATTATCAGCCTCGTTCAAGCGGATAGTGATCTGGTTCGACTTCGCCATTTTTTCCTCCCCGGGCGGCCGCTAGAGGCTGGCCCGTCCTTGCGCCCCGCTTGGCGGCGGGCCCCGCTGTAGGTAAAGTCCGACACGCCTATCGTAAAGGCGGCCAGGGATCGTAACAATAATCGCCTGAAGAAGCGGCGACGACCCCCAACGCTGGAGGACCTGTTCGATATGCCAGGACGCCTGGAAGGCAAGACTTGTCTAGTGACCGCAGCCGCGCAAGGCATCGGCCGCGCGAGCGCTGAACGCTTCGCCCGAGAAGGCGCAGCGGTCATTGCAACCGACATCAACGCCGACAAATTGTCAGAGCTCGCGTCGCTGGACGGCGTTTCTGTCCGGCTGCTCGACGTCACCGACAAAGCCGCGGTCTCAGCGGCCGCCTCCGCGATCGGCGCGGTCGATGTGTTGTTCAATTGCGCCGGGTTCGTTCATGCGGGCCCCATCCTCGATTGCTCTGAGGCGGATTGGGACTTCGCCTTCCGGCTGAATGTCAAATCGATGTTTCTGATGAACAAAGCGTTCTTGCCGGCGATGGCGGCGGCGGGCGGCGGCTCGATCATCAACATGGCCTCGGTCGCGAGCTCAATCACCGGGGTCCCGAACCGCTTCGCCTATGGCGCCAGCAAAGGGGCGGTGATCGGCCTGACCAAATCAATCGCCGCCGACTACATCACAAGCGGCGTTCGCTGCAACGCCATCTGCCCGGGCACGGTCGAGACTCCGTCGCTTGAGGACCGGATCGAGGCGGCGGGCGGCGAAACCGCGCGACAGGCCTTTATCGACCGCCAGCCGATGGGACGGCTTGGAACCGCTGAGGAGATCGCCAATCTGGCGTTGTACCTGGCCAGCGACGAAAGCGCCTACACCACCGGACAGGTTCATATCATCGACGGCGGCTGGTGCATCTGACATTTCAGGCGACCGCGAGGCCGACCTGACGCCTGCAATAGGGAGACGACAGAATGAAGTTCTTACGCTTTGGGCCGCCCGGTCAGGAAAAACCCGGCGTGCTGGACGCCGAAGGCGGCATCCGCGATCTCAGCGGCGTGATCGGCGATATCGACGGGTCCTTTCTGGCCGGGCCCGATCTTGCGAAGGTCATGGCGATGGATCCCGCGAGCCTGCCCAAGGCGGACGGCGCGCCACGGATCGGCCCCTGCGTCGGCTCGATCCCGAAATTCATCTGCGTCGGCCTGAACTTCACCGACCACGCCGAAGAGACCGGACAACCAATGCCGTCGCACCCGCTGATCTTCGCCAAGGCGACCAGCGCTGTCTGCGGGCCGAACGATGATGTTGTCATTCCAAGAGGCTCGGAAAAAACCGATTGGGAGGTCGAACTGGCCCTTGTCATCGGCAAACGCGCTTCTTACGTCGAAGAGGTTGAGGCGATGGATTACGTCGCCGGCTACTGCATCGCCAACGACGTCTCCGAGCGCAGCTATCAGTTCGACTATGCCGGACAATGGACCAAAGGAAAAAGCTGCGACACGTTCGGGCCGTTGGGACCGTGGCTCGTGACCAAGGACGAGATCGCCGATCCTCAGGCCTTGGGCATGTATTGCGCGGTGAACGGCCACAAATACCAGAACGGCTCCTCCAGTACGATGTTCTTCAAGGCGGCGCATCTGGTCAGCCATATCAGCGAGTTTATGACGCTTGAGCCCGGCGACATCATTTCGACCGGCACGCCGCCCGGCGTCGGCGCCGGACAGAACCCTCAGGTTTTCCTGAAACCTGGCGATGTGATGGAACTCGGCATCGACGGGCTGGGCGTGCAGCGGCAAACCTGCGTCGCCTGGACTCGCTAGACCGGCCCCGAACAGCCTCTTGGCCCGCGTTGAACAACCCGCGCGGGCCGATGCGCCGTCGCATCCTAACAGAAGGCGGATGAACTTCCGGTACCTGGGTAGGGAAACGCGCTAAACACGAGCCGGATCGGGCGGCGCTAACCTCAAGTCATACTATATCGCGAGATGCAGCGCAGAATTTAGTGCCACGAAGTGGTGCGTACGACAGGTTACTTGTTCTCGTACGCTTGTTTCACCGAAAAAAACCTATAAATACACTGCGAATACGGGTATGGTCGCCTGTATTACTGAAAAGGGTGAGTCGCCGATCAAGGGTTGTCGGCCCCACCTGATAGAGAATTCCGACTCAAAACTACGGATAGGTGTGGACGATGGCTAAATCCCCGAAAGCTGCGAAGAAGGCAGCCAAGAAGGCGAGCGCAAAGAAAGCGGCGGCGAAAAAGGCCGCTGTGAAGAAGGCGGTCGCGAAGAAAGCGGCTGTTAAGAAAGCGACCGCGAAAAAGGCGCCGAGCAAAAAGGCCGCCGTTAAAAAAGCGGCTGTGAAAAAGGCGGCCGTCAAAAAGGCGCCGGCCAAGAAGGGCGCAGCGAAGAAGGTCGCCAAAAAGGCGAGCGCGAAGAAAGCGCCGAGCAAAAAGGCCGCCGTTAAGAAAGCGACAGCCAAAAAGGCGGCCGTGAAAAAGGCGCCTGCGAAGAAAGCCGCCAAGAAAGCGGTTCTGAAGAAAGCGCCGGCTAAGAAAGGCGCCGTGAAGAAGGCTTCGGCGAAAAAAGGCGCGGCCAAGAAAGGTCGTGCGAAGAAAGCCGGCGCCAAGTCGGTGATCCCGGCGGGCCGTCCGGGCGTGCCGAACCCGATCGATATTTTCGTCGGCGAAAAAATGCGTATGCGCCGGATCACCATGGGCCTGTCGCAACAACGCCTCGCCGCGCTGCTCGGCTTGACCTTCCAGCAAATCCAGAAATACGAGCGCGGCGCCAACCGCCTGAGCGCATCGCGGCTTTGGGATTTGCACGACGTGCTCGAAGTGCCGATCGATTATTTCTACGAGGGCATGAGCGACGCGATCGCCGACAACAGCCCGCGGCTGCGCGCCGGCGTCGAGGACACGGTCGTGCCGGATGTCGATATCGAGCCCGATCCGATGGCCAAGCGCGAAACGCTCGAACTCGCGCGTTACTACCATTCGATCAAAGACCCCAAGGTCCGCCGCGCAGTGTTCGATCTCGTACGGAGCCAATCTTTGGATTGAAAGGCTGCGAACGAGCCCGACCGCTAGAAGACGGGACAAGAAAAAAGGGGCGCGGCGTCGGTCGCGCCCCTTTTTTCGTCGGCGGACGACTTGTACAAACCGAGACTAAGTCGCGCATCGGCCCCCTGCATTAGGCATCATGGTCGACGTCACTCGGGAATTGCGACACACCCGCCTGCACCGGCCGCTCGATATAGGTTGATAGCGCCACATAGCTTTTGGTCGAGACTACCTCTGGCAACGCGTATAAACGCGCCAGCAGACTCTCCATCGCTTGAGCGCTCGCCATGCGGACCTTGATCAGCATGCACGTATCGCCGGTCACGGAATGCATCTCCTCGACCTCCGGCAGTGCGCCGATCCCCATCAAGGCGTCGCTTTTTCCCCAACCGGTCGTATCGACATGAATGAAGGCCAGGAAGCCCTTGCCGGTCATGACTGGATTAAGCTGCGCGACCACACTCTTAATTCGGCCGCTGGCCTTGTGGCGCTTCACCCGCTCATGCACCGCTGGCGCAGACAGTCCGACCTTTTCCCCTAGCGCTGCATAGCTTTGCTCCGCATCCTGAGTGAGCAGACCTAACAGTTTTCGGTCTATTGCATCCAACCCTTGGGCATTCTTAGCCATTCGCCGAACCTCATTCGTTTTTTCTGCAAGAAATACGAATTTCATATCACGACACGGGCCATACGCATAGTTTCTCTTCGAGAGAAGGGAGGAGACGCGTGAACCCAATCTGGCTGCTGCTGTTTTCGGTCGGCGTCATCGGATCCAATGCGCTCGCCCTGAGTCCGATCGCCGGCGACGTCGCACGCTCTTTCCCCGGACGCACGGCGACCGATGTGATGCTGGCCTCGGCGGTCTATGGCGCCGGCACGGCCGTCGGCGCTCTGTTCTTGGCGCCCAAGGCCGATCGGATCGGACTTCAGAAAGCATTGCGATGGGCGTTGATCGGCCTGGCGCTCTCGCTCAGTATCAGCGCGATCGCGCCCGCCATCTGGCTTTTGGTTGCGGCGCAAGCCTGTGCGGGACTCTCGGCGGGGTTAGCGCTGCCGGCGATCTACGGACTGGCGGCGGATGTCGCGCCCAAGGGGCGAGAAAGCGAAACACTCGGCAAGGTTCTGACGGGCTGGACGCTGAGCCTGGTCGCCGGCGTTACACTGTCCGCCAGCGTGTCTGATTGGGCGCATTGGCGGGTGGTATATGCAGCGTTGGCGGTTCTGACTGCTGCGTTGATCGCCGCTTTCGGCCGGATGGATATCGAACGCGGCGAGCCTGGGCCGGCGACGTCACCGCTTCAGGCCCTACGCATTCCTGGCCTTCCGCCGATTCTGTTTTCCGTGATCGCCTATATGGTCGCATTCTATGGCCTGTACGCCTATCTCGGAACTCACCTGACCGCAGCATTAGGACTATCGACTGGGATCGCCGGATTGGCGGCCTTGGCCTATGGGATTGGATTCGGCGCCATCGCGCCGCTTGACCGTCTGATCGACCGGCACGGCGCGGTCCGCTCGGCGCCGATCGTTTTCGCAGCCCTGGTCGCCGTCTATCTCGGCATCGCGGCGATCGCCGCGTCAGACCTGGCGATCTTCGCCGCCTGTTTGCTTTGGGGAGCGGCGAACCATCTCGGCTTGAACATTCTCGTCGGCCAACTCACGGCGCTGTCCCCGAGCCGAAGGGGCGCTATTCTCGGCCTGTACAGCGCCGTCACCTATATCGCCATGTTCGTCGGAACCGCCGCCTTCAAACCAGTCTATGAGAGCTACGGTTTCGCCGCATTGGCGTTTCTCTCAGCCCTCTGCGTCAGCCCGGCACTGGTCGAAGCGCTTCGCGGCCGCCGTCGCGCGCTTCTCACCGCCGGTCGCCCTTCGCAGCCACAGGGTGATCCGTAGGCGCCCCGTCCCCGCCGGCGCCCCTCTCGCCCGCCTCGTCCAAAAGCCACTGCGTGACCAAACGCACCGACTTCCGATTGCGGGTCTCAGGATTGGGAATGATCCAATAGTTGGGGCCCAGATCGAGCGCTGCGTCTCTGAACGGTCGAACCAGGGCGCCGCTTGTCAGGCTCTCCGCCGCCAAGCGTTCTCGGGCGAGCGCGACGCCCTGTCCCTGTTCGGCGGCGCGCAGGATCAAATCCGAGGAGGTCAGCCGCGGGCCGCGCCGGATGTCCAGCCGTTCCGGCCCAAACTGCTTGCGCCAGACCGCCCAAGAGGCCGAGGGGTCTCGGTCATGGAGCAAAGGCAGGTCGGCGAGCCGGTCGATCACTGACGGCCGTCCCTGCTCTTCCCAAAAGGACGGCGCCATGACGGGGAAGATCCGTTCCGCCATCAGCGGCGTCGCCGCCATGTCGTCGGACGGCCGCGCGCCCATGCGGATATTCAAATCGGCCCCTGTCGCGACGGGGCTCCTGCGCGCCTGATCGACAATGATCGACAGCTCAATCCTTGGGTGAAGCTTGGTCAAAGTGGGAAGCCGCGGCAGCAGCCAGCGCATCGCAAAAGACGGGGTCGTCGCGAGGGCCACCGAGTGTGCGCCGGAACCTTCGCGCGTCTTCTGAACGGCGCCTTCCAACTCCGTTAGCGCCGCCAGCGCCGCCTTGCCGAGCGCCGCGCCTTCGGCGGTGAATATGAGGGCGCGCGCGCCGTCCCGTTTTTCCAAGAGCGGCACGCCCAGCCAGGCTTCCAAATCGCGGAGCGCGCGGCTGACGGCCGAATGCTGGATTCCCAAAAGCCGACCAGCCGGCCGGACGCCGCCAGTGTCGTAGGCCGCCGCGAGCGCGCGCAGCAAGGTCAGAGGCAGAGCATGCATGGTGACTATGTTAGACCAAATTCTGCTTACTTGTGAACGGACAAACGCGCCGTTCTTCGCCTATAGAAGTGTCGAAGGAGGATCTGGCATGGGTATGCTCATCGACGGGGAATGGCGCGCGGATGTGGACCGGTTCCTACAAGACGGCGTCTTCATTCGCGAGGCTTCCATGCTGCCGTCCGCTACGGCCGCAGATCTGGCCGCGCGATTAAGCGAGCGGCCGGCCCCTATCTTGGTCGCCTCGCTCAGCTGCCCCTGGTCGCATCGCGTGACCCTAGTAAAGGCGGTGAAAGGTCTGCATCAGATCCCGGTCGCCATCGCCGGCGAGCCGCGGACCGAAGGTTACCGCCTGACGGAATCGGGCGGCGCCATCCTGGGCGGGGACGGACTTCGGCATGTCCATCAACTCTATCGCGCCACGGACTCCACCTATTCCGGGCGGGCCACGGTCCCGCTGTTATGGGAGGCACGGTCCCAGTCGATTCTATGTAACGAGTCGGCGACAATCGCGCGGGCTCTGGATCTGGCGTCGCCGAGTTGGCGTCTTGCGCCGGGCGCGCAGACCGACGCTTTAGATGCGTTGAGCGCGCGCCTCTATAACGGGCTTTCGAACGCAGTGTATCGCGCGGGCTTCGCCACAGCTCAGAACGCCTATGACGACGCCGTCACGGAGGTTTTCGCGACGCTGGATTGGCTGGAAGACCACCTGACAACCCGGCGCTGCCTCCTAGGTCAACAGGTCAGCGAGGCGGACCTGTTTGTGTTCGCGACGTTGGCGCGGTTCGATTCGGTCTATGGCCCGCTCTTTCGCTGCACACGGCGCAGGCTGGTCGATTATCCCGCGCTCTGGGCCTATGCACGCGATGTGTATTCTTGGCCCGGCGTCGCCGACACCGTGGATTTCCAAGCCAATCTGCGTGGCTATTTTCTCAACGACACCGACAACAATCCGCACCGGATTGTCCCTAAGCTTCCGAACATCGACTGGGACGCGCCTCACGACCGCGCGGCCCTAGGACCGCTGACCATTTGGCGGAACGGCGCGCAAGCCGCATTCGATGAAGCCACACAGCACGCCGATGCCTGCTGACGCCCGTTCGACCATAGTGGTCGGCATTGTGGCCTGGATCGCCACGGTGGCGGTCGGCGCGTCCTGGCAGTTGGCTACCCGCTTCGGGGTAACGACGCATTTGAGCCCGATCGATCTGGCCCTCTTGCGCTACCTGATACCGGCCGTCGCGTTGACGCCGGTCCTGGTGCGGAAGGGAATTCTGCCTCGGAGCCCGCGGCCCTGGATCCTGGCGCTAATCGTCGCGGGCGGCGGCCTGCCGTTCGGTCTGCTCGGCATGGCCGGGGCGCAGTTCGCGCCGGTCAGTCACATGGGCGCGCTGCTGCCTGGCTCCATGCCGGTATTCGTCGCCTTGCTGAGCGCGCTTTTTCTCGGAGAGCGGTTCGGTTGGGCGCGGCTGCTCGGGCTCGGCGTCATCCTGCTCGGCGTGGGCTGCATTGTCGGCGACGCCCTGTCCGGGTTCGGCGCGAACCGTTCCGTGATACTCGGCGACGCGCTATTTCTGTCGGCGGGACTCTTATGGGCCGTCTACACGGTCGCCTATCGAAAAAGCGGGATCGACCCGTGGCATGGCGCGGCGCTGATCTGTTTCTGGTCCGCCGTTCTTGTCGCACCGGTCTGGACGCTGGCGCCGGAGACCGGATTGCGCGATGCGCCGACCGCCGATATCGCTCTACAAATCGCGGCCCAAGGATTTCTGGCGGGGCTCCTGGGACTGGCCGCCTATGGCGCCGCAATCCAGCGTCTCGGCGCCGCCGTCGCCGCCGTCAGCGGAGCCGTGGTTCCAGGCCTGACCGCGCTTGGCGGCTTTATCCTGCTCGATGAGCCGCTGTCGGCGTCCGCCGGGCTAGGCGTGGCGCTTGTTGCAATCGGCCTCTGGGCTTTCGCCGGCGCGCCGGGTTCGCGCCGAGTGTTCACGTAGTCAGCCAGGGCTCCGGAAAATGACAGACAGCGCCGCCTTGATCCCGTTCCTGACCTATTGCTTGGTTATGACCCTATCTCCGGGGCCGAACAATTTGATGGTCCTGGCGACGGCGGCGCGGGTCGGTCTCACCGGCGCGACGCCACTGGCGGCCGGGATCGCCATCGGTTCTGCGTTGCAGTTCGCGGCGGTCGCAGCCGGATTCGGCGGTCTTGTCGCGTCTATCCCTGGGCTTCAGGCCGTCATGAAACTTATGGCCGGCGGACTCCTGCTGTGGATCGCCTATCGGATTGCTTTCAACGGCCCGATCAAGTCTGGCGAAACCGGCCGCGCGCCGGCGGGATTCTGCGGCGGCGCCGCGTTTCAATGGGTCAACCCCAAGGCCTGGGCCGTCACCACCGGCGCGGCGATGGCCTATCTGCCGCCCGGCCCGACGCCGACCGACACGTCGCTTGCGGCCCTGATTCTCGCTATCGTCTCGATGATCACGCTCGCGATATGGGCCTGCGGCGGATCGGCGCTCCGCACCCTTTTGAGCCATAGACGGTTCGCGACTGGATTCAACATGGCGGCGGCGCTCCTGCTCATAGCATCGCTCGCCCCGCTCTTATTTCGCCTTGACTGAAGCCACGCCCCCTAGACCAGGCGGTTCAGTTCAAGCGATTTAGAATGCATAGAGGCGGCGATAGTCCTATGCCTATCGTCTTGGGCGCATCCGGTCTTCCCGGACGGGGATCAAGACTGCGGCCCAAACGGAAACCGCTATGAACCGCCCGATCGAAGATCAGACCCAGACGGCGCCGCGCCTCCAGAGGCCCGGCCTGGCGGCGCTGTGGATGCTCGGCGCGCTGGCCTCTTTCAGCACGATGGCGGTCGCCGGCCGGGAAATCTCTTTCGAACTGACTACGTTCGAGCTGATGTTCTGGCGCAGCGTTCTGGGGCTTGGGCTGGTGATCGGATTGGCGACGATGAGCCGCGGCGGGTTGCGGCAATTCCGAACCACACGCCTGCGCCTGCATTTCCTGCGCAACAGCAGCCATTTCATCGGCCAGTTCGGCTGGTTCTACGCCATCACCCTGATCCCTTTGGCGCAGGTCATCGCGCTTGAATTCACCACCCCGATCTGGGTCGCGCTGTTCGCGCCTTTCTTCCTGGGCGAGCGCATGACGATGATGCGCGGCGTGGCCGTCGTTAGCGGCTTCGCCGGAATTCTGATCATCGTCCAGCCGTGGAGCACCGGCATCAGCCCGGGCGCGACATGGGCCTTGATCGCCGCCTTGGGATTCGCTGGCTCGATCCTGACGACCAAGCGTCTGAGCGGCAGCGAGACGCCGTTGACGATCATTTTCTATATGGTGCTGATGCAGGCGCCGATGGGGTTGATCGGCGCTTTCGAGTCGCTGCATATCCCCCAGCCCGTGACCATGTTGTGGCTGTTGCTGGTCACGATCGCCGGGATTACCGCGCATTATTGTCTGACAACCGCGATCTCACTGGCCGACGCGGTTGTCGTCGCGCCGCTGGATTTCATGCGCCTGCCGCTGATCGCAGTGCTGGGCGCGGTGATCTATGACGAAGGCTTCGCCGCCACCGTGTTCATCGGCGCCGCCCTCATCCTCAGCGGCATCTGGCTGAACCTCTATAAGGAAACGCGGGGCCGCCCAAGGCCCCGCAAGCGCGCCCGCTAGATCGGCACCTGAACGTTGCCGAGGCGTGCGGTCAGTTTCATGTTTTCGGCATAGTCGACCGGCACGGCGATCAGCGCTGGCCCGTCCTGACTGAAGGCTTCCTCCAGCGCCGGGATAACGCCGTCGGCCGAGGTCACCTCGACGCCCCACATCCCGAAACTCTTGGCCATCATGGCGAAGTCGGGATTGCCGAAATCCAGGTCCGAGTGTTTGCCCTTAAATTCCGCCTGTTGTTTCCACTTGATCAGACCGTATTCGCCGTCGACCCAGACCATCGCAACGATGTTCAGCCGCTTCCGCACCGCTGTCTCGAGATCCTGGACATTCATCAACAGACCGGCGTCGCCGCTGATCGACAGGACCTTGCGGTCCGGATAGGCGATCTTGGCGCCGATCGAGCCCGGCATGGCGAAGCCCATCGAGCAGAAGCCGTTCGAGATCAGGCAGGTATTCGGCTCTTCACATTGATAATAGCGCGAAATCCACATCTTATGCGCGCCGACATCGGAAAGAAGAATATCGTCCGGCCCCATGAACTTGCGCACATCCGACAGGATGCGCTGCGGCTTGACGGGAAAGCCCGTATCGCTCTCCTCCGCCTTAAAGTCGTCTGACATCGTGTCCCGCAACTGCTTTCGGTCCTTGATGTCAAAAAGCGGAAGGGCGTCGCCGAACCGGTCGTTGATCGCCTCGTTCAACTGCCACAGCGCGTCAGCCAGATCCGACACGATCTCAACCGTCGGAGGATAGCTGCGATCGACCTCGGCCGGCCAGAAATCGATATGGATGATCTTCTTCGAATCAATATTCGTGCGGTTCCAGGCTTCCGGCGAATACTCGACCAGATCGTAGCCGCAGCTGATCACCAAGTCGGCGTCGTCGAAAGCCAAATTGTTGTAATCGCCGCTGCCGAGCCCCATCGTGAACAGGCAATGGTCGTCATCCATCGGGACCGCGCCCTTGCCCATGAAAGTGTTGACCACGCCGACGCCCAGTTTATGCGCGAGGCGCTGCAATTGTTTCGCGGCGCGCTTTCGGATCGCGCCGTTGCCGGCCAGGATAATCGGACGCTTGGCGTCCCCGATCAGGTCCACAGCTTCCGCAATCGCCTTGTGATCGGCGGCGGAGCGCCGGACCCGCACCGGCTTCATCGGCGTGTCGTCGACCATCTCTTTGGCGACGTCTTCCGGCAGTTCGATGACGCAGACGCCGGGCTTTTCGGTCTCGGCCAGTTTGAAAGCCTTGCGCACGGTTTCGGTGATATTGCCGCCGGCGACGATCGATGACGACCATTTGCTGATCGGCTTGAACATGGCGACCGAGTCCATATTCTGATGGCTTTCCTTATGCAGCCGCTTGGTCGAACCCTGACCGATGATGGCGACGACCGGCGCCCGGTCCATATTCGCATCCGCCAAGCCGGTCACCAGATTGGTCGCCCCGGGCCCCAGCGTCGACAGGCAGACGCCCGCCTTGCCGGTCAGCCGGCCATAGGCGTCGGCCATAAAGGCGGCGGCCTGCTCATGCCGGCACAGAATGAATTCGATATCGCTGTCCAATAATGAGATCATCACATCGGCGTTCTCTTCGCCGGGCACGCCGAAAATCCGCTCGACGCCCTCCGCCTCCAGACATTTCACGAAAAGATCGGATGCTTTCATCTTCGACTCCTTGATGCGTTCCGGCCGGCCCTGGATGGGAGCAATCCGGCGGTTAGGGGAATTGATCGGACTTGATCACCATCATCTTCTCGATCTGCATGTCATGGATGGTGTAGGGAATGCCGCCGACGCCGTGCCCGGATTCGCGCGCCCCGGCGAAGGGCATCCAGTCGACGCGAAAGGCGGTGTGGTCGTTGACCATGATCGCCGTGCCGTCGAGATTTCGGTAAGCGCGCAGCGCCGTCTCCAGGCTCTCACTGAAAACGGCGGCCTGGAAGCTGACGGGCAGCGCGTTGGCCTGGGCGAAGGCCGCATCCATATCGTCATAGGCGTAAACGCAGATCACCGGCCCAAAAATCTCCTGAGTCGAAACCCTTGCGGCGACAGGCGGGTTCAACAGCACGGTCGGCTGGTAGCAACTCTCGCTCAGTCTCTCGCCGCCGCAAAGCAGGGTCGCGCCGCCCTCAACCGCCTCCCGCACCCACTCATCGACCCGGTCGACTTCCACCGGTTTGATCAGCGGCCCGACATCGGTCTCCGCCGAGGTCGGATCGGAAACGGTCATCTTCATGGACAGATCAGCGAGCCCGTCGGCCAAATCCGACGCGATGGCCGCATCGGCGAAGACGCGCTGGACCGAGACGCAGACCTGGCCCGCATGATACATCCCGCCCTTGGCCAGCAGCGGCAGCGCCGTGTCCATGATCGCGTCCTTGGCGACGATGACCGGGGCCGCGCCGCCATGCTCCAGAGCGCAGCGCGCGCCCGGCGCCAGTTTCGAGCGCAGCGACCAGCCGACTCGGGCCGAGCCGATGAAGCTGAAGAACGCGTTCCGGGGATCGGCGACCAAGGCTTCCGACACAGCGCGGCTTTCGGGCAGCACCACCTGCGCCCACTCTTCCGGCAACCCGGCCTCGTGCAAGATGCGGACGAAATTGAAACAGCTGATCGGGGTCGCCTCGGCCGGCTTGATGATGACGGGACAGCCGGCGGCGATGGCCGGGGCGACCTGATGCACGATCAGATTGAACGGATGGTTGAAGGCGCTGACGGCGACGACAACGCCGATCGGCTCAAACTGAGTAAAGGCGGCCCGGCCGGCGGAGGCGGAATTCAGCCCCATGGGAATGACGCGTCCGGCGTCCGACCGCATCACCTCGACGCAATTCTCCACCCCGTCGGCGCCGCGATCGATCTCGACCAGGGAATCCACAAGCGGCTTGCCGCCTTCCCGCGCCGCTTGAAGCGCCAGATCCGTGCGGCGTTCCTTGATGAGCTCCGCCGCGCGCCGCAAGATTGCGATCCGTTGATGTTTCGGCAGCCAAGCGGCGCGGTCGCGATACAGCGCATAGGCGCGGGCGATCGCCTGCTCGACCTGGTCCGCCGGGGTCCTGGAGAAGGTCTGGATCACGGCCCCGTCATACGGCGCCGTTACGGTGACTTCCGCCATTGCATTCCTCTTTCCAGCATGAAGCGTCGAACAGGCGGACCGCCAATCGCGGGCGGCGTCTAACTCTGACTTGGATACCTATACCGATGGAGCCGCGAGGCAATGCAGCGCACGACGCGCCAAACCGGGGGTTAGAATTCCACGGCGATGGCTTCGATAAGCGTCGGCCCGTCGGCCTGTAAAGCCGCAGTGACGGCCGTCTCGATCGCGCGCGGGGACCCGGCGCGTTCATAACCGGCGCCGCAGGCCGCGGCGAACTGGGCGAAGTTGGGATTGGCCTGCTCTACAGCCAACGGTGCGAAGCCCGCCTGCCGCATCCCGGCGCGAATTTCGCCAAGCGCATCATTGTTCCAGATCAGGATCGGCAAAGACAGTTCCAACTCAACCGCCGTCATCAACTCCATCGCCGTGTATTGAAACCCGTAATCCCCGACCAGCGCGGCGACAGGCGTCTCCGGCCGACCGATCTTGGCCCCGATCGCCGCGGGCAGCGCATAGCCCAGGGTTCCGAAACCGACCGGATGCAGCCATTGGCCGGGACCGCTGACGGGAAAGATCTCATTTCCCGCATAGGCGATCCGGGTCATGTCGGTCGCGACGATCGCGTCCTCGGGCAAGGCGCGGCGGAATCCTTCCAAGGCCGCCCGGTGACGCGCCCGCGCCGCGTCCCCCGCGCCATAGACGCTGTGTCGCAGTGCGCTCAGGTCAGGGACCGCACGCGCGGGATTGTTCAAGAGAAGCGCCGGCAGTTCCCGATTAATCGCGGCGACCGTCGCCTTCGCATCGGCGCAGATCGGCAGATCAGCGCGATAGGCGTCCGACAATTCGGCCGGGTCGATATCGACTCGGATCAACACGCCCGGGACCTCGATCTCGCCATCCCAGAAATCCGGCGAGGCGAATTCCGTCCCGACCGCCAAGACCGTGTCGGCCGCGCGGATCAAGTCGCGGATTTCCGACGCCGCCATCATCGCCCCGGCCAGCAGCGGATGGCCGTTCGGAACCACGCCCTTGCCGGCGATCGTCGTGACGACCGGGGCCTGCAGCGCCTCCGCCAAGGCGGTGATCTCCGCCGAGGCGCGGACGGCGCCCCCGCCGACGATCAGCATTGGTTTCGAAGAGCGGGCGAGACGTCCCGCCGCTTCTCGAACATCCCACTCTGCGGGCAGTGCAATCGCGGGGAGCGGTCGCGCCGTCCAATCGCCCGCCGCCGGCTCGGGGAACAGATCGATTGGGATGTTCAGCACCACAGGACGCGGCCGCTTTACGGCGAAATCGGCGAAGGCGCGGGCTGCGAGGTCGGGGATCGCCGCCGCCGCCAGGGCCGTTTCTGACCAAGCGCTGACCGTCTCCGCCGCCGCCCGTTGGTCCTGCATCTCATGCAGCCGCCCGCGCCCCATGCCCAAATCCGCGCGCGCGATGGCGCTGGCGATGACCAGCAGCGGGACCGAGTCGGAATAGGCTTGGCCAATCGCGGTCGCCGCATTGAGCAGGCCGGGGCCGGAGATCAGGAAACAGACGCCCGGTTGCCCCGTCGCCCGCGCGTAGCCGTCCGCCATAAAGGCGGCCCCTTGCTCATGGCGCGGCAGGATATGGCGGATCGGAGACTGGGTCAGACCGCGATAGAGCTCGATCGTGTGTACGCCGGGAACGCCGAAGACATGCGCGACGCCATACTCTTCGAGCAGACGGACCAGCGCCTCGCCAACGGTGGTTTCGGCCGGCATCCCGCCCTATCCGCGGCGCCGACGACGGGGCCGCCGTTCGGCTCTCTCAGGCGCGGCCCCGCCGGCTTCCCGGCGGGCGATTTCTTCCTCGTTGAGATAGGTCGTCGGTCCCAGCGCCCGGACGATATCCAGCGGTTTCGGCCGTTGCTTCGGCTGATAGCCGTCCAGGGCCTCGACAATCGCCTTCATCACCGGCCCGTCCGAGCCGCAGCAGCCGCCGATAATCCGCGCGCCGGCGTCGCGCGCCAGCCGCGCATAGTCGGCCATCAGCTCCGGCGTTCCGGTATACTGGAATGCGCCGTCCCGGAATTCGGGCACGCCGCAATTGGCTTTCGCGACAATGATCGTATCCGGCCCGGCCGTCTCGGCGAAAGCCAGCACCGACATTGCGTTCTCCGTCGCGCCGAGGCCGCAATTGGCGCCGACGGCGATCGGTCGCGCCGGCAAACTCTCGATATGGCCATAGGCGTCCGCCGGGGTTACGCCCATCATAGTCCGCCCGGCCGTGTCGAAGGTCAGAGTCGCCACCACGGGCAGGCCCGTCCGCGCCGCGCCGTCGATCGCCGCCTCGACCTCTTCCCGCGAGGACATGGTCTCGACCCAGAGGAAATCGGCGCCGCCTTCCACCAACCCGCGCGCCTGTTCGGCGAAGGCGTCTGCCGCCTCTGCGATGCTTAACGGACCGTTCGGCGCCAGCAATTCGCCGGTCGGCCCGATCGAGCCGGCGACGAAGACCGGACGCGCGGCCGCATCCGCAACGCCGCGCGCGACCGAGGCCGCCGCGCGCGCCAACTCAAAGGCCCGATCCTGCGCGTCATGCAGTTTCAGGCGATAAGCATTGCCGCCGAAACTGTTGGTCAGGATGATGTCGCAGCCCGCCGCGACAAACTCCTGATGCACATCGGCGACGCGCTCCGGGAAATCGACATTCCATAGCTCGGGCGCGTCGCCGGTCTCGAGCCCGCGCCGGAACAGGTTCGTTCCCATAGCTCCGTCCGCGACCAGATAGCCGCGCTCGGCCAACAGCGCCAACATAGCCTCACTCATGGTTTGATCCTGATTCTTGTCCTACGAGGCCTTCGCCAAGGCTTGCTCCAGGTCGGCGATGATGTCCGACGCCGTCTCTAGCCCGATGGAGAGGCGGATCACTTCCGGCCCCGCCCCGGCGGCGCTCTGTTGCTCCGGCGTCAGTTGATTGTGGGTCGTCGAGGCCGGATGGATGATCAGCGACTTCGCATCGCCGATATTCGCCAGATGGCTGAACAATTCCACCGCATTGACCAGCTTGACCCCGGCCTCATAGCCGCCTCTCAGGCCGAAGGTAAAGACGGCGCCGGCCCCGTGCGGCAGGTATTTCTCCGCCAGCGCGCGATACGGGCTGGAGGGCAGGCTGGCGTAGCTGACCCAATCGACGGCGGAATGCTCTTCGAGATAGGTCGCGACTGTCAGCGCATTGGCGCAATGGCGCTCCATCCGCAAGGGCAGAGTCTCGATCCCCAACAGCGTCAACCATGCGTTGAACGGTTGTTGGGTCGACCCAAGGTCGCGCAGCGAGACGGCGTGGCTATAGAGCGTGAAGGCGAGATTGCCGAAGGTCTCGTAGAAGGTCAGCCCGTGATATTCGGGGGCCGGCCGCGTCAGGCTGGGGAACTTGTCAGACGCGGTCCAATCGAACCGCCCGCTATCGACAACGATCCCGCCGATCGAGGTGCCGTTGCCGGACAGGAATTTCGTCGTCGAATGCACGACCAGATCGGCGCCATGCTCGAACGGGCGCAGCAGATAGGGCGAGGCCAATGTATTGTCGACGATCAGCGGGATCCCCGCCGCGCGCGCGATCGCCCCGACCGCTTCGATATCGACCACGACGCCGCCCGGATTGGCCAGGCATTCGCAGAAAATCGCCTTGGTCTCCGGCGTCAGCGCTTGCCGGAAATTCTCGGGATCGGCCGGATCGACGAAGGAGGTGCGCCAGTCGAATTTCTTGAATGTATGGCTCATCTGATTGATCGAGCCGCCATAGAGCTTGTTGGAGGCGACCAGATGATCGCCCGGCCCCATCAGCGCGAACAGTGCGGTGATCTGGGCGGCGTGGCCGGAAGCGGTCGCGGTTCCGCCAATCCCGCCTTCCAGCGCCGCGACCCGTTCCTCCAGCACCGAGATGGTCGGGTTGGTCAGCCTGGAATAAATGAAGCCCGGCTCTTGCAGATTGAACAAGGAGGCGGCGTGTTCGGCGTCGTCGAAGGTGAAGGATGAGGTCTGATAAATCGGCGTCGCCCGCGCGCCGGTCGCCGTATCGGGCGCCGCGCCGGCATGCAGCGCCAAGGTCTCGAAACCGGGCGGTTTGTCGGACAAGATATACACTCCTTCATTCGCCGGCGCGGAACGCCGCTGGTCCAGATCGGACCAGCAGTAACCAATTCCATCCGGCGCCGCAAAGGTCCGTTGACCGGTCGCGCCGCGCGGCCGCGCCGCGTTGCGCCGGAGACGGCGCAGCCTATATTGCTGGTGAGACCCCGGTCAGCATTCCGGTGCGATCGTCAGCGACTCAATTGGAACTCGGCGGCCATGTCAGACGCGCTCTATAACGACCAGATTCTCGCCTTGGCGGCGGGGCTTGAGAAAAAGGACCGACTGGACGCGCCGGACGCGACAGCGTCGGTGACCAGCCCGCTCTGCGGCAGCCGGGTGAAAGTCGACTTGGTTCTGCGGGACGGCGTCATCGCCGACTATGGCCAAGAGGTCCGCGCCTGCGCCTTGGGGCAAAGCTCGGCCGCGTTGATGAAGCGGCTGGCGGTCGGCCATAGCCTGAGCCAGATCGCGGCGGCGCGGGAGGCGGTGCGGGCCATGCTGAAGGACGGCGGAGCGCCGCCGACCGGCGACTGGTCGGACTACGGACTGCTGCAGCCGGCGCGCGATCACCGCTCGCGCCATCCGGCGATCCTGTTGCCGTTCGACGCCATCGCCAAGGCGGCGGTTGAGGCGGAAGACGACGCCCAGGAACAGGCGACGGCCTAAGGGCCGCGCGATCGCGCCTTGGGTCTCGGCAAAAAGCTTCTGATCGCGCCCATCCGGGTCTATCGCTATGTCCTGTCGCCGCTGCTCGGGCCGCGTTGCCGGTTCGCTCCGACCTGTTCCGCCTATGCGATCGAGGCGATCGACAAACACGGCCCCGTCAAAGGCCTGTTGCTGGCTGCGCGGCGCATCGGCCGCTGCCATCCCTGGGGCGGGTCGGGCTACGATCCGGTGCCCGACTGAGCGGCGCAGGCCGCCTTAAGAGCCAGGCAAATCGTTCAAGCCCCAATCATAGGCGAAATCATAGACCTTGATCGCTTGCAGGTCGGCGGCGAGCGCCGGTTCGGCGTAGAGCTGCAAATGCGCAACCACGCCGGCGGAACTGTTCCCGAAATCTTCCGTAAACCATTCATAGATCTTCGACAGGACCACCTCGCCGTCGACGATGCTCACGCCCCTCGGATCGTTGATATAGTCTCGCGCCGCCGCGTTTTTCAGCGCGTCCATCTGGTCCGCCGTCGCGGCGACCGGCAGCAGATTCGGGCAACCGATCGAGGCGCAATTGACCACATAGTGAACGCGCGGGTCCCGCCAGATCGGCCGCAGGATCCGATGTTCGACATCGTTCAGAGAGACGCCCCGGCCTTCGATCTCGACCAGTTCCTTGCCCCAAGGTCCGCTCGAAAATAGGCCCGGGGAGATATCGATATCCTGGATGCTCTGCACCGGGTAATGGTCCAGCACCACCTGGATGGTCAGCGCGTTGTAGAGATTGATCCAATAGGCTTCCTGCTCGGCGCGATTGTACAGGCTGATCGGAATCGCCGCGAGCGTCGCGATATAGGCGTCCAGATCGGCGCGCTTCGCCATGGCCGCGCCGCCATAATCGACCCGGTTCACGCCTTGCGCGTCCGGCGTGACGATCTCGCCCAGATAGGCGGTCCAGGCGCTATGATCGATCCGCGCTGTCGAGCCTGGATCGTGCGCCTCCCAGACGTCCCAAAGATCCGGTTCCGGGGCCAACGCGCCCGCGACCGTGTTGAAGGCCGGCAAAGCGAGAACCAGAACCGTTGCGACGACAAGGCGGCGCGTGAGAACCAAGGGGCGGGGCGAGGCGGACATGTCCAAGACTCCGGTCTCAAAGACAAGGCGGATGCTGAGCCCATCGGAGGTTGGGCGGCCCAAAGCCGAGATCAAGGCGGGCGAACAGCCGCTTGATATAACGTTTCAGTCAACCAAGTCTCTAGATGAATCGCACGCCCACGGAATTGGCGTCTGGGAAGGCGGAGGCCGGATCATGCCGGACGATCCTACATTTGATCGCGCGCGCGCTCCCGAGCAGGGCCGCAGCGGCGCGCTGTCCAGGACCCGCGGCTATCGCATCGACCTGGTCCCGTACCCGCGCAAGGTCCGGGTTATCGCCGACGGCGTCGTCCTGGCGGAAAGCGGAGAAGCCGCGGTGATGCGCGAGACGCGCCACGCGCCGGTCGTCTATTTCCCAAGATCGAGCGTCGATTTCAGCGTCTTGACGGAGTCGGAGCGCTACACATTCTGCCCATTCAAAGGCGACGCCTCCTATTGGCACTTCCAGGGACCGAGCCGCCGGATTCGCAACATCGCCTGGGCCTATCCGCATCCCTATCGCGAAGTCGAGGAGATCGCGGAGTATATCGCCTTCGACAAATCCTTGGTCGATGACTGGGTGGAGGAGGATCTGACGACGGGAGAGCTTCACACGGCGCCGGACCAATGGTCGTCCGAAATCTTCCGGTCCTGGCTGTTCAAGGACGCCTGGAACGCCAGTTCGATGCAGGATTTCACCGCGTCCTTCGGCCGGGCCCTGAACGCAGCGGGCGCATCGGTTCCACGGGTCTCGATCGGGTTCTGGATGCTGCATCCGCTGCTTTCCGCCCAGAACCATGTCTGGGAGCGCGGCAAGCCCGGGGTCGAAACCTTTGAGGCGCGTAAATCCGATTCCGAAAAAGACTATTACAGCAACAGTCCGATCCGCCCGATTTGCGAGGGCGCGGAAGCCGTGCGCTACCGTCTGGAGGAGCTATCCGGACCGTTCGACGACCTGCCCTTGCTTGACGAATTGAAGGCGGCGGGAATGACGGACTATGTCGGCCTGCCCTTCGTCTTTTCCGACGGGCAGATCAACGCCTTTTCGATCGCCGCCGACCGCGCCGGCGGTTTCACCGAACAGGCGCTGAAAGACATCGCCGAAGCGGCTCCGGTGATGGCCCGAATGGTGGAGGTTCACGCTCAGCGCAGCACCATGCTGACCCTGCTGGACACCTATTTGGGCAGTCATGCCGGAGAACGGATCAACTACGGTCTGATCCAACGCGGCGACGGCGATTTCATCAATGCGGTGATCTGGTTTTGCGATCTGCGAGACTCCACCGCCTTGGCCGATCAGTTGCCGCCGGAAGACTTCCTGGCGCTGTTGAACCAGTTCTTCGAATGTATGGCGGGTGCGGTCATCGATCACGAGGGCACGGTCCTGCGGTTCGTCGGCGACGCTGTGCTGGCGATCTTTCCGGTCGAGGACGTTTACATGACCGAAGATTTGCCGCCGGACCCACAGTTGGTCTGCCAGGCCGCCATCGACGCGGCGCGGCAGGCGGTGGCGAAAATCGACGGCGTCAATCAGGATCGGGCCGCGGCCGGCGACGCGCCCTTGCGATACGGGATCGGCCTGCATATCGGCGAAGTGCTCTATGGCAATGTCGGCGCGCCGGACCGGCTGGAATTCACGGTCATCGGCCCCTCGGTGAACGAAGCGGCGCGGCTGGAAGCGAAAACGAAAGATGTCGACGCACCCATCGTCATATCCAAGGCGTTCCAAACGTGGTCGCCGGAAGCGCTGAACTCGATCGGCGAACACAGGCTGCGCGGCGTTGCGAAACCGACGGAACTGTTCACGCTGCCGGAATTCGCAGCGGATGCACCGCATGCGCGGTGTCTAGAAACGTCCGCCAAACCGCTTGCACCCGCCGAAGAAACCGGCCACTGACCCCTCGATTACATTTCTTTCCATTGACCGGTCGCCGTCTCGGCGTCGAAAACCGAAAGCGTCGCCATGTTTTATGATCCTACCGTCACCATGAAGCCGCCGCGCTTCAAGCATACGCCATATAAGGCGCTGATCGCCCCGCGTCCGATCGGCTGGATCAGCACAGTCAGCGCCGATGGCGTCCCCAACCTGGCCCCGTTCAGTTTCTTCAACGGCGTCGCCGAAGACCCGCCCTGCGTCATGTTTTGCCCTTACGGCGCCCATATGGAAGGCGGCCCCAAGGACACGCTGAAGAATGTCACTGAGACCGGCGAGTTCGTCTACAATATGGTCGGCTGGGACCAAAAGGATCAGATGAACATCACCTCAGGCCCCGAAGAGCGTGCGGTCGATGAGATGAAATTAGCCGGGCTGGAAGGCGCGCCGTGCGAGAAAGTGGCGCCGCTGCGCGTCAAGGACGCGCCGGCCAGTTTTGAATGCAAGCATCTTCTGACGGTCAAACTGCCGACCGGTCCCGGCGGCACCGAGAACAACATCGTCATCGGCCAAGTCGTCGGAATCCATATCAACGAGGCTGTAATCACCGAGGATGGGATGGTCGATATGAAGAAAATCCGGCCGCTCGCCCGGCTCGGCTATATGGACTACACGTCGGTCACCGACCTTTTCGCGCTGACCCGCCCCGGCGCGCGGGGCTGATCCGCATACCCGCTCTGACTTGGCTTTTCTCTAACGCTTGTCCTCAAGGGCGCCGGGTCCCTCGCTGAAAGACGCGTCCGAAGAGTCACGTCCTTTACTATCCGGTGAGCGGGCGTCACTTGCGGCCGCATCCGGCGCAAAATCCCGGCCGAAGCGAATGCCGCCGCCATGCTCGTCCGGCGGCGGCGAGACGAGGCCGAGCCGCGCCAGGAGCCGCCGCAGCGCCCGCCAAAGCTTCGGCAACAGCCACAGCGCCAACAGGACGAAGACCGCGACAAAGCCGATAATCACGGCCGGATTGAAAACCGCCAGAACCACCACCCCGATCGCCGCCACATCTTCCACCAGCGAAGCGATCCAGTTTGTCACCGGCTCTGGCGAGGTGTTGATCATCGCGCGAGACGTGGCCTTGCTGAGATGGCTGCCGGTGGCGACCGCGCCGCCCGCCGCCAGGGCCGCGATGAAGGCCATATCCTCGCCCAAAAACGCCCCGCCGAAACCGTCCGCCGCGCCGGCGGCGATCAGAGCGCCGGCCGGGATGCGGATGAAAGTGTGCAGCGCGTCCCAGAGACTGTCGAAACCGGGGATCTTGTCGGCGACGAATTCGATGAAGAACAGCAGACCAGCGACGGCCAGAACAATCGGGTTGGAAACGGGCTCCAGCCCGGCCGGCAGGTCGACCACGCCGAATAGGTTCAGCGCGCCCAATACCAGGACAGTGGCGTAGAGATTGATCCCGCTGGCCCAGGCGGCCCCAAGCCCCAGCGCCAGCAGTTGCAATGGATCCATCCGGCCGGTCCTTGTTCCGCCCGGCGCGTGCGCCGGGACCGGGCTCTATTCCGCCGCGGCTTCGCCGCTGACGATATGCACGCTGCGTTGCGGGAACGGAATTTCGATGCCGTCCTTGTCGAAGCGCTGCTTGAAGGCCTTGGTCAGGTCGAACTTCACGCCCCAATAGTCGCCGGCGTCGCACCAGACCCGCACGATGATGTCGACCGAACTGGCGCCCAGATCGCCGACGACGATCTGCGGCTCCGGTTCGCCATGGCAGCGCCCCTCCGCCGCGACGACATCCTTGATCGCCTGGAAGGCCTTGTCGATGTCGTCGCTATAGCCGATGCCCAGCGTGAAATCGACCCGACGCGTGGGATTGGCGCTGTAATTCATGATCGCCGTGTCCCAGAGCTGCTTGTTCGGCGCGATGATCATCACATTGTCCGGAGTCGCCAACTCGGTGGTGAACAGCCCGACCGTCTTCACCGTGCCGGTGACCCCGCCCGCATCGACGAAATCGCCGATCTTGAAGGGCCGGAAGAAGAGCAGCATGACGCCGGCGGCCAGATTGCTGAGCGTCCCCTGCAAGGCGAGGCCAATGGCAAGGCCGGCGGCGCCGAGCACTGCGATCAGACTGGTGGTCTGGACGCCAAACCGCTCCAGCACCATGACGCCGGTGATGACCAGAACCAGATAGCGCGCCAGGGTGGCGAGGAAGTGGCGCAGAGTGTCGTCGACCTTCCTGATCTTGCTCAAGCCGCGATCGACCGAAGATCGCACCCATCCGGCCACCATCCAACCGACAATCAGGACGACGACCGCGGCCAAGACCTGCAATCCGTAGGCGGTCACCGTCTCGACCAACTGTGCGGCCGCTGTTTCTATCTCGTGCTGTTCCATAACATCATCCTCAATCGTTCGGCTCTTGCCGGGGAGGGCGAACCTGATTCGCGGAAAAGCGGGCCGGCCCTTATCGAATTACCCAGGATATGGCGCGATCGTCACCGCGTAGCCGGATCGAATGGCGGCGACCGACGTTCTCGGCGTCAACACCTCCACGATCTGGTCCGGCTCGATGGCGATCGACGGTGAGTATCCCTCAAAAGACCAGAGCCGCAAGTGTGAACCTGCGACCAAAGCAGGGCGACGCGAGTCCGGGTCGAGAATCATGGCGCCGTCGGGCAGATCCTTGAACGTCGTGGGCCAAGGCGCCGTCAGACGGGTCCGGCGATCCACCCGCTCGGCATGCAGCAGGCGATCCAACTGATCCGCCGAGGCGAGGGCTTCGGGCGCAAGGTCGAGCCCGATGCGGGCCTTGCTCAAAAAGGCGCGCGCGGCGTCCCGGCGGCATTCGAAACAGGGCCGGTGGCCCGCCGCCAACGCCGTCGCCTCGTCGAGAAAAAACAACTCAGTATAGCGGTTGGGCGCCAAAATCTCTCTTTTCCGACCTTTGAAGTCGGTCTTGCAGATAAGCCAAGCTTTGTGCCGCCAACGGGCCGCGCCCAGCCGCCCATGCGCGTCATGAAGAACGCCGCGATTACCCATGAAGAGGCCGCGCGCGGCCGTCGCGCGGAATTCCCCCCATGGCGTAACCCGATTGGCGAATGGCCGTTCAGGTTGCATACTCACCCTCCGGAAGGCGTCGATCCTTCACCGGATTCGATCCGAATCGTCGCTCAAAATGACGGACGCCGCGCCTTTTTTCATAGACTTAGGAATGACGGCTATAGGCGGCCTAAGTATTCAGGATTATTGATAAACCCTAATTTTTCAATAGTTTGCTAGGGCCTTTCACATACCACCGGCGCAGCAAGAGAAGGATATGCGCTTTAACGCTTTACTGTATTGATTTTTGCGTGAAAACGGTACTATAAAAAGTTATCGAACTGGCCACCGCTGGTTTCCCTATCGTGCAGTCGACACGTCGCTTAGTTAGGCGATGTCACCGCCGCGCTTCGTACGCGGCGTATGCGTCGAGCATCGGGAAACGGGCGTCGCTTGGGGTACGGCGTGGCTCGGTCGAAACAACAAAGAATAACCCCTACCAAGCTGGAGTAACATAGGATGCCAAGACCCTTAAAACCCATCGTGTATGTCATGCCGGATGGACCGGTGCCCGCCGGCAGGCCCGGCATTCCAAACCCGATTGACGTCCATTTGGGTTCACGAATGCGGATGCGGCGCATCATGCTGGGAATGAGCCAACAGAAGCTTGGCGAACTTCTGGGCCTGACTTTCCAACAGATCCAGAAATACGAACGCGGCGCCAACCGGGTCGGCGCGTCGCGGCTATGGGATCTGAGCCGCGTTTTGGACGTGCCGATCCGCTACTTTTTCGAAGATATGCCAGATGAAGTAATGAAGAACAGCCCGCGCCTGCGCGCTGGCCTGTCCGAAGACGCCCCGCCCGCCATCGAGGCGGAGGCCGATCCGGTCGCGAAACGCGAGACGCTGGAATTGGCGCGGGCCTATTATCGGATCAAAGATCCGGCGGTGCGTAAACGCGTGTTCGATCTGATCAAAGCGCAGTCGAAGGCGGTCGAGGAAGACGAAGAATAGGCCCTTATAATCGGGTCCGCTACGCCCAATCGGCGAGCCCATAGCAGAGTTGAGAGAGTTCTGAGACCGTCCGCGCTTTTGCGTGGGCGGTTTCTTCTTTGGCGTGCGCTCGATTCCAAAGGCGCGTGCCAAAACCCGCGCCTGGACGCGCGCGGCGGCGGGCGGCATTATTCGCCCCGCTATGCCCGCCCCCGCCTTTCTCCGCGACATGTCTTTCAAATACGGGGAACTGACGCCCGTGGCGCCCGGTCTCCGGCGCATGGTCTTGCCCAATCCGGGTCCTTTCACCCACTACGGCACCGGCGTCTATGTTGTCGGAGAGGGTCATGTGGCGGTGATCGATCCGGGCCCCGATGCGCCGGCCTTCACACATGGCCTGCGCGCGGCGCTTGCCGGCGAGACCGTGGAAGCGATCCTGGTCACCCATACGCATCGGGATCACTCGCCCGGCGCAGCGGTCCTAAAGCGGGAAACGGGCGCGCCGACCTACGGCTTTGGACCGCATGGGTCGGGGCCGCGCCAAACCGCCAGCCTATGGCCGGACCAAACGTCCGACGCGGCGGGCCAAGTCGAGGAAGGGGCCGACTCCGACTTCACACCCGACAGAGCGCTTCGCGACGGCGACACGGTCACAGGAACCGGCTGGGCGTTGACCGCCGTTCATACGCCAGGCCATACCTCGAACCACCTCTGCTACGCCGAGCCGAACAGCGGCGCGCTCTTCACCGGCGACCATGTCATGGGCTGGTCGACGACGGTGGTCTCGCCGCCCGACGGCGATATGACCGATTACATGGCGTCGCTGCAGAAGCTGATCGAGCGCGACGACACAATTTTCTATCCGACACATGGACCGCCGATCACCGAGCCAAAGCAGTTCACCACCGACCTGTTGGCCCATCGCCGCGGACGCGAGGCGCAGATCGTCGACTGCCTGCGATCCGGCCGGAACGACATCGACTCGATCGTCGGCGAGATTTATGTCGACGTGCCGCATAACCTGCATCAGGCCGCCGCGCGGTCGGTTCTATCGCATCTGGCGAAACTGGTTCAGGATCGCCGCGTCAGTCCGGCGGCCGACGGCGATGGGGACCGGTTTTTCGCACTCTCCTGATCTACGCGTGCGTCGAGATCGCGCCAATCCGGGGTATCGGCCAGCTTGCCTGGGTCGATGATGATGTCTTCCGCATGACGCAGCATCAGAGCGCCATGCGCGATCGGTCGCGGCGCCGCGGCGGCGGCGCGCCGGCCGTCCAGCATCTGCAGGATCCGCTCTGCCGAGGCCAGGCCCGCCCGGATGCTCAAGTTAGAGCCGCCGCCGAAGCGCGGGTTGACCTCAATGAAAACCGGCCCCCGTTCTTGAGAATAGAAGGCCTGCACGGTGATGTGTCCGACCAGTCCCAGGGCCTCGCAAAGCGCCATGGATTGGTCGGTCAGCGCTGGAGCATCCTCGACCCGGCTTTTCCAGGACTCGCCGGCGCGGGTCTCGATCCGCCGCCGCGCCACCGCCTGAAGCGGACGGCCGTGAAGGTCCATCAGCACATCGACGCTGTATTCCGGCGCATCGATGTGGTCCTGAACCGCCAGTCCGCCGGCCGGCGCGCCATAAAGCGTCCAATAGGCTTCCAAGGCCGCGCGATCCGCGATCTTCATCGCCGGATGACTGAGTGTTCGGTCGTCCGCCCGACAGAACACGGGAAACCGCGCGATCGCCTTGATATCGGCGTAGGTTTCCGGCGTACGGAAACCGTTCGCCTGGCAAAAGGCCGCGAACAAGCGTGTACTCTGGCACGCGCGAAGACTGTCCTGAGCCGGGATCAACACATCGACGCCGGTCCGGCGCAAGTCGGGGGCCAGGCCGGCGAGCGCCCGTAACTCGCCATCGCGGGTCGGCACGACCAATCGAATGTCATGGGCCCGGCAGATCGCAAACAGCGCGTCCGCAAAGCACGGATCGTCCGTCGGCGGGGTCAGCACCGCCGCGTCGGCGACGGCCAGGGCCGCGCAGTCCCGCGCGATATCGACCGCCACACAGCGGCCGCCGCGCGAATGGAGCGCCTCTTGGAACGCGCGCACCAAAAGCGTCTTGCTGCTCGCACTTAGGATCAGAACATTCAACGCCGCCTCGTTTTTCATTGGCGCGGCCAGTCTAATACGACTTCGGGAGTCCCAGCACGTGCTCCGCCAGATAGGATAGGATCAGATTCGTCGAGATCGGGGCCGTCTGATAGAGGCGCGTCTCGCGAAACCGCCGTTCGACGTCGTATTCCCGGGCGAAACCGAAACCGCCATGGGTCTGAAGGCACATATCCGCCGCCTCCCAGGACGCCTCAGCCGCCAGCAGCTTCGCCATGTTCGCCTCGGCCCCGGCCCGTTCGCCGGCGTCGAACCGCGCCGCCGCGTCCGCCGTCATCAAGGCGGCCGCGCGCATCCGCGCATAGGCTTTGGCGATCGGAAACTGGACCCCTTGATTCTGTCCGATCGGCCGGTCGAACACCACCCGCTCCTTGGCGTACTCCGCCGCCTTGTCGATGAACCAGCGGGCGTCGCCGACGCATTCCGACGCGATCAGGATGCGTTCCGCATTCATCCCGGTCAGGATATAGCGAAACCCCTTCCCTTCCTCGCCGATCAGGGCCGAGGCGGGAATGCTGAGATCGTCAAAGAACAGTTCCGTCGTGCTATGATTGATCATCGCCTCGAGCGGACGGACGCTCAGACCAGCGCCCAGCGCCTCGCGCATGTCGATCAGAAAGACCGACAGCCCATCCGCCTTCTTGGCCCCCGCCTCACGCGGCGCGGTCCGCGCCAAGAGCAGCATCAGATCGGAATGTTCGGCGCGCGAGGTCCAAACTTTCTGACCGTTGATCCGATACCGGTCGCCGTCGCGGATCGCCGTGGTGCGGATCGCGCCGGTGTCGGTGCCGCTGCCCGGTTCGGTCACGGCGAAAGCCTGCAGCCGCAGCGCGCCGCGCGCGATTTCCGGCAGATAAGCCTGTTTCTGCGCGTCGTCGCCATGCCGCAGCAGAGCGCCCATGATATACATCTGCGCATGGCAGGCGGCGCCGTTGCAGCCGGCGGCCTGGATCTCCTCAAGTATGGCGCAGCCCGCGGCAAGGGGCAGGCCGCTGCCGCCGTAACGCTCTGGAATGAGCGCCGCGAGATAACCAGCCTCGGTCAAGGCCGCAACGAATTCGGTCGGATAGGCGTCCTGCTTATCCTTGTCTCGCCAATAAGCGCCGTCGAATTCGGCGCAGACCGACCGAACGCCAGCGCGGATATCGGCGAAAACGTCCGTGATCAGCCCGCCCCCGGCGGTCTCTTGGCCTGCGCCGCGCTTCCCCACGCTAATCGATCCGACGGCGCGTTCAGGCCGTCTCGTCAGCCGAGGACGGTGCGTCAGGATCGCAGGCCGCCAGAAGCGCTTTCAAAGCCGCAGCCGTTTCCGGGCGCGCCAGCGCCACGCCGCGCCGCTCGACAAACGCCGTGACATCCGCCAACGAGCGGAAGGGCGCGTCGGCCGCTCCGACGCCTGGCGTCAGTTCGACGATGTTGCCGGCGGGTCTGATCTGATCGCGCAAAGCCTCGCTCAACAACAGAATCAGATCGTCCCTCGCGGCGTCGCGCGCGCCGCGCGCCTCGATTTCGTCAAGCGCGATCGCGGCGCCGTCCAGCGCGCCTTGCATAATCTTTCTGGCGGGATCGTCAGCCCCGTCCTCCATATCGCTCAAAAGCGCGACGCGCCTTCCGGACGGCCGTGACGACATGGCCATGACATAGTCCGATGGTTCGCTTGAAAAAGCGTTCTGCACGATATGGTCGAAGTCGATTTGCGGGCGCAGCCGGGTGATGTTCGCGTCCGCGAGCAGACTTTGAAAATGTCCGGTCGCGACAATCACCTCCGGGGCGCCGGCCGACCCGTCCGCTTCCGGTCTTGCTTGAACCAAGGCGAAACTGGGCGTGAAGTCCGTCGGCCGTGTAAAGAATTGCGCGATCGAGATGACGAAGGCGCCGACACCGGACTTGGTTGCGAACCCGTTCGACAAAGAGGCGATATTGCGCAGGCTCTGACTGTTGGACTCGAGCGTCTGGATGTCGCGATAGGCCCTCAGACAGGAATACATCAGCGAATGCAGGCGCTGCGCCGTTAGGTCGGTTTTCTCTTTGTAGTCGTTGATATCATATTCGGCGATCACTTTGCGTTCCGGCGTCAGGCCCGGCTGTCCTGTGCGGAGCACGATACGCACCCGCCGGTCCCGCAGGACCTCGCGCACGAACCGCACGACCTCCAGGCCCGCCTGGTCGGTCTCCATCACGACATCAAGCAGGATGACGGCGATATCTTGGTGACCGGAGAGCATGGAACACGCCTCCGCCGCACTGAACGCGTTGATCAGTTCCAACGGACGGCCCTCGAACGAGAAACCGTCCAACGCCAAACGGGTTACAGAATGAATCGACGGCTCATCATCGACGATCATGATCCGCCAGGGCGGCTGGGATTCCGGTAGCTGGACGTCGCGATCTTCCAGATACACGATGTCGCTTGTATTTCTGCTGACCATTAACCGACGCTTTCAAAAATCCTTCCTAAGCGCCCTTCCCCTCTCTCTCATATGGGCTCTCTAGCAGATATGCGCCGCCCTGGCCACTACCCGGGTCCGCGCCGAATCGCCCCGCGCTTGGTTCAGAGTACGGACCCCTGTCCCGGCGGCTCGGAATCGGTGATTTCCTCTGGAAAACCGGATGCTTGCACCGAAACGCCGCAGGCGTCTTCCAATCGGCGGATGATGTTGGGCGACCATTCTCGATCGCCATACCGGGCGGCGCCATCGCGAAAAATCTCGATTAGCAGCGGCGAAAGCTCCAGCGGCGCGCCCAGCCGTTCGGCTTCTGCTTGGAACAGACCGATATCCTTGAGCACCAGATCCATGGTGAAATTGATGTTTCGGCTGCCGTTCAGGATCACCTGGCTCTCGGTCTCATGCACGAAACTGTTCCCCGACGAGATCCGGATCGCTTCGTACGCGGTGCGCATATCCATATCGGCGAGCTGCGAGACCGTCAGCGCCTCGCACAGCGACACCAGATTGGCGGTCGCCAGATAGTTCGTCACGACCTTCAGGAAAGAGGCGCTGCCCAGCGGTCCGGTATGGAGGATCGAGCGACCCATCGATTTCAGGGCCGGCAGCGCTTTCTCGAACGCCGCCTGCGCGCCGCCCGCCAGGATCGCGATATTGCCGGTCGCCGCCCGATGACAGCCGCCGGAGACCGGGCAATCGATCGCCTGAGCGCCAAGCGCGGAGACTTTTTCGCCGAGCCGGATCACCTCCTGCCGATCCGTGGTCGACATTTCGGCCCAGACCGCGCCGGGCCGCAGGCCGGCGAGCACGCCGTCGTCGGCTTCCAGGACGGCGGCGGAGACGCTGGGCGAGGGCAGACAGGTCACGATCAGATCGGCCGCCGCGGCCATCGACTTCGGCGAGTCGCCCCAGGATGCGCCGCGGTCCAGAAACGGCTGGGCCGCCGCCTTATCCAGGTCCCGGACCGTCAGGTCGAACCCGTCGCGCAACAAGCTGCCGGCCAGTTTGCCGCCGACATTCCCCAACCCGATAAAACCAACTTTCATGGTGACACGCCTTTCCCGCCAGCACCCCGGCCAAGCGGCCGGCCGTGATTTCGTCCTTGAGCATTCGGTCATCAATCGTTTAGGCTTTTCAACAACTAACTGAACACGCGATCCAAATGCGTGTCATCGTCCTCCTTCGCGGCCAAGCGGACGAAGGGGCGACGCACGGTTCCTTGGGGGAGGACTCGCATGGGCGCATTGGCCGCTCTGGTCACCGGGCTGACCCGTATCAACACGAGCGTGTTGTGGTTGGGCCGGCACATCGCCTGGATGGCGCTGGCTTTGATGACGGCGATCATCCTGCTGCAGGTCTTTTTCCGCTACGTGCTGAACAGCGCCCTGCCCTGGCCCGAGGAGGCGGCGCGGGCGCTGATGATCTGGATGATGGCCTTGATCGCGCCCGGGGGTTATCGCTGGGGCGCCTTCGTCAGCATCGACATGGCGAGCGAGGCGCTGCCGCCGACGCTTCGGCGGATATTGACCTTGACGCTGTTGCTGATGTCGACCGTCGTCCTGTCGATCCTGCTGTATCAAGCGATCCAGCATTTCAACAGCGGCTTCATCTTCCGATCCAGCACGCTGAAAATACCGCTGGCCTATGTCTATCTCGGCATGTCGGTCTGTTTCGGCTTGATGCTGAGCGTGAATGTCGAGCTGGCGCTGCGCACGATCGGCCGCATGCTAGGGGATGCCGAGCGGTTCAAGAAACCGGAGCCGCCCGGCTTCGTCGGCGCGGATTAGCGCGATGCTGGTCCTTTTCCTGCCGCTTTTCCTGTTCCTGCTGCTGATCGGCGCGCCGGTCTTTTTCGCGATGTTGGCGGCGCCGGGCGCCATGCTTCTGGTCGAGGGCATGAACCGCGATTTGGCGCTGATGTATCGCAACATCTTCAACGGGATCGATTCCTTCCCGCTGATGGCGATCCCGTTCTTCATGCTGGCCGGCGAGTTGATGAACAAGGGCGGCATCACCATGCGGCTGGTCGCCTTCTCGCAAAGCCTGATGGGGCATCTGCGCGGCGGGCTGGCGCATGTGAACGTGCTGTCCTCGATGCTGTTCGCGGGCCTCAGCGGCTCGGCGGTCGCCGACACGTCGGCCTTGGGATCGATGCTGATCCCGGCGATGGAGAAAAACGGCTACAGCCGCAAATTCGCCGCCGCCATCACCGCCGCCTCCTCGGTCATCGGGCCCATCATCCCGCCCAGCGGCATCATGATCATCTACGCCTATGTCATGGAGGTCTCCGTCGCGGCGCTCTTCGCCGGCGGCATCCTACCGGGAATCATGGTCGGCGGCGGACTGATGCTGGTCACGGCCTTCATGGCGCGCAGCGGCGATTTCCCGATCGCCAGCGAACGCGCTAGTTGGGGCGAACGCGGCCAGGCCTTTTGGAAGGCCATCCTGCCCTTGATGACGCCGGTGATCATCCTGGGTGGAATCCTGGGCGGGGTTTTCACTCCGACCGAAGCGTCCGCCGTCGCTGTCGCCTACGCTCTGTTCATCGGATTCTTCTTCCTCCGCACCCTGAAACTGTCGGACCTGCCGCCGATCTTCCTGCGGGCGGCGCTAACATCCTCGGTCGTCCTACTGCTGGTCGGCGCCGCGATGGCTTTCAAGACCGTCGTCAGCCTGTCGCATGTCGCTGAGGACATGGCCTCCTGGATCCTGACCCTGTCGCAGAATCCGTATCTGCTGCTCTTCCTGATCAACATCCTGTTATTCATCGTCGGTATGTTTCTGGACGCCGGGCCGGCGATCATCATTCTGGGCCCAATCCTAGGACCGATCTTCGTCCAATTGGGGATCGATCCGATCCATTTCGCCATCATCATGAGCGTGAATCTGACCGTCGGTCTGGCGACGCCGCCGATGGGGCTTGTTTTGTTCGTCGCCTCCAGCGTGTCCGGCGTGCGCGTCGAGCAGATATCGAAGGCGATTCTACCTTTCCTTGCCGTCGAGATCCTGGTGATCTTCCTGATCACTTATGTGCCGGCGATCTCTTTGGGCGTTCCGCGACTGCTCGGGCTGGCGACATGATTGGGCAGGCGCCGTAGGAGCGCTCTGTTTTTCGTTGGGTTCGGCTGCGGAGCATGGTTCAATTCCGTAATACCAAAGGCGCGTTAGAACGCTTCTAACAGTTCCACATAATGACAATCATCCCGGGAGGATACTGATGCTCAAAAACACCACCAAACATATGGCGCGTCGCCTCGGCGCGGCCCTGGTCGGCGCGGCGCTGATCGGCGGCGCGGCGATCTCGGCGGCGCAGGCGGCCGACATCACGCTGCGGGCGACGGCGAACTCGAACGAGAATGACGAGGATTATGACGGTCTGATCGTCTTCAAGGATTTCGTCGAAAGCCGCTCGAACGGCGCGATCGAGGTCGAGCTCTTCATTGGCACGCAGCTCTGCTCGAAAGGCGCCGAATGCCTGCAAGGCATCGCCGACGGGTCGATCGACATCTATATCTCGACCAGCGGCGGCGCGGCCGGCGCTTTCCCCTATGTCCAGGTGCTCGATCTGCCCTATCTGCTGCGTGACGACCGGGTCGCCGAAGAGGCGCTGAGCGGCGATTTCGTGCGAACAATCCGCGATATGGCGCTGGAGGACAGCAACGGGACGATCCGCTTGATGACGATCGGCAATACCGGCGGCTGGCGGAACTTCGCCAACACCAAACGCCCGATCCAGAAACCGTCCGACATGGAAGGATTGAAAATCCGCACCGTGGTCGCCGACTTGCCGCAGGAACTGGTCAAGGCGCTGGGCGCCAGCCCGACGCCGATCCCGTGGCCGGAGCTGTTCACCTCTTTCCAGACCGGCGTGGTCGAGGGCTCCAAGAACGGCATCACCGACATTATGGGCATGAAGTTTCCGGAAGCCGGGCTGCAATATGTCACGCTCGACGGCCACGCCTATATGGGTGCGCTATGGTGGATGAACAATGACCGTTTCCTCGGCATGTCGGAGGATAACCGCCGCATCATCGTCGATGGCTTCCAGGCGCTGCAGCAGGCGACCTTCGCCTCGCCGAAGCGGAAATCGATCCAGGCCTATCAGGACTTTGTCGCCGGCGGCGGCAACCTCTACGTCCCGACGCCGGCTGAAAAAGCGGCCTTCAAGGAAGCCGCCGCGCCGGTTTTCGACTGGTTCAAGGAGAATGTCCGCAATGGCGAAGCCGCCTTTGACGCGCTGGCGAAAGCCGCCGCCGAGGCCGAAGCTGACATCGACGCGGCCCACGCCAAAGACGTGAACTAGGGCGGACCGTCCGCCGAAAATGACGCCGCCCTCCCCTGACCGGGAGGGCGGTTCTCTTTCGGCCGATCAGTGCGGCGACGTTTCAATCGGACAAGAAATTCGCCAAATGGTCGCGTGCATCATCGATCCAAGAGGATTGACGCTCGGTGAGACCAAAGAGTCGATCGGTCTTCTCATTGATTGGGACCGAGAAATGGTCCGCGATCTCTGCGTCGGTTCTTCCAATATCGGGGAACGCCTCGCGCAGACCCTCGATCGCCGTCGGCTGTCCGGCGAATAGGTTGTCGCTTAAGATCGCCGAAACCCTTTCGCCGCCGTTGAGGGCGACGAGGGATTCCCAAAAACGCTCGGTGAAGGCCATGTACCAGGCCACATCGCGGGGCGTCTCCTCGATTGAGGGAAGGCGCAGCACGCCATCCTGAGAATCCGGCGCTGTTTCAAGTTTCAGGTCGATGAGCTGAACGTACGCGAATTGACGTTTTCTGATAAGCGAGTGGATCACTTTCTGTTCGTCCCGCCGCATGAAGAGATAGGATATGCGTGGAAACAGCGCCTTCAAAAACGGGGCGAAAATCACATCCCAATGATTGATTAAGACCGGGACGCGATTCAGACGATAGGCTCGAACGATCTCCGGGAATCGGCACGAAAGATAATCTCGAAACAAGTCGCGCCCGGCGGAAGACAAAGGCGCCTCGGAATAGAGCAGGTTGAGCGCGTGCCAGCGATGTTTCGGCAGCATTAGCCAAGAATAAGAATGATAGGGCGCGTAGGCGTCGGACCGCTCGAGCAATTCGAACAAGGCGGTCGTGCCGACCCGACCCGTGGATATCACCTGGATCGGATCGCCGGCCTCCGGCGCGAATTCCGATCGTATCGCGTTCAGGAAATCCAACCGCTTTTTGAACCAGGGTTCGCGCACGACCTCTACCAGGTCGGAATAGAGCCGCCTCAGCGGCGCATTGAGGGCCGATTGATCAAGCGTGCGCTCCAGGCGAACGCTTGGCCCGGAATGCAAGCGTTCGACGCCGGTGACAATCGAATTGAAGCCCTGTTTCGCTGTGTTGATCGTGTGGCTGTCCGGCAGGGGGAAGGCGCTTACGTTTTGATCGGGGACGCCATGCCGCAGCAGTTCATACTTCAGCCAGGCCTCGTTGGGAATCGTCGGCAGCATCGGCGACAAGACCGCCTCTAGCGCGTGGAAGTCCTCATTTTCCGTCGATAGTCTGACCGCGCGGATCGCCTGTCGGACGAGGGAAGGGTTGAACGCCACGCTTCGGGCCAGATTGAGCAAAATTCCGGCGGCGTTCTTTGTCGCGCCGGCCTGCTGCAGACACAAGGCGATCTGCATGGCCAGTCCCGGCGCCTGCAACAACTGATCCTGATTGTTGAGCGCGGGTACGACCTCGGCGCTCCGCCCGGTCTGCTGTAAGGCCTCGAGTCTGAATGCGATCGCATTCGCCGGTCTGTTCAGAAGATTACGATCGGCGATGCAATGGTCGGCGATCGTCGGAAATCGCCCCAACGCGATCAGCACCGAGATGGCTTCGTCCGAAAGTTCACCGCTCCATCCGCCGGACTCCACCAATCGGACGACTTCGTACCATTGCTCCTGCGCGATGGCCTCAAGCAGCGGGCCGCTCATCGGAAACACACAACTCCGTATGAAATGCTCAAATCAACGGCGCTTCTGGGGAAGACTAGACGGATGCGGCCGCGATTCGCGGGCGTCCAGCAACAGCGCAAGGATCGGAGCCTAATCCGCCGCGCTTGGATAAAGCAGCGGCGCATAGTCGTCGATCAGCACATGCGCGCGGTCGATCTGGTCCTGCGTCATTTTCTTGACGATCTCCTCCTGGCTGATCGCCGCGTCGGGGTCGCCGCCGATGGCCGACAGCACGTACCACATATAGCCGCGCACCAGATCCGGCGCCGGCATGCCGCGGCCGATCTCATAGTACCAGCCGACACCGGATTGAGCGCCCGGATGACCTTTCATGGCCGAGCGCAAATACCACTCGAAAGCGCGCGCATCGTTCCGCTCTACGCCCAGCCCCAGCGCATACATCACCCCGATCAACTCCTCTGCGTCGGCGTTGCCGGACTGGGCGGCGGGCAGCAGCAGGGCGTGCGCTTCGGTGAAGCGGTCGGCCTCCATCAGGTCGCGGGCGACGCGGATATCCGCCAGGGCGGGCTGAATCGCGCCGAACAGGGCGAGACAGGCTGAAATCAGAAATGGGCGGAGCATGGCGAGCGTCACTCTGAATGATGGATTTTTGAGATTGATCCGCACGATAATTCAGTTTGAACTATCGGCCAACGGAGGAACGGCCGCCCCGGCGGCCGGAAACAAGAAAAACGACGATGACGCAGAATCCCACCATCGCCACGCCGCAGGTCCGGCCTCGGCGCGCCCCGACCTTGCTCCTGACAGTGGGTTTGGCGCTCGCCGCAATCGCGCCCGCCGTTCGCGCCGAGGGAACGCCGCCGCCAATCAATGACGCGGACTATCGGCAGACGGACCCCGCCCGCGTGGCGCTGGGCCGGCTGCTGTTCTACGACAAGATCCTGAGCGGCAATCAGAATATCGCCTGCGGCACCTGCCATCACCATGATCTGGCGACTGGCGACGGCCTGTCCCTGCCGATCGGCGAGGGCGGCGTTGGTCTCGGTCCCGAGCGGAGCATCGGCGCCGGGCCCGATCGGATTCAGGCCCGGGTTCCGCGGAACTCGCCGCCGCTGTTCAATCTGGGCGCCGAGGAATTCACCGTCATGTTCCATGACGGTCGGCTGACGGTCGATGCGTCCGCGCCGGGCGGCTTCAACTCTCCCGCAGACGACAACCTGCCGGAGGGCCTGAACCATATCATCGCGGCCCAGGCGATGTTTCCGGTGACCTCGCCGACCGAGATGGCCGGCGCGCTCGATGAGAATGACATCGCGAAACAAGCAGCGCCCGATATCGAAGACCTCTGGGAGGCGCTGGCGAAGCGCCTGCGCGCCGTGCCGGAATATGCGCTGCTGTTCGGCAAGGCCTATCCGGAGATCGAGCGGATTGAGGACATCACCTATGTCCACGCGGCCAACGCGATCGGGGATTTCATCTCTTTCGAATGGCGCGCTGATGACAGCCCGTTCGACCGATATCTACGCGGCGACGGCGACGCGCTGACCGCAGAACAGAAACGCGGGATGGATCTGTTCTATGGCGAGGCCGGGTGCGCCGCGTGCCACAGCGGCAAGTTCCAGACCGATCATGGCTTCCACGCCATCGCCATGCCGCAGCTCGGCGCGCCGCGCACGCGGCTTTTCGACCCGGTCATCCGGGATCGCGGCCGGATCAACGAGAGCGACCAGGTCGAGGACGCGTATAAATTCCGCACCCCCAGCCTGCGCAATGTCGCCCAGACGGGTCCCTACGGGCATAGCGGAGCCTACCGCGATCTGGAGGCGATGGTGCGTCACGTTCTCGACCCGGTCGCGGGCCACGCCAATTACGACCGGCGCCAGGCGGTGCTGCCGAAGCACCCCTATCTTAGCGCGATGGATTGGGCGGCGCAGGAGAACGCGCGGGAGACGGCGGCGCTGGTGGCCGCGGTCACGCTGGAACCGGTCGACCTCGCGGATGCGGATGTCGCCGCCTTGGTGGCCTTTCTCAACGCCCTGACCGATCCCGCCTCGCTGAAAGGCCGCCTGGGTCGGCCCGAAACCGTCCCCAGCGGCCTGCCGGTCGATTAGGTCCGGCGGGTCCTTCGAGCCCAGGTGACCCATCCCGCGCTCAAGATCGTGTGCATCGGCCAGGCCGTAGTCGATGTCGTGATGACGGTCGAGACCATGCCAAGGCGGGCCGAGAAATACCGGGCCGAAGACACCGCCATCGTCGGCGGCGGCTGCGCGGCGAATGCGGCGGTCGCCATCGCGCGGCTGGGCGGCCGGGCTATCTGGGGCGGCCGGCTGGGCCAGGACGAAATCGGCGACCTGATCCTGCGCGGCCTCGAAGCGGAACAGGTCGATTGCGCCCTGGCCAAACGATTTGAAACCGGCCGCAGTTCTTTCTCCACAATCCTGATCGACGGCGCCGGAGAACGGCAGATCGTGAATTTCCGCGATCCGGATCTGGCCGAAGACGCCGACTGGCTGGCCCAAGCGCTGCCGGAGGATGCATCGGCGATCCTGGCCGATACGCGCTGGGGACCGGGCGCGGCGGTCGCGATGGCGGCGGCGAAACGCCTCGGCGTTCCCGGTGTGATGGACGCGGAGGCGCCGGTTTCCGTCGCGATGGAGGCGCTTGAGTTGGCCTCGCATGTTGTATTCTCGGCCCAGGGTCTGGCGGATTTGACCGGCGAAGACGCCCTGCTGGCGGGCCTGAAACAGGCGCGCGACCGGCTTCCCGGCTTTATCGCCGTGACAGACGGGCGGGCGGGCGTCTTTTGGCTCGAAGAAGACGGCCTTGCCAACGAACCGGGCTTTCCGGTCGATGTAGTGGACACATTGGGGGCGGGCGATGTATGGCATGGCGCCTTCGCGCTGGCCTTGGGGGAAGGGCGAGACCTGCGGCCGGCCTTGCGCTTCGCTAACGCCGCCGCCTCTTTGAAATGCAGCCGCCCGGGCGGACGGGATGGCACGCCGGACCGGACCGCTGTGAACAGCTTTCTGGCCGAGCGGTAAATGCGGAAGTAGAGACGCATGATGGAACTGACGCCTGGCAAATTATGGGGTCTACGGCGCATTGCGGATCGCGCCGGCCGGTTCAAGATGACCGCCGTCGATCAGCGCCCGCCGATCAAGAACCCAATCGCCGCCCATTACGGCATGGCGCATGCGCCCTATGACGATGTCGCAGGCTTCAAGGCGCTCTTGGTTGAGACCCTGCAACCGGCCTCGACGGCGATGCTGCTGGACCCGCATTTCGCGATCCCGCGCGCGCTCGACCTCTATGACCCGGCCAGAGGGCTGATCGTGACCCTGGAGGACTCGGTCTTTGAGGACACGCCGGTCGGGCGCAAATCCTCGGAAATCGATGCCTGGTCCGTCGAGAAGATCAAGCGCATGGGCGGCGACGCGGTGAAGGTCCTGACCTGGGACCGGCCTGACGCCGGCCCCGCCGTGGTCCAGCATCAACGCGACTTCACCAAGCGCATCGGCGAGGCCTGCGCCCGCTTCGATATTCCGTTCGTGCTGGAGATGCTGGTCTATCCGCTGGCCAAGGATGCCGATCAGACGCGCGATTATGTCGAGATGACCGGCAAGAACAGCGACCACGTGCTTGCGAGCGTCGCCGAATTCGCCAAGCCCGACTATGGGGTCGATCTGTTCAAGCTGGAAAGCCCCGTCGCGGCGGACTCCGTGACGGCCCCAGGCGCGGAAGGCTCCGACAAAGTGCAGGCCCTGTTCGACGAGATGGGGCGGCTGGCCGGGCGACCCTGGGTGATGCTTTCCGCCGGGGCCGACAAGGCGGCCTTCCGCAATATTCTCAGCCACGCCTACCGCGCGGGCGCCAGCGGCTATCTTGCAGGGCGCGCGATCTGGCTCGACGCGTTCAAGCTGTTCCCCGATTGGGACGGCATGCGTGCGGCGCTGAGTAAAGACAGCCTGAGCTACATGGACTCGCTGAACGCGCTGACCGATGCAGAGGCGACGCCCTGGACCGCGCATCCGGTCTATCGCCCGCTCTATGGCGAGGCCGGACCGGCCATCCGCCCGAACGATGGCGGCTTTCGACACGACTATCCCGGTTTCTGACCCGGCCGAAACGAAATGACGGAGACAGAGTGATGAGTGACGGCAAAACGATTGGCGTGCTGGCGCTGGGCCGCCCGACCTTCGATGTGCCCTTCGCCGAGGAGATGGCGGCCAAGGCCTTCGCCACGCTCGACGCGACGCCGCATCGGATCGTCGGGTCGCGCGGTCTGTTGTTCGACACCGAGGCGACGGAGGAAGCGCTGGAAGCGCTCGGAAATCAGAGCCTGGATATGGTGCTGATCCTGCAGGTCACTTTCACCGACGCCAGTATGACGGTCGCCATCGCCAACCGCTTCGACACGCCCCTCGCCATCTGGTCTTTCCCGGAACCGAGGGTCGGCGGGCGGCTCCGCCTGAACTCGTTCTGCGGCTTGAATTTGGCGGGACACGCACTTGGCCTGAACCAGCACCCGTTCTCCTATCTTTACGCCGCGCCGGGCCCGGACGCGGCCGAGGCGGTCGAAGAGTTGCTGGCGGGCGGCCGTCAGGCGGGGGACGCAGCGGTTACGCGCCCCAACGTCGCGCCGGACGCGCAGGCCAAGGCGGACGCCGTCGTCGCCACGCTGCGGGGCGCGAAGATCGGCCGGCTGGGCGATCATCCCGGCGGCTTCGACACGTGCGGCTATGACCCGGACGCCGTGCGGGACCTGGCCGGCGTCACGGTCGAGGCGATGCCGCTCGATACGTTGTTCGACAAGGCGCAAGCGGTTTCCGAGGACGCGGTGCAGCAGACCCGCACCCTGGCGGAACGCGATGTCGGCGGCTTGGACTCGGTCGATCAGGATCAGTTGGATAAATCCCTGCGCCTGAAAAACGCTTTGGACGAAATTCGGTCGGAAGGCGGCTATGCGGCCTTCGCCATCCGCTGCTGGCCCGAGACCTTCACCGAATATGGCGGCGCGGTTTGCGGACCGGTCTCGATGATGGGCGAAAAACGCGTCCCTTGCGCCTGCGAGGCGGACATCTATGGCGCGATGACCAGCCTGATCCTGCAAGGAATCGCCGACGCCCCGACCTTCCAAGTCGATCTGGTCGATATCGACACCGAGGACGATAGCTGCATCGTCTGGCATTGCGGACAGGCGCCGATCAGCATGGCCGATCGCGAGGCGGAGGCCGAAGAGGCGACCGCCACGATCCACACCAACCGGAAGATGCCGCTGCTCTATGAATTCGCCCTGAAGCCGGGGACCGTCACCTTCGCCCGGCTGAGCCAGTCTCGCGGCGAGCCGAAGCTGGTGATCGCGCGCGGCGAAATGCTGCGGCGTCCCAAAGCTTTCACCGGCACCTCCGGCGCCGTGCGGTTCGACGCCGGCGCCGATCGGGTTCTAAAGTCGCTCATGGATGGCGGGTTGGAGCATCATACCGGTCTGGTCTATGGCGATTTTGTCGAGGAGCTGAAAGGCGTCGCCAAGGCGCTCGGGGTCCCGGTTCTGGAGATCGCCTAGCCGATCGACGCGAAGCGGGATTGGGGAAAGACCGCGATGACAGAGATACGCTATGGCCTTATCGGCGCGGGCATGATGGGCCAAGAACATATCCGCAACCTGGCCTTGCTGGAGGGCGCGACAGTCGCGGCTTTGGCCGATCCCGACGACGCCATGCGCCATCAATCGGCCGACCTGGCGGGCGCGGCAGCCCGGGCTTTCGGCGACTATCGCGACCTGTTGAGCTGGGCTTCGGCCGAGGACTCGCTGGATGCGCTGATCATCGCCAGCCCGAACCACACCCATGCCGGCGTGTTGGATGACGTGCTGGCCACGCCGTTGCCGGTCCTTGTGGAAAAGCCGCTTTGCACGACCAGCGCCGATTGCGTCCAAGTCCAGGAACGCAGCGCGGCGCGCATGGCCCCTGTCTGGGTGGCGATGGAGTACCGCTACATTCCCCCGGTCGCTGAAATCCTGCGTGCGATGCAAGCAGGCGAAATTGGGCAGCCGCACATGCTCACGATCCGCGAACATCGCTTCCCCTTCCTGGAAAAGGTTGGCGATTGGAACCGGTTCAACCGCTACACTGGCGGCACCTTGGTCGAGAAATGCTGTCACTTCTTCGACCTGATGCGGCTGTTCGCCGGCGCCGACCCGACCCGGGTTTTCGCGGTCGGCGGTCAGGCGGTGAACCATCTCGACGAGTCGTATCAGGGCGAACGGCCGGACATCCTCGACAATGCGATGGTGACTGTGGCGTTTGAGAACGGCATGAACGCATCGCTGGAGCTCTGCATGTTCGCCGACGGCGCCTATTTCCAGGAGGATATCAGCGTCATCGGCGATGCGGCGAAGATTGAGGCCAAAGTACCGGGCCCCGCCCGCTTCTGGCCCGGCGGGGAGGAGCGCGCCGCCGAGGTGACATTCTCGCCGCGCGATCCTAAAGGCCCGCAAGACCGCCCGGTCGCTGTCGACACCCATATTCTTGAAGCTGGCGATCACCATGGCAGCACCTATTACCAACACGAGCGGTTCCGAGACCTGATCCGCGCCGGATCGGGCCAGCCTGATGTAACGGTCGAGGATGGACTATGGTCTGTGCGCATGGGCGAAGCGGCCGAACGCTCGATCCAGACCGGCGAGGCGATCCGCTTCTAGCGGCGGTTTGGCGAGGTTTTTGCGATAAGGAGGCGCGTCCGATGGTTGATCCCAAGAAGCTGCAGCAGCTTCGCGAGCGCTACGCCGACGCCGCCGCCAGCGAGATTTATGACCCGACCCTGGCGAAGGCGGCGGACGCCCTGTTCAGCGACGGCGACAAACGGACCAAACCCTATGCGGGGGTTTCGACGTTTCTTGACGCCCCCTACCGCGAGATCGACGAAGCGGCGCCGAACCTTGACGGGTTGGACATCGCCCTGATTGGCGTGCCGATGGATCTGGGGGTCACCAATCGGCCCGGCGCCCGGTTCGGCCCGCGCGCCGTTCGGACGATCGAGCGGATCGGCCCTTTCCACCATGTCCATAAGATCGCGCCGCTGACCATGCGCCAGGTCGCCGACATCGGCGACGTCCGCTTTCGCAGCCGCTACAGCCTGGACGACTCGATCGCCGATATCGAACGCTTCTACACGGCCGTCACCGCACAAGGCGTCTTGCCATTAAGCGTCGGCGGCGATCATTCGGTCAGCTATCCGATCCTCAAGGCCCTGGGCCGCGAGCGCCCGGTCGGCCTGATCCATATCGACGCGCATTGCGATACGAGCGGCGTAACGGACGGCGCCAAATTCCATCATGGCGGCCCGTTCCGGCATGCGGTCCTGGACGGCGCCCTCGATCCCGAACGCACGATCCAGATCGGCATTCGCGGCTCCGCCGAGTTCCTATGGGAATTCTCCTACGAGTCCGGGATGACCGTGATCCATGCCGAGGAATTTCACCGCATGGGCGTCGATGCTGTGATCGACAAGGCGCGCGCCGTGGTCGGCGACGGGCCGGTCTATCTGTCGCTCGATGTCGATGGGCTGGACCCGGCCTATGCACCCGGCACCGGCACGCCCGAGGCGGGCGGGCTCAGCCCGCGCGAGACGCTGATGCTGTTCCACGGACTGACCGGCCTCGACGTGATCGGCGGAGACGTGGTTGAGGTGGCGCCGCAATATGACGCCAGCAGCAACACCGCCCAGGTCGGCGCGCAAATCCTGTTCGAAATGCTCTGCCTGGCCGTCCAGAACCCGCGTCGGCGGACCTAAGCCGCCTTCGCCAGCACCTGCATCGACAAGAGGTCGGTCACAAGCTGGCCACGCGCTGCTTCCGGCATGTCCGGAAAGGCGGCGTCGAAATCGCTGGTGTAGAACACCTGGCGTTTGACGATCCAGCGCAGGGGCTCGGCCATGCCGGGCGGCACCGGCACGCCCTTATTGCCGAACCGCAGCACCGGTTGCCCGTCGCGCGCGGTGACGCTGACATTCGGCGCCGCGAGGCCGTATTTCTCGCCTGCAGATGTACCGATGATCTCACCCGGCAAGTCGTAGCCGCCGCGATGGATGGTGTCCGCCGGCTTCATCGCCGCCACCGCGTCCTTGAAACCGCGCGTCCGGCCAAGCGTGGTGACGCGGTCCATCAAATCCTCAAGCCAAGCCTCGAACGCCGCTTCGCCCTCGTCCGGCAGCGGACGGTCGGTACGGAACGCGGCGTCCGCCAAGGCCTGTTCGAACAAGACCGTCAGAATGTCGCCGCCCAGGACATGGGTGATCCCGAAGGACAGGTGCACGCAGCCGTCGCTGGAGGCCAAAGCGTCGTGAAACAGGCCGCGTGGGATATATAGCACATCGCCCGGCCGCATCGTGACTTCATCCACCTGTTCGCCCCTCAACGCGTCCTTTTCCTCTTGCGGCATTTGCTGGAAGCGCGGACCCGCTGTCGGATTCTCGACCCGGCCTTCGAAGATGCGCCAGACTTTTTCGCCCTCGACATGCAGGGCGAAAACCTCATGCGTGTCGAAATGCGGCGGGAACGCCTTGCGCTGCGCCCATGAGCAATAAAGGTTGCTTTGCATCCGACCGCCCAGACGCCGCTCCAGCGCGTTCGCGGCAGAGCGGATGCCCGGCTGCAACGAATCGACGCCGTTGCAGACCAGCGAGGCGCCTTGCCGCAGCCAATCCTTCACCAGTTCGGAAATCGGCTGCTGGCTCATTCTCTTGTCGCGATCCTCAATCGGGCGGCAATAGCGCTGTGTCGGGATCGCCTCGGTATCGAGGAAGAGCTTGAGCGTGTTCGAGGACCAGACCCCGGACATATTCAGGATGTCCGACAATTTGTCCCAACTCATCACATCGGAGAGTTTCTCCGAATCCGGGGCCGGAATATGCAGATAGTTCTTCTTGTGATAGTCGCGAAAGAACGTCTCCTCATCGAAAGGGGCGATCAAATCGGCGAAAGTCTCTATGCGTTTCGACATGGGTGCGGCTCGGCGTTGTGGTGAGTTCAAACGAAGATCGTCCAGCAGTTTACAAGCGCGCGTCACGCCTTGGCGATGACCTAGATCAGGAAAACGCGCATCTGTGTCTTGAACTCAGGTCCGACCAACCTTAAAACTGACGATATATTCATTTCTTTGAATTTGTTGGAGATCCGAACATGGCTTTCAGCCTCTTGGATGCGGCCTGGGGCGCGATCGGCGGCCTTCTGATCGGGCTGTCGGCGATGCTGTATCTTCTGGCGAACGGCCGGATCGCCGGGATCAGCGGGATCGCGGGCCAAGCCCTGGCCGTGACGCCCGCCCCGGTCGGGGCGCGGATAGAGAGCGCCGCCTTCCTGGTCGGACTGGTCGGCGCGCCGGTCGCGCTGGCGCTGTTGACGCGTGCGCCGGAGATCGGCGTGACGACCCATGTCCCGATCCTGATCGCGGCGGGCCTGCTGGTCGGCTTCGGCACACGATTGGGGTCCGGTTGCACCAGCGGCCATGGCGTCTGCGGCATGTCCCGGTTTTCCATCCGCTCGATCGTCGCGACCCTGAGCTTCATGGCGGTCGCCGGGATCACGGTCTTCCTTTCCCGGCATTTCCTAGGAGGCGCGGCATGAACCATCCAGAACACCGCCTGCAGCGCATCGGCGTCGCCCTGGTCTCCGGTATTCTTTTCGGTCTGGGTCTGACCCTGTCCGATATGATCGATCCTGCGCGGGTCCTAGCCTTTCTCGATGTCGCCGGCGGGGCCTGGGATCCGACGCTCGCTTTCGTGATGGGCGGCGCGCTGGCGCCGATGGTGCTGGCTTGGCGGCTTTCGGCGCGGCTCGAACGGCCGCGCTTCAGCCTGGATTTTCCTTCGGCGCGACAAGAAATCGACAGCCGGCTACTCGGCGGGGCGGCCCTATTCGGCGCCGGCTGGGGCCTGGTCGGATTCTGTCCCGGCCCGGCGCTGGCGGCCTTGTTCCTCGGCGGAACCCCGACCCTGATTTTCCTGGCCGCGCTGGCCGTCGGCATGGGCGTGCACGGTCTCTTGAACAGCCGCGTCCTCGCCAGCCCGGCCTAGCGGATCCGACGCCGCATCTCCACCAGTGCGGTTCACCGACCAAAGACCAATTGGTTCGCTTAGCAAACATATCTTCGGATCGCGAACTTTTTGATGTCTCATCGCGATCGGTATGCTATCCACCGGTCAGTAGATCCTGCTCGAACGGCATAGGGCGGTCGCGGCGGCGACCTTGGCGACGGCGCCGGGCGCAAAGGCCGCTCTCGACCTGAGTCCGCCCCTGTTTGAGCGCTGATGAGAGAGTGACCATGGCGCAATTTCAAGACCTGGCCCAAGCGATCGCGGAGAATATCCGACCCGGCGATACCGTGGCGTTGGAGGGATTCACCCATTTGATCCCGCACGCCGCCGCGCATGAACTGATCCGCCAGCAGATCGGCGATCTGACGCTGATCCGGATGACGCCGGACCTGATCTACGATCAATTGATCGGCATGGGGTTGGTGAAAAAACTGATCTTCTCCTATGCCGGCAATCCCGGGGTCGGGCTGCTGCGTCGGATGCGCGACGCGGTCGAGAATGGCTGGCCGCGGCCGATCGAGCTGGAGGAGCATTCCCACAGCGCCATGGCCCAGGCCTATGAGGCCGGCGCCGCCGGTCTGCCCTGCGCGATCTTCCGCGGCTACAAAGGCGCCGGCCTGAAAGCCGTAAACCCCAACATCCGCGAGGTCGCCTGCCCCTTCACCGGCGAGGCGCTGGCCGCCGTACCGGCGCTGCGCCCAGACGTGACGGTCATCCACGCCCAGCGCGCCAACAGGCGGGGCGATGTCCTGATCGAAGGCATCATCGGCGTCCAGAAGGAAGCGGTCCTGGCCGCCAAACGGGCGGTGGTGACCGTCGAAGAGGTGGTCGAGGATTTCGCCGACCTGCATCCCAACGCCTGCGTCCTGCCGCGTTGGACGGTGGCCGGCATCGCGACCGCGCCCGGCGGCGCGAACCCGTCTTACGCGCATGGCTATTACGACCGGGACAACGCCGCCTATTTGGAATGGGACAAGATCGCCGCCGATCGGGATCGTTTTCTGGCTTGGATGGAGACCCATGTACTGAAAGCGCGGCCGGAGATCTTCCAGGATCGGGTCGCCGGCCTTCGGAGGGACGCCGCATGAGCCCCGTAACCCCGACTGAATTCATGACCATCGCCGCGGCGCGCGCGCTCTCAAACGACGACGTTGTCTTCGTCGGCATCGGCGCGCCTTCCGCCGCCTGCAATCTGGCGCGGCTGACCCATGCGCCGGATATCACCTTGATCTATGAAAGCGGCACAATCGGCACGGCGCCCGAGGTGCTGCCGCTCTCGATCGGCGACGGCGAGCTCTGCGACACCGCCGTCACCACTGTCTCGGTGCCGGAGATGTTCCGCTATTGGCTGCAAGGCGGGCGGATCAGCGTCGGTTTCCTGGGCGCCGCCCAGATCGACCGGTTCGGCAATATCAACACGACCGTGATCGGCGACTATGACACGCCGAAGACCCGCCTGCCCGGCGGCGGCGGCGCGCCGGAGATCGCCACATCCTGCGGCAAGATTTTCATCACCATGAAACAGTCCCGGCGCGGTTTCGTCGAGAAGATCGACTTTTTCACCTCTTTCGGGCATGGGACCGGCGGCGACGACCGCGCCCGGCTTGGGATCACGACCGAAGGGCCGGTGTTGCTGGTCACCGATCTGGCGGTCTGGAAGCCCGATCCCGAGACCAAGGAATTCACCGTCGTCTCGCTGCATCCCGGCGTGACGCGCGATCAGGTGCAAGAGACGTGCGGCTGGACCGTACGCTATGCCGAGACGGTCGAAGAAACGCCGCCGCCGACCGACCTTGAACTGACGACTCTGCGCGACCTGCATGCCCGAACACACGCGGCCCATAGCGGCGCGCGGCCCACGGCGGCGGCCTGAGCGCGCGCCCTGTTTGTGAAGGACCAGATTCGATGACCGACGCCTTTGTCTGCGACGCCGTCCGCACACCGATCGGCCGCTATGGCGGCGCGTTGAGCGCGGTGCGGCCCGACGATCTGCTGGCCCACGTGATCCGCGCCCTGGTTGCGCGCACGCCTTCGCTTGATCCGTCCGCCATCGAGGAGGTGTTCGCCGGCTGCGCCAATCAAGCGGGCGAAGACAACCGAAATGTCGCGCGGATGAGCGCCCTGCTCGCCGGTCTGCCGGACAGCGTGCCCGGGACGACGATCAACCGGCTCTGCGGCTCGGGCATGGATGCGGTCGGCAGCGCCGCCCGCGCTGTCAAGGCGGGAGAGATCGATCTGGCCATCGCCGGCGGCGTCGAAAGCATGAGCCGCGCGCCTTTCGTCATGGCCAAGGCGGAGGCCGCCTTCTCCCGCAACGCCGAGGTCGCCGACACGACAATCGGCTGGCGCTTCGTCAACAAGCTGATGAAAGCGCGCTATGGGATCGATTCAATGCCGGAAACGGCGGAGAATGTGGCCGAAGAATTCCAGATCGCGCGTGCCGATCAGGATGCATTCGCCGCGCGCAGCCAAGTCAGGGCCGGCGCCGCCATGGAATCAGGCCGGCTGGCCAAGGAAATCGTCCCGGTCGAGATTCCGCAACGAAAGGGCGATCCGACCCGCGTCGAGGCGGACGAACATCCCCGCCCCGGGACCAGCGCTGAAAAGCTGGCCAAACTACCCACCCCCTTCCGCGACGGCGGCAGCGTCACCGCTGGCAACGCGTCAGGCGTCAATGACGGCGCGGCGGCGCTGATCATCGCGTCGGAAGCCGCGGTGGAACGTCACGGCCTGACCCCGCGCGCCCGGATCACCGCCATGGCGACCGCCGGCGTCGCCCCGCGCATCATGGGCTTCGGCCCGGCCCCGGCCGCGCGGCGTTTGATGGAAAAGACCGGAACGACGATCGGCGATTATGACATCGTCGAGTTGAACGAGGCCTTCGCAGCCCAAGCGCTGGCCGTCACCCGAGACCTCGGCCTCGCCGACGACGCCGAGCATGTGAACCCCAATGGCGGCGCCATCGCGCTCGGCCACCCGCTCGGCATGTCCGGCGCCCGCCTCGCCCTCACCGCGACGCAAGAGTTGCACGACCGCACCGCCAACCGCGCCCTCTGCACCATGTGCATCGGCGTAGGCCAAGGCATCGCGCTGGGGTTGGAGCGGGTGTGAGCGGAGTCGGATTCCAGCAGGTTGAACAGAACCCGACCCACTTACTCACGGTAGCGCCTTCGCGTCCCTACTGCGTCAGTTTCTTCGCGATACCCGCGACATGGCGGCCTTGGTCGGCGGCGAGTTTTAACTCTGCGGCGCTAGGTTGGCGGGAGCCGTCGGCGGCGGCGATCGTGCCGGCCCCATAGGGCGACCCGCCGCGTACCTCATCGATGCTGGCCAGTTCCGGGCTCGCATAGGGCAGGCCGGCGATCAGCATGCCGTGATGGGCCAGCGTGTGCCAGAATGAGGTGATGGTGGTCTCGTTGCCGCCGCCGGTGCCGGTCGAGGTGAAGACGGAGCCGACCTTGCCGATCAGCTTGCCCCCAGCCCAGAGGCCGCCGGTCTGGTCCAGGAAGTTGCGCATCTGCGACGCCATATTGCCGAACCGGGTCGGGGTTCCGAACAGGATGGCGTCATAGTCCGCCAGTTCCGCCGGTTCGGCGATGGGCGCCGCCTGGTCGAGTTTGAAGTTATTTCTCTTCGCGGCTTCCTCAGGCACGAGTTCCGGCACGCGCTTGACCGTGACCGACACGCCTTCGACATCGCGGGCGCCGTCGGCGACCGCGCCGGCCATCGTCTCGATATGGCCGTAAGTGGAATAGTAGAGAACAAGAATTTTGGTCATGGAAATGCTCCTTTCAGGGTCGGAATTGTCGGCGCTGTCTCGCGCTGGCCTTGCGGCGTCTGCGCGTCAGAGAAGCATGTAAGCGTCGCCTTGCGTAAACAGTAGGGGTCAAATCGGGAAATACTGTTCACTCTCGTGGATAATCGCCGGCGATCCGGTGCGCCTGGACCGGATCGGAAGGTGCTAGACACATCTGGCCTGTCTCAGTCACACTTCATCGAAGCCGCCGCCAGCCGGGCGAAAGGTCGCGTCTGGCTGATTTCCATCGGGGAGGCATGACGGCATGAAATCGCAATACCGGGTCGTGGTGATCGGCGGCGGGGTCGTCGGGGCCTCGGTCCTCTATCATCTGGCGAAATTCGGCTGGTCCGACGTGGCGCTGGTCGAGCGGTCGGTCCTGACGGCGGGGTCGAGCTGGCACGCGGCGGGCGGGATCCATGCGCTCAACGCAGACCCGAACATGGCGGCCCTGCAGGCCTACACGATCGACCTGTTGGGCGAGATCGGCGCGGAGAGCGGTCAGGATATCGGCCTCCACATGACCGGCGGCATCACCGTCGCCGCTGACCCGAACCGCTGGGAATGGCTGCAATCGGCCTATCGCATTTTCCAGACCATCGGGATCGAGGATTGCTGGCTGATGACGCCGGAGCAGATCAAGGAACGCTGCCCCATCATGGATACGACGGGCGTGATCGGCGGGCTTTGGGCCGACCGCGAGGGCTATGTCGACACCACCGGCACGGTCCACGCCTACGCCAAGGCGGCGCGCAAACACGGGGCCGAGGTGATCGAACACAACCGCGTTCTCGATCTGAAACAGCGACCCGACGACAGTTGGGACGTGGTGACCGAGAAGGGAACCATCATCGCCGAGCATGTGATCAACGCCGGCGGACTTTGGGCCAAACAGGTCGGGCGGATGGTCGGGCTCGACCTGCCGCTGTCGCCGCTCGAGCATCACTATCTTATCACCGAGGACATCCCGGAAGTCGCGGCGATGGATTTCGAAGTGCCGATGACCGTCGATCTGGAAGGCTTCACCTATCTGCGCCAGGACCAGAAGGGCGTCCTACTGGGCATCTATGAGCTGCAGCACAAACATTGGAACATGGACGGCGCGCCCTGGGACTATGGGTTCGAACTGATCCAAGAGGATTTCGACCGGATCGAAAAAGAGCTTGAGATGGGCTTCAACCGCTACCCCTGCCTGCAAGAGGTCGGGGTGAAGCGTTGGGTCAATGGGGCATTCACCTTCTCGCCGGACGGCAACCCGCTGGTCGGCCCGGTCGCGGGCGTGCGGAACTATTGGCTCGCCTGCGGGGTGATGGCCGGCTTCCTCCAAGGCGGCGGCGTGGGCAAAACGCTGGCCGAGTGGATGATCAATGGCGAGCCGGAGGCCGACGCCTATTCCATGGATATCGCGCGCTATGGCGCTTTCGCCAGCAATCGAGAGTATATCAAACAGACGACCGGCCAGTTCTATTCCCGCCGATTTGTGATGACCTATCCGAACGAGCAACTGCCCGCCGGGCGGTCGTTGAAAAAGGCGCCGGCCCACGACGCCATGAATGCGGCGGGCGCGCTTTGGGGTTGCAGTTGGGGGCTCGAGGTTCCGCTGATGTTCGGCCCGCCCGGCTTCACCGAAACGCCAACCCTGAAACGCTCCAACGCCTTCGACATCGTGGGGGAGGAATGCCGCGCGGTGCGCGACGCTGTCGGGCTGCTCGATATCACCGGCTTCTCGCGCTACGAAGTCACCGGCCCCGACGCGGAGGCCTGGCTGAACCAAGTGATGGCCAGCCGCCTACCCGCGCCCGGACGCGCGCGGCTGGCCCCGATGCTGGCGCACAGCGGCCGGTTGAAAGGCGACCTGACTGTCTTCAACTGGGGCGACGGGACCTGGTGGATCATGGGCAGCTACTATCTGCGGGCCTGGCACATGCGCTGGTTCGTAGACCGCCAGCGCGAGTTGGGTTTGGATGTTGCGATCCGCGATATCTCCGACACGGTCTGCGGCTTCTCGCTCTCCGGCCCGAACAGCCGGAAAGTGGTGGAGAAGCTGACCAATAGCGATATCGGCCCCGAGGCCCTGCCCTTCATGGGCTGCCGGGAGATGGATGTCGGCCTGATCCGCACCAAGGTCGGCCGGCTCTCGGTCTGCGGCGAGCTGGGCTATGAGATCAATTGTCAGGCGCTGGAACACGCGACCCTGCGGGAATTGCTGTTGGCCGCCGGCGCTGATCTGGGCCTGCGCGAATATGGCTACTACGCGCTCAACGCGCTGCGGCTCGAGAAAAGTTTCGGGATCTGGAACGCCGAGTTCATGCAGGCTTACACGCCGGGCATGACCGGGCTGGATCGCTGGATCGATTTCAGCAAGCCGGACTTCATCGGCCGCGCCGCGGCGCTGAAAGAGAAGGAATCGAACACCGCGCCGCACCGGCTTGTGACGCTGGAAGTCGATGCGGCGGATGCTGACGCCTCGGGCTACGAGCCGGTCTGGAAGGACGGAAGGCGGGTCGGCTATGTCACCTCCGGCGGCTACGGCCACACGGTCGGCAAGAGCCTGGCCATGGCGCTGGTTGAGCCAGACTGCACCGAACCAGGCGCGGCGCTCAGCGCGCATGTTGTCGGCGTCGAACGCGCGGCCACTGTCATCCAAGCCGCGCCCTACGATCCGCAAGGGGTCGCGATGCGGCTTTAGGCCGGCGCGGCTAGGTCGGGGTCTCGTCCCAGCGGCGGCCGATCCTTGTGTCGCGGTGGATATGGACATTCATTAACAGGCCGAACCCGATCATCACAGTCAGCATCGCCGTGCCGCCATAGGAGATCAGCGGAAGGGGCACGCCGACGACCGGGATCATACCGAGCACCATCGCGACATTGATGAAGACATAGAGTGAGAAGGTCGCTGTCACCCCCATCGCCAGCAACCGCCCAAATTGGCTGCGGGCGCGCAGGGCGATCACCAACCCGTAGATCATCACCAGCCCATACAAAGCCAGCAGGATCAGACCGCCGATCAGACCGAATTCCTCCGCCAGCATTGTGAAGATAAAATCGGTCTGCTTCTCCGGCAGGAAGTTGAGGTGGCTCTGGGTGCCGTTCATGAAGCCCTTCCCGCTGAGGCCGCCCGAGCCGATGGCGATCTTGGACTGCATGATGTGATAGCCGCTGCCCAGCGGGTCCCGCTCCGGATCCAGGAAGGTCATGATGCGGTTCTTTTGATAGGTGTGCAGCATGCTCCAGGCGAAGGGCAAGGCGGCCAAGGCCGCGCCGAACACCAGCAGGAACTTCCAGATACGCACGCCGGCCAGGTAGAATAGGGCGACGGCGCCGGCGACCAGCATCACCGCCGTCCCCAGGTCCGGTTGCCGCAGGATCAGGAGAACCGGCGCGGCGACCATCAAAAGCGGAATGATCAGGATGGCGGGCCGGCCGATATCCTCCAGGCTGGCGCCGTGGAAATAGCGCGCCAGGGCCACGACCAAAGCGACCTTCATGATTTCGGATGGCTGCAGTTGAATGACCTTCAGGTCGATCCATCGCTGGGCGCCCATGCCGACGGTGCCGAACGCTTCAACCGCGGCCAGCAGGATCAACGCGCCGGCATAGCCGAGATAGGCGTAGCGCAGCAACAAGCGGATATCGAAAAGCGCGACGGCGATCACCACCACGACGCCAGCGCCAAAACGGATGCTCTGGCGCTGCGCCCAAGGCGTCCAACTGCCGCCGGCGGCGGAATAGAGCATGCCGAATCCGATGGCCGCCAGAAGCGACAGCAGCAACAAGAGCAGCAGGTTTATCTGAAAAACCTTCTGCCGGAAGGACAGTTCGACGACGCCGAATTCGCCGATAGAGGAGCGTTGCAGGCTGGGTCTCATCCTCACCCCGCCTCGTCGGTTCGGGCGGCGGCCCTTTGCATCGCCGGGGCCGTTGCCCGGGCCGTGTCGTCGCCGCCGAACAGCCGCTGCGTCGCCAGCAAGACATCCTTGGCGATCGGGGCCGCCTTGCTGGAGCCGCCGCCGCCATGCTCGACCACGACCGAGACGGCGAACCGCGGGCTTTCCACCGGCGCATAGCCGCAGAAGAGCGCGTGGTCACGCAGGCGCCACTCCAATTCTTCGGCCGAGCGCACCCCGACCTCGCGTTCGGCTAAGCTGATGCGCCTCACCTGCGCCGTCCCGGTCTTGCCCGCCATCGCCAAATGCTCGTCTTTGATCCGCGAGGCATAGGCGGTTCCGCGTTTATGATTGACCGAATCGTCGAGCGACTGTTGCAAGATCGCGAGAGTTTCGGGCCGAAAATCGAGAGTCTCGGGCTCTTGGGCGGGTTCACGCGCCGTCACCGCGCGGCCGTCGATCCTGTCCATGGCCAGATAGGGCGTGACCATCTTGCCGCCATTCGCGATCCGCGCCGTCATAACCGCAAGTTGCAGCGGCGTCGTCAGGACATAGCCCTGGCCGATTCCCACCACAAGGGTTTCGCCCGTATGCCAAGGCTGGCCGCGATTCTCGCGCTTCCATTGCTTTGTCGGGATCAGGCCCGGTTTTTCCCCCTGCAGGTCGATGCCGGTGCGCGACCCCAGACCGAGCTTCCGCGCCGCTTCTGCAATGCGATCCACGCCAACACGGCGCGCGACGTCATAGTACCAGACATCGCAGGACTGACGCATCGCGTCGTTCAAAGCCATCCAGCCATGGCCGGGTCGCTTCCAGCAATGAAAACGGCGATCGCCAAGCTCCATGTGGCCGGGACAATACACCCGATGATCAGGCGTGATTCCGCTCTCCAAGGCGGCGGCCGCCACGGCGATCTTGAAGGTCGAACCTGGCGCATACTGCCCGGCGATGGCCTTGTTGGTCAGCGGCGCGTAAGGGTTGCGGACAAGATCGTTCCATTCAGCAGTGCTCAGCCCTTCGCTGAAAGCGTTGGGATCATACGAGGGCGTCGAGGTGATGGCGCGCACCTCGCCCGTATGCACATCCAGCACCACGACCGAAGCGGCGCGTTCGTCCTTGATGCGATCGGCGATCTCTTGCTGCAGACGCATATCCAGCGTCAGGCGCACCTCTTGGCCAGTCTGGCCCTCGACCCGGCTGATTTCCTTGATCACCCGACCGAGCGCGTTGACTTCAATCTCGCTCGTGCCTTTGTCGCCGCGCAAGGCCAGGTCGTATTTCCGCTCGATGCCGTTCTTGCCGATCCGGAAACCCGGCAGCTCCAACAGGGGATCGCCCGTCAGGTCTTCCTGGCTGACGCGCGAGACATAGCCGACCACATGGGCCATCGCCGACCCGTAGGGGTAATGCCGGCTTTGTCCGACCTCGATGCTGACGCCGGGCAGATCCGGCGTGTTGATCGCGATCCGGCTGACCTCCTCCCAGCTCAAATTGTTTTGCACCGTGATCGGCACGAATCCGCGACGGCGGCGCGACTCGCGGATGACCCGCGTAAAATCATCCTCGTCGAGATTGATGATTTGCGCCAAACGGCGCAGAACCGCCTCGACATCCTTGGCCTGCTCCCGCACCAGCGTGACCTGGTAGTTCTGGATATTGATCGCCAGATAGTCGCCGTTGCGATCGACGACGAAGCCGCGCGACGGGGCAATCAGTCGGAAATTGATGCGGTTCTCGTCGGCCAGCGTCCGATACCGGTCGGCCTCCACCACCTGAAGATAGTACATGCGGGCGCCGAGCCCGCCCAGCAACGCCATCTTGCCGCCGGTCAGCAAAGCCGCGCGGCGACTGAACAGTTTGGTGCGGGTGCGTTCCGGTTTCATCGCGCGCCGTTCTAACCCGGTCAGGCGTATTCCGCCGGCTGCGGCAGAATCCGCTGAGTGAGCAGGAACAGCAGCGTCAGCACCGGATAGACCGCGACGGTCGAGCCATAGGCGAACAGGCCCGGCGTCGGGTCGATCACGGCGCCGGCGAAACCGGAGATCAGCAACCAACGGAGGCCTTCGACCGCGCCCGCGACCAAGGCGAATCCCCACCAGACCACCGCGAAATTCTTGCCGATGAAGAAACGGCGCTGGCCGGCGACAACCGCAAAGGACACGAGATAGGCGAAGGAGGACACGCCCAAGGGCGCGCCGGTCAGGATATCCTCGAACAGGCCGACGCCGAACACGGCGATCAGGGGCAGGACCTGCGGCCGGTAGATCGCCCAATAATAGATCGATCCCAGCACCAGCATCGGACTGACCACCGCGAAGCCCGGAATCTGAAGCGGCACGATCGCGAGAATCGCCAGGAACGCCGACAACAGAAACGGCAGGGTCAATCGGGCCTGGGTCTCGACGCGGGCCAGCATCGATCAGCGGCCCGCCGAGGCAGTCGTATTGGGCGCAGCGGGCGTCGCGGGCGCGTCCCCGACGACGCCCTCTCTGCCGTAATCAACCAATTGCAGATACTCCATGCGATCGGCGGAGGCGAAGGGCGCCACCCGAACGCCGTCCTCCCCGACCGTCGCGACAAGGCCGACCGGCAGACCGGGCGGAAAGACATCGCCATGCCCAGACGTAACGATGCGTTGGCCCGGCGCGAGAAGCGCGTTAGCGGACGTGAAGGTCAGTCTCGGCTGAGCCGAATTGTCGCCGGCCAGGACGCCGCGCACCCGCGTCGCCTCAATGACGACAGGAATTCGACTGTTGATATCGGTGATCAGCAACACCCGCGCCGAGCGGTCGCCGACCGACGCCACGCGCCCGATCAGCCCGTCTCCGGTGATCGCCGCCTGCCCGCGCCCGACCCCGGCGGCCGCGCCTTCATTGATCAGAACGCTGTGCAGGAAGGCGCCGCCCTTGTCGCCGATGACGCGCGCGGTGCGATAGCGACGCGCGTTGGAAGGTTGATAATTGAGCAGGCCGCGCAACTGACGGTTCTCAACATCGAGGCTGCGCGCCGCCGCCTGCCACTGCTTCAGCCGTTCATTCTCACGCCGCAGGCGATCGTTTTCGGCCCTGAGATCCATCATCGACCGCGCATCGGCGGCCAGCCGCGACGCCGTGGCGACCGGCTGCGAGATCGCGCCTAGAATCGGCGCGACAAGATCGGTGACGACGATGCGGGCCTGTTCGAAGGACTCAGGCCGGGCCTTGCCGACCACCATGACGCCCAACGCGCCGACAAGCAGAAAGGCGAAGGCGGAGCGCTGCGCGAGGGTGCGCAGCGGCGCCGCGATCCGCATCACCGGTCCTTGTCGCGTGGCCACTCTATCGCTTCCTTCCCTTTACGCCGCCGGCGCGGGACCCGAAAGCCGCGTCCGGTCTTCGAACAGGGTTCAATACATGCTGATCAGGACGTTCTTCAGCGTCCGCATTTCCTCCAAGCACCGGCCGGTGCCCAACGCCACACAGCTCAAGGCGTCGTCGGCGATGGAAACCGGCAGGCCTGTCGCATGACGTAGAACATAATCGAGGTTCGACAACATGCCGCCGCCTCCGGTCAGGACGATGCCCTTGTCGACGATATCCGCCGCCAGTTCCGGCGGGGTCTGCTCGAGCGCGACCTTCACCGCCTCGACAATAGCGCCGACCGGTTCGGCCAGGCTTTCGGCGATCTGACGTTCGGAGATGACCAGTTCCTTCGGCACCCCGTTCATCAGGTCTCGGCCCTTGATCTCCATCAGCTTGCCGTCGCCGTCGGACGGCGGACAGGCGGAGCCGATTTCCTTCTTGATCCGTTCCGCCGAGCCTTCACCGACCAGCAGGTTATGATTGCGGCGGATATAGGCGATGATCGCCTCGTCCATTTTGTCGCCGCCGACCCGCACCGAGCGGGAATAGACGATGCCGCCCAAGGACAGGACTGCGACCTCGGTCGTGCCGCCGCCGATATCGACGACCATCGAGCCGGTCGGCTCGGTCACCGGTAGATTGGCGCCGATCGCCGCGGCCATCGGTTCTTCGATCAGAAAGACCCGGCGGGCCCCGGCGCTTTCCGCCGATTCTTGGATCGCCCTGCGTTCGACGGCGGTGGAGCCGGAGGGCACACAGACGATCACCTGCGGGCTGGCGAAGCTGCGCCGATTATGCACTTTGCGGATGAAGTGCTTGATCATCTCCTCGGCGACTTCGAAATCGGCGATCACGCCGTCGCGCAAGGGCCGAATCGCCTGGATGTTGCCGGGCGTCCGGCCGAGCATCATCTTCGCCTCGTCGCCGACCGCCAGGACCTGTTTTTTGCCTTTCACCTCGGCGATCGCCACCACCGAGGGCTCGTTCAAGACAATGCCGCGGCCTTTCACATAGACCAGCGTGTTCGCGGTCCCCAGATCGATCGCCATGTCGGCGGACAAAAACCCTAACAGCCGTGAGAACATTATCGTCTATCTTTCCGTTTTGATCATGACGCCCGGTCGGCGCCGCAGGTCCGTCCGGGGCGACGCCGCCGCAGAGGGGCTGCAGAGAGGCCGCCATCGACGCCAGGGGGGAACCTGGATTGACCAATAGCAAGCGCGAGAGCCTTTGATCGAGAGAATGTACTGAGATTCAAATGCCTTATCAACAATCGTTCTACGGCTTTCAAGGCAAAATATCACAAGCGCAAAGAATTTCGTTGTGACAACAACTTAAGTGATTTGCATTTTTCTCGCTCGGCCGCGCCGCTGGTCTTTGAAAAATTGGTTCTTTTGGATGTGAACCGCTCATTCGTTGTGGTCACAATTAATCGGATGAGTCACCGGCGTTGAAGCAAAACGCCCCGCCAAAGAGGCGGGGCGCAGCCAATTCCGTTTGTCAGCGCCGGCTAGTTCTTCGATTTGTCGACCAGCGCCTTTTCGGAGATCCAGGGCATCATGGCGCGAAGTTTTTCGCCCACTTCCTCGATCGGATGCGCATCGTTGATCCGGCGGGTGGCCTTGAAGCTGGTCTGATTGACTTTGTTCTCCAACATCCAATCCCGGGTGAAACGGCCGGACTGGATATCGGCCAGGACGCGGCGCATCTCGGCCCGGGTCTCGTCGGTGATGATCCGTGGCCCGGTCACGTATTCGCCATATTCGGCGGTGTTCGAGATCGAGTAGTTCATGTTGGCGATGCCGCCCTCATAAATCAGATCGACGATCAGCTTCACCTCGTGCAGGCATTCGAAATAGGCCATCTCCGGCGCGTAGCCCGCCTCGACCAGGGTCTCGAAACCGGCCCGGATCAGCTCGACCAGACCGCCGCACAGGACGACTTGCTCGCCGAACAAGTCGGTTTCGCATTCTTCCTTGAAGGTCGTCTCGATGATGCCGGCCCGGCCGCCGCCATTGGCGCAGGCGTAGGATAGCGCGATCTCAAGAGCGTTGCCCGACGCATTCCGGTCGACCGCGACCAGGGTCGGCACACCGCCGCCGCGCAGATATTCGGACCGCACCGTATGGCCCGGCCCTTTCGGCGCGATCATGAAGACGTCCAGGTCCGCGCGCGCCTCGATCAGATTGAAATGCACGTTCAGACCGTGGGCGAAACACAGCGCCGCGCCCTCTTTCATATTCGCATGCAGCTCATCGCGATAGATATCGCCCTGCAGTTCGTCCGGCGTCAGCATCATCACCAAATCGGCGACTTTCGCCGCCTCGGTCGGGGTCATGCAGGTGAAGCCGGCGGCTTCCGCCTTGGCGCGGGTCGCCGAGCCTTCGCGCAGCGCGACGATGACGTCCGGCACACCGCTGTCGCGCAGGTTCATGGCGTGGGCGTGGCCCTGGCTGCCATAGCCGACGATGGCGACTTTCTTGGTCTTGATCAGGTTCACGTCCGCGTCGCGGTCATAGTAAACGCGCATAATGTTTCCTCTCTAAAACTCAGTCTTAAATGTAAGAAATGGTCCGTAGGGCCGGTCCAGGCGGCGGCCTGGACGGCGCATCTTCTATTCAGCGCTGATCACGCCGGCGCCGCGCGACATGGCGACGACGCCGGACCGCGCCACTTCGGTTTCGCCGAGCGCCCGCATCAACTCGACAAAGCTGTCGACCTTGCCCGGCGAGCCCTGGATCTGAAAGACGAAGGATTCGAGCGTCGTGTCGGCGACCGTGGCCTTGAAGATGTCGGCGATACGTAGGCTCTCGCGCCGCTGATGCTCTTTCGCCACCACCTTGATCAGCGCCACCTCTTTCTCGATCACGTCGCCCTCGATCGTCAGATCATGAACGTCATGGACCGGGATCAGGCGCGCCAGTTGCGCTTTGATCTGCTCGATCACCATCTCGGTGCCGCTGGTCACGATGGTGATCCGGCTGACCGACTCGTCTTCAGTGACGGTCGAGACGGTGAGGCTTTCGATATTATAGCCGCGACCGGAAAACAGGCCGATCACACGAGCGAGGACGCCCGGCTCGTTATCGACGACCACGGCGAAGGCGTGCCGTCGTATATCCTCGGCCGCCTCTTGAAATGTATAGGCCGCGCCCGGTTGCTGGGCGCCGGTGGGTGTCGCCGACATGGCTGTGGTTCCTTAAGGTTCGGCCCGGACGGTCGCCCGGCCTGATGCATCCAGTCCGCAAGGCGGCGCGGGCCGAGAGATATCCCGGACCCGCAGTGGCCTGGTTAGACCAGCACCTTGCCCTTTTCGTCAATCGCGTCGTCCGAAGCGGCCAGAATCATCTCGTTATGAGCCTGACCGGACGGGATCATCGGGAAACAGTTTTCCGCCGGGTCGACGGCGATATCGGCAATCACCGGCCCGTCATAATCGATCATCCGGACGATCGTCTCATCGAGATCCGCCGGCGTCTCCGCCCGCAGGCCCAAGGCGCCATAGGCTTCGGCCAGTTTGACGAAGTCAGGCAGCGCCTCCGAATAACTCTCCGAATAGCGGCTGCCATGCAGCAATTCCTGCCACTGCCGCACCATGCCCATATAACGGTTGTTGGTGATGAAGATCTTGACCGGCAGGCGGTACTGAACCGCCGTCGAGATCTCTTGGATATTCATCAGGATTGAGGCTTCTCCGGCGATGTCGATGACCAACGCGTCCGGATGCGCCATCTGAACGCCGATCGCCGCCGGCAAACCGTAACCCATGGTGCCGAGCCCGCCCGACGTCATCCACCGGTTGGGCGCGAAAAAGTCGAAATGCTGGGCCGCCCACATTTGATGCTGCCCCACTTCAGTGGTGATATAGGGGTCGCGGTCGCGAGTCAGTTCGAACAAGCGCCGAATCGCCTGTTGCGGCTTGATGGTCTTGTCGTTGGTCTCGAAACTGAGGCATTTCACATCGCGCCAGGCGTCGATCTGCCGCCACCAAGCCGCCAGCGCATCGCCGTTCGGCTTGGCGCCGCGCTTTTTCCAAGCTGCGAGGATTTGCTCCAGCACCGTCTTGGCGTCGCCGATGATCGGCACATCGGCCCGGATATTCTTGTTGATCGAGCTCGGATCGATATCGACATGGATCTTCTTGGAGTTCGGCGAGAAAGCGTCGACCCGCCCGGTGATCCGATCATCGAACCGCGCGCCCAAGGCCAGCATAACGTCGCAATCATGCATCGCCCAATTGGCTTCATAGGTGCCGTGCATGCCCAACATGCCGAGGAATTGCGGCGCGTTGGCGGGCAGCGCGCCCAGCCCCATCAGGGTCAGCGTGGTCGGATAATTCGTCAGTGTGACGAACTCCCGCAGCAAGTCGCTCGCCTCCGGGCCCGCGTTGATCACGCCGCCGCCCGCATAGATGATCGGCTTCTTGGCCGACATCAGCAGATCGACCGCGCGTTCAATCGCCGGTGCGTCGCCTTCCGTCTTCGGCTTGTAGGTCTTGTGGACGATATTCTCGGGCCCGGTATAAGGGCCGGCGGCGAACTGCACGTCTTTCGGAATGTCGATCACGACAGGGCCCGGCCGGCCGGTGCGCGCGACATAGAAGGCCTCATGCATGGTCTTAGCCAGCTTGTCGACTTCCTTCACCAGATAATTGTGCTTGGTGCAGGGCCGGGTAATGCCGGTCGTGTCGCATTCCTGAAAGGCGTCATTGCCGATCAGATGCGTCGGCACCTGGCCGGTCAGACAGACGACCGGGATGCTGTCCATCAAGGCGTCGGTGAGGCCGGTCACAGCGTTGGTTGCGCCGGGGCCGCTGGTCACCAGCACAACGCCGACCTTGCCGGTCGAGCGCGCATAACCTTCCGCCGCATGCACAGCGCCTTGCTCATGCCGCACCAGGACATGGCGAATCTGGTTCTGCTTGAACAGCTCGTCATAAATGGGAAGTACGGCGCCGCCCGGATAGCCGAAAATGACCTCGACGCCCTGATCCACCAAGGATTTGATGATCATTTGCGCGCCCGAGAGTGTCACCGTACTCATTATCTTGTCCTCTTGCCTTTTCCTCTGTTGATGCGGAGTCACCGCCGCCCGGATTGTTTTATGTCGCGAACCGACATCCAGTCGGGCCAAACCAAACCGCCGCCGGGACACCGGCCTAGATCAGGGCCGCGCAACCTGGATGAGACTTCCGCATGCCGCAACCGAAAACGGCGGAAATCCGCCGTTCCCCGCCGATGCGGCGCTGCAACATATGGACGCGGCCCTAGGGCGTCAACAGCTTATCGCGAATAAATGAAAAAATCTTTTCGTTCATTCTTTCTGAATATGTCTCATTTATTAACAAATGAGTCATAATCTGTCGCCGAAACCAGGTCGATTGGCGTTTTGCGTAACGCCGGCTCTTCATCGAAGCGGTTTCGATCGCGCTCTCAAGGAAAATCTCACCGGCCAAGGCCGCCGCCAATTCAGGCACGCCCAACGCCTTCATCACCGGCAGTTTCGGATCGAGGCCACGCGCGACCAAGGCGGCGACTTCCTCCAGCGCGCCTTGCCCGACCATCGCCGCGAAACGCGCGTCGATCCCGGCATAGAGCGTTTCCCGCGACGGCAGGAACAACAGCGTCTGGAAGTCATAGCGCGCATCGCCGCGTGACCCACGCTCGGCCGCCTCCCACGCCCGCCACTCGGTCAGCCCGACGCCTGTCGCACGCCAAACCTCGAGCGCGCGCGCGACCCTTTGCGAGTCCGTCGCGTTCAGTGTCGCGGCGGTCGCCGGATCGACCTCCGCCAGCGCACGATGCTGCGCTTCCGGCCCGTCGCGCTCCTGCTCGGCGCGCACGGTTTGGCGGATGGCGTCTGGGATATCGGGGATCGGTGACAGGCCCTGCATCAAGGCCTTTAGATACAGGCCCGTCCCGCCGCACAGGATCGGCAACCGGCCTTGCGTCAAGGCATCCTCAATCTCGGCCGTCGCCAGATCCCGCCAAAGGGCGGCCGAACAGAGCTCGGCGCCGTCGATCACGCCATAAAGCCGATGCGGCGCCGCCGCCTCATCCTGAGGGCTCGGCCGGGCGGAGAGGATGCGCAAGTCGCGGTAGACCTGCATCGAGTCGGCGTTGATGATAACGCCATCGAAACGCCGGGCGACCGCCAGCGCCGCCGCCGATTTGCCCGAGGCGGTCGGCCCGACGATGTTCAGCACACGCGGTCGTTCGATGTCAGCCAAGAGCCTGTCGCGACCGGAATGGGCGAAAAGTCAGCCCGCCTTCCGGCGCAGGCGTCCGGCGATCACATACTCCAAGGTGCGCACGACCTGTTCCGGCGTGCGGGCGATCGCTTGCGCCGCGCCGTCGACCTCCTTCAAGGCGTGATCGGTCGCCGCGTCATGCAAGGTGATATAGGGCGTGCCCAAAGCCGCGCAGAATCCGGCGTCGAAGGCGGCGTTCCATTGCCGGTATTTCTCGCCGAAGCGGATCACGGCGACGTCGGCGCGCTCGATCAGGGTGCGGGTGCGGATCGCGTTCATCCGGCTGCCCATCTGGTCTTTCCAGAAATCGCTCGGCGCGGCGCCCATGATCGCGACGCCGCAATCGTCGCTGTCTTCATGCACTGTCACCGGCGAGACGAACTCGATCGGCAGGCCGGCGGATTCGGCGCCTTTCTGGATTTCCTCACGCCAGTCGCTGTGGATTTCACCGGACAAATAGACGGTCCATGGCATGTCGCTCATCTCGCGCATCCTCTCCTACACGGGTTGGGATTTGGGACCCGGTCATAGCGCAGGAGACCGGCCATGGCCACCGCCGCGCGGATTCGGTTGCCGACCGGATCGGCCAAGGGTACACCGCCGCTCATGGCGACAGATGCAGCATCCTACGTCGCGACCCTGGTCGCGCCGGTCGAACGACCCCTGACCGACGATGATATTGAGAGGGCGCGGACCTGGCTCACGGGGCTTGGCGCCAATCCGGGCGAGTGGCGCTGGTTGCGCGCGGGCGTCGCTTTGGACATCGCCTTCGCTGCGCGGGCCCACCCGCCAAGCCCGGATCAGGGACCGCTCGACGGCGTCGATTTTTGTCTGCAGCCGGCGGAAGGGCGGCGGAAACAGGTCCTGGTCGCCGACATGGACTCGACGATGATCGAGATCGAGACCCTCGACACGCTGGCGGCGGAGTTCGGGCTCGGCCCGAAAGTGGTCGAGATCACCGAACGAACGATGAAGGGCGAGTTGGATTTCGTCGCGTCCCTGCGCGCGCGCGTGGCTTTGCTAGAAGGCTATCCAGCGCAAGACGCGATGGCGGCGGTCCTGGCGCAGGTGCGTTACAGCCTGGGCGGCCGGATTGCCGTCCGGACCATGGTCGAGCATGGCGCGCAATGCGCTTTGGTCTCCGGCGGTTTCACTTTCACGACCGAGATCGTGCATCAAGCGCTCGGCTTTCAAACACATCGCGCGAACAGTCTGGAAATCGGCGCGGATGGCGCGTTTACGGGACAGATCGGCCCTGCCGTCGTCGGCCCCGACACCAAGCTTGAGACTATGAAAGCGCTCTGCGCCAAGTTGGGCGTTCCGCTCTCGGCCGCCTGCGCGGTCGGCGATGGCGCCAACGATCTCGACATGCTCAGCCATGCCGGCTTGGGCGTCGCCTATTATGGCAAGCCGATCGTGCACGAAAAGGCGCGATTCCGGATCGACCATACCGACCTGACCAGCCTGCTCTATTTTCAAGGCTATGGTTGGGACGCGTTCGTCCGCGACTGACCCGAGACATAACGGAGGCCATCATGACCGGCGTTTTCACCGCCAACGGCGTCGCCCTGAATTACCGGCTCGACGGGCCGGAAGACTCGCCGAAATTGGTCTTCAGCAATTCGCTGGGCACGAACTTGCATATGTGGGACCCGCAGGTCGCGGCTTTGCAGGACGCTTTCCACATCCTGCGCTATGACAAACGCGGCCACGGGAAGAGCCAGCGTATTAGCGACCCGTTTCCGATGGAGACTCTGGCGGAGGATGTTGTCGCGCTGTGCAAAGGATTGGGATTCGAAGGCGCGCATTTTTGCGGCCTGTCGATCGGCGGCATGACGGGCCAGGCGCTTGGGTTGTTCCATCCTGGCTTTTTCCAGTCGCTGGCGCTGTGTGCGACCAGCAGCCAGATCCCGGAGGACCAACATCCGTTTTGGCGCGACCGCATCGCCACGGTGAAGGCGCACGGCATGGCGCCGGTGGTCGAGCCGGTGATCCAACGCTGGTTCAGCGAGGATTTCATCACGGCCCAGCCCGAGCGGGTCGATGAAATCGCCGACATGCTGCGCACGACATCGCCCGAAGGCTACTACCGATGCTCCGAGGCGGTCATGGGGATGCGCTATACCGACCGCCTATCCGCGATCGAGACGCCGACCCTGCTGATCCCGGGCGAGCTTGACCCGGCCCTGCCGGTCGAGATGTCGGAGATCATCGCCGAACGGATTCCCGGCGCACGGATGCAAATCATCCCCAAAGCCGCGCATCTCTGCAATTTGGAACAGCCGGAGGCCTTCTCGGCGATACTGCGCGACTGGTTGGCGTCGCAGACGGCGCCGTAGCGGCGAAAAAAGAAAGGCGGTCCCGCTCGAGACCGCCTTTCTCACTGAGTTCTTTTCGGGCTGTTCAGTTGTCAACCCTGTTCGAACTTGACCACGACGAAACGCAGCGACCCGCCTTGGCTGATCAGCATCAGCACTGACTTACGGCCTTCTTCCCGCGCCTTCTGAACGCGATCGGCAACGTCGTCCGGCGTCGCGACCTTCTGCTGGTTGACCTCGACAATCACGTCGCCGGGCGCCAGTTCCTTGGCCTCCGCATCGCTGCCGCGATCGACGCCGGCGATCACCACGCCTTCGACTTCGTCGTCCAGATTGAAACGCTCACGCGCTTCGCCGTCCAGCGGCGCCAACGCCAGGCCCAGTTGATCGACGGTGGCCGGACCGGACCGGTCGCGCGGCGCGGACCGAAGCGAGGCCAGATCAACCTTCTCAAGCTGTCCCAGCGTGACCTCGACCCGAACGATCTCGCCATCGCGCCAGACCTCGACAGGGACGGTCTGCCCGACCGCGGTGTCGGCGACCATACGCGGCAGTCGCCGGCTGTTCGGCACTTTGCGGCCGTCGAAGGTCAGGATGACATCGCCGGTTTCGACGCCCGCGACGCGCGCCGGGCTGTCCTGATGCACAGTCGAGACCAGCGCTCCGGCGGCTTCCGGCAGGTCGAGGCTGTCGGCGATCTCGTCGGTGACTTGCTGGATCGTGACGCCCAGCCAACCGCGCCGGGTCGAGCCGAATTCGCGCAACTGCCCAACGACCCGACTGGCCAGATTGGACGGCACAGCGAAGCCGATCCCGATCGAGCCGCCATTCGGCGAGAAGATCGCGGTGTTGATGCCGATCACTTCGCCATCCATGTTGAACAGCGGTCCGCCCGAATTGCCTTTGTTAATCGAGGCGTCGGTCTGAATGTAATTGTCATACGGTCCTGAATTGATGTCGCGGCCGCGCGCGGAAATGATCCCGGCCGTGACGGTGCCGCCGAAGCCCAAGGGATTGCCGATCGCGACAACCCAGTCGCCGACCCGCGCCGCGTCCGATTTGCCCCAGGGCACCGCCGGCAAAGCCGTGTCGGACTCGACCTTGAGCAACGCCAGATCGGTCTTGTCGTCTGCGCCGATTAGTTCCGCCGCCAGTTCGGTATTGTCCTGCAGCAGGACATAGATTTCCTCGGCGTCCTTGATGACATGGTTGTTGGTGACGATGTAGCCCTCGGAATCGATGATGAAGCCCGATCCCAGGGAGGTCGCGCGCCGCTGACGCTCAGGCATATTATCCCGGAAGCGGTCGAAGAACTCTTCGAAGCCCGGCGGCAGATTGAATTGTTCGTTTGGACCTCCAGCGCCGGAAACGGTCGTTGCAGTGCGGATATTCACGACCGACGGCAGAAGCTCCTCCGCCAGATCGGCGAAACTGTCCGGCGCGCCCCGCGCGAAAGCCTGACCGGCGAAAGCCGCCAGCAGGATCGAGAACGCGACGAGCGCCGCCCACAGCCTTATGACAGCGCCATCCACGGCGCGCGCCCGAACGCGGGTCCTTTGACGATAGGGGCTCGTTCCATCTTGAAGAGACACGATCATCCTCCATTCAACTCTATGGCGCCGGTGACGGCGCTGCAGTCTGCTCATCCGAATATGTGGCCCCGGCGCGCGCCGATAGCACCCTGATCCGGTTCACATCACGGTATCTTTATGGTTTTACGCAGCGAGGCGCTCGTCCGATTTGGGCGTTTCGCCGCATTCCGCAAGGCAGCGCCGCGACAATACCAAATTATCGCCCCAATTGCGGCCATTCCAAGGCGGCGACACCGCTCGAACCGATCCAATCAGCCGCGAATCAGCCAGATAATCGCCAAACCAACCACGGCGGCGATCAGGCCGCCGACGCGCAGGATTTGGCTGGGCGCCTGAAGAATTTGCGCCATGGCGCGTTTCATCGCCTCCGGCGCGGCGGCGTAGAGCAGCCCCTCAATAAAAAGGACGAGCCCCGCCGCAACAGCGAGACTCGTCCAGAGATCGTCCATGGCGGCGCTCTCTCGCCCAAAACGGATTTGAGAGGCCGGCGGTGTTTAGTTCGCCGAAATCGGCCGGGCGGTTGGCCCGCCCTCTTCCGCAAAGAAGCGGAAGAAATCGCCCGCCGGCGGTCCGACATAGGTCGTGGTCTGCGAGGTCAGACCCCGCTCCATCGCCTGCATCGAGCGCCAGAAATCGAAGAATTCGGGGTCGCGAGAGTAGGCGGAGTTGTAGATGGCCTGCGCCTGAGCGTCCCCCTCGCCGCGCAGGATCTCGGCGTCCTTACGCGCATCGGCGATGATGATCCGCTGTTGGCGGTCGGCGTCCGCGCGAATGGTCCGCGATTCCTTGTCACCCTCAGCGCGGAACTTCCGGGCCTCCTGCTCCCGCTGCGTCTGCATGCGGCGGAACACGGCGTTACTATTCTGCTCCGGCAGATCGACCCGCTTCATCCGCACATCGGTGATTTTGATGCCGAATTCCTGGGCGTTCCGATTGGCCAAGGCGGTGCTTTGCGCCATCAGCGCCTCACGCTCCGCCGTCAAAACCCGCGACAGCGGCACGTCGCCCAAGACCTGACGCAGCGCCGAGTTGATGATGTTCGGCAGCCGCGCCCGCATCCCGGCGTCCGACCCGACGGTCTGGAAGAACCGCAACGCATCGACGATCTGATATTTGGCGTAGGAATCGACCACCAACTGTTTCTGGTCGACAGTCGGGATTTCCTGCGGCTCGCCGTCAAAGCTCAAAAGCCGCTTCTCAAACACTTCGATCGTGTCCATGAACGGGATCTTGAAGTTTAAGCCAGGCGTTGTGATCACCCGGTTCGGCTCGCCGAACCGCAGGACCAGAACCTGACGGTTTTCCCGCACGGTGAAGAAAGACGCAGAGGCGGCCAAGAGGATCACCCCAAGAAGAACCAAGCTGATCAGCAAACGAGGACTGGTCATCGTCATTCTCCCTTCTACTGGCTCTCGATGCCGCCGGCGGCGCGTCCGGCCGGCGCGACCGGATCGGACCGGCGTTCCGTCAATCGATCGAGGGGCAGATAGGGCACGACGCCCGACCCAGCGCCCTGACCGCTATCGTCAATCAGCACCTTGTCCATGTTCGACAGGATTTCCTCCATGGTCTGCAGATAGATGCGGCGTTTGGTGATCTCTTTCTCATTTACATATTCGTTGTAAATCGAGATAAAGCGCTCGGCGTCACCGGTCGCCGCCGCGATCCGCTCTTGCTTATAGGCTTCGGACGCTTGGATAATTTGTTGCGCCTGACCTTCCGCGCGCTGCGTCACCTCGTTCAAATAGGCGGTCGCCTCGTTGATCGCGCGTTCGGCGTCGGCCCGCGCGGCTTGCACGTCGCGGAAAGCGTCGATCACCTGAGAAGGTGGATCGACCTTCTGAATCTGCACGTTTGTGACGGCGATTCCCGACTCGTAGTCGTCCAGGATCGATTGCACCAACTCTTGCGTCTCGCCGGCGATCTGACCGCGGCCGACGGTTCGCGCGAATTCGAAATCGCGCTGGCCGATGATCTCGCGGATCGCCGCCTCCGCGGCGTTGCGGACCGTTTCCTCGGGATCGACGACGTTGAAGAGATAATCGCCCGCGTCCGAAATCTGCCAGAACACAACCGCCTGGATGTCGATGATATTCTCGTCGCCGGTCAGCATCAGGCTGTCTTGCCCGCGATTGCTCCGCGCGCCGGTGCGCACGCCAAGCTGCTCCTGGTTCACATCGGTGACCCGAGGCTTGATCACTTCGCCGATCGGGGCCGGCACATTATATTGCAGGCCCGGGCTGGTCGTCTCGTTCAGTTTGCCAAAGACCAGCTCGACACCCTGTTCGTTCGGCTCGACCTGATAGAAACCGGTCGCCAGCCAGCCGGCGACCAACAAAACGCCGATAATCAGAATGCCCTTGGGACCGCCGACGCCGCCGGGGAGCATTTTCTTGAGACTCTCCTGGCCGCGCCGCACCGCTTCTTCGATATCGGGCGGCTGACGATTGCCGCCGCCGCCGCCACCGCCAGAGGGACGACCCCAAGGGCTCTGACCGCCCCCGCCGCCGGACCCTTTTCCGCCGCCGCCGCCCCAAGGACCGCCGCCGCCCCCTGTATTATTCTGCCAAGGCATATGCTCAACCCGTTGTCATGAAATGGACCTGTGCGCGTTCGTGCGCGCTAGACTGCAAATGATGTCGCGCAGCCCCATTGCAAGGAAAGAACGCGTGTTCTCTCGCAGCAAAAGGCCGCAGCGTGTTTCTCTTTTGCGTCCGGCGCGCGAGACATATATGTCCAGCGGTCCGGAATGGCAAAGCCCGATCGCCGCAAATGGGCGCACGGCGGGCGCGGCGCCGCGCCGGAGAGCATCCGCTGTCCTTGTTCTGTCCCTCAATCGCCCGGATGAACCGATGTCGGAAGTTACCGAAACGCTTGTGATGGAAGTGCTGGCCACGGTCGTCGGACCGGACGGAAGAAGAACGCTGACGGAAGCCGGCATGATTTCCGGCGTCGCGATCAAAGAGCGGAACGTCCAGTTCTCGATCGAGATCGACCCGAAAGACGCCGACCGGATGGAGCCGATCCGCAAAGCGGCGGAAGCGGCGGTGGATGGGCTCGACGGCGTATTATCGGTCACCGCCATCCTGACGGCCGAGCGCGCCGCGCCGTCGGCGCCGAGCGGCGACGGCGCAAAAGCCGCTGATGCGCCGCCGCGTCCGGGACGAAAATCAGGACCGACCGGCGTCGCCAACATCGTTGCGGTCGCCAGCGGCAAAGGCGGCGTCGGCAAATCGACGACGGCGGTGAATCTGGCCCTGGCGCTGAAAGACCTGGGACTGCGCATCGGCCTGTTGGACGCCGACGTCTTCGGACCGAGCCAGCCGCGCATGCTGGGCATCTCCGGCCGGCCGAACAGCCCCGACGGCAAAGTGTTGGAGCCGATGGAGAATTTCGGCGTCAAGGCGATGTCGATCGGATTCCTGATCTCAGAGGATCAGCCGGTCGTCTGGCGCGGACCGATGGTGATGGGCGCGCTGCAGCAGATGCTGGCCGACGTCGCCTGGGGCGAGCTGGATGTCTTGATCGTCGACATGCCGCCGGGCACCGGCGACGCACAACTGACCATGGCGCAGAACACGCCGCTGGCGGGCGCCGTCATCGTCTCGACGCCGCAGGACATCGCCCTGATCGATGCGCGCAAAGGCCTGAATATGTTCCGCAAGGTCGATGTCCCTGTTCTCGGGATCATCGAGAATATGAGCGTTTATGTGTGCCCGAGCTGCGGCCACGAGGCGCATATCTTCGGCCATGGCGGGGCGCGCCGGGAAGCCGAATCTCTGGCGGTCGATTTCCTCGGCGAGATTCCATTGGATATCGACATTCGGACCCATGCGGATGACGGCGACCCGATCGTCATCGCCAAACCCGACAGCCCGCATACCAAAGCCTACCGCGATATCGCGACGACGATCTGGTCGAAACTGTCCGGCGAGGCGGCCGAAAGCGTCCGCCGTGCGGCGCCCTCGATCGTGGTCGAATAGGCCCGCGCCTTGTTGGCGGCGGTGTGATAAAGGTGAAGGATCGCGCTGAGAACAAGGAGCGCCGCGTACAGCCATGATCCGGATCGCGCAGATAGACCGGCTGTCCCAATTCGTCCGCCTTGTCCGACGGGGCGCCGCGATCGCAGCCCTTGCGCTTTGGCCGATTGTCGGCGCGACCGCCGCGTTCGCCCAGCCGGACTCACGCGATCTTCTGCGCGCCTTCAATAAAGAGCGGGAGTCGCGGCGGCTGCCGCAACTGACCCAAGACCCGCGCCTGGCCCGCGCCGCCGACCGGATCGCCCGCGCCATCGGTCAGGGCCAGGGCGTCGAACGCGGCGATAACGCCGAATGCGCGGCGATAGACGACGCCGGATTTCCCTGTCCCGGGGTCATTCGCCTCTACGCCTTGAATGGCGGCGAAGCGGATCAGGCCGCCCGCTTCCTGTTCGAAAGCCGCAAGACAGGCCCCAGCGCGCTGACCGTCGAGCATCGGCATATCGGGGTCGGCGGCGTGTCGACGCCAGGCGGCGGCGTCTCTTGGGTGGTGCTGATCGGTCAACCGCCGGCCCCGGCGCCGCGATCCTGGCGCCGCGACGTCTTGGCGGAGATCAACGCTTTCCGACGCCAATACGGCCTCATTCCGCTGACGCTCGCCCCGCTCTTGAACGAGGCGGCGCAGCGGCATGCGGACGATATGGCCTATAACGATTATGTCGCCCATCTGACGCCGGACGGGCGCGACCCCGGCGCGCGCGCCTCGGCGACCGGCTATCAATGGGCCCTAATCGTCGAGAATCTGGCGAACGGACAGCCGACCCCGGCGGAAGCGGTCGACGCCTGGAAGAAATCCGACAGCCACCGCCGGGCCATGCTGAACCGCCAGGTCACGGAAGCCGGGATCGGCTACCGCTTCATCCAGAATGACCGCGGCGCCGTCCGCAGCTTCCACTATTGGGCGCTGAGCATGGGCCTGCCGCAATCGTAACGCCGAGCCACGGGCCCGCCGGGGCGCGGCTTATGCAGTTGTATCGATCGGCTTGTGATCTTCGGGCGGCGCGGCCCCCGGTTTCGGCCCGCCCTTCGCCACCACGACCATCGCCGCACGCAACAGCCGGTCATGCATCATATAGCCCGGCTGCAGCGTCTGAACGATGGCCCCGGCCGGCTGATCGGGCATTTCCAGCTCCGACATCGCCTGATGCACTTCATAGGAGAAGCGCTCGCCCGCTTCCGGGTCGATCTGTTTGACGCCAAATCGGGCGAAGGCGTCCAAGAATTGCTTCGCGACCATCTCGACGCCCGTGGAGATGTTGTTTAGAGCCTCGTTTTCCTCACGCTGGTCCGGGGTCACCGACTGAACGGCGCGGCCAAGATTGTCCAGGACCGGTAATAACTCCTTCGCCAGCCCGCTGGGCCCATATTTGGCGGCGTCTTGGCGGTCTTTTTCCGCGCGGCGGCGCGTGTTCTCGACCTCCGCCAGCGCCCGCATCAACCGGTCCTTTAGCTGGGCGTTTTCGGCCTGCAAAGCATCAAGGGGATCATCGACCGCGTCATCAGCCGGATGGGCGGCCGGATCGGCGGCCTGATCCTGGGTCGCTTCCGCTTGGTCTTCCGGCTCTGTCGTTTCCTCCGCAGCGCCCGCGGCCGTCGCGTCTTCCGCGCCCGTTTCCGGATTTTTCTCGTCTTCGCTCATCATATTCCAAGCCTAATTGTCATACTGTCCGGCGCGCGGTTGTCGCCGGACCGCTCGCGGACGGTTATGTGGGCGATCCCGGCCCGAACTGCAAGCGCAACGGCGCAGGCCTTGGGTCGGCTTACGGCTTGCCAGCATGACCGGCGCTTGCAACAGTCGCTCGCGATCACGGGAGAAACAGATGCGTAAGAATCCCCTGAAAGAAATTTGGGCCTCGGGCGGCGTGGTGAGGAACACCTTTCTCGCCCTGGACAGCACCATGTCGGCGGAAGGGGCCGCCAGCCTGGGCTGGGACGCGGTCACCGTCGATCTGCAACACGGCTTCGCCGACGAACGCACAGCCCGCCAGATGTTTCAGGCCATTTCCGCCCAGAAAGCGACGCCGCTGGCGCGGGTCGCTTGGAACGATCCGGCGAAGATCATGCGGCTGTTGGATGATGGCTGCTACGGCTTGATCTGTCCGATGGTCAACACCGCGGAAGAAGCGGCGGCTTTTGTGAAAAGCAGCAAGTATCCGCCGCTCGGCGCACGCAGCTACGGGCCGCAGCGCGGCTTCCTCTATGGCGGGCCCGATTATGCGGCCAAGGCGAATGAGACAGTGATCAATCTGGCGATGATCGAAACCGCCGAGGCGCTGAGCAATCTGCCGGCGATCGCCGCGACGCCGGGGATCGACGGGGTCTATATCGGCCCGTCAGACCTCGCGATCAGCCTGGGAGAGCCGCCCGCCGGCGTCCCGACGATCCCGCGCGTAGTGGAGGCGATCGAAGCCATCCTGCGCGGCGCGAAACAAGCGGGCGTCGTCACCGGGCTGCATTGCGGCACGGCGGAGATGGCGGCGGAATGGGCTGCGAAAGGCTTTGATATGGTCACGGTCGGCTCAGACTACACAGCCATGATGGCGCATATGGCGCAGAGCCTGAGGACGCTCGACGGGTAGACGGCGCCGGGAACGCCAGCGCCGACCCCGATCACCCGAAATCGGCGACCGCCGTCAATCGGGCAGGGTAATCTTGAAGACGCCGTCCTCGCCGGTCAGCAAGCCCCGCTCGCCCTCTTTCAAGCCGCGCGGATCGGTATCTTCGGCGATCGGCTCGAACTTGCCGAGACATCCGGCCGCGCCCATCAGCACGATGACGAAGACCAGCGCGCGCGTCATCCCATTCCTCCGATCCTGCAGCACCTTCACCACTAAGTTAGGCAAAGCGGCCGCGTCTCACCAGACCCGGCCTGCTCTGTCCGCTTTTCCCGGTTAGAACTTCACCCGTGCGCCGCCCATGACAGCGAACACGTCATCCGGGTCCGATACACCGCTGCGTTCCAGCTCAAAGTTGCGCAGTCCGAGATAGAGATCGGCAGCCGCTGCGTCGACCTGCTGGACATAGTAAGCGCCATAGGCCGTCGCTTCGTCGCCCGCCGTATCGACATCCTCGTTATAAGCATAATCCACGGCGACGGCCGAATCGCCGAAATCAAACACGCTGAACTTATAACCGACCTTGCCGTAATAGAAGGTCGCATCGAGATCGGACCGGATCGCATCGTCCCGCTCCGCATAGGCGCCGGTCAGGGTGAAGCCGCTGATATCGGCAGAAACCGACCCGCCGTAAGAATCGTCATTATTGGACTTCTCGGCATAGAAGACCGCCGCGCGCAGCGTCGTGTTGTCGAACTTCCCGCTGAACCGGACCGCTCCGTCATATTGATCGTTTCGGCCATAGGATCCCGACACCGTGAACCCTGCGAACTGAGGCGAGTCGTATCGCAGCCGGTCGTCCCGGCCGAGTCCGTCCAAATTGTCGAAGGCGTCGTTCACCGTCGTGGTTGTTCCGCCGAAATTGATCCCGCCGGCGATCGATGCGGTGTCGCTGTAGCCGACAATATCCGTGCCGGAGAGATCGACTTCGGTGGATCCATCCGACGCGGTCGAGCCCTGCCCAAGCCAGACCTTCCCCCATTTTTTGCTTGATGCGAACAGATCCAAATGCCGTTCATTCAGATCGAAGCCGCCGCTATCGTCGTCGAAGCCGGTATTGGCGGACGAATCGGATTCGACCTCGAGCTCGATCCGCGTTCCGACCGTGACGTCTTCATTGATGTCCGCCTCGCCCTCAAACCGAAAACGGGTCGATGAGGCGTCATTATCGACCGGCATCAGATCGGATTCATCGCTGTTATCGGCATATTGCAACGCACGGTTGACTTGGCCGCTGATCTTCAGACGCACCCGGTCTGTACCGGAACTCACCACCGCTTCGCCGTCGCCGCCGCCAGAGCTCTGCGCAGCGGCCTTGGCGGCCTCGGCCTTGGCCGCTGCGACCTCGGCCGCCTGTTCCGCCTGCTTCGCCTCCAATTCTTGAAGCCGCTGCGTCAGCGCCTCCAACTGCGCCTTCAGCGCTTCGATATCCGAATCCTGCGCCAGCGCCGGACCCGACACGCCCAAAAGCGCCGCCGCGCTGACTCCAACCATGAATGACTTAAACGTCATACAACCCTCCCTCTCGTGCATCGCAGACACGCAAACCTACAGAAATCAATCTATCGAACGATAGAATGAACCCTGTCCAAACAATCAGGAGAATCGCGTTGCACTCGCACAGTTTCATAACGACTGTGACGAATAGGTCACAGTCCGGGACCAGCGCGAAGGATTTCAGCACTTTCAGCGATTCCTGCGCCGCGTCGAGGCCGGGAGCGCCCAACGACGCCGATTGAAGCCTTGCCGCCGAAATCGGAGCCTGTCACGGTTGGCCGATAAACCGCTGCGGGCCCCAAGCCATGCGGCGTTACAGGGAGAGGCATCATGGACGTCAAAGCCGCCGTCGCCTTCAAGGCGGGCGAACCGCTTTCCATCGAAACCGTTCAGCTCGAGGGACCGCGCGCGGGCGAGGTCCTGGTCGAGATCAAGGCGACCGGGATCTGCCACACCGACGAATTCACCCTGTCCGGCGCCGATCCGGAAGGGCTTTTCCCGGCCATTCTCGGACATGAGGGAGCAGGGGTCGTGGTCGATGTCGGGCCCGGCGTCACATCGCTAAAAAAGGGCGATCATGTCATCCCGCTCTACACGCCCGAATGCCGGGAATGCGACTATTGCCTGAACCCAAAGACCAATCTGTGTCAGGCGATCCGCGCGACCCAGGGCCAAGGCCTGATGCCAGACGGCAGTTCACGCTTTTCGATCGGCGGCGAGAAGCTGTTCCACTATATGGGCACCTCGACCTTCGCCAATTACACGGTCGCGCCGGAGATTGCGCTGGCCAAGGTTCGCGAGGACGCGCCTTTCGACAAGATCTGCTATATCGGCTGCGGCGTCACCACCGGGATCGGCGCCGTGATCAACACGGCCAAGGTCGAGCCGGGATCGAATGTCGTCGTCTTCGGCCTCGGCGGGATCGGTCTGAATGTAATCCAGGGCGCCCGGCTGGTCGGCGCGAACATGATTGTCGGCGTCGATCTGAACCCGGCCAAACAGGCGATGGGCGAGCGCTTTGGCATGACCCATTTCGTCAATCCGAAAGAAGTCGCGGACGATCTGGTCGCCCATCTGGTGGACCTCACCGGCGGCGGCGCCGACTACAGTTTCGAATGTATCGGCAATGTCACGACCATGCGCCAGGCCCTGGAATGCGCGCACAAGGGCTGGGGCGAGAGCATCATCATCGGGGTCGCCGGGGCCGGTCAGGAAATCTCGACCCGGCCGTTCCAGCTTGTCACTGGCCGGTCCTGGCGCGGCACGGCCTTTGGCGGCGCGCGCGGCCGCACCGATGTGCCGAAAATCGTCGATTGGTATATGGACGGCAAAATCGAGATCGACCCGATGATCACCCACACGATGCCGTTGGAAGAGATCAACACCGGCTTCGACCTGATGCATAAGGGCGAGAGCATCCGCTCGGTCGTGGTCTACTAGCGGATGGGACTTCAGATCGAGCAGCAATGGGCCAGCTTCGGCGGCGTCCAGCGGGTCTATAGCCACGACAGCGACCAGACGCATTGCCGGATGGAATTCGCCGTCTACACCCCGCCGCAAGTCGGGGACGGGGCCGGGGCCGGGCCGGCGCCGGTCTTGTACTACCTCTCCGGCCTGACCTGCACCTGGGAGAACGCGACGACCAAGGCGGGCTGGCAGCGCGCGGCGGCGGAGCATGGCGTGATCATTGTCGCGCCTGACACCTCGCCGCGCGGCGAGAACGTACCCGATGCAGACCGCTACGACTTCGGATCAGGGGCCGGTTTCTATGTCGATGCGACCCGCCAACCATGGTCGAAACACTACCGCATGTATTCCTATATCACGCAGGAATTGACCGGCATCGTGGCGCGCGAGATCGTCGGCGCCGACCCGGCGCGGCAGGGAATACTTGGACATTCTATGGGCGGGCACGGCGCCCTGACCATCGCCCTGAAGAATCCCGACCTGTTCAGATCGGTCTCGGCCTTTGCGCCGATCTCGTCGCCGATGCGCTGCCCCTGGGGCCAGGGCGCTCTCGGCGGCTATTTGGGACAGGATGAGGCGGCTTGGGCGGAGTATGACGCCTGCGCCCTGATCGCGGCGCGCGGCTGGTCCGGCGACATCTTGGTCGATCAGGGCGCGGCTGACCAGTTCCTCGAGGAACAGCTCAAGCCAGAACTGCTGGAACAGGCCTGCGCCGAAGCCGGCGTCTCCCTGACCCTGCGCCGACAGCCCGGCTACGACCACAGCTACTATTTCATCGCCAGCTTTATTGACGACCATATGCGCTGGCATATGGAGCGGCTGGTGTAATGACCGCCCCGACGGCGGCATGCACCCTCTATGGCATGAGCCGCAGCGTCTATGTCCGCATCGCGCGGATGGCGCTGTTGGCGAAAGGCGTCGGATACGCGCTAGTCGAGATCGATCCATTCCGCGACCCGCCGGCCCCTGGCGCGGCGATGCTGCCGATGGGCAAGGTCCCGCTCTTCGAGCATCACGGCCGCCAAATCATCGAGACCCAGGCGATCGTGCGCTATATCGACCGCGCCTTTGACGGGCCCGACCTTCAGCCCGCCGACCCGATCCTCGCCGCGCATCAGGACCAGATCATCGGCCTGTGCGACAGCGCGCTTTATCGCGCCTTGGTCTGGGATGTCTTCGTCGAGACGCAAGAAAACAATGACCCGCGCGTGATCAGCATAGGCGCGGCACAGACTATGCGCGCTCTGAAAGCCATTGATACGCGCTGCATCCCGGACGCCGAGGGCGCGATTGGGGAGTCGCTGCTTGGCCGCCTCTGCCTGGCGGATTTCTTTCTGGCCGCGATGCTCGATTACGGGGCGCGCTGCGCTCCGGGCGCCGAGGCGATTGGGAAAGCCCCGCAGCTGGCGGATTGGTGGCGCCAGGCGCGAGAGCTGGGTTATGTTACCGCGACCCGACCGGAAGGCGGGTCATGGCCACCCGATCTCATTCCATGAGAAGGAGTTGGTGCTTCGCTGCAACGCCGGGCGCGATTGAACCGCGCGCCGCCAATCCTTACGTTCCGATCATCCATCCCCTCCTTCGCCGTCCCGAGACGGCGCCGCACGGAAAGACGCCATGAAGACCGATCAGCCGAAGACCATCCGCTTGGCCGACTATGCGCCGACGCCCTACGCCATCAACGCCGCGGCGCTGACCTTCGACCTCGATTTCCAGCGCACAGAGGTGACGTCGGTGCTGGAGATTGCGCGTCGGACCGGCGCGGAAGCGGAGCCGCTGATCCTCAATGGCGAGGCGCTGGAACTGCTTTCAATCGAGATTGATGGCGAAGCGCTTACGGCCGACGCGTATGAGATCGACGAGGCGGCGCTGACCCTCTTCAATCCGCCAGGGTCTTTCCAACTGACCACCCGCGTCGCCATCGATCCGAGCGCCAATACGCGGCTGGAAGGGCTCTATCAGTCCAAGGACATGCTGTGTACGCAATGCGAGGCGGAGGGGTTTCGCCGGATCACCTACTATCTCGACCGACCGGATGTGATGGCGCCGTTCAGCGTGACCCTAAGGGCCGATCCCGAGCGCTTCCCGGTCCTCTTGTCGAACGGCAATCCGGGGCCGACGCGGATGCTCGAGGATGGAAGGCGCGAGGCGATCTGGATCGATCCCTTCCCCAAGCCCGCCTATTTGTTCGCGCTCGTGGCCGGGGACCTGGCTGCGGTCGAAGACCATTTCACGACGCGATCCGGCCGCGATGTGGCGCTGACGATCTTCGTCGAGCATGGCGCGGAGCCGAAAGCCTGCTACGCCATGGACGCGCTGAAACGTTCGATGATCTGGGACGAGGAACGGTTCGGCCTGGAATACGATCTCGACGTCTTCAACATCGTCGCCATCTCGCATTTCAATATGGGGGCGATGGAGAATAAGGGGTTGAACGTCTTCAACGCCAAATATGTGCTGGCGGACGCTGAGTCGGCGTCGGACATGGATTTCACCTTCATCGAATCCATCGTCGCGCATGAGTATTTTCACAACTGGACCGGGAACCGCGTGACTTGCCGCGACTGGTTCCAGCTGAGCCTGAAGGAAGGGCTGACGGTCTTCCGCGATCAGGAATTCACCTCTGACCAACGCTCGCGGCCGGTCAAGCGCATCCAGGACGTGCGCTCTCTGCGCGCCCGGCAGTTCCCCGAGGACGCAGGGCCGCTGGCCCATCCCGTGCGGCCCGAAAGCTATATAGAGATCAACAATTTCTACACCGCGACCGTCTATGACAAAGGCGCCGAGGTGATCCGGATGATGCACACACTGCTGGGCGAGGACGGGTTCCAGAAGGGCATGAAACTGTATTTCGAGCGCCATGACGGCGAGGCCGCGACCTGCGATCAATTCGCCGCCGCCATGGCCGACGCCAACAACCGCGATCTCGATCAATTCAAACGCTGGTATTCCCAAGCCGGCACCCCGGTGTTGCGCGTGGCGGCGGAGTATGACGAACCGACGCACCGCTTGCGTCTGCGTTTCTCGCAGCAGACGCCGGCCACGCCGAACCAGCCGGAGAAGGCGCCCTTCTACATCCCCTTCCGCGTCGGGCTGATCGGCCAAGACGGGGCCGAGATACCGTTAAACAGCCCATCCAACGCCATCGACGCAGACGGGTTGGCGCATCTGACCGAGGCGGAGCAGGAGATTATCTTCACCGGCGTGACCTCGCGGCCGGTTCTTTCCTTGAACCGGGGATTCAGCGCGCCGGTCCTGGTCGAATCCGATCAGAGCGACGCCGATCTCGCCTTCGCCATGACCCACGATATGGACGCGTTCGCCCGATGGGAGGCGGGGCAAACCTTGGCGCTACGTTTGATCTCAGCCGTTGTTGACCGGCTGCTTGGCGGCGAGACGGATGCGGAGGCGATGATCGCCGAGACCGCCGGCGGTTTCATCACGGCGATGGGCGCCATCCTGACGGACCCCGAGGCCGATCCGGCCTTCAAATCCGCTGCGATGGCATTGCCGACCGAGGACTATATCGGCGAACGCGCGCCGGTCGTTCAGGTAGACGCAATTCACCAGGCAAGGCTTGCGCTGCGTCGGGCCATCGGCGCGGCGCTGGCGGAAGACTTGGCGCGGACCTATGCGGAAAACGCAGTCGAAGGGGCCTTCGCCCCGACAGCGGAGCAGGCGGGCAAGCGCGCGCTGAGGAACGCCGCCCTGTCCTATCTCTGCGCGGCCGGCGATGGCGACGCCAAGCGGCGCGCCCTCGACGCCTATCGCGCGTCGGATAACATGACCGAGACCCTGATGGCGCTGAATCTGCTCTGCGAGACCGAAGGCGCCGAACGCGATGAGGCCTTGGCTCATTTTGAGGAAAGATGGCGCGACGATGAGCAGGTGATCGATAAATGGTTCGGAGTCCAGGCCATGGCGGCCGCGCCGAACACGCTGGCGCGCGTGCTCGAGTTGATGAAGCACCCGGCCTTCGACATGAAGAATCCGAACAAGGTGCGGGCGCTGATCGGCGCCTTCGCCCATGGTGCGCCGGTGAACTTCCACGCCGCCAACGGCTCCGGCTATGAATTCCTGGCGGACCGGGTCATCGAGCTGGATTCGATCAATCCCCAGAACGCCGCGCGTATGCTGGGGCCGTTGGGCGCCTGGCGGCGCTACGACGCGGGGCGGCAAGCCAAGATGAAGGCGGCGCTGGAGCGCATCCTCGCCGTGCCGGTCTTGAGCCCGGACAGTTATGAGATCGCCAGCAAGAGCCTGAAAGCCTGAGCCAATATCCGATTTCTCGGCTTTGTGACTAGAACGGCCGGCGCCGCCGCCATAGATCAGGTCGCGAAGTCCCGATCCGGGACGAGGGTTCGAAAGGCGACTAGGCGATGGCTGAGACAATCACGGCGGATATCTGCATCATCGGCGCGGGATCAGGCGGCCTGTCGGTCGCCGCGGGCGCCTCCCAGATGGGCGCCAAAACGGTCCTGATCGAACGCGGCGCGATGGGCGGCGACTGCCTGAACACGGGCTGCGTGCCGTCGAAGGCCCTGATCGCCGCGGCGCATGCGGCGCACACATTCCGCGAGGCCGCCAAGTTCGGCGTCGCCGCCGCCGAGCCTGAAATCGACATGGCGAAAGTGCGCGATCATGTAAAAGGCGTGATCGACGCCATCGCGCCGACGGATTCGGTCGAACGGTTCGAAGGGTTCGGCGTTCAGGTGCTTCAATCTTCTGCGCGCTTCATCTCCAACACCGAAGTCGCGACTGACGCCGGCGATCGCGTGAAGGCGAAAAATTTCGTTATCGCCACCGGCTCCAGTCCGATGGTCCCGCCGATCCCCGGACTCGCCGAAACGCCCTTCATGACCAACGAGACGGTCTTCGATCTCGGCGAGAAGGTCGATCACCTGATCGTGGTCGGCGGCGGTCCGATCGGGACCGAACTGGCGCACGCCCATCGCCGTTTGGGCGCCAAGGTCACCGTGGTTGAGATGTTCGACATTCTCGGCCGCGACGACCCGGAATGTTCGGCGATCGTCAAGGAGCGTCTGCTCGAGGAAGGCTTGATTTTCAAGGAACGGACCAAGGTTGTCTCGGTGGCTAAGACGGATCAGGGCGTCCAGGTCGAAGTCGACTCCGAACAAGGGCCGGAGACCCTGAACGGCAGTCACCTGCTGATCGCCGCCGGACGAACGCCCAATATCCAAGACCTTGATCTGGAGAAAGCGGGCGTCGCCTACACCAATCGCGGCGTCACCGTCGACCCATCCCTGCGCACCAGCGCCAAGCGGATCTACGCCATCGGCGATGTCGCGGGCGGTCTGCAATTCACCCATATGGCGAACTATCACGCCGGCATTCTGATCCGGCAGATTCTGTTCAAGATGGGCTGGACGAAGGTCGATACGTCGGCCTTTCCCTGGGTGACCTACACCGACCCGGAACTCGCGCATGTCGGCATGAGTGAGGCGGACGCTTTGAAGGCCTATGGCAAGGGTGGATTCAAACTGCTGCGCTGGTCCTTTGACGAGAATGACCGGGCGCAGGCGGAACGCAGCACACATGGACTGATCAAGGTCGTCACCGACGCTAAACGCCGGGTCAAGGGTGCGACCATCGCCGGACCGCATGCGGGCGAGTTGATCATGCCCTGGGTCATGGCGATCGGACTGAAGAAGAAGATCGGCGCCGTCGCCGGTCTGACCTTCCCCTACCCGACCCTCTCGGAAGTGTCGAAACGCGCCGCCGGCAGTTACTACACGCCGTCTCTGTTTTCGGAGAAAACCCGAAAGATCGTTCGGTTTCTAATGCGATTCTAGCTGGTTTCCGCAGTTTCCGTGAAGATATACTCCCTCTAACGCCGACGAACCGGTCGGCGATCCAATCCTTGAGAATATGGGAGTTCATTATGAGTACGGCATTTGCCCCACGTCGGCTGTTGGCGGCGACGGCGATCGCGTTCGGCGCGTTCGCTGCGATGGCGCCCTCGGCCTGGGCCGAAGCGCTTAATCTGCGCATCGTCCATGTCAACGATATCGACCGGATGAGCGACAGCAAGGGCCGCGGCGGCCTCGCCAAGCTCGCCACGGTCGTCAAGGAGGCCAAATCGGGCGCTGAGAATGTCCTGGTCACGCACGGCGGCGACACGATCGCGCCGAGCATCCTGTCCTCCATCGACCAGGGCGCGCATTTCATCGATCTTTTGAACCAGCTTGGGATCGACGTATTGGTCCTGGGCAACCACGAATATGATTTCGGCCCGGCCGTCATGTCCCAGCGTGTCAGCGAGGCCCAGTTCCCCGTCCTGTCCGCGAACTCGATCGCGCCGGGCGGCGGTTTGCCGGAGGGCGTTCTGGCCAACACGACCTGGAGCTTCGGCGACTGGACCATCGGCATGTTCGGCCTGACGACGCCCACCACCGTCGAACGGGCCAGCCCGGCGCCGGTGACCTTCGGCGATGTGACCGAGGTCGCCGCCGCGCAAGCCGAGGCCTTGACCGAGGCCGGCGCCGATTTCGTCATCGCTCTGTCGCACACCACGGTCTCCGAAGACGAACGCTTGATCGAGCAAGCCGCCGCGCCGTTGATCCTGGGCGGGGACGACCACGATCTGCGGGTGAAATGGTTCGGCAAGACCGCCTTCGTCGAATCCGCCAGCCAGGCCGATTTCGTCACCGTGATCGATCTGACCATGGAGAAGGACGAGGACGGTGAAGTCTCTTGGTACGCCGCCTACGATCTGATCAACACGCTCGGCGTCGAGCCCGACCCCGAAATGACCGCTGCGATCGCGGTCTATGAGGGCCGCCTGGACGCCGAGTTGAATGTCGAGATCGGCGCCACCGCGACCGCCTTGGACACGCGCCGGCCCAGCGTGCGCGGCGGTGAAAACGCGTTCGGCAGCTTGGTCGCCGACGCGATGCGCATGGCCGTCGAGGCCGATATCGGCATCACCAATGGCGGCGGCATCCGGGCCGACCGCGAATACGCCCCGGGCACGGTCCTGACCCGCAAGGACATTCTGGCCGAACTGCCTTTCGGCAATCGCACCGTCCTTTTGGAAATGACCGGCGCCCAGGTGCTGGCGGCGCTGGAAAACGGCTTCAGCAAGATCGAAGACGTCGCCGGCCGATTCCCGCATGTCTCGGGCATGACGGTGGTCTACAACCCGGCCGCGCCGGCCGGCGCGCGCGTCGTGTCGGCCGAGGTCGGCGGGGCGGCGCTGGATCCGGCCAAGACCTATCGCCTGGCGACCAACGACTATATGGCCAAAGGCGGCGACGGTTACGCGTCCTTCCTGGAAGCCAAGGTCATCATTGATTCGACCTCCGGCGAGTATATGGCCAGTCAAGTGATGGACTTCATCGCCGACGCCGGCGAGGTGTCGCCTGCGGTCGAAGGCCGGTTGACGATCGCTCAATAGGGGCGCGTTCGACGCGCGTCCTTATCGGATGGCGGTGATATCTGTGGGGCCGTCGGCGTCGCGCCGGCGGCCCTTTCCTTTAAGCCTGCAAGAATTGACCGGCGCCGCGCAGGCTCTGGGAAAGCTTTTCCCGACGAACCGGCCGAGCCGCTTTGGCGGCGGTCTAACCGCTTGAAACAAGGGGCTGCGTCCGCCGTCCCCCTTGGCACGCCGCATGCTTTGACCCTCAGACGCATTCTGTTTGGTCAAGCGCAGATGACTTTGGACAGTCTTTTTTCGATCTTCAAACGCCGGCCGGAGGGCGAGCCCGCTCTGGCCGACGCGCGGGCGCGTGTGCCTCAGATCGCCAAACTTGGCGGCCCGGCGCGCCAAATCGCGGCGCCGCCGGAGACAGCCGCGCGGCAGCCCGCCGGTCCGGTCGATCAGGTACAGATCAGCGCCCAGGCCGCCTTCGTCCTGGCCGCCTCTCAGTATAATCCCAGCGCTATCACAGAGACCGAAACCCAGCGCATGAGCGACGGCCTCTATCAAGGTAAGGCGATCTCAGCCCGCGATCGGGCGATCCTGGTCAAAGGCCCGCAATCGGGCGCCGAGCGATTCGGGTCGCAGAACGCGCCGCGCAACCTGTTGGCGGCGTTCCAGACCGACATCAGCGACGCGTTGGGCCGCAGCGATTTCGTCACCGTCGAAACAAGTTCGCGCGCCGTCTCGATCCTCGGACGCGTCGCGAGCCTTCGGGAAGTCATTCTATAAGCGCGGCTTCGCGTGCGCAGGACCGGCCCGGCGCGACGCCGTGTCAGACTTGTTGAGACGCCTGCGAAGGCTGTATAGCGCTGCCTATGAGTGAGCTTTCCAGCGAATCCCGTCTGTCTTTGGCGCCGGCGGCCGATATGGCGTCCAGGACCCGCGCGGTCGGCCTTTGGCTGGCCGCCTCGGCCGCTATGGTCTTTATCATGATGCTGATCGGGGCGATCACCCGGCTCACAGAATCCGGCTTGAGCATGGTTGAATGGCGCCCGTTGATCGGGGCCTTGCCGCCGCTCTCCGAGGCTGAATGGGTCCGGGTGTTCGAACTTTATCGCCAGACCTCGGAATATCAGCTCGCCAACGCCGGTATGACTCTGGCCGAGTTCAAAGCGATCTTCTGGTGGGAGTATATCCACCGCCTGTGGGGCCGGTTAATCGGCGTCGTCTACGCCGTGCCGTTTTTCTTCTTTCTCTGGCGCGGCTGGATCCCGGCAGCCGCAAAGCCGCATCTCTGGATTCTCCTGGCGCTGGGCGGCCTGCAGGGCGTGATCGGCTGGTGGATGGTGAAGAGCGGCTTTGTCGACCGCACCGATGTCAGCCAATACCGTCTGGCGCTGCATCTCGGCATGGCCTTCTTCATCCTCGGCTATTTGTTCTGGATGACGCTCAGTTTTCTCTGGCCGGTCGAGCGGGGCCGCGCCGCCGCGCCGCGCGGGTTCCGCCGGCTGAGCGCCTGGACGCACGCGGTGGTGTTCGTCACCGTGGTCAGCGGCGCCTTTGTCGCCGGCTCAAACGCTGGGTTCATCTATAATGACTGGCCGCTGATGAATGGCGCGCTGACGCCGGACGATTTCTGGACCTTGACCCCTTGGTGGGCGAGCGCTTTTGAGGAGCACGGCGTCATCCAATTCAACCACCGCCTGCTGGCTTACGCGACGGTCGGCGTCGGAACGGCGGTCTGGATCGCTGCGCGAAGGATCGACTTGGCGCCGCGCGCGCGCCTGGCGGTCACCGCGCTGGTCTGCGGCGTCTGGCTTCAGGCGGCGTTGGGCGTGGCCACCCTTGTCCTGGTCGTGCCGATCACGCTCGCCACCCTGCATCAGGCGGGGGCGGCGACGGTCTTTTGCCTCACTCTTTGGCTGTTGAAAGAAGTCCGCGGGCGAACCGGTAAAGCTTGACCGGCGATCTTAAGATTTCCGCCAGAGAGCACGATCTCGGACCGATAACGCGCGGGGAGGGGCGCGCCTCACTCTATCGTCTCACGCCTTTTACAATTTGTTCATAACTGATCGTGTAAACGGATTGTGGGGGGAATGAATCGGTCGTCGGAGCAACAACGCCGTTTCGCCGCACTGTTGGTCGGGCGGTGAGCATCGAGCGTTTTGGGCTGCAACTGCTCGGACTGTGTATTCATGGCGCGGGACTTTATGACTTTCAAAGCGACACAGCAAACAACCGTATTCAACGCGTCGGGCGACGATTCCGCGCGCCTGGCGCAGATCGCCGGGTCGGTGTGCGCGGGGGCGAACGCTTCGGGGCCGGCGCTGCCTGTCGACATGGCGCTTGATGCATTGTCCCAGTCCGGCGACCTCGCCTATGTCTGGGACTTCACCAGCGACGAAATCCGCTGGTTCGGCGATCTCAGCATCGCGTTGGGCGTCGATGGCCCCGAAAGCCTGAGCAATGGCGAGCGTTTTCATGAACGCGTCAATGTCGAAGACCTGACGCAACGTCTGCAAAGCCTCGGTCTGCATATGCAGGATAACGGCATCTTCGACTGCGAATATCGCCTGCGTCAGGATTCGGGCGATTTCGTCTGGGTTCACGAAAAAGGCAAGATCGCCTCCGACCGGGACGGCGAACCCTCATCCCTCGCCGGCGTCATCCGTCCAATCACCCGTCGCAAGCACCAGGAACGGCTGCTCGAGCACAAGGCGACCTATGACGAACTGACGGGGCATTTCAACAAGGCGCGGCTGAGCGAAACACTGCATACGACCTTGGCCTACAACAAACGCTACGCTGTCAAAGGCGGCTATCTGGCCGTCGGCATCGACAAACTGGCGATGGTCAATGACGCCTACGGCTACACAGTCGCCGATCTGGTGATCCTGGGCGTCAGCCATCGTATTGAACGCTGTCTGCGCGTGACCGACCGAATCGGCCGGCTCGGCGGAGACAGGTTTGGGATCGTCTTGCCGGAAGCCAGTGATGAAGGTCTGGCTCAGGCCGCCGAGAAAATCCTGGCCGCGGTGAGCAGTGAGCCGATCGATACGCCGGAAGGGCCGATCCATGTGACGATTTCGATCGGCGGCGTCGAGGTGCCCGGCCAGATCGGCGATACGCAGGAGGCCATGACCGCGGCGGAAAGCGCCCTGCAGCTCGCCAAGGAGCGCGGCCGGAACTGCTATGTCGACTACCGGCTGTCCGACGAACAGCGCCAACATAACCGCGTGTCTCTCGATATCGGCGAACAGGTGCTGAAGGCGCTCGATGAGGATCGCGTCGTTTTCGCCTATCAACCGGTGGTGAACACGGTGACGAAAGAGACGGCCTATTACGAAACGCTGTTGCGTCTGCGGGAGCCGAACGGCGATGTCATACCCGCCGGCGACTTCGTGCCCGTGGCGGAAAAGATGGGCCTGATGCGCATGCTGGATCGGCGGGCGCTGGAAATCGCCGTCGCCGATCTGATCGCCTATCCGGATGTCACCCTGGCTTTGAACATTTCCAGCCTTACCGTCACCGACCCGTCCTGGCTGCGCCACTTGATCGGTCTGACCAAAGGCCGCGAGGACCTCGCCCGGCGTCTGATCGTGGAAATCACCGAAACGGCCGCCCTGGAAGATTTCGAACTCTCCGAACGGTTCGTGAGCGCGGTGCGCAAATTGGGCTGCAAGGTCGCGCTGGACGATTTCGGCTCCGGCTATACCTCTTTCCGCCATATGAAAGTGCTGACGGTCGATATCGTTAAGATCGACGGCGCGTTCATCAAGGACGTGGCGAACAGCCCGGACAACAAGCTGTTCGTCCGAACGCTTCTCGGCCTGGCCGAAGGGTTCGGCCTGACGACCGTCGCCGAATGCGTCGAGACCGAAGCGGAAGTCGCGATCCTGGAAGATGAAGGGGCGGACTATCTGCAGGGCTGGTATTACGGACGTCCTGACACCGACCCGGCCTGGCGGATCTAATCGGCCCCGCCGTCGGCCGCTCTCAACCCTTTTGAATCGTCTTCAATTGGCGTTGCATTTCGTCGATCTGCTTTTGCAGCGCGTCGATTTGCGCATCGCCTTCGGGGGGCTTTACAGCGCCCGGCCCCGGCCCCGACGCTGCGCCCTGATCGCCCTGTGACAGCGTGTCGGGCGCGTCGGCCCCGGCGGCGGCCGGATTGAAGAACTGCATCGCCTGTTCGAACATCGCGAGATTTTGTTTCGCGACATCGTCGAACTGCCCAAACGGAAACACTGATCCGAACGTATCCTCGAAATAGCCGCGCATCTTGTCCTGGTTCTCGGCGAAAGAGCGCATCGTGAAATCGAGATATTTGGGCACCAGCATTTGCTGCATGTTGTCGCCGTAGAAGCTGATCAACTGGCGCAGGAACCCGATTGGCAGCAGGTTCTGGCCCTTGGCCTCCTCCTCGACGATGATTTGCGTCAGAACGGAACGGGTGATGTCATCGCCGCTCTTCGCGTCATGAACGGCGAAATCGACGCCGTCTTTCACCATCTGGCATAAATGATCGAGGGTCACATAGCTGCTGGTCGCCGTATTATAGAGCCGGCGGTTGGCGTATTTCTTGATCGTGATCGGCTCGGAATTCTCGCTATCCGTCGATTTTTTGGCCGCCATCGCTCTCCGTCCGCCGAAGGTTTCGCCAGTCCGGGCGCATGGAGCCGCATTTGGCCGCAAACGCCTTGTTAGTCTGTTATCATGGTCGATCTTGCGCGCCAAGCGCTGCGCTGCACCAAGACCTTTGGCGCCGGATCAATTGGCGAACCGGAATTGGCGCGACGCGGCGCGCGCCTTATAGTCCCCCGATGACAGAGCCCCCGAACTACGACGAGCTCGCCAAACGGTACCTGACTTTATGGCAGGACTATATTGCTGGCGCCGCGGCCGATCCGGACGCCGCGAAGGCCATGACGGCGATGATGGCGGGCTGGCAGAATTTCGCAAACGCCGCCGGCGCCGCCTTCACCTCGGGCGGCCCGACAGAAGAGCAATCGGACAACAGGACGGACGCGGAATACCGCGCACAGGAAGAGTCGACATCAGCGCATGACGGTCCAGCAGAAGAGCCCCGGACGCGCCCGCCCCAAGGCGGCGCCACAGACGCGGCGCGGCCTCTATCCGCGGCCGATACCGCTGCATCTCGCCGGACCGATGATGGTCTACGCGGCCTCCATCGGCGCCTTGCCGAGCTTGAACGCCGCGTTGAGCGGCTTGAAGCCGAAAGCCGCGCCGACCGGGCCCTGGAGCCCTGATCCGGCTGAATTCTGGCGCGCCTGGGCCAACGGCGCCGCCGCCGCTTTCGATGGGTCCGGTCTTGCAGCGAACGCCGCGCCTTTCGCCGGAACGGCCGAGTCGGCGCCGTTTCCCACGCCCGTTTGGGCGGCGTTCGGCCTGGCTCTCCAGTGCGGTGCGACAGCGGAGCTGCTGAACAGTCTCGGCGATCTTTTCGGGACCGGGCCTACGCCGATCGAAGCGCTCGATCTGTCAGAGCTTCTCATGGCGATCGATTCCCGATTTCGGAACGATCTGACCGCGATGCTGGACGGGATCGAGACCTATCGCCGACACCCCTATGCGCGCGCGGTCCCGGAGCCGGCCATCGTCTGGCGAGAGGGCGCGTCCTGCCTGCAATACTTTAACGACGGGGCGCATCAGGGCCACGGCGTTTCCGCGCGCCCGATCGCTTTGGTCACGCCGTCCCTGATCAATCGCGCCTATATTCTCGATTTGGACAGCGACACGAGCTTCTGCCGCAGTCTCCAGGCGATGGGCCTCGACGTCTTCCTGCTGGATTGGGGCGCGCCGGGGGCGGAGGAAAAACGGTTCGGACTGGACGAATATATCGCGCGCCTGGTGCGCGCCATCGACGCGATTGCGGCGTTTAGGGCCGATGAGTCGCGGACCCCCGCGACGATGGCGTTGGTCGGCTATTGCATGGGAGGGTTGCTGACCCTGCCGGCCGCCCTACAACGGCCGAAGACGGTTCGGAAACTCGCGCTCCTGGCCACCCCGTGGGACTTTCACGCCGAGGCGTCGCCCGATCCGCAGGCGATGCTGGCGCTGACCGACGCTCTGGAGCCGGTGCTGCGGACGTTGGATCATTTGCCGGTGGATATCATTCAGACCCTGTTCGCCGCCCTCGACCCGCTAACCGCCTTCCGCAAGTTCTCGCGCTTCGCCAAGGTCGACGCCGACACGCCGGAAGCGCGCCTGTTTGTCGCCCTGGAGGACTGGCTGAATGACGGCGTGTCGATGACCGCGCCGGTGGCGCGCGAAACGCTGGGCGGCTGGTACGGTCGGAACGAGACGGCGGCCGGCGCCTGGCGGATCGCCGGCCGGGTCGTCGATCCGGGCGACTTCTCAGGTCAGGCGATGGCGGTGATCCCGGCCGCCGATAAGATCGTGCCGCCGGCCTCGGCGCTGGCGATCACCGAACGTTTGGGGGACACGCGGCTGATCCGGCCCGCTTTGGGTCATATCGGCATGATGTCGAGCGAGCGCGCGCGCGATCTCTGGACCCGGATCGGGTCCTTCATCGCTGATTGACTGGGCCGATTGATTTGGCGGCCCAACTCGGCGGCCTGATTCGGCGGATTGAGACCAAAGATTGGGTTCGATATAGTCCGCGCCAGTGACGAACAGCCGCGACCCTGCGCCGTCAGCCGCCGGCCCGGGGCGCAACACCCGAAAAGGAGTTTCCCCTTATGACCGATGTTGTTATCGCCAGCGCCGCCAGAACGCCGGTCGGCGCGTTCAACGGCGCCTTGAGCACCGTTTCCGCCTCCGACCTGGGCGCGATCGCCGTCAAGGAAGCGCTCTCCCGCGCCGGTGTGGATGGGGCCGATGTGGATGAAGCGATTCTCGGTCAGGTCCTGACCGGCGCCGTCGGTCAAAACCCGGCGCGCCAGGCCGCGATGGACGCCGGGATCCCGCAGGAGCGCACGGCCGTGACCATCAACCAGGTCTGCGGCTCTGGCCTGCGGGCGGTCGCCTTGGGCCGTCAGGCGATCATGTCGGGCGACAGCGCCATCGTCGTCGCCGGCGGTCAGGAAAGCATGAGCCTGGCGCCGCACGCCGCTCATCTGCGCACCGGCAAGAAGATGGGCGATTTCGAGTTCACCGACACGATGATCAAGGACGGGTTGTGGTGCGCTTTCAACGGCTATCACATGGGCACGACGGCCGAGAATGTCGCTGAAAAGTGGCAGTTGACACGCGATCAGCAGGACGAATTCGCCGCAGCCTCGCAACAGAAGGCGGAAGCGGCGCAGAAGTCCAACCGGTTCGCGGACGAAATCGCCCCGGTCACGATCAAGACCCGCAAAGGGGAAACCGTGGTCGACGCCGATGAGTATCCGCGCCACGGCACGACGGTCGAGACCTTGGGCAAGCTCCGCCCGGCCTTCGCTAAGGACGGCACGGTCACGGCCGGCAACGCGTCGGGCATCAATGACGGGGCCGCGGCGACGGTCCTGATGTCAGCCGAGGAGGCCGCGAAACGCGGCATCGAGCCTTTGGCGCGCATCGCCTCCTTCGCCACCGTCGGCGTTGATCCGGCGATCATGGGCACCGGGCCGATTCCGGCCTCACGTCTGGCGCTCGAGCGCGCTGGCTGGACGATCAACGACCTTGATCTGATCGAATCGAACGAGGCCTTCGCGGCGCAATCGCTGGCCGTCGCCAAGGATCTCGGCTTCGACATGGAGAAGGTGAACGTCAATGGCGGGGCGATCGCGATCGGCCATCCGATCGGCGCCAGCGGCGCGCGCATCCTGAACACCCTGCTGCACGAGATGAAGCGCCGGGACGCCAAAAAAGGTCTGGCGACCCTCTGCATCGGCGGCGGCATGGGCGTCGCCATGTGTCTCGCCCGCGACTAGTGGCCTCCGATCGGCCGGGCGCGGGCGGTTCAAGACGCCGCGCTCCTCCGAATCGGCCCATCGCACAAAGGACCCGGCGTCGCCGTAGATCGGCGGCCCGGGTTCTTTTTTTCCGGACGCCGTAGCCTCGGGAGCTGGAAAGCTCGGCTTTTCCAAACGCGCTGAAACCGGTCGGTTTTGCGCTGCATCATTTCAGCCGGGCGGGGTGAACTCGCAAAAAAGCGGCATACGCGCCTTCTTTATCCTTGCGTCGAGTCGAAACCTGCCCCATATTGTGCATCGCAACATGTTCGGCCCTGACATGTTGCGGCGCATCAAGCCAACCGGCTTGCGCCTCTTTTGGGCGTTTCCTCCCTGAACTTGGGCCGCGATTTCTTCGCGGCCTTTTTTTTGGCGCTGGGCGGCAAAGCGTCCGGCCGGACCGCCGCCTGGCTCGTGACGCTCAATCGCAGCGCGACCAGCCGCAGGCGGCGCAGGCGTCACAGCCTTCGGCGGAGACCAGGGCGCCCCCACAGCTTGGGCATTGCCGGGCTCGGAGCGACGGCGGCGTCGCGGAACCCACGGCGCGCGCCTCTCTGTCCGGCGGCGGCGCCGACCGGGTCGGTCCCGGCTCGACGAAACCGATATGGCGCAGATGCCCCTCGATCACCTCGCCGATCGCGGCCAGCAGGGACGGCACATAACGGCCCTCCATCCAATAGCCGCCGCGCGGATCGAACACCGCCTTCAACTCCTCATGCACGAAAGAGACATCGCCGCCGCGCCGGAACACCGCGCTCACCATACGGGTCAAAGCGACCGTCCAGGCGTAATGCTCCATATTCTTCGAGTTGATGAAGATCTCGAAGGGCCGCCGGCGGCCGTCCTGATCGAGATCGTTGATCGTGATATAGATCGCGTGATCGGATTCCGGCCATTTGATCTTGTAGGTGGCGCCGGTCAGTGCGCCCGGCCGGTCCAAAGGTTCGGTCATATAGACGACGCCGTCCGTCTCGCGCGGCGCGGCGCTGACCGCCGCCGCGGCGGCTTTTACTTGTTCGGTTTCGCTGTTTTCCGCATCGGCGGGCGCCGCCTCGAGCACCGAGCCGCGCACCGCCGACGGCCGGTAGGTCGTACAGCCTTTGCACCCCATCTCATAAGCCTTGCGATAGACCGATTTGAAATCCTCGAAGCTGATATCGGCGGGCAAGTTGATGGTTTTTGAAATCGAACTGTCGATATAGCGCTGCGCCGCCGCCTGGATCGCCAAATGCGCGTCCGGCGAGAGCGCGGAGGCTGGCGCGAAAGCATCCGGCAAGTCCGCCTGTTCGCCATGCATGGCGCGGAACAAGCGATAGGCGTTGTTGCGCAACCGTTCCGTCCGGTGCGAGCCGTCGGCGTTGAGCACCTTTCGCGCCTGCTCCATCGCGAAAATCGGCTCTAGGCCGCTGGAGCAATTGTTCGCCAGCATCGAGATCGTCCCGGTCGGCGCAATTGAGGTCAGAAGCGCGTTGCGGATCCCATGTTCCTTGATGCCTTTCCGGATCGCGGCCGGCAGGTCCTGGATCGTCGGGCTTTCCAGGAACCGGGCGCGGTCCAGCGCCGGGAACGCGCCCTTCTCGCGGGCGAGATCGACCGAGGCGGCGTAGGCGCTGTCCCGCAGGGCCGCGAGCCATTGCTCGACCAACGCGACCGAGTCCGGCGATCCATAGCGGACGCCGACCATGGCGAACGCATCCGCCAGCCCGGTGACGCCCAACCCGATGCGCCGTTTCGCCTGCGCCTCTTTCCATTGCTCCGTCAGGGGAAAGCGGGACACATCGACGACATTGTCCAGCATCCGCACCGCCGTGCGGGTCAGCGACCGCAACGCCTCCAGATCCAGCGCGGCGGCCTCGCTGAAGGGCTCCGACACCAGAGCGGACAGATTGATCGACCCTAACAGACACGCGCCATAAGGCGGCAGCGGCTGCTCGCCGCAGGGATTGGTGGCGTGGATCGTCTCGCAATAGGCCAGATTGTTCCGCGCGTTGATCCGGTCGATGAAGATCACGCCGGGCTCGGCGTATTCGTAGGTCGCGCGGGCGATGCGCTCCCACAGATCGGCCGCGCGCACGGTCTTGTGGACCCGGCCGTCGAAGACCAGCGGCCATTCGTCATCCGCCTCGACCGCCTGCATGAAAGCGTCGGTCGCCAGGACGGACAGGTTGAAATTGGTCAACCGCCCGGCTTCCTGTTTGGCGGTGACGAACTCCTCGATATCAGGATGGTCGCAGCGCAGGGTCGCCATCATCGCGCCGCGCCGAGCGCCCGCGCTCATGATCGTGCGGCACATGGAATCCCAGACTTCCATGAACGAGACCGGCCCGGACGCATCGGCGCCGACGCCCTTTACCGCCGCGCCGCGCGGCCGCAGGGTCGAGAAATCGTAACCGATGCCGCCGCCCTGCTGCAGGGTCAGCGCGGCCTCGCGCAGATGCTGGAAGATGCCGCCGATATCGTCCGGGATCCGGCCCATGACGAAGCAATTGAACAGCGTGACAGTTCGGTCGGCCCCTGCGCCGGCCAAAATCCGGCCCGCCGGCATGAACTTGAACCCGTCGAGCGCATCTTCGAAACGGGCCTTCCAGCCAGGGTCCGCCTCGCCCGCCGCCAGCGCGCTTGCGACCCTAGACCAAGTAGATTGTAGGGTTTTATCCACAGGCGCGCCGTCAGGGTCGCACAGACGGTACTTTGTCTCCCAAATACGGCGCGACGGCTCGATCCATGCGGTGCTCAAGACGCTTTCCTTTCCAAACGGCGTCCATGGACAGGGCCGACCGCCCGTCGAAAGACCCGGTTTGTACAGTCTAGCGGAGGGCGCGTATAAATACTATAATGTTCTTGCTTTGTTTTATCTTGGTCAATCGAGAAGGAGAACCGGCTCGCCGCCGCGCCGCCGCCCTTTGCGCCGACCCCAAAATTCGTGAGTCCTTCGGGGGATCGCACACAGCTTTATCCACACAGAGTGCGTGGGTATTATAGGCCGTTTCTCCGCCGCAGGCGAGGTATTCGAGAGAGGCCTCGCCGCCTTAAGCGATGACCTGCGATGCTTGCTTCAATTGCCGTGCGGCGTCCTCGATCTCCGCTACGGCGACGGAGACATTCTGGGCGTTGGCGGCGATCTCGTTGACCCGGCTGGAGGCGGTCTGCATCGCGGATGACATTTCCGTGGTGACGGTCGACTGCTCCTCGATCGCGGACGCGATCACCGACGTGGTCGAGTCCATCCGCTCGATGGTCTGGCCTACCGACTCGATGGCTTCGACCGAGGCGGCGGTCAATTCCTGGATGCTGGCGATTTGTGATGAAATCTCCTTGGTCGCCTGCGTCGTTTGACCGGCGAGGCTCTTCACCTCCGACGCCACGACCGAGAAGCCCTTGCCGGCGTCCCCCGCCCGGGCCGCCTCGATCGTCGCATTCAAAGCCAGTAGATTCGTTTGATCGGCGATGTCGCGGATCAATCCCATAACGCTGTGAATGCTCTCCGCCGCCTCCGAGAGCCGACGGATCGCCTGACCGGCCGTAGTTGATTTCGACACGGCCTCCGCCGCCACCTCGTTGGACCGCGCGACCTGCATTGTCGTCTCGCCGATCGAACTCGCCATCTGCTCAAGCGCCGAGGCTACTGTCTGCACATTCTCGGACGTTTCCTGCGCCGCTTTCGACGTGTCGGAGATCGATGAACTGACGTTGCTGAGGCCGGCGTTCACGCTGGTCAAATCTTGATCGATCTGGCTGACCGCGCGATCCCGGCCTTGTTTGTCCAGGACTTCCTGGGTGATGTCGGTTGCGAATTTGACGATCTTGAAAGGCTTTCCCTGCGCATCAAAAATCGGATTGTAGGACGCGCGGATCCAAATCTCCTTGCCGCCCTTTCCAATGCGTTTGTATTCGGCGCTGAAATACTCGCCGCCGCGCAGGCGCTCCCAGAACTCGGCATAATCACGGCTCGCCGCATAGCTCGGCTCAGCGAATATGCGATGATGCTCGCCCTGTATCTCCTCCAGCGTGTAGCCCATCGTCGCCAGGAACAAATCGTTGGCGTCTTGAATGACGCCGTCCAGATCGAACGCGATCACGGCTTGCGCGCGGTTGATCGCCGTAATCTGCCCGTGCGCGTCCGCCGCCGATAGTTTCTGGGCGGTAATGTCGGTGGCGAACTTGATGACCTTATGGACCTGGCCCGACCGGTCGAAGATCGGATTGTAGGAGGCCTGAATCCAGATCTCAGACCCGTCTTTCCTCAGCCGCGGATACTCAGCGGCGAACGTCTCTCCCGCGGCCAGCCGTTTCCAGAAATCGGCGTATTCCGCACCTTCAGAGTAGGTCTTTTCCACGAACATGCTGTGGTGGCGCCCCTTGATTTCATCCAGGCGATAGCCGACCGCCGCCAGAAACGCGTCGTTCGCCCAAAGAATGACGCCGCCGGGCTCGAACTGAATCACCGCGTGGGAGCGATTGATCGCGTCCCATATGGCCTGCGCCTCGCCCAGAGTCGGTTTATGCTTGGATTCTGTCGAGGCCGGGCGGGCGCCTTCGCGCGCGCGCCCAATGGGAAAGACGTTGATCATACGGTCCTGCCGAAAAGGGTTTGGATTTCTACCAACCCGACCGCGTCCGTCGGATCGGTTCCATAGAAACGAGCAATTATTAATAAAACAATAATATTTTAATATAATGAGAGTTCAAGGATCGGCTGGCGGCGTCTTCTGCGATTACGCCCTTGGCGCCGGCGCTAAGCCTGATTCAGCGCGGCGCTTTCCGTCTCAATGGCGGTTTCCAGCCGTGTCATGAACTCACGGCGCGTCAAACCGGGCGGAATCGCCGGCAGATAGCTGAACACGATCCGGCCGGGCCGGACGCGCCAGATCGATTTCGGCCAGCACAATCCGGAATTCAGCGCCGCCGGTACTACCGGCGCGGCCGAGTCGCTGTAGATCGCCGCGACGCCGGGATGATATCTCAGCCCTTGGCCGGGTGCGGTCCGCGTGCCTTCGGGAAAGATCACCACAATCCGGCCCTGTTCGAGCGCAGCGCGCGTCTGTTGGATGAGCATCTTCAAGGCTGACGCGCCGGCGTCGCGATCGATGGCGATCTCGCCGATCGCCTTCAAGTACCGGCCGAACAGCGGAATCTCGGACAGTTCCTTCTTCAGCACAAAGGCTGGAAAATCCAGCGGCGCGTTCAGCGCCAGGGTCTCCCAGGTCGATTGGTGCTTGCAGGCGAGGATAAACGGCCGCGGCGGCAGGCTCTCGACGCCGCGCCATTCCCAACGCACACCGCCGAAGACCCGCAACCCGACCATGACCCCATTCAGCCAGAAACGACAGGCCGCCAGAAACAAGGGCCGCGGCAATAGGATCGAGGGAATGATCACGATCACCGTGGCGACGGTGAAAGCATAGAAATAGACGCCGAAAAACAAACCTCTGACGGTCATGGACTCCTCACCAGATAGGCCCGTTCGGTGACCGGCGCGGGCCTGTTCACAGGCTCTGAACCAGGCGCACGACGCCCAAGCGCGCCACGCTGAGCAGGGTTTTGGTATACTCGCCGGCGATAAACAACGCCGTCCCCGGGAATTTATACCATTCCCGCGAGCGCACGTTCCCCGGAAAGACCGGATGCGGCGTGACTGTCAGCTCCGGCGCCAGGATGCGGAACTCCAACAGGCTACGCGGCATGTGATAGTCGGCGGTGACCAGCCGGATCGACTGAAAACCGGATCGGCGCGCCCATTCGGCGGACTCGGCCGCGTTGCCGCGCGTGTTGCCGGCGAGATAGCCGAGTTCAATACAGCAGGCCACCCGCGCGGGATCCTGTTGCGAGACGCGCAGCAACTCCGCGACATCAACGCCTCGATGCACGCCGGACACGAAGAGCTTGCGCCCGGCCCCGCGCTCAAGCAGGGCGAGGCCGGTCTTCAGCCGCTGCGCGCCGCCGGTCAGCACGACCAGGCCGTCCGATTTCTCAGCCTGTTCGATCATCGCCTCGGCGGTTTGCGATTCTTCCGGCAGCGCGTCGACGAACATCAGAAATCCGACGGCCCAGAGCGCCGCGATCAGGCCAACCGCCGCGCCGGCGATGCGCAGATAGCGCCGCCGGCGCGTATGCCGCGGGCGTAGAGCGCCTGATGGCCGGAACGCACCCATCTCGCCGCTACCCGATCCCGCCCGCCATACGCTCAATCCATGCGCCTGAGGCGCGCGAAGACGGTGATCCGGGTCGCGATCATGCTAACCGCCGCGATGGCCGCCGGGGCGACCGCCGTCAACCCGATCAGCGCGCCGATCAAAAACGGCGAGGCCGCGCTCGGCCCTGCCGCGGTCAAGGCCGCCATGTCGCCGCGCAACATCTCGCCGGAGCGGAGCACCAGAACGGTCAGGCCGGTCGCGCAAAGCGCCCCGGGCGCGGCGCCCAGCAACGCCAGGATGAAAACCCGCTTCTGAAACTGGCCGGCGATATAGCCGTCTTTGGCGCCGATCAAATGCAAGAGCTCCACCGTCGGGGCATGGGCGGCCAGACTGCCCCGTGTGGCGAAGGCGATCATCGCCACCGCCGCGCCGACAACGACCCCCGCCACCGTCAACGCGACCCATTGCAAGACCGCGATGAACCCGGTGACCCGGGCGCGCCAGACGCCGTGATCGTCGGCCCGGCCGCCCACCGCCTCCGCCAGACGCAGATTCAGCGCGTCAAGGTCGATCGACGCGCCTGGCGCCAAGGTCACATCGATCAGTTTCGGAAAGGGCAGGGTCGGCAGGCTGGATTGCGCCCCAAGCCAGGGCTCGATCAAGGCGTCGAGCTCCGCGTCGCTGACCGGCGCGGCGGAGACGACGCCCGGCGTCTCCTTCAGCACCCGGATCGCCGCCTTGACCCGATCCTGCAACGCCGCGTCGCCTTCTCGTTCGCGCGCCGGCAATTCGACCGTCAAGGCGGTCTCCAGCGCGCCGGTCCATTGCCTGGACAGGTCGCTCAGAACGATCAGCCCGGCCAAGGCCAGGGTCGCGACGAAGGTTAGAAAACCGACGATCCAGGGCAGGAAACGCGTCGATTCATCCGACGACAGCGGCAGATCCGAACGGAAAGAAGACAGACTCATGCGCCCGGAAAGCCCTAGCGCGATTGGCCGAGCGCGTCTTCGATCGAGCGTCGGAACGTCCTTGCCTGACCGCCCGCATCTGCCTGTCGCGCCTTCTGTTGCGTCCCGGGACGAGCCGCAGGACCGGTCTCGGAGTCGGGCCAATCCGGTCGATCCTCCACCGTCAGCCCGCCGTCGCGCAGCCGCATCACCGGATGGCCGAACCGCTCGACAAGGCTGCGGTTGTGGGTCGCGATCACCACGGTGGCGCCCATCCGGTGCAATTCCTCGAACAGATAGAGCAGTCGGACCGCGATCGCATCATCGACATTGCCGGTCGGCTCATCCGCCAGCAACAGGTCCGGCCGGCCGATCACCGCCCGGGCGATCGCCGCCCGCTGTTTCTGCCCGCCGGACAGGGTCGGCGGCGCGGCGTTCTGCTGATCCTCAAGGCCGACCCAGTTCAACAGTTCCGACACATGCCGTTTGACCAGAGTCTCTTCGACATGGTTCACCCGCAACGGCAAGGCCACATTGTCGAACGTCGAGAGGTGATCAAGCAGGCGGAATTCCTGAAACACCACGCCGACCCGGCGTCGCACTTCCGGCAGTTCGTCACGGTCGAGCGCGGCGGCGTTCCGATCGAACAACGTGATCACGCCGCGCGTCGGGCGGTGCGCCAGATACATCAGTTTCAAAAGGGTCGATTTACCTGCGCCGCTGGCCCCGGTCAGGAAATGGAACGAGCCGGGCTTCAGCTCAAACGATAGATTGCGCAGAACCTCCGGCCCGGCGCCATAGCGCATTCCGACATTCTCAAATCGAATCACTGGCGACTCCAAGCCGCGGCGGCGCGCGCGGCGATTGTCGCGGGACGCCGATCCGTCCTATGGCGACGACCGTAATCAGGGCCCGGCGCGTCCGCAAGACAAGCCGGCGCGAAAGATCGGTTTTCGCGGCGTTATCATGGGCTTAGAACTCGCGCCGGCGGCGAGGGCAAGGCCGGCGGCGAGGCCGTGGCCACCGTGCCTGCGCGCCCGAGTCGCCGGCCCAGGGGGCCGCCTTGCGCCGAATAGACCCGACGCCTATAAGATTCTTCTGTTATCGAGCCCTCAGACCGACCGAGTCGCCACGCCGATGATCCTCGCTTGTCCGAATTGCGGTTCGCGCTTCAGGGTTAAACCGGAGGCGCTGGGCGAGGCTGGACGAGCCGTGCGATGCGCCAAATGCGGCCACGAATGGCGCGCCCATCGCGCGGATCTGACCGAACCGCCGACTGCGAAGAAAGCGGAGGCGACCCAAGCTCCGGCGCAGGAAAGCGCCGCGCCGGGGCCTACGGCGCTATCGGATTCGCCGAGACCAACCCCGACCCCGACCGAGGATGAACCGCCGCCCACGGAGGCGTTCGCACGCACGCTGGAGGAGGCGGAGGCGCCCGCCGCTGCGGAGGACGAAGAGGAGGCCCCGCCGCCCCCGCCGCCGCCAATGTTGGATGAAGAATTCCCGCCGCCGATCCGGCCGTCGGAGATGACGTTCAAACCGCGCAGCACCGTACCGACGACGCGAAAGTCGCCGGCTAAAGCGTGGGCTGTGTTGGCTGTGTTCCTGACGCTTTCGCTCGGCGGATTCATGGTCTTCCAAGGACCGATCGTCGACTCCTATCCGCCATCGACGAAGCTTTACAAAATGTTGGGCTTTAACATCGACGATCTTGGATATGGCTTGAAAATCCCGGAACCGACGGCGGAGGCCATCATCGACGGCGATCAGCGCACCCTGCAAATATCGGGCGTGATCGAGAACACCACGGATCAGCCCATCGACATCCCGCTGTTGCGCGGCGCGCTGGTCGATACAGGCGGAGCGGAAATCTATAGCTGGGCCTTTCTCCCCTCGGAATCGCAAGCCTTCCCGGGCGAGACCATCGACTACAGCACCAGGATCGCCTATCGCAGCGGCGCGACCCGTATTCTGATCACCTTCGTCAGCGAACAAGAGGTTATTGATAAGGGGCTGGAGTTGATCGGCGCGTCCGCTAATTGAACTGTTTCAACAGCCGATCGATATAATCCAGTTCTTTATCCGGCCGCGACTGATCGCCCGAGCGGCGACGCAGTTCGTCGCGAATCTCGCGCGCCCGCTGCAGATCGCCGACATCGGGGATCGCCACATCGCCGTCCGCCTGACCAGGCGTCGCTTCGTTCGGCGCCCGTCCGAAGGGATCTTCGCGGCCCATTTCTTCGCCCTGGCCAAGGCCCTGAGGACCCTGTCCCAATTGATTGCCGAACCGCTCCATGAAGGATTGCTGCGCCTGGCGCGCCGCCTCCTGCAATTGATCGAGCGCGCGTCCCTGCGGCGGCACGGCCTCGCCGGGGCGCCCGTCGCGCAACGCCCCGGTTGAGCCGCGCATCTCCTGCTCGGCCTGGCCGAAAGGCGCCGGCACATCGCCCATCATTTCACCGAACCGCTGCATGATATCGCCAAGCTGGCGGCGCAGAGCCTCCTGGAGCGCAGCGTCGGCGCTTCCCTGGCCCGCCTGGCCTTGCTGACCGCGCTGACCTTGCCCCTGTTGACCTTGCTGACCCTGTTGTTGGCCGAATTGCCGGCCTTGTTGACCTTGTTGACCCTGCTGGCGCCCTTGCTGGGCCCGTTCGAAGGTGCGGTCGAGCAGTTCGCGCTGGCCGCGCATCAGTTCCTGCAGCCCTTCCAGCATCTCCATCGCCTCCATGCCTTCGGGCGACGGGCGGGTCTGAACGCCAGCCTGCATATTCTCCATCATGCGCTGCAGTTGTTCGAGCATGCGGCGCGCGGCGTCGCGCATGCCGCTCTGCAGCATCTCGCGGATGCGCTCCATAATCTCGTTGATGTCCTGCTGCGCGATCTGGCGGGCGTCGTCATCGAACGGCGCTTCCGGGATTTCGCCGTTCTGGAACTGCTCCATCGCCGATTCCGCAAGCGCTTGCAGATAGTCGTTCATCGCCTGCTGTAGCTCTTGCATCAGGCGGTCGATTTCCTCGTCGCTGGCGCCGTTGTTCAGCGCCTCCATCAAGGCGCGCTCCGCCTCGCGCAAGCGGCGCTCGGCGATCGACAGGTCGCCGTCCTCAAGCCGCAGCGCCAACGCCCAGAGCAAGTCGACCGCGGCCGTGCGCGTTTGTTCTTCCCCGCCTTTGTGCAGCAGCCGCCGCGCGGTCATCGTCAGGCCGAGAAATACCGTGACATCGCCGAGATACGCATCCTTATCGAGACCGAGCCGGCGCAGATCGCGGGCGGTGCGTTCGGCGGCGGGCGCGCCCTGCAAGGCCAGTTGCTTACGCAGCCGGATGATCTCGATCGCGACCGGGTGGTTGAAGTCTCGCGCCGGCAGGGTCATGTCGACCGGTGCGCTTTCGCCCTCCTGGCCTAAAGCGTCCCGCGCGTGCAGCGTCGCAAAGACCGGCTCGCCGGCCCAAATATGTTCGACCTGATTGAGGAAATGCTCGCCTTCGCTGAAGGGCTCGCCGACGCGGTGGGCGGTCGGCAGGTCGATCACGATCGGCTCGTTCTCGGCGCCCTCCGGCGGGTCCTGCAGGACGATCCGGATCTCGACCTGCTCCAAGCCGTAATCGTCCTCGGCCGCATAGCGCAGCTCACGCGAATTGCGCAGCGTTTCCCCCAGCGCGTTCTCCGCCAAGGTCGCAGTCGGCGGCGCGTCAGGCGTCACCGTCAGGTCCCAGACGGCGATCTCCACATCATCTGCGACGACACGCAGCATATCGGAGTCGGATAGGGTCACCGTCAGACGGTGACCGTCCTGGCCGAGCGCCTCGCTGGCGAACTCAAGCGGGTTTGTCCCGGCAAGGGTTGGCGCGCCCGCGACCCCGCCGACCTGAACCGTCAGCGCCGAGCCGGCCGGGACGGCGACGCGCGGCGGCGCGCCGTCCTCGGACGCGACAAACGCAACGCCCGGGACCGGCGGGGCGCCGCCTGTCTCCAGCGTCGTCAGGAAGACCGGCGCTGCGCCGGTATAGTCAGGCGGGGTGATCCAGGCGTCGAGCGTCACCCGCTGCCTCAGGTCGGCCCCATCCACCGCGGTCGGTAAGAAGAAGGCGGCCAATCGATCCGGCGCGGCCGTCCCCGCCGCCAGCACGGCGATAATGAACAGGACCCCGGACATGACGCGCAGGGCGTAGCCGTCGCGGCGCGTCAGTTCGGCGTCGACCGCGCCGACGCGCAACCGCCGCACGGCCTGGGCCATGCGCTGCTGATGCAGACGCCAGAGACCGGCGCTGACCGGGTCGTCGCCGACAGTGTTCGCGTCTTCCAAAGCCGCCAAAGGCCGGTGCGGCAGGGCGCTGGCGCGCTCCAATCGGCGCAAGACCTGATCCCGCGTCGGAAGCAAGAGCCCGCGCGCGCCCCATATCAGCGCGGCGACAAGCCCGACGCCGCCGACGGCCAGAACAAGGGCATGGAGATAGAAGCCCAAACGCGGGGCGAAGCCGCTGAAAGCCAGGGCCCCGACGAAGCCCAACAGTGACAAAGCCGGCCAGAAACGCGCCAACAGGCGCTCGGCGGTCAAGGCCAGATAAGCGCCGAGATAAGGTCCTGCAGCAGGGTCCTTTCGCGTCTCGCTCATTCGATCTCCCGTTCGGCGCGCGGCGCGCCGCTTAGGATCCCACCCCCCAGGGACCGCCTATTCCGCAGCCTGGCCGACCGCGCCATTCTGCCATGGAGCCAAACTATCAGCCCCGATCAGTTCTTCATAGGTCTGTCGGCGTCGCACCACGGCGAATTCATCGCCGCGCACCAGCACTTCAGCCGGCAGCAGCCGCGAATTGTAGGAGGACGCCATCACCGCGCCATAGGCGCCCGCGCTCTTGAAGGCCACCAACTCGCCGTCGGCGATATCCGGCAAAGCCCGGCCCTTTGCGAAAGTGTCCCCGGATTCGCAGACCGGTCCGACCACATCGGTCGGCGCTTCCAACGCCCCGGCCGGCCGTTCGACGATCGGGACCAGGTCGTGATGCCCTTCGTACAGCGCGGGACGGATCAGATCGTTCATCGCCGCGTCGAGGATCATGAAGCGGCGTTCATCACCGTTCTTCATGAAGATTACGCGCGCCAACAGGATGCCGGCATTGGCGGCGATCAGGCGACCCGGCTCGAACATCAATTGGTAATCGAGCCCGCCGAACACCTCGCGGACTAGATCGCCATAGACCGCCGGCGAAGGCGGCTCCTCGCCCTTATACGGCACGCCCAGACCGCCGCCCAAATCGATCCGCTTGATATCGATCCCCGCTGCGCGCAAGGCGGACGCGGTCTCCGCGAGTTTCAAAAACGCCGCGCGATAGGGCGCCAAGTCGACCAGTTGCGAGCCGATATGGCAGGCGACGGTGATCGGGTTCAGGTTGGGAAGGCGCGCTGCGAGCGCGAAAACTTCCGGGGCCCGGTCGATATCGATGCCGAACTTGTTCTCTTTCTTGCCGGTCGAGATTTTCTCATGGGTCTTGGCGTCAACATCCGGATTGACCCGAATGGCGATATCCGCCGTGACGCCCAACGCGCCCGCGACGTCGTTTAACAGGTGCAGCTCGTTGATCGACTCGACATTGATCTCATGGATGCCGGCGCGCAGGGCGAAATCCAGCTCGCCCCGCGTCTTGCCGACGCCGGAAAAGACGATCTTGGAAGCGGGTATGCCGGCCGCCAGGGCGCGCCGCAATTCGCCCTCCGACACGACATCGACCCCGGCCCCCAACGCCGCCAGCGTGTTCAGCACCGCCAAGTTCGAATTCGCCTTCATCGCGTAATAGATATGGGCGTCGAGGCCGCTCAGCGCCTCGGCGAAGACGCGATAGTGCCGTTCCAGCGTCGCGCTGGAATAGACATAGACCGGCGTACCGACAGCCTCGGCGATCCGGGACAAAGGCACATCCTCAGCATAGAGCGCGCCGTCGCGATAATTAAAATGATCCATCAGTCGGTCTCTTAGCCGGCCTCAATCGGGCTTTGGGTAGGTCTTGGGATAGGTCGGGTCGGGACCCGGCGGTTTCGGTGCGTTCTTCTTCCCGCAAGCGGCCATGGACAGCGCCAAGCCGGCGGCCAACAGCAAGACCGCCAGCCGCACACGCATATTTTTAACCTTCGTCATCGGGTCTCACCCATTTCCTCACACCCGATCGCATCAGCCCAGTCCGAAACGCGTCCGGGCGTCGCGCGCCGCTTGCCGGACATTGTCCGGCGCCGTGCCGCCGAAACTGGTGCGGCTGGCGACCGAGGCGTCCACCGACAGCACCGAGAATACATCATCCGTAATACGCGGGTCGACGCCTTGAAGATCGTTCAGCGACAGATCCGCCAGGTCGACGCCGCGCTGTTCGGCCAAAGCCACGACCTGGCCGGTAATGTGATGCGCGTCTCGGAACGGCGTTCCCAAAGCGCGGACCAGCCAGTCCGCCAGATCGGTGGCGGTCGGAAACCCGTCCGCCAGAGCCGCGCGCATGACATCGGGCCGCGGTTTGAGATCGGCCGTCATACCGGCGGTCGCCTGGACCATCAGAGACAGCGTGTCGACCGCGTCGAACAGCGGCTCCTTATCTTCCTGCATATCCTTGCCATAGGTCATCGGCAGGCCCTTCATCATAATCGCAAGCGCGTTGAAGGCGCCGATGACCCGGCCCGCCTTGCCGCGCACCAGTTCGGCGGCGTCGGGATTGCGTTTCTGCGGCATGATCGAGGAACCGGTGCTGAACGCGTCCGACAGGCGCACGAAGCGGAACCGGTCGCTGGCCCAGATCACAATCTCCTCGGCCAGCCGCGACAGATGCACCGCCGCGATCGACCCGGCCGCGAGGAATTCCAGGGCGAAATCGCGCGAGGCGACGCTGTCCATTGAGTTCGCGGTCGGTCGGTCAAAGCCGAGCGCCCGGGCCGTCGCGTGCCGATCGATCGGAAAGGACGTGCCGGCCAGAGCGGCGGCGCCCAAAGGGCTCTCGTTCAACCGCTTGCGACAATCGGCGAAACGCCCGCGATCCCGGCCGATCATCTCGACATAGGCCAGCAGATGATGGCCGAAGGTCACCGGCTGGGCGGTCTGCAAATGCGTGTAGCCGGGCATCACAGCGTCGGCCCAGCGCTCCGCCTGATCGACCAGGGCGCGCTGAAGGTCCGCCATCGCGCCGTCCAGCCCGTCGATCATCTCGCGCAGCCAGAGCCGGATATCGGTCGCCACCTGATCGTTGCGGCTGCGCCCGGTATGCAACCGGCCAGCGGGATCGCCAATCAGAGCGCGCAGCCGCGCTTCGACATTCATATGGATGTCTTCCAACGCCCGGTCGAAGCTGAAACGCCCCTCCTCGATCTCGGCCAGCACCAGATCAAGGCCGCGCGTAATCTCGGCCGCGTCCTCTGCGTCGATCACGCCTTGCGCCGCCAGCATCGCTGCATGAGCCTTCGAGCCCTCGATATCCTGACGGTAGAGCCGCTGATCGAAATCGATCGAGGCGTTGATGCGCTCCATAATCTCGGCGGGACCGGCGGAAAACCGGCCGCCCCACATCTGGTTGGCGCCCGCCATATTGTGGCCGGTCTGGCTCTGGTTTCGCGCCTGTTTGGTCATGTTTGTCGCCGTTCTCTGGGTCTTGACCGAAAGCGCGCGACTATCCTTCGCGGCGCCCGCGAAGGCAAGGCCGCGACGCGACGTCGCCTCAAGGCATTTTGAGGAGCCAATCCGGGCGGCCCAGTGTAGAACATCGGCGGTCAGGCGGCGGCGCCTGATCCGGCTTCATTCCCCAACAAGAGGCGTCCATGAACCTGCGTCGCGTGCTTCTGCGTTTCAGCCTGATCTTGGGCCTTGGCCTACTTCTCCCGTCCCTGTCGGCGCCCGCTTTGGCGGTCGAGTTCCCGCCGACAGACGGCGCCATGCGGGGCTTCGTCCTGTTGAAGGAGCGCACGCCGGCGCCGCAGACCCCGTTCTTCACCGCCGCGGGTTCGGAACTGCTGCTCGAAGAATTCGAAGGCAAGGTGCTTATCGTTAATTTCTGGGCCACCTGGTGCGCGCCCTGCGTGCATGAAATGCCCGCGCTGGACCGCTTGCAGGCGGCGTTCGCCGATCAGGCGTTCGAGGTGATCGCGATCAATCAGGACCGCGGCGGCGCGCGGGTCGCCGAACCGTTCATGCGCGAGCGGCTCGGACTTGAGAACCTCGCCATCTATCTCGACCCAAAGTTCAAACTGGGCCGCGCCTTCAAGAATCGCGGCCTGCCGGCGACCTACGCCATCGACAAGCAAGGCATGCTGGTCGGCGGGCTTTTCGGCGCGGCGGAGTGGGATTCCGAAGACGCCAAGGCGCTGGTGCGCCACTTGTTGGAAGAATAGGGGCTACAAAGCCTTGGCGGCCTCTGTTTCAACCGCCCGTGTCAGCGCCGTCAGCACATTCCGGCTGAGGCTGTCGCCGTGGCCCTCGATCTGTTCGCGGCGGATCACCGAGAGGGCGTTCACATGCTGCTCCAACAGATCGATATTCAGGTCCTCGACCCGCTTCGTCTGCAGGACGTAGAGGCAGAAGGAGCAGCCGACCTCGGTAATCAGCGGATAGCCGAAGGTCGCCGCCTGGCCCCGCAAGTCGTGAATCAGACGGAACATTTCGTCGACAGTCTCGGGGTCCGGCGCCTGTTTAAACGCCGCCATCAGCTGCCGCACCCGCGTCATGTCGAAAGCCAGTTGGACCCGGAACTCGTCGCGCATGTTTTTCAGCGCGTCGTCTGCGTCCCGTAAGGCTGCATCGTCCGCGCCGCGCACAGTCCGCGGCGCTTTGATCTTCAGCAAGTTGGGCGGATCCTCGATCCGCGCCTCTATGTGTGGGGCCGCGACCATGGCCGAACCCTTCCCTCTTCGCGCGCCTCCGCAAAGGCGTCAACATTAGGATTTCTTTATATAATAGGAGCCTGTGCTGAAATCAAGACGCTTCTAGACTAGGAAAGAATCGTCGTCATCGTCGCGGCGTTCCGGACCGTCATAGTCAGGAGACTCGCGCCGCCGGCGATCCGGACCGAAATAGTCCGTAGACCGGACGAAGGGCCGGGGATTCTCTATGATCGCAAGGACCCGCGCCAATAAGTCCTTGGGCGTCACTGGCTTCACCAGGAACTCCGTCACGCCATGGTCTCGGGCCATCTCCACGCGCTCTTTTTCGCTATGCCCGGTCAACATGATGACCGGCAAATAACGGTTCGGGCTGTCCGGCTCGTTGCGGATCATATCCACAAGGTCGAAACCATCCCCCGGCTCCATATCCCAATCGGAGACTACGAAATCCGGGTTCGTCTCGCAGATCACCTCATAGGCCTCGTAGGCGTCGCGGGCGTGCAGAACCAAACCGACTCCGAGCGACACCAGAATCGCTTCCAGCGTTCGACGCATCATGTCGCTGTCATCGACCACCAAGCCCCTCAATTGCGACAGATCGCGCCCCATCGCCGCGTCTCAGACCCGATGCTGTAGGAACCGCGACAGGCCGTTCGGCCCAGCGGATTCGACGTTCGTTCGATTGATCGACAGTCCCGGAGGCGACATGAGCATGGCCTCAGATAGGCGCTAACGCGTGGGAACCGGCGCGCCCGACGAATAGTCGTAAAATCCGCGTCCGGTCTTCCGCCCCAGCCAACCGGCCTCGACATATTTCACCAGCAGCGGACACGGCCGGTATTTGCTATCCGCGAGGTCGTTGTAGAGGACCTGCATGATCGCCAGACAGGTGTCCAAGCCGATAAAATCGGCAAGCTCCAAAGGCCCGAGCGGATGGTTCGCGCCAAGTTTCATGGCGTTGTCGATCCCAGTTACAGAGCCGACGCCTTCATAGAGCGTATAGACCGCCTCGTTGATCATCGGCGCCAGAATGCGGTTGACGATGAAGGCCGGGAAATCTTCGGCCACCGCGACCGTTTTATGCAGCGAGGCGGCGAAAGCGGTGCATTTCTCAAACGTCTCCTCGGAGGTCTGCAACCCGCGGATCACCTCGACCAGCTTCATCGCCGGCGCCGGGTTCATGAAGTGCATGCCGATAAACCGGTCCGGCCGGTCTGACGCCGTAGCCAGACGCGTGATCGAGATCGAGGAGGTGTTGGTCCCGATCCAGGCCTCTTCATTCAGATGTTCGGCGATCCGGGCGAAGACCTTGCGCTTGATCTCTTCATCTTCGGCCGCGGTCTCGACCACGACCTCGCAATCGGCGATCTCGGCGAAGTCCGTGGTGGTGACGATGGCTTTCTTCGCCGCCGTCGACGTCGATTGATCGACGACCCCGCGCTCGGCAAGCCGGTCGAGATGTTGTTCGATCAGGGCGGTCGCCTGGTTCAGCGCGCTTTGCTGCACATCCACCAACACCACGGACATGCCGTTGACGGCGCAGACCTGGGCCACGCCATGCCCCATCTGCCCCGCGCCCACGACGCCCACTTTTCCCACCATTGCGCAACTCCTGAATGCGACGCGCCGGCCCGCTTCACGCCTCTGGCCGGGTCCTGAAACCGGCCAACCGACGGTATGAGCGTGAACGCCCGATCAGGCTTTGTCCAGTTCCGTATCGAACTCCGGAACGGCCTGGAACAGGTCGGCGACCAGGCCGTAATCGGCGACTTGGAAAATCGGCGCTTCCTCGTCCTTGTTGATCGCGACGATGACCTTGGAATCCTTCATCCCGGCGAGATGCTGAATGGCGCCGGAAATCCCGACGGCGATATAGAGATCGGGGGCCACGACCTTGCCGGTCTGCCCGACCTGATAGTCGTTGGGGACGAAACCGGCGTCAACGGCGGCGCGGGACGCCCCGACGGCGGCCCCCAGCTTGTCGGCGACTTTCTCCAGCATCGGGAAATTCTCACCGGACTGCATGCCGCGTCCGCCCGAGACGACGATCTTGGCCGAGGTCAATTCCGGCCGTTCGGATTCGGTCATCTCGGCGCGCAGGAAGGAGGACAGGCCGCTGGCGCCGGCGCTCGACGCCGGTTCGATAGCGGCCGACCCGCCTTCCGCCGCGACCGCCTCGAACCCGGTCATCCGAACCGTGATCAGTTTCACCGCGTCCGACGATTTCACCGTCGCGATCGCGTTGCCTGCGTAAATCGGGCGTTCGAACGTATCGGCGTCGACAACGGCGGTGATGTCCGAAATCTGCTGCACATCCAGCAAGGCGGCGACCCGAGGCATGATATTCTTGCCGTAGGTGTCGGCCGGAGCCCAGATATGGCTATATCCACCGGCGAGGCCGAAGATCAGGGGCGCGACATCCTCGGCCATGTTCGCCTCAAGTTCCGGCGCGTCGGCGACCAGCACCTTGGCGACGCCGGCGATCTTCGCCGCCGCTTCGGCGACGCCGGCGCAGCCCGCGCCCGCAACGAGCAAATCAATATCGCCGCCGACGGCCTGCGCCGCCGCGATCGTATTCAGGGTCGCGGGTTTCACCTCCGCATTGTCGTGTTCAACGAGAACCAGATTGCTCACAGGCCATCTCCCATTCCGCTCGCGATCCTTGCGCCGCGCGCCGTCGTTTCAGGCGCCGAGCGGCAGCGGATCAAATCACCTTCGCTTCGTTTTTCAGCTTGTCGACCAACTCGCCGACAGAGCCGACCATCACGCCCGCTTCCCGCTTCGGCGGCTCGGCGACTTTAAGGACTTCCAGGCGCTTGGCGGTGTCGACGCCCAGATCGGCTGGGGTCATTACGTCGATCGGCTTTTTCTTCGCCTTCATTATGTTGGGCAGCGAGGCGTAGCGCGGCTCGTTCAGCCGCAGATCCACGGTAACCGCGCCCGGCAGTTTGATATTGATCGTCTCCAGGCCGCCATCGACCTCGCGCGTGACATCCATTGCGCCATCGCCGATCTCGATCTTCGACGCGAAGGTCGCTTGCGGCCAGCCCATCAGGCCCGCCAGCATCTGGCCGGTCTGGTTGCTGTCATCGTCGATCGCCTGCTTGCCCAGGATCACGAGCCCGGGCTCTTCCTTCTCGACCACCGCCTTCAGCAGCTTCGCGACCGCCAGGGGTTCGACATCCGGCTCCGCCTCAATCAGGACGCCGCGATCGGCCCCCATGGCCAGCGCCGTGCGGATCGTCTCCTGGCTCTGGGTCGCGCCGATCGACACGGCGATGATCTCGGTCACCTTGCCCGCTTCCCTCAGCCGGAGCGCCTCTTCGACGGCGATCTCGTCGAACGGGTTCATCGACATTTTCACATTCGCCGTCTCTACGCCGGACTGATCCGGTTTGACCCGGATTTTAACGTTGTAGTCGACGACCCGTTTGACGGGGACCAAGACTTTCATATCCGGGGATCCTTCATGCCTATGTGCCATGTCTGTGTGGCGCAGCGTGGGAACCGTCGGCGATTTCGCCAAAGGCCGTGCCGCGTGTGACCTGCTTTCGGGTGTTTAGGACCGGCGCCGATGCGGGTCAAGCCGCCGCAAAGCCGCATTCTCGCCGATTTGCGACCCCCTTCCCTGCGCGCCTGAAGCGTCAGGTCCGCACAGACCCGTCGAGGCGCCAGACCCGAACCGTGGTCTCGACCGCCAAGTCGGGGGCGATCTCGCCGGCCGGCGCCACGGGCCAAACCCATTCCGCCTGAACCGGCGCCCCGGCCAGGGCGGGCGGCGTCAACGGGTCGGTCAGGATCATGCCTGTCGCGCCGTCCTGACGCCGCCTTTCGCTGTCGCCGATGATCAGGACCTGCCGCGCCCGCTGGCGAAGCCAGACGACATGCGCCTCACGCAGCGCCGATTCGCCGCCGCCAAAAGCGACGCCCAATTGCGAGATTAGATTCAGCGAGACGATCAGATCGAGTGGGGCCGCGGGCGTGTAATCCGGCCCGACGCGCCCGGTGACATCCGCGTGAACCAGCCGGACCATCGGCTTTCTGCGGGCGCGGCGCCGCATGCGCCAGGGGTGGACTGCATCCACCAGATCGATCGCGCCCGCCCGCGCCGAAAGAACTTCCAAGGGCAGGTCGAAACCGTGCCCCGAGCCAATCACGGCGATGCGCGGTTCCGGCCCTAAGTCGGCCATCCCCAGAGCGTCGAGTATCGCCTGCTTGGACTGTGTAAGATGCGGGTCCCAGGCGCGCAGTTGGCGGCGATAGCGGGCCCCGATGGCGACGCTTTCCCTAAGGAGCCCGGTGCGCCGCGCCCAGGCCGGACAGGGCGTCAGCAGATAGGTCAGCGCTTCAAGGATCACGCACAGCCCCTCGAAACCGGCCGGCGGCGGCCAGCGCCTTTCGGGCTAGACCAGCACACGCTCCACCACCAACAGCGCGACAATGACCAGCATGCCGATGATGGCGACCTGTTTCTGCAGATTGATGAAACGCATGCCCTCGTCCGTATAGACGAGATGCTTATGCTTGAAGAGCGAGTCCTTCAGCATAAACGCGCCGCCATGCGCGCGCTTGTGACGCAGCGCCAGGATCTGCAGCACGATCACCGCGACGATCACGGCGACAAAGGCGACGAATGACAGGATCACAAAGATCGACGGCTCGACCGCTTCGCCGCCAGGGGGCGCGGTCAGAGCGTCGCCGAACACCGGAGGCCTCTCATCGGTTGGCGCTCATCGATTAGCGCCGGGGACCCACAGCACGTCGCCCGCGCCATTATCGTTGCAGGTCCGCGACAGTACGAAGAGCAGATCGGAAAGACGGTTCAGATATTTCACCGCATCCGGATTAACCGTTTCCGCTTCGGTCAGAGCGACAACATCGCGCTCGGCCCGCCGGACCACGGTGCGCGCCTGATGCAGATAGGCCGACGCCGCCGACCCGCCCGGCAGGACGAAGCTTTTCAGGTCCGACAGCGGTTCATTATAGCGGTCGATTTCGGTCTCCAGGCGGTCGACTTGCGCGGCGATGATGCGCAATGCGCCGGCCCCGCGCTTGCCGTCTTCCGGCGTGCACAGGTCCGCGCCGAGATCGAACAGGTCGTTCTGAACCCGCGACAGAAGACCATCCAAATCGGGATGCGACGCCGCATCCACATGCAGCCGGACAAGGCCGAGGATCGCGTTCGCCTCGTCCACTGTCCCGTACGAGGCGACGCGCAGATCGTATTTCGGACGCCGCGAGCCGTCGCCGAGCGAGGTCTCGCCCGCGTCGCCGCCGCGCGTGTAAATCTTCGTCAATGTCACCATGGGAAGCGCCTGTGGTTAGCCGTCGCCGCGCAGCAGCATCAAACCAATGGCGAACATCGCCAGAGCGAACGCCTGGGCGACGATCCGGTAGCGCATCAGCTTGTTGCCCCAGCGCTGGTTGAACTCACCGCCGCGCGCCATCGCGATGAGGCCCGTCGCCAGGATGCCAAGGGTCAGCGCCATGCCGACGCCCATCAGAATGATTGCAAAAACAGCCATGCGCCGGATATAGGCGTTTCAGGACCGCCAGGCAAAGCGAAAAGCGCTGCGATCAAATGGCCGTCTTAGGGGGCGGGCACTTTCACATAGCTCTTATAGTGATCCAGCGTGACCCAGACCAACCAGCGTCCCGGCGCGTCGCGCACATAGACAAGACGCTTGGCCCCGCGCCTGCCGCAATCATAGTCCAGATCGGCGATTCGGTAGGATCCCTCATGGATGCGCGGCAGCAAACCTTCCCGGTTTTCGAACGGATAGGCGCCGATCGCGCTCCCCAACGCGGAGACGCACAGGTCCCGCCCCGGCGACCAACCCTTGGCGCGGGCCTGGCGCTTGGACAAGTAACAGTCGGGCGCGCGGCCGGTGCGTTGGATCGTCGCGACAGCCCCGGCGAAAGCCCGCGGATGCCGAAGCCCGATGCTTTCCGCGAATTCGGTCAGATGCTCGGCGAGGAGGGAGTTGACCGGTTCCTGACTTCCACAAACGAAATCGGCTGCTTGGACAGGGCTCGCCGCGGCCTGCCCCAAGATGAGGCCAAGCAGCAGAAGGATGGCCAGCAGGCGACGCATCAGTTGCGCGCCGAGAGCAGGCCGCATGCGATGACCTGCGCCTGTATCTCAGCCGCAGCGGCGCAATAGTCGGACGCAGCGGACAGGGCGCGACCCGCATGGTCGAGTTGATCGGCAGTCTGCATACCGAAATAACAGACAGAGCCGCGATGACTTGAAAAGCAGGCGAAATGTCCGCCAGAGCCGCGGCCGGCGCGCGCCAGCGTTCAATCAGGGCTTGTCAGTCGCGCGTCTTCTTTGGCGGCGTCACGGCGCGCCCGCCGGCGCGGCCGCTGGGTTTATGCGCCTTGCGCCGCGTCGAGGGGCTGGGAAAACTGAGGATATTGCTCTCATGCGGCAGGCTCGCCGGCGGCGTGCGGTCCAGGACATATTCGCCGCCTTGGGCGTCCAAGGCCGCAATCTCCGCCTGTTCCGGGCGCTGTTCGTCTTCAAAGGCGTTGAAGATTTCACCGGCGGCGAGCGGATAAATCGCGCTGTACCCGCCGTGGCGATACCGAACCATGCAAGAAGGGCGTCGTCGATACGTCCATAGACCGGACATGACAGCGTCTCCTACCGAAATGCTCGTCACATGTGGCATGAGTCTGCCGGTTCCGCAAGACAACCGGCCGCTTGCCGGATCGGCCGCGCCGACGCATGGTCCGGCCGTTCGCCGGCCCGACCGTGAGAGCTGTTGACGCCGGGACCACGCAAGGGGGCCGTTTGTACGTCGTACTCGAAATCGTCGCGCCGGTGATCGGCATCCTGTTACTCGGCTACGTCGCCGCGCGGGTCGGATGGTTCGGGCGTGACGCTGCGGACGGTCTGGGCAAATTCGTCTTCAATTTCGCCATCCCCTGCTTCCTGTTCCGCATCTTTGCGACCCGTGAACTGCCAGACGCCATACCTTGGGACCTGTTCGGGGGGTACTATCTGCCTTTGATCAGCGTCTACATCCTGGCGGCTGTTTTGGGCCGGCGGGTCTTCGGGCGCGATTGGATGGGCGCGATCATGACCGGATTCACCGCGTCTTTCGGCAACACGGTGCTTTTGGGCGTGCCTTTGGTGCTGCGCGCCTTCGGCGAAGAAGGCGCCATTCCGGTCTTCCTGATCATCAGCCTGCACGGCCTGACCCTGATGACCGCGACGACGATCTTCCTGGAGGTCGCCAAGAGCGGCCAGTCGGCCGCCGTCGCCTCGCCGGGCGCCATCGCGCTTCAGGCGCTGCGCGGCGTCTCGCGCAATCCGTTGATCGGCGGATTGGCGCTGGGACTCGCGTTCAATTTCGGCGGTGTTCCGGTCCCGAAACTCGCCGACGATTTCCTCGCCCTGATGCAAGGGGCGGTCGTGCCCTGCGCCCTGTTCGCCATGGGAACGTCGCTGGCGCAATACGGATTCCGGGGCAGGCTAGGCCAGTCCCTCACGCTGGTCGCCTTAAAATGCGTGCTGTTTCCCGGCCTGGTCTTCGCGGCGACAGCCCTGATTTTCGAGCTACCGCCGGTCTGGACGGCCGTCGCCGTGCTAATCGCGGCGATGCCCTCCGGCGTCAACGCCTATCTGTTCGCCAATCGCTACGGGTCGGGAGAGGCCATGGCTTCGACCTCGATCGTCCTGTCGACGGTATTTTCGATCTTTTCGATCCCGGCCGTACTCTACTACTATAACGTGACGCTGTGAACGCGTGAGTTAGGATGGCCCATGGCGCTGATTGATCATATCCATGTCTGCAACAACGCCGAACTGACCGGCCTCACACCCTTCGTCTGTGACGGCGATACAGTCGGCTATGTCCCGCCCGACCGAGCGGCGGATCTGGCCAGGCGCTACGATATCTTTGTCCAGCAGGACGGCGTGTTCCAATTCCGCGCCGGTCTGGACAATACCGAAGAACGCAGCGTCGCCTTGTCCCCGGTCATCGACGATCTCGCCGCGACTGGCGCGATACCGGCCTTTCGGAGGGAGCTTTACCGCGCGGCGCGCTCCTGGGACGCGCCAACCCGGTTTGTCTATGACCGATCCGCCGCGCCCTTTTTCGGGCTGCGCAGTTATGGCGTTCACATCAACGGCTTTATCCGTCGTGCGGATGGGCTGCATCTTTGGATAGCGCGCCGGGCCGCCGACCGCCGGTTTCCGAACATGCTCGACAATACGGTCGCAGGCGGCCAGCCGGCGGACCTGACGCTCTTGCAGAATGTCGTCAAGGAATGCGCCGAAGAGGCGAATATCCCCGACGATCTGGCCCGCACCGCTCAGCCGGTGAGCTGTATCAGCTACGCGCACGCCGCCGAGTCCGACGTCAAACCGGATTGTATGTTTTGCTACGACATCGAACTGCCGGAGAGCTTCACGCCGGAAAACACCGACGGCGAGGTGGCCGAATTCATGCTTTGGCCGGCGCGCGCCGTGTTGGACCGGGTCCGCGAGACGATGGATTTCAAGTTCAATTGCAGCCTCGTTCTCATCGATTTCTTCCTCCGCCACGGCGTTATCGATCCCGATACCGAACCGGACTATCAGCGCCTCGTCACGGGACTGCGGCGGGGGCCGGCCTAAAATAATCACGCTCTAGGCGCCCTCCCAATCGGGAAAACCCGCCATGGCGCGCAGCTCGGCGGGCGTCTTGCCTTGGTCGCGCAGGGCCCGCAGCGACAGGGCGCCCGTGCGTTTGGCGAGCCGCCGGCCGCCCTCATCCAATACCAGATCATGGTGATGATAGGCGGGTTGCGGCAGCCCCAGCAGCGATTGCAGCACGCGATGCACCTTCGTCGCCTCAAACAGGTCCGTGCCCCGCGTCACCAGACTGACGAATTGCAGCGCGTCATCGACACAGACCGACAGGTGATAACTGGTCGGTACATCCTTGCGCGCCAGCACGATATCGCCAATGCCCGCCGGATCGAATTCGACGCGCCCGGCTTCCGCATCGGAAAAGGATAGCGGGCCGGTCAGCGCCGCCGCCCGGTCGCTATGCAGGCGGATGGCATGCGGTTCGCCCGCATCGATCCGTTCCCGCGCCGCCTCCCACGGAATGCCTTTGCATAGGCCAGGATAGTGCGGCCCGTCCGGTCCATGCGGCGCGCTGGGCGCTTTGGCGATCTCAGCGGCGATATCCTTCCGCGTGCAGAAGCACGGATAGGTCAGGTCCGCCTCTTCGAGCAGATGCAGGAATTTGTCATAGACCGGGAAACGGTCGGATTGGCGCAACACCGGTTCCGGCCAGGTCAGACCGAGCCAAGCGAGATCGTCTCGGATTGCCTGCTCGAATTCCGGGCGGCTGCGTCCCGTATCGATATCCTCGATCCGCAACAGGAACCGGCCGCCAAGGGCGCGCGCCTTCGCCGCCGCAAACAGCGCGCTTTTCGCGTGGCCGAGATGCAACAACCCGGTCGGGCTGGGCGCAAATCGGGTCACCGGCGCCGGAAACTGGTCCGGCCCCTCATCCCGTTGTTCCGCCGGCGCGCTATAGCTGATTTCCATAAGCGCTGGCCTAGAGCGCGATCAGGCGATAATCAAGCCGGGCGGAACCGGCATGGGCTGAGACGTGAACCAGGACCAGATCAACCGGGCGCTCGACGCCGTCGCCACGACCGACACCGCCGTCGCTGAGGGGCTGGCCATGGTGGGCTATCCGGCGCCGCGCAACCGGCCTCCCGGCTTTCAGGCCTTGCTCGAGATCATCGCCAATCAGCAAATCTCGAAGAAAGCCGCCTCCGCGATCCTGGGGCGCCTGAGCGATCTGATGGAAGATCCGAGCGCGCGGGCCTTCGCCGCCCGCACCGACGCCGAGCTTCAAGCCGCCGGCCTATCGCGTCCGAAGATCGCCTATGCGCGCGGTGTCGCCGACGCCATCCTCAGCGGCGCATTGCCGATCGACCGCTTTCCCGAGATGCCCGATTCCGAGGTGCTGGAGTCGTTGATCGCCTTGAAGGGACTTGGCCGCTGGTCGGCGGAAATCTATTGCATGTTCAGCCTGGGCCGGCCGGATCTGTTTCCCGGCGAAGACATCGCCTTGCAGGAAGCGATGAAACGGTTGAAGGGTCTACCGGAACGGCCAAAGCCGAAACAGACGCGGGAACTGGCGTCGGCCTGGGCCCCGCACCGCACGGCCATGTCCGTGTTCTTGTGGAAATACTATCGCGGCGCGCCAGCCGAAATCGCGCGGGCCGAAATCGCGGCGAACCAAATCGCGACGAAGAGCTAGGAGACGCGCCATGTTCGAGATGTCCGGACCGGAACAAGGACCCGCCGCCGGCGGCCCGCCCAAACAGTTGGTGGTGCTGCTGCATGGCGTCGGGGCCGACGGCGCCGATCTGATCGCGCTCGCCCCGCATCTGGCGCAAGCGGCGCCCGAGGCGCATTTCATCTCGCCCGACGCGCCCTTCCCCTGTGATATGGCGCCCTACGGAAGGCAATGGTTCTCGCTGCAGGACCGCGACCCGGCGGTCATGCTGTCGGGCGTGCGGATGTCGGCGCCGCATCTCGACGGTTTCCTCGACGCCCAGATCGCGCGGTTCGGACTGCAAGCCTCGGACGTGGCGCTGGTCGGGTTCAGCCAGGGAACGATGATGAGCCTGCATGTCGCGCCGCGCCGGCCGGAACCGCTCGCCGGGGTGATCGGATTCTCCGGCGCGCTGCTGGCGCCGGATCTACTGGCGGAAGAAGCCGTGAGCAAATCGCCGATGCTGCTGATCCATGGCGACGCCGACGAGATCGTCCCGGTCCAGGCGACGCCGGCCGCCGCCTCGGCGCTGCAGGATGTGGGTTTCGACGTCGAGACGCTGATCGCGCCGGGCGTGCCGCATGGGATTGATCCGACGGGCCTCAACCGAGCCAAGGCGTTCCTAGGCGGCCTATTCGGCGACGCCGAAACCTGACAAACGCAGCCCGCAACCGCGCGCTGTTCAAGATAATCTTACAGAATGGTGATATTTCGTCGCGCTTTACGTGACCCGCTTGTCCCGCGTTCCTGAATCCGTGTAAGCACTAATCAACCTTGGCAAGGGCGAGCCCCCACGGGAACAGGAGTTCCGAAGTGGTGTCTATGGCCTTACAGAATTGTCCGGCGTTGGTCTTGAACGCCGACTTCAGACCGCTGAGTTATTATCCGCTCTCGCTGTGGAGTTGGCAGGATGCGGTGAAAGCGGTGATCGCCGACAGAGTCGCGGTGCTCTCGGAATACGAGCACGCCATCCGCAGTCCCAGCTTCTCGATGCTGCTGCCCAGCGTCATCGCCCTGCGGGACTATATTCGGCCGTCCCGCACGCCGGCCTTCACCCGGTTCAATGTTTTCCTGCGCGACAAGCTCGAATGCCAATATTGCGGAAACGGCTTTCCCGCGCCGGATCTGACCTTCGACCATGTAACGCCGCGCAGCCAAGGCGGCCGCACGACCTGGGAGAATGTCGTGACCGCTTGCTCGCCCTGCAATCTGCGCAAAGGCGGCCGCACGCCGAAACAGGCGAACATGCCGCTGCGCAACCGCGCGGTGCAACCGACGACCTATCTGCTCCAGGATCACGGCCGGTCCTTTCCGCCCAACTTCCTGCATGAGAGCTGGAGCGACTATCTCTACTGGGACACCGAGCTGGAGCGCTAATCGCGAGACCTATCGGCCTGCAGCCGCCGGATCTGGGCCTCCGCCGCCTTGATGGCGATCACCCGGAATTGCAGAGGGTCGGAATTAAGCTTGGCGACAACCTCGGACCGCCAGGCCTCCACCATTTTACTCAAGAGCCGGTCGGACGCTTGAAGAGCGGCGAGGCGGCCGGCGGCGTCCGCCAGAAGATCGAAACTCGCCTCTGGGTTGTCGGGCTCCATATCGGCGGCCAGGTCGGCCAAGGCCGCCAATCCGGTCAGCGCTATAGAGGCCGTCCAGGCGGGGTTCGAATTGGCCCGTTCAAGCCGGATGACGGTCCGGTCGAACCGACCCTGCGGCGTGACGCGCTGACCGAGCGCTGGATCGCCTGAAGCCATGACCGCCCCAAATGCTGCTGCGACGGTGGTCAGGTTGAATGGATTCGGCGCCGGCGGCTAGACGCGTTCGGAGAGCCAGATCGCGAGGCGTGAGGCCGATTTGATCGCCTGGCGCAGAACCGGATAGGCGGGCGCTTGTTCGGCGCCGCTCTCCAGGCCGATATCCCGATGCTCCGCTTCTTCGCGCCGGAACTCCTCGATCGTCTCGCGCAGGTCCGCCTCGTCATCACCCAACGCATCCCGCTGGGCGGCGTAATGTTCGTCGATCACCTCTTCGACCGCGACGGTGCAGGCCATGGCGCCGCGTTCGCCCAAAAGCGCGGTCCCCGCGCCCAGCGCATAGCCGGCCGCGTGCCAAATCGGCGTCAGTACGGTCGGCCGCACCCGGCGGTCGGCGAGAATCTCATTGAACGTATCGAGATGCCGCTGTTCCTGCTCGGCCATGTGGCGAATCACCGGCGCGCTCTCGGATCGGCCCAGCACCGCCAACTGGCCGGCATAGATGCGGGCCGCGCCGTATTCGCCTGCCTGATCGACCCGGATCATCCGCTCGACGGCGGGACGCGGACGCGGGTCGCCCGGCAGATAGCGCGGTCCGCTCTTCTCGGCCTGTTTCGATGTCGGCTCGGTCATGATCCTCGTTTCGCAAAGACAGCGGCGACCCCAGCGGCAGCCGCCAATGACAGAACCATATTATAGCCCGCCATCGAAATCCCGAACAGAGACCAGGCCACGTCGTCGCAGCGGATGACCGGGGCGGCCATGATCGCCGCCCGCAGCGCGTCGATATCGGTCGTATCGAAGCCGCCGCCGGAGCAGGCGCTGGGCCCCGCCCACCATTGCCGCTCCACACCGACATGGAACCCGGCCAGACCTGCGCCGCCCAGCAGCGTGAGGCCGACAGTGGCAAGGCCAACCGCCATCAGGCCGGGTCGGGCGCGCAGATAATAGACGACGCCCGCCAATCCCATCGCCAGCCACCAGACCAGCCTTTGGTACTCGCACAAGGCGCAGGGCAAGACGCCCAGGACATGTTCAAAGAAATAGGCGGTTCCCAAGACCAGGGCGCTGAACGCCACGATCCAGATCGGGGCCTGCTTCAGGGTGGGCGGAAACGTGTTGAGGATCATGGGGGAGCTATAGCGCGGCGCGGAGCGCGATGAAACCGCCGACCAGCAGCAGGAAGAACAGCGTCGTCATCAGACCGAACCGCTCTTCGATCAGTGTTCGGATCGGCCCGCCGAAACGCCACAACAGGGTTGAGACAATGAAGAAACGCGCCCCGCGTCCGAAGAAAGACGCGATCATGAAGATCAGGAAATCGAGCCCCATCGCGCCGGCCGAGACCGTGACGATCTTGTAGGGCAGCGGGGTGAAGGCGCCGCCCAGCACGATCAGCCAGCCATAATCGTCAAACGACCCGCGCGCCTGCTCCAGGGCCCCGGCATGGCCATAAAGATCGAACAGCGGCTGGCCGACCAGATCGAACAGGCCATAGCCGATCAGATACCCTCCGGCGCCGCCGATTACGCTGGCCGCCGTGCAGATCGTCGCGATCCTTAGGAAACGCTCGCGCCGCGCCAACACCATCGGGATCAACATCACGTCCGGCGGGATTGGGAAAAAGATGCTCTCGATGGCGGAGATGAAAGCCAGCCAAGCCTCGGCCGCCTTGTGCGCCGCCAGGCTCATGGTCCAGTCATACAACCCGCGCAACCAGGCCAGTGTCGCCGCAACCGGTCGAACCATTTCCATCGCCTCACACGCGCGCCGAGCGAGGCCCGGTCAACAAGACGGTCAAGAAGATCGCGCCGGGCGATCCCGGCGCGGCGTTCTGTTATCGGTTTCGAGAGGACGGCGCCAGCCTTAAGCGGCCCGTTGGTTAACCAACCGCGATCCGGTCAGCCGTATCGGCCCGGCAAAAGACCGGAGCCGGCGTGATGCGCCCGACTAGCGGCGCAGACGCGTCGGGCCGAATTCCACCTCGCCGTCTTCGTCGACATAGGCGGTCATCGTGTCGAGCAAGGCGAACACCCCGGGGCGGGTCTCGCCCGCATTCAGCGGCGCCATCGCCAAGACACCGACCATCAATACCCAGAGGAAGAGGCCAAGACCGAAGATGAGCGAGAGCGTTTTTACCTCGCGCTGAAACGGTCCAAAGAGAGAAGTCATCGCTCCAATCCTAGAAATTTACACTATTATCTGTCGCAGCAGATGGGTCGCGGCGGCTGGCTCAACAAGAGGCGTTCCCGCAGGCTCACAGCATTGTGCACAGGACGGAACAATGTTGCGAAAGCGCGGCGCGCAACGGCCTATTGTTGCTCGTTCCGGGGGAAACCTGTTAGGACACACATCGGTCCTTGCGAGCGCGCTCGCAGGCGCGTCTCCGCTCCGCGCAGGTCTCGGTCGGCATCGGCGGCGACGGAACCACAGCAACGCGGTCCGGCCCCAGAACGGACCGACAACCGATACGCCGCGCGCGCCCCGCGACTGGACGGTCGCGCCCGGCCGCCGCTTATGACAAGAGGGGAAGAACAGGACATGGCCCGAAACAAAATCGCGCTGATCGGCGCCGGCAATATCGGCGGCACGCTCGCCTTGCTCGCCGGATTGAAAGAGTTGGGCGACATCGTCCTCTTCGACATCATGGACGGGATCCCGCAAGGCAAGGCGCTGGACATCGCCGAAGCCTCGCCGGTCGAAGGGTTCGATGCGGCGATGTCCGGGTCGAAAGACTATCGCGCCATCCGCGGCGCCGACGTCATTATCGTCACCGCCGGCGTCGCCCGGAAGCCGGGCATGAGCCGCGACGACCTGATCGGCATCAACACCAGTGTGATGAAGTCGGTGGGTGAAGGGATCAGGAAACACGCGCCCAAAGCCTTCGTGATCTGCATCACCAACCCGCTGGATGTGATGGTCGGGGTGCTGCAACGCGCGTCCGGCCTGCCGACCAACAAGGTTGTCGGGATGGCCGGCGTTCTGGATTCGGCGCGCTTCCGGTATTTCCTGGCCGAAGAGTTCAACGTCTCGGTCGAGGATGTCACCGCCTTCGTCCTGGGCGGTCACGGCGACACGATGGTGCCGCTGATCCGCTATTCCGCCGTCGCCGGAATCCCGGTGCCGGATTTGATTAAGATGGGCTGGTCCGACAAGAAGACGATCGACCAGATCGTTCAGCGCACCCGGGACGGCGGGGCCGAGATCGTCGGGCTCTTGAAGACGGGCTCCGCCTTCTACGCGCCGGCCTCATCCGCCATCGTCATGGCCGAGAGCTACCTAAGGGACAAGAAGCGGCTGCTGCCCAGCGCCGCCTATTGCACCGGCCAATATGGCGTGAAGGGCTTGTATCTCGGCGTGCCGGTCGTGATCGGCGCAGGCGGCGTCGAGAAGATTGTCGAAATCAGCCTGAACGCGGCCGAGAAAAAGATGCTGCAGAAATCCATCGATGCGGTGAAGAGCTTGAACGCTGTCGTCGACAAGATGGAAAAAGATGCGGCGAAGAAGGCTCCCTCCAAAAAGGCGAGCGCAAAGAAAGCCGGCGCGAAAAAAGGAGCGTCCAAGAAGGCGGCCGCTAAGAAAGCCGGCGGTAAGAAAGGGCGCGCCAAGAAAGCCGCCGCGAAATAGGCAGCCGCAGGCGGGCGGCGTTTTCGGGGGCGGGCGCCCGCGCCGACCGGATCGGACGAGGATCGCCGCGATGCCTCCGGAACACGGATCGTCGGATCTGACGGCGGCGCAGACAGCGCTCGACCGCGGTGAGGTCGCCGCGGCGGTCGCCGCGCTCAACGCGCTGCTTTCCGAACAGCCGGACCATGTCGAGGGCTTGACCCTCATGGCCCAATGCGCCCACCGCACCGGCCATGATGGGCCCGCCGTCGGCTTGCTGGAACGGGCGGCGGCTGTAGCGCCGGAGCGCGCCGATATCCGCTTTTCCCTCGGCGCAATCCTCTCGGCGCTTGGCCGAAAGCAGGAAGCCCGAGACCAGTTGGCGCGCGCGGTCGGTCTGCAACCCGATCTAGCGGAAGCCTGGGTGGCTCTGGGCAATATCGATCGCGCAGCGGGCGCGCTCGAGCAGGCGGCGCAGGCCTATGAACAGGCCCTGCGCCACCGCCCGGAACTGATCGAAGTCGAGACGAATCTGGGGGTGATTCGGCAGGCCCAGACCCGGCATGACGAAGCGCTGCGCCGCCATCGTTCCGCGCTGGCGGCAAAGCCGGATTTCGCCCTGGCTGCGCATAACCTTTTGATGGGGATGCATTACAGCGACGCCTTCTCCGCCGCTGAGATCTCCCAGGCGCATTTCGATTGGGCGAAGCGAAGGGCGGATCCGCTAACAGCGGCGGCGCCTCCGATCCCGTCGAGGCCAGCGGACAACGCGCGTCTGAGGATCGGCTATGTGTCCCCGGATTTCCGCAATCATCCGGTCGGCCGCTTTGTCGCGCCCTTGATCGAGCAGCATGACGCCAGCGCATTCCGCGTTTTTTGCTACGCGACCGGCCGTCATGACGACGCTGTCACGCGCCGAATCCGCAGGGCCGCGTCGGACTGGATCGAGGCGGCGATCATGAGCGACGACGCGCTTGCGGCGCGCATCCGCGCCGACCGGATCGATCTGTTGATTGACCTGGCCGGCCACACGGCCGGCGCGCGTCTGCTCTGCTTCGCGCGGCGGCCGGCGCCGGTTCAGGCGAGCTGGCTGGGCTATCCGAACACGACCGGCCTGACGGCGATGGATTACCGGATCAGCGACGCTATCGCGGACCCGGACGACCGCGAGACAGAAGCGCTCTGTTCCGAGACGCTGGTGCGCCTGGAAGGCGGTTTCCTCTGTTACGAGCCGCCGGTCCCAGCCCCGAGCCCTGGCCCCGCGCCCGCCGCACGGCCGGACCGCCCAGTCACATTCGGATCGTTCAACAATCTCGCCAAGCTCAATCCCAGCGTGATCGCGCTTTGGTCCCGGACCCTCGCCGCGACGCCGGGCAGCCGGTTGCTGCTGAAGGCGCAGTCGCTGAACGATCCGGCGACCGTTGCTTCGATTCGGGCGGATTTCGCAGCGTATGGCGTGGCGCCGGATCGGTTGGATCTGATGGGCGCGAGCGACACACTCGAAGAGCATTTCGCGCGTTATGGGCTGATCGACGTCGCCTTGGACACCTTCCCCTATAACGGGACCACAACGACCTTCGATGCGTTGTGGGCGGGCCGGCCCGTCGTCGCCCTGGCGGGCGACCGGCATGCGGCCCGGGTCGGCCAGAGCATTCTGACCCATCTTGGCCGCGCCGACTGGATCGCGCAGTCGGCCGACGACTATGTCGCCATCGCAAGCCGGCTGGCCGCCGGCGCAGA